>Ga0210040_10000110_pt1 | contig 166033 bp, 155 predicted proteins | sample CryGeyCG12114_NA_FD_185462 | JGI IMG/M metagenome (GOLD analysis project Ga0210040, IMG submission 185462) | Groundwater microbial communities from aquifer - Crystal Geyser CG19_WC_8/21/14_NA (SPAdes) (version 2) | ecosystem: Environmental > Aquatic > Deep subsurface > Groundwater | place...
ACAGGGTCTTGAGATCGACCGGTCGACGCTCGCGGGCTGGACCGGGCAGGCCGCGGCCCTGCTCGACCCTGTCGTCAACCGTATCCGTGACGAGGTGCTCAAGGCCGACAAGATCCACGCCGACGACCAAGCGTCGGGCAGCACAGCGCCGCGCGCGACATGGTATCGCTTCACGCCGGACCGCACCGCCGCGCACCCGCCGGCGCATCTCGCCGGCTTTCGCGGTTGCCTCCAGGCCGACGCCTATGCCGGCTATGACGGGCTGTACCGGGGCGGCGTCACCGAGGTGGCGTGCTGGGCAAATTTCGCCGCAAGGTGTTCGACCTGCACGAGCGCATCCCCACACCACTGACCACCGACATCCTGGAGCGCATCGGCGCGCTTTATGCCGTCGAAGCCGAGGTGCGTGGTCAGCCGCCGGATGCGCGCCATCGTGCCCGGCAGGAACGAAGTCAGCCGCTGGTCGATGCTTTGCGCGGGATGCTCGATGTCGCGCTGCGCCGCCTGTCGCCCAAGTCGGACATGGCCAAGGCCATCGCCTATGGCACCAAACGCTGGCCGGCGCTCTGCCGGTTCCTGGAAGACGGGCGTCTTGAAATCGACAACACCGAGCATCGAAGCCATGCCGGGGGCATGGTGGAGACGCGCAGGGCGGAGCGGGCCCTGCGCGGCGTTGCCGTGGGAAGACGCAACTGGCTGTTCGCCGGTTCGCGCGCAGGCGGCGAGCGAGCCGCCACCATCTACACCATCATCCAGACGTGCAAGGCCAACGGCGTCGACCCGCAGGCCTATATCGCCGATGTCATCGCCAGGATCGCCGACGACTGGCCCGCCAGACGCTGGGACGAGCTGATGCCGTGGAACTGGGTCCCCCACACAGATCAGCCGGTCGCGCAAGCCGCATAAACTGCGGTCCTCACGCCACGCTTACCCTTCTGCTTGGGTCTGCTCTCCCTTGCCGACCGGATCGCCCGCGCCGCATCTAATCAGTCAGATTGATCGCTCCTGTTCGACAGCAAGCGCGGGCACGACGCCGCTGCCGGCCCGCGCTTCGCAGCTACCCGAAGCGAAATGGCTCTTTGCTCAACATCAACGAAAGGCAGAGACCGGAGAGCCGAAACAAGGCCGTGAACGTCCGCACCACCCAAAAACTCTGGATCGCGGTGGCCCCCGGAGGGGCCCCCGGCGATCACCGGCTTTCGTTGGAACGCGCCGGAACACTTCGACCATCAAGGCCGCCTAAGTGCGTATATTTCAGCGATTTCTCAACCGTCTTGGGACTGACCCGGACAGGAGAGTGGTGCCCAGAAGAGGACTCGAACCTCCACGACCTTGCGATCGCCAGCACCTGAAGCTGGTGCGTCTACCAATTCCGCCATCTGGGCACGGGGTAGGCGGCGGCCTGTAGGGGAGGGTTGGGAGCCTTGTCAACCAGCGCTTCGATGGGCAAGGGGGCGGAAGGCAATGCTCGGGCAAGTGGACGCGTGATGGACGGGTTGGTGACGCTGATCGGAGGCGGCGGGTTCGTCGGCCGCTATGCCGCGCAGGCGCTGATGCGCAGCGGTCTCAGGATTCGCGTGGCTCAGCGCGATCCACGGCAAGCGTTTCTCCTGAAGCCGCTCGGCGGCCTGGGCCAGAGCCAGTTCGTGGCGGCCGACGTCACCAGGCCCGACAGCATCGCCCGCGCGGTGGAAGGGGCGACCGCGGTGATCAACCTTGCCGGCACATTCGGCGCCCGCATGGCGCAGGTGCAGGCCGATGGCGCGGGGATCGTCGCGGAGGCCGCCGCCAGGGCAGGTGCCGGCACGCTGGTGCATCTGTCGGCGATCGGCGCCGACTCCGGTTCGCCCTCGCTCTACGGCCGCTCCAAGGGGCGGGGCGAGGAAGCGGTGCGCGCGGCTTTTCCAGGGGCCACCATCCTGCGCCCATCCACCGTGTTCGGCCGCGAGGACCAGTTCGTGAACCGCTTTGCGCGGATGATCGAGGTGGCGCCGGTGGTGCCGGTGCTGCGCGCGGGCGTTCGGTTCCAGCCGGTTTTCGTCCAGGACGTCGCCGAGGCGATTCGGGCGGCGGTGAAAGGCGGGCAGGGCGGTACGTTCGAGCTTGGCGGCCCCGACGTGATGACCATGCGGCAGCTGCTGCACTGGATCGCCGATGCGACGGGACGGCACGCGCGCTTCGTAGAGCTGCCCGACGCGGTTGGATCGCTGATCGCCCGTGCCGGTTTCCTGCCGGGCGCGCCGATTACCAAGGACCAGTGGCTGATGCTGCAGCGCGATTCGGTGGTGGCGGACGGCGCCGAGGGGCTGGCGGCGCTGGGCGTTACCCCGACGCCGCTTGCCGCCGTCGCGCCGCAATGGCTTGTCCGCTATCGCCGCATGGGCCGGTTCGGCCGGCGCAGCGCGAGCCACGTCTGAGTCCCCTGCGCCTGATCCTGCTGCCTGAACCATCCTCCCGAGGAGCGTCCGCTTGAACGACCTGCTGACCGTCATCATCCTCGGCATCGTCGAGGGTGTTACCGAGTTCCTGCCCGTTTCCTCCACCGGCCACTTGATCCTTGCGACCAAGCTGCTGGGCTATGATGCCGAGCGCTGGGCGCTGTTCAACGTGGTGATCCAGCTTGGCGCGATCCTGGCGATTGCCGTACTGTATTGGCGCACGGTGTGGACGGTGCTGTCCGGACTGCTGCGTGGCGAGGCTGGAGCGATCCGCTTCGTGCGCAACATCGTGGTCGCCTTCATCCCTGCGGCGGTGATCGGACTGGCGCTGCACAAGAAGGTCGAAGCGCTGCTCGGCAACGCGCCGGTGGTGGCGGTGGCGCTGGTGGTCGGCGGATTTGCGATCCTGGCCGTGGAGCGGCTCGCCAGGCCGGGCAACATCAAGGGGGTGGCCGACGTGCCGCTGCCGACGGTGGTGGCGATCGGTTTTATCCAGTGTTTGGCGATGGTGCCGGGGGTCAGCCGTTCGGGCGCGACGATCCTGGGCGCGCTGTCGCTGGGCGTGGAGCGGCGCACGGCTGCGGAGTTCTCCTTCTTTCTTGCAATCCCAACGATGCTGGGGGCGAGCACGCTGGAGATCTGGAAGAGCCGTGATGCGCTCGCCGGTGGGGCGGGCGTAGGCCCCGGGTCGATCGCCATTGGTGCGCTGATGGCGTTTGTGGTCGCGTTGGTGGTGGTACGCTGGTTCGTGACGCTGGTCGGCAGGCGCGGATTTGCGCCTTTCGCCTGGTACCGGATCGTAGCCGGCTCTGCCGCGCTGATCTGGCTGCTGGGTAGATAGGTCCGAACCGGAATATCGAAGCTGCGGAGTGTCGCTAAATTTACGATCAGCTGATGCGCTAAGCTGTTAATAGGTAAGTTTCGTTGACTTGATCGTCACGAGCGGTGTGTTAGCGGCCTTTCACGACAGTGGAGGCACGCCCAATGGCCAACGATGCGATGCTCAAGTTCGTGGACCGGCCACAAGCCTATCCCGCGAAACGCGCCGCTGATGCGCGCGCGGACGACTTTCGCGAGATCGCCGATCGGTATGCGGTACCCAGCGCCGAGGATCAGGCCGGCCGCTGCTCGCAGTGCGGCGTCCCCTATTGCACGGTGCATTGCCCGCTGCACAACCACATCCCCGACTGGCTGCGGCTAACCGCGGAGGGGCGGCTGCGCGAGGCATATGAGCTGAGCAACGCGACATCGACCATGCCGGAGATCTGCGGACGCATCTGCCCCCAGGATCGCCTGTGCGAGGGCAACTGCGTGATCGAGTTTTCCGGCCACGGTGCGGTGACGATCGGGTCGGTGGAGAAATTCATCACCGACACCGCCTGGGACAATGGCTGGGTGGAGCCCGTCCATGTCGGGCCGGCGCGGGGGCAATCGGTGGGCATTATCGGTGCCGGGCCGGCGGGGCTCAGCGCGGCCGATTACCTGCGCACCTTTGGCTACGAGGTGCACGTCTATGACCGGCATGACCGGGCGGGCGGGCTGCTGACCTATGGCATCCCCGGGTTCAAGCTGGAAAAGCCGGTGGTGATGCGGCGGGTCGATCGCCTGAAGGCGGCGGGGATCGCCTTTCACGAAGGCTTCGCGGTCGGCGAGGACGCCAGCCTCGACGAGTTGCGGCAGCGGCATGACGCGGTGCTGATCGCGACCGGCGTCTACCGGCCACGCGCCGTCGATTTGGCCGGCGCGGGCGCGGAGGGCGTAGTGGAAGCGCTCGATTACCTCACCGCCTCCAACCGCAAGGGCTTTGGCGACGCGGTGCCGGCGTTCGACGGTGGCGCGCTCGATGCCGCCGGCAAGCGCGTGGTGGTGATCGGCGGCGGCGACACCGCGATGGACTGCGTGCGCACCGCGATCCGTCAGGGCGCGGCATCGGTGCGCTGCCTCTATCGCCGCGATCGCGCCAACATGCCCGGCTCGCAGCGCGAGGTCGCCAATGCCGAGGAAGAGGGCGCGGAGTTCGTGTGGCTGTCAGCACCGGGCAGCTTCGTCGGCGACGAGCGCGTCGAGGCGGTGGACGTGCGCCGCATGCGTCTCGGTGCGCCCGACGCCAGCGGCCGGCGCGCGCCCGAGCACGATCCGGGCGAGGATGTGCGGCTGGAAGCCGACCTCGTCATCAAGGCGCTCGGCTTCGACGCGGAGGACCTGCCGACGCTGTGGGGCGCGCCGGAGCTTGGGGTGAGCCGCTGGGGCACGGTGCTGGTCGACGGCAAGACGCTCATGACGAGCCTTCCCGGCGTGTTCGCCGCCGGCGACATCGTCCGCGGCGCGAGCTTGGTGGTTTGGGCGGTGCGCGACGGCCGCGACGTGTCGGCGAGCATGCACAAGTGGCTCAAGGCAAAGGCGGCGGGCGAGAGGAGGGCGGCGTGAAAGTCGGTTTGATTTCGGCATTGGCACTGACCGTGTTGGGCGGCCTGCCAACCCTGACCTCCGCGCAGGCACCGACCGTTACGGCGGCCGCCCCCGATCCGGCGCGCCTGACCGCCGCGACCGAGTTGCTGAACGTGCTGATGCCGCCGGCGACGCGCGAGCAGATGATCCAGGGTATGATGACGCCGATGCTGGCCAACATGCGCCGGGGGCTCAGCGGCAATCCCGATTTTGCCGCGGCGATGAACCGGAATCCGCAGATCAAGGCGCTGTTTGACCAGTTCATGGCCAAGCAGGAGGCGCGTACCACCGAGATGATGCAGCAGGCGCTGCCCGGCATGATACCTGCGATGGCGCGAGCCTATGCGCGGCGGTTCGACGTGGAGCAGCTGCGCGAGCTTCGCACTTTCTTCGAGACCCCGACGGGCCGCGCCTACATGCAGGCGTCGTACACGATCATGGCGGATCCCGATGTCGCCGCGTGGCAGACGCAGATCATGCAGCAGGCGATGAGCCACACGCAGGAAGACGTCGCAAGCTTTGTGCAGCAGGCGACGGCGATTGAGAAGAACAGCAAGCCATGACCGATCAGCGCACCTACCTCGCCGAACACGGCATGTACCGCCCCGAATTCGAGGGCGATGCCTGCGGCGTCGGGCTAGTCGCCGCAACCGACGGCACCTCGTCGCGCCGGGTGGTGCAGTCGGCGATCGACGCATTGAAGGCGGTGTGGCATCGCGGCGCGGTCGACGCCGACGGCAAGACCGGTGACGGCGCGGGGCTGCATGTCGACCTGCCGGTGCGCTTCTTCGACGACGCGATCGCGGCGGGTGGCCACCGGGTAATGCCCAACCGGCTGGCGGTAGGCATGATCTTCATGCCGCGCACAGATCTCGGCGCGCAGGAGATGTGCCGGACGATCGTGGAAAGCGCGATCATCGAGGCGGGCTACACCATCTATGGCTGGCGGCAGGTGCCGGTCGATGTCTCCGTCATCGGCATGAAGGCGCAGGCGACGCGGCCCGAGATCGAGCAGATCATGATTGCCGGGCCGATGCCCGAGGAGGTGGACGAGGCCGAATTCGAGAAGAACCTCTATCTCGTTCGCCGCCGCATTGAGAAGCGCGTGATCGCGGCGCAGATCCAAGGCTTCTACATCTGTTCGCTGTCGTGTCGGTCGATCATCTACAAGGGGCTGTTCCTCGCCGAAAGCCTGTCGCTCTTCTACCCCGACCTTCAGGACCAGCGGTTCGAAAGCCGGGTCGCGATCTTTCACCAGCGGTATTCCACCAACACCTTTCCGCAATGGTGGCTGGCGCAGCCGTTCCGGTGCCTGGCGCACAACGGCGAGATCAACACGATCCGCGGCAACAAGAACTGGATGCTGTCTCACGAGATCCGGATGGCGAGCCTCGCGTTCGGCGAACATTCGGAGGATATCAAGCCGGTGATCCCGGCCGGCGCTTCCGACACCGCCGCGCTCGATGCCGTGTTCGAGGCGATCTGCCGGTCGGGGCGCGACGCGCCAACCGCCAAGCTGATGCTGGTGCCCGAAGCGGTGCAGCCTGACACGCCGCCCGCGCACCGCGCGATGTACGACTATCTCGCGTCGGTGATGGAACCGTGGGACGGGCCGGCGGCGCTGGCGATGACCGACGGGCGCTGGGCGGTGGCGGGGATGGATCGCAACGCGCTCAGGCCACTCCGCTATACCCAGACTGCCGACGGGCTGCTGATCGTCGGATCGGAAAGCGGCATGGTGGTGGTGCCGGAAAGCACGATCATCGCGAAGGGCCGGCTCGGGCCGGGACAGATGATCGCCGTCGACCTGGTCGAGGGCCGTGTGTTCGACGACCGCGCGGTCAAGGACCGGATCTCGGGCGAGCAGGATTATCCGGGGATGATCGGCGAGTTCCTGACGCTTGCCGACCTGCCCGCCGCAGCTGACGATGCAGTGGTGCGCTTTCCCCGCGCGGAGCTGGCGCGGCGGCAGGTCGCCGCCGGGCAGACGCTGGAGGACATGGAGCTGATCCTGTCGCCGATGGTGGAAGGCGCCAAGGAAGCCATTGGCTCGATGGGCGACGACACGCCGCTTGCCGTCATCTCCGACAAGCCGCGGCTGATCAGCCAGTTCTTTCGCCAGAACTTCAGCCAAGTGACCAACCCGCCGATCGATAGCTTGCGCGAACGCCACGTGATGAGCCTCAAGACGCGGTTCGGGAACCTCGCCAACATCCTCGACGAGCGCGACAGTCGCGAGCGGGTGCTGGTGCTCGATTCGCCGGTGCTGACGGGCGCGCACTGGGCGCAGCTGCGCGCGCATTTCGGACGCTCGGCGGCGACGATCGACTGCACGTTCGAGACAGGCGGCGGCCCCGAGACGCTGCGCGCCGCCATCGCCCGCATCCGCGACGAGGCGGAACAGGCGGTACGGCAGGGCAAGAGCGAGCTGTTCTTGACCGACGAGGGGATCGGCCCCGACCGGGTCGGCATTGCCGGCGTACTGGCGGTCGCGGCAGTGCACACGCACCTCGTGCGGCGGGGCCTGCGCTCTTATGCGTCGATCAACGTGCGGACGGCCGAATGTCTCGACACGCACTATTATGCCGTGCTGATCGGCGTCGGCGCAACGACGGTGAACGCCTATCTTGCCGAGGCCGCGATCACGGACCGCCAGGCGCGCGGATTGTTCGGCAGCCTCGACCTCGACGAATGCCTCGCCCGCCATCGCCGCGCTGTCGAGGAAGGTCTGCTCAAGATCATGAGCAAGATGGGGATCGCGGTGATCTCCTCCTACCGCGGCGGCTATAATTTCGAGGCGGTGGGGCTCAGCCGCAGCCTGGTCAACGACCTGTTCCCCGGCATGCCCGCCAAGATCTCGGGCGAGGGCTATGCCTCGCTGCACGTCAACGCCACCGAGCGGCATGAGCTGGCGTTCGACAACGGCGCGACAACGCTGCCGGTGGGCGGCTTCTACCGCCAGCGGCCGGGCGGCGAAGCGCATGCCTATTCGGCGCAGCTCATGCACCTTCTCCAGACAGCGGTGTCGACCGACAGCTATTCGCAATATCTGCAGTTCAGTCGCGGCGTCGCCGACCTGCCGCCGGTGTACCTGCGCGACCTCCTCCAGTTCAACTTCCCGGCCGAGGGGCTGCCGGTCGATCAGGTCGAGGCGATCACTGAGATCCGCAAGCGCTTCGTGACGCCAGGCATGAGCCTTGGCGCGCTGTCGCCCGAAGCGCACGAGACGATGGCGATCGCGATGAACCGGATCGGCGCCAAGGCGGTGTCGGGCGAGGGCGGCGAGGACAAGGTCCGCTACACGCCCTATGCCAATGGCGACAACGCCAACTCGACGATTAAGCAGATCGCGTCGGGCCGTTTCGGCGTCACAGCCGAATATCTCAACGCCTGCGAGGAGATCGAGATCAAGGTCGCGCAGGGCGCTAAGCCCGGCGAGGGCGGGCAGCTGCCCGGCTTCAAGGTTACTGAGTTCATCGCCAAGTTGCGCCACGCAACTCCGGGCGTGACGCTGATCTCGCCGCCGCCGCATCACGACATCTATTCGATCGAGGATCTGGCGCAGCTCATCTATGACCTGAAACAGATCAACCCGCGCGCGCGGGTGTGCGTCAAGCTGGTGTCGTCAGCCGGAATCGGCACCGTCGCGGCGGGCGTCGCCAAGGCGCATGCGGACGTCATCCTCGTCGCCGGCCACGTCGGCGGCACCGGCGCGTCGCCGCAGACCAGCATCAAGTACGCCGGCACGCCGTGGGAGATGGGCCTTTCCGAGGTCAACCAGACGCTGACGCTCAACGGCCTGCGCGGCCGAATCCGCCTGCGCACCGACGGCGGCCTCAAGACCGGGCGTGACATCGTCATCGCCGCGATCCTCGGTGCGGAGGAGTTCGGCATCGGCACGCTCAGCCTGGTGGCGATGGGCTGCATCATGGTGCGCCAGTGCCATTCGAACACCTGTCCCGTCGGCATCTGCACGCAGGACCCGAAGTTGCGCGACAAATTCGTCGGCACGCCCGAAAAGGTCATCAACCTGATGACCTTCATCGCCGAGGAGGTGCGCGACATTCTCGCTCGACTCGGCTGCCGCAGCCTCGACGAGGTGATCGGCCAGACCGAGCTGCTGCGGCAGGTCAGCCGCGGGGCCGAGCATCTCGACGATCTCGACCTCAATCCGGTGCTCGCCAAGGTCGATGCCGACGATTCGGAACGCCGCTTCAGCTTGAGCACCTTCCGCAACGCGGTGCCCGACAGCCTCGACGCGCAGATCATCAAGGATGCCGCCCACGTCTTCAGCCGCGGCGAAAAGATGCAGCTCACCTATTCGGTGCGCAACGTCCACCGCGCGGTCGGCACCAACCTGTCGGGCGAGATCACGCGCACCTTCGGGATGAGCAAGCTTGCCGACGGCCACGTCACGATTCGGTTGAGGGGCTCGGCGGGGCAGAGCCTGGGGGCGTTCTTGTGCAAGGGCATCACGCTGGAGGTGTTCGGCGATTCGAACGATTACGTCGGCAAGGGGCTGTCGGGCGGCATCATCGTCGTGCGCCCGGCGGTCAGCTCCCCGCTCGCCAGCCAGGACAATACGATCATCGGCAACACGGTGTTGTATGGCGCGACCTCGGGGCGCCTTTTCGCCGCGGGTCAGGCCGGTGAGCGGTTCGCGGTGCGCAACTCGGGGGCGAGCGTGGTGGTGGAGGGCTGCGGCGCGAATGGCTGCGAATACATGACCGGCGGTGTCGCGGTGGTGCTGGGCCAAGTCGGCGCGAACTTCGGGGCTGGCATGACCGGTGGCATGGCCTTCGTCTACGATCCCGACGGCAGCTTCGTGACTCGTGCAAACCCCGACAGCATCGTCTGGCGGCGGCTGTCGTCCATGCACTGGGAGGGCGTGCTGCTCGACCTGGTGCGCGACCATGCCGCCCGCACCGACAGCAAATGGTCCAAGGGGCTGCTGGAGGATTGGGACCGTGCCGCCGGGCACTTCTGGCAGGTGGTGCCGCGCGAGATGCTCGACCGGCTGCCGCATCCGCTCACCGATGAGGTGGTGCTGCAAGCGGCGGAATAAGGCGGGGAGCAGGGTTGGCAGCCCCGGCCGAACGCGCCTAACAGCGGGTGGTATGTGGCAGTTGTATCAGTTTCCCCTGTGTCCCTTCTCGCGCAAGGTCCGCCTTCTCCTGGGCGAAAAGAACGTCGGCTACGAACTGGTGCGCGAATCCCCTTGGGCGCGACGCGACGAGTTCCTGGACATGAACCCCGCCGGCCAGACGCCGGTGATGGTGGATGCTGCTGGTGCCGGCATGCCGCTGATCGATTCCATGGCGATCTGCGAATATTTCGAGGAGACCATCGAGAAGTCGGCGATGATCAACGGCCCCGCCGCCAACCGCGCGGAGATTCGCCGGCTGGTCACGTGGTTCGACACCAGTTTCTATCAGGACGTGACGGGGCCGCTGCTCAAGGAGCGGATGATCAAGCGCATTGCCCACCGCGCCGCGCCTGACGCCAAGCTGCTGCGCGATGCGATGAAGGCCGCGATCGGTCATCTCGACTATACCGATTACCTGCTCGACCACCGCAACTGGCTGGGCGGCGCGACCATGAGCCTCGCGGACCTCGCCGCGGCGGCGCAGATCTCGGTCGCCGACTATCTCGGCGGCATCGACTGGAAAAGCCATGAACAGACCGCGCGCTGGTATCGCGGGCTCAAGAGCCGGCCCAGCTTCCGGCCGCTGCTCAGCGAGCGGATGGAGATCCTGACGCCGCCAGCGCATTATGATAACGTGGATTTTTGAGCGGGCGGCCTTGGCTTGCGAGAGCAAGCCAAGCACATGCCACGGCAGCCAGCGGAGCGGCGCAGCCGTTCCGTCTGACGGCGTGGCGAAGGTAAGGCGGTGACCATCGCCCTCGACGACTTCCTCCGGGTCGACATCCGCGTCGGCACGATCGTCGCGGCAGAGCCATTCGCCGAAGCACGCAAGCCCGCGCTTCTGCTGCGCATCGACTTCGGCGAGGGCGTCGGCGTCAAGCGCTCCTCGGCGCAGATCACCGAGCATTACACGCCCGAGACGCTGGTCGGGCGGCAGGTAGTCGCGGTGGTCAACTTTCCCCCGCGCCAGATCGGGCCGGTGATGAGCGAGGTGCTTTGCCTCGGCTTTCCCGACGCGAACGGAAATGTGGTGCTGGTGTCGCCCGACCATTCGGTGCCCGATGGCAAACGCCTCTTCTAGCGCGCGCGTCGGCACTGCGGGCTGGGCGATTCCGGCTGCCGTGCGGGAGCGCTTTGACGTCGGCGCGAGTGCGCTGGAGCGCTATGCGACGCGGTTCGATGCGGCCGAAATCAACAGCAGCTTTCACCGGCCGCATCGCCGCTCGACCTATGAACGCTGGGCGGCAAGCGTGCCGGCCAGCTTTCGCTTCGCGGTCAAGCTCGCGAAGGTCATCACTCATCAGAGGCGGCTGGTGGACTGCCGCGAGCCGCTGGCGCGGTTCGCCGATGAGGTGACGGGCCTGGGGGACAAGCGAGGGCCGCTGCTGATCCAATTGCCGCCGAGCTTTGCGTTCGAGGCGGGGCTGGTCGACGACTTCCTGGGCGACTTGCGCGCGGTGTTGAAGGGCGACGTGGTATGCGAGCCGCGGCACGCGAGCTGGTTCGACGCGGATGCTGATGGCTGGCTGGCCGCGCGACAGGTGGCGCGGGTCGCCGCCGATCCCGCTCCGGTGCCGCAGGCCGCTAACACCGGTGGATGGACTGGCCTTGGTTATCGAAGGCTGCACGGCAGCCCACGCGTCTATTGGTCAAGCTATGCCCCCGAAGCGATTGAGGATCATGCCGAAGCCGCGGCGGCCACGGTCGCGCGGGGTAGTGAGAGCTGGACGATCTACGATAACACAGCCGGCGGCGAGGCAGCCGGCAACGCGCTGGCCCTGCGCGCGCGGCTGGGTAGCCAGTGATAGACCTAGCGACGCTCCGCTGATCAATTGGCCGTCAGGACGCCCACGAACGCGGCGATGCTGACCAGCACCAGCACGCCGTTGACCAGCACCAGCAACGCGGGCGGCAACCGCTGAACCTCCGGCGCCGGGTGCATGTACTGCGGCCGCGTCTCGCGCCACACGGCAGCGGCGAAGCAGAACGCGCTAAACAGGATCAACGTCAGTCCGGCGGTGGTCGCCAGCCAGCGCGGCACCACATCCTCGAGCAGCGCCCGCGCGCCGATCCCCGACGCGAGCGCGGCGAGCCCGGTGCGCACCCAGGCCGCATAGGTACGCTCCGCCGCCAGCACGGTGCGGTCGGCGGCGAGCTCCGTGGTCCGCTCGGCACTGGTCTTCTGCGAGGCAGCGCTCGCCTTGAGCGCGGTGGCGCTTTGCGCGATCTCGGCGTGAGTCTGCTCGGCCTGTTGCTGGGTGTCGGTCATGGCCGGCGGGCGCCGCGCGCGAACGCGGAGTTGATCATCCCTCGAGGCTCTTGGACGCCTGCTCGAACAGATCCTTGGACAAGCCGGCCGTCGCGACGATGCGTTCCAGCTCCGCGCGCATCAGCGCCGCGCGGCTCTCGCCGAAGCGGCGCCAGCGGGCGAGCGGCGGCAGCATCTTGGCGGCGGTCTGCGGATTGAGCTGGTCGAGCGCGATCAGCTGCTCGGCGAGAAAGCGATAGCCGCTGCCGTCGCCGGCGTGGAACGCGCGCTGGTTTACCGAGAATGCCCCGATCAGCGAGCGAGCACGGTTGGGATTGGCGAGCGTAAAGTCCGGATGCCGCGCCAGCGCTTGGACGGTGGCGAGCGTATCGTCGCGTGACGACAACGCCTGCGTCTGGAACCACTTGTCGATCACCAGCGCGTTGCCGGCGTAGCGATTGTAGAAGGCGTCGAGCGCCGCAGCCCGGTGGTCGGACTCGCTGCTCGCCAGCGTCGTCAGCGCGCCCTGACGGTCGGTCATGTTGTCGGCCGCCTCCAGCTGGGTGAAGGCGAGCTTGGCGGCATCCTCGGCACCGCTCGCGGCGATGTAGCCGAGCGCGACGTTGCGCAGCCGGCGCATGCCCTTGTCGGCGGGCGTATAGGCAAACGGCCGGCGCGGGCCGTCATAGGCCGCGCGCCATTGTGCATCGAGCTCGACGCCGAGATCGCGGCGCAGCGCCTCGCGCGCGCGGAACACGGCATCGGGATCGACCACGGCAAGCTGGTCGCCGATAAAGCTCTCGGACGGCAGCAGCACCGCTTCGGCGACAAAAGCCGGGTCGAGGCGCCCGCCCGCACTCGATGCGTCGGCGAGCGTCGCGGCGACGGCGTCGATCACCGCGCGGTGATCGGCGCGATCCTCGACCGCGCCGGCGACCAGCGTGTCGAGCATCAGCTGCTGCATCGCTTCGTAGCGGCCGAAGGGATCGTCATCGCACGACGACAGCAGCGCGAGATCGGCGGCGGTACGGTCGCTTTCGATCACGATCGGCGCCGAAAACCCGCGGTTGATCGACAGCACCGGTCGCTGGGTGATGCCCTGGAAGGTGAGGCTGCCCGCGGCGGTGTCGAACACCAGCAACTGTTCGTCGGTCAACGCTTCACCGGTTTCGGCGCCGAACAGCTTGAGCTTGAGCGGCAGCACCATGGGCGCCTTGTCGGGCTGGCCCGGCGTGGCGGGCACGTGCTGCGCCAGCTTCAGCGTGGCGCGATCACTGTCGGCGTGATGCTCGAGGCTGACGGCCAGGCGCGGCGTGCCGGCCTGGCTGTACCACAGGCGGAACTGCGACAGGTCGACGCCGCCCGCTTCCTCCATGCACGCCACGAAGTCTTCGCAGGTCGCGGCCGTCCCGTCGAAGCGCTGGAAATAAAGGTCGGTCGCCGCGCGGAACGCTTGCGGGCCGAGGATGGTCGCCATCATCCGGATCAGCTCGGCGCCCTTGTTGTAGATGGTCGCCGTGTAGAAGTTCGAAATCTCCTGATAGCTGTCGGGGCGCACGGGGTGGGCGAGCGGGCCGGCATCTTCCGGGAACTGGGCGGCGCGAAGGCCGCGGACGTCCTCGATCCGCTTCACCGCAGCCGACCCCTGATCGGCGGAAAAGCCCTGATCGCGATAGACGGTGAAGCCTTCCTTGAGGGAAAGCTGGAACCAGTCGCGGCAGGTGATGCGGTCGCCGGACCAGTTGTGGAAATATTCGTGCGCGACGACGGTAGCGATGCCGTCGTAATCGTAATCGGTGGCGGTGTCCGGATCGGCGAGGACGTAGCGGCTGTTGAAGATGTTCAGCCCCTTGTTCTCCATCGCGCCGAAGTTGAAATCGTCCACCGCGACGATGTTGAACACGTCGAGGTCATATTCGCGGCCATAGACGCGCTCGTCCCACGCCATCGACAGCTTGAGCGCGTGGAGCGCGTGGTGGGTGCGGTCGAGATCGGCTTCGCGCACCCAGATGCCGAGCTGCACCTCGCGCCCCGACATGGTGGTGAAGGTGGAGCGGTTGACGGCGAGGTCGCCCGCGACCAGCGCGAACAGGTAGGAGGGCTTGGGGAACGGATCGTCCCACTCGGCCCAGTGGCGGCCATCGTCGAGCTGCCCCTGTGCGACGGGGTCGCCGTTGGACAGCAGCACGGGAAAGCGCTGCGCATCGGCGGTCATGCGGACATGGTAGCGGGTGAGGACGTCCGGCCGATCGGGGAAATAGGTGATCCGCCGGAATCCTTCCGCCTCGCATTGTGTGCACAGATTGCCGCCCGATGCGTAGAGGCCCATCAGCTGCGTGTTGCGATCGGGCGCGATCTCCACTTCGGTTTCGATCGTGTGGATGTCGCCAGAAAGTGGGATCACCAGCGTCTCGCCGTCCAAGCGCCAGTCGTTGACTGCGACCCCGTCCACACGCACCGCCAGCGGCACCTGACCGGCGCCGTCGAGGCGCAGTTCGTCCATGGCGCCGTTGCGGGTCACCGCCAGCGTAGCGCGCACGCGGGTGGCGGCGGGATCGAGGTCGAAGTCGAGCGACAGCGTCGGGACCAGCCAGGCCGGCGGTGCGTAATCCTCACGGCGGGTGACCACCGGCGCGAGGGCGGGCTGGGTGAGGCTGTTCTGGATGTCGAGCATGGGGGAGATATAAGCCCGTCGAGCGGGACCGCCAGCCAAAGCTTGCGCGCGCAAGTGGGGGGCGTCAGGGCGCGGCAATGCGTTTGTTCGTCTTTGGCATCGGATATACGGCGGGACGGGTGGCGGCGATGGCCGGCGGCGCGGTGGCGTCGACGACTCGCGATGGCCGCGAGGGCACCTTGCGCTTCGAGGACGAGGCGGCGGTGCGCGGCGCACTGGCCGGTGCGACGCACGTGCTGTCGTCGGTGCCTCCCCAGGATGGACGCGATCCGGTGCTGGCCCGTTACCGCGATGGGCTCGGCGGCAAATGGCTGGGATACCTGTCCTCGACGGGGGTGTACGGCGACGTGGGGGGCGCCTGGGTGGACGAAAGCGCGCCCATCGGCGCCGGTCGCCGGTCGGCGCGTGCCGTGGCCGACGCGGCGTGGCTGGCGTTGGGCGCGCGCGTATTCCGGCTGCCGGGCATCTATGGCCCCGGGCGATCGGCGATCGATCGTGTGCTGAGCGGCACCGCGCATCGCGTCCACGCCAGCGGCCAGGTGTTCAGCCGCTGTTACGTCGACGACATCGCCATAGGCGTGCTTGCTGGGTTCCAAGCGCCGGCGGGAGCCTACAATCTCGCCGACGACCTGCCCGCCGACCAGAACGAGGTGGTCGCCCACGCCGCCGCGTTGCTCGGGCTGCCGCCGCCGCCCTTCGTGCCGCTATCCAGCCTGTCGGCGGTGGCGCAGGGATTCTATGCGGAGAACCGGCGCGTCGCGAACGGCAAGGCGAAGCGGGTGCTCGGCTGGCGGCTGCGCTATTCCGACTACCGGTTGGGCCTGCGCGCGGTGAGCGCGATCACCAGCCCCGTCGCGCACACCAATGCACCCGCTACCGCGAGCGGCGACCAGCGATAGCCCTCGAACAGCGTCGACAGCAGCATCGCGATCACGGGAACGATTACGCTGTTGTACGCCGCCTTGGCCGGGCCGATCACGCGGATGATGCGGTAATAGAGCGGAAAGGCGATCGCCGAGGCGAACACGGAGAGATACAGGATCCCGATCAGATAGCCGAGCCGGTGCTCGATCATCGGCGGCCCGGCGAAATGCCAGGCGAGCGCTGCATCGACCGCGGTGCCGAGCAGCATCGCCATGCCGACGGTTGCGAACATCGGATAAGCGCGGGCGGTCCGCGTCGCCTGCGTGACGTTGGCGAGCGAGGAGCCCAATATCCCGCACAGCGTCAGGGCGACGCCCACCACCGTCTCGTGCGGCCCCGCCGGATCGATCCGCGCCTCGCGCACGATCAGCAGCGCCACGCCGGCCATCGCTATCCCCGAGCCGAGCAGCAGCTGCTTGCTCATCCGCTGGCCAAGCACGATCCGCGACAGCAGCGCGTTGGGCAGCAGCAACAGCGCGAACACCACCGCGACCAGGCCGGAGGTGATGTGCGCCTCCGCCCGATACACGAAGTTGAAGTTGACGCAGAACTGGCCAAGCCCGACCGCCGCGACGATGGCGAGGCCGCGCGCGTCGCGCGGAAACGCCTCGCGCCGGACCAGCGCGATGGCGGTCATCAGCGCGCCGGCGATCAGGAAGCGATAGGTCACCGACCACACCGCGGGCACCACCGCGATCTGGTCGCGGATCACCAGCCAGGTGGAGCCCCAGATCAGCGTGATGATCGCAAACGGAATCAGCACGGACAGGCGGGCGGACTGGGGCTTGTCCGTCATGTCCGCCACCCCGGTCACAGCGCCGCGATCGCCTCCGCCAGCGGCCGGATCGCGTCCGGCTGCTGGTCCCACGACGTCACCAGCCGGATCTCGCCCGCCGCCCAGTCATAGAAGTCGAAGCCCTTGGCCCTCAGCGACGCGGCCTCCTCGGGGGTCGCGCGCAGGAACACCTCGTTGGCCTCGACGGCATGGATCAGCCGCTCGCCCGCGCCCTCGGCGAGCAGCCGGGCGCCGGCATTGGCGTTGAGGGCGTTGTGGAGCCACAGGTCGTCCTCCAGCATCGCCAGCACCTGCGCGGCGAGGTAGCGGCCCTTGGAGAACAGCAGCCCCGCACGCTTGCGCCGCTGCGGCGTCGCGCCGACATCGCCGTTGAAGAAGACCAGTGCCTCCGCGCTCATGCCGCCATTCTTGATGAAGCCGAACGACAGCACGTCGACGCCGGCGCGCCAGGTGATGTCGGCGGGCGAGCAGCCGCAATGCGCGACCGCATTGGCAAAGCGCGCGCCGTCCATGTGCAGCGGCAGCTTGTAGGGGCGCGCGACCTCGCTGATCGCGGCGACCTCAGCGGGCGTGTAGACGCGGCCGTATTCGGTAGCGTTGGTGATCGACAACGCGTGCGGCTGGACGCGGTGGACGTCCTTGGCGATCGCCTCCACGCAGGCGCGGATTGTGTCGGGCGTCAGCTTGGCACCGTCGCCCTCGGCGAGCAACAGCTTGGCGCCGGCCGTGTAGAATTCGGGCGCGCCGCATTCGTCGTTCTGGATGTGCGCGTCTCGGTGGCAGACGACGCCGCCATAAGGCGGGCACAGTTCGGCAAGCGCGAGGCAGTTGGCGGCGGTGCCGCTCGGCACCCACAGCGCCTTGACCGGCCGCTCGAACAGGTCGGAGAACGCACCGTCGAGCTGCCGCGAGCAGGCATCGCCATCATAGGCGGTGTCGAGTGCATTGGCCGCCGCCATCGCCTCCAGCACCTTGGGGTGAACGGGGGCGGCGTTGTCGGAAAAGAAGCGCATGAGCGGGCGGGACCATCATCAGTTCGTTGGCGGGACAGAGGCGGGAGCGCCGACCCTAGACGGCGCGCCACCCCGGCCGTCAACCGGCTATTCGCCCCCGCGGCTGTCGTAGTCGCCGCCCTCGTCGCCATCGCCGTCGTAGCGGTCGTCCTCGTCATACCCGGCGCGACGACGCCGATCTCCATGCCCGACCGGGGGACGATCCCTCTCGCGCGATGGCCCCAGCGTGATAGTGCCGTCCTCGCCCAGGCGCAGGTTGAGGCCGAGGCCGTTCAACTCGCCCGCCACCGGCGCGGCGGGGGCCATGTTGTCCATCTCCTCCATCGGCGGCAGGGCGTCGGGGTCGACAGCCTGGTCCTCGATGACCGGCTTGGGAGCGGGCGCAATGCCGAGCGCGCTTTGCATGAACGACCGCCAGACGCGTGCGGGCACGCCGCCGCCGGACAGGCCGGGATTGGGCGTGTTGTCGTCGTTGCCCACCCACACGCCGACCACCAGGTCGCGGGCAAAGCCGACAAACAGCGCGTCGCGGCTGTCCTGCGTGGTACCGGTCTTGCCGTATGCCTGCACCGGCAGCGTCGCGCCCCGGCCGGTGCCGTTCTGCAAGGAGGAGGACAGCAGGTCCAGCATCTGTTCGTGCACATCGGCGGGCAGTGCATGGCTGCGGTCGGTCAGCGACTGGTACCAGCTCTTCTCGCTGACATCCTCCAGCCCACGCGGGGATACCGGATAGCGGTCGTTCGCGATGGCGGCATAGGCGGCGGTGAGTTCGAGCAGCGATCCCGTCTGCGTGCCGAGCGCGATGGTCGCTTCCTCGGCGATCGGCGTCGAAATGCCGAGATCCCGCGCCGCCTTGATCACGTTGCGCACGCCCACCTGCTGCGTCAGCCGCGCCGCCGCGACATTGGAGGAGCGGGCGAACGCTGCCCTGAGTGTGATCGGCCCGCGGTACTGGCCATCGGCGTTGCGCGGCTTCCAGCCGGCGATGTCCACCGGGCGATCCTCGACCAGCGAATCGGGGGTCATGCCGCTGCGCAGGGCGGCGAGGTAGACGAACAGCTTGAAGGTGGAGCCGGGCTGGCGGCGCGCTTGCGTGGCGCGGTTGAAGGGGCTCGCAGCGTAGTTCTTGCCACCGATCATCGCCACCACGCGCCCGTCGGGGCGCATCGCCACCAGCGCCACCTGCGCCTGGCGCAGGCCGGTCTGGCGGATCACGCGCTCGGCGGTGCGTTGCAGGCGTGCGTCGAGGGTGGTCTGCACGCTCGCTTCGGTTCTGATCTCGCCGGCGCGGTCGCGTGCTTCGGGCATCACCCAGTCGGCGAAGTAGGTGCCGTTGGGCAGCGTCCCCGCCTTCGCCGGCAACACCCGTTGTGGCTGCACGTCAGCCGCCTCCACGCGCGACAGGAACCCTGCCTTGACCATCGCCGACACGACCACCGCTTCACGCGCGCGGGCGCCGGCAAGGTTGCCGGTCGGCGCCAGCCGCGATGGTGCCTTCACCAGCCCCGCCAGCATCGCCGCCTGACCGATGTTGAGCTTGTCCGGCGTGCGGCCGAAATAATGCTTCGCAGCCGCGCTCAGCCCATAGACGTTGTCGCCGAAATAGACGTTGGAGAGATAGCGCGACAGGATCTGGTCCTTGCTCAGCCATGCTTCCAGCCAGAACGAGATCATCATTTCGCGCAGCTTGCGCGCGGCGGTGCGGTCCGAATCGAGAAACGCGTTCTTTGCGAGCTGCTGCGTGATCGTGCTGCCGCCCTCGCGCACCCCACCGCTTTGCAGGTTGTGCATGAAGGCGCGGGCGATGCCGCGCGGATCGACGCCCCAATGCGAATAAAAGCGGCGGTCCTCGATCGCGAGAAAGGCCTGCGTGACGTGCGGCGGCAGCTTGGCGGCATCCACCGGCGGGCCGATGATCGCGCCGCGCCGCGCGATCGGCGTGCCGTCGGCGGCGGTGAGCGTGATCGACGGCGGCGTCGGCGGCTTCAGCGAGCGGGACAGCGGCGCCGTGACGGCCAGCCAGCCGATCGCCACCACCAGCAGGATGATCGCCGCGGCCAGCCCGCGCGACAGCCAGCGCAGCAGGCCGGGACGCCTTCGCGCCGGCGGCCGATCAGGGGCGAACGGATCGACCTCGCCGACGTAGGGGCCGTGGTGCGGCGGCACATCGCCGTACTCAGGGTCGTATCGAGGATCGTTCCGCATGTGGTGCGCGTCGATCTCGGGCTCGTCATCCGCGGATCGCGGCCGGCGGCTATCCAGTACGTTCATGCTGGCGAGTGTGTTATCTGAATATAACAGCCGGCGCAAGCTGCGAGGCGGCGTCACGCCGGCGCCAACAGGTTGGCCGTTGGCGGATCAAGGGTGCTGCCGGTCTTCATCGACGTCGCTGTTCCGCCTTTCCACGGGGCCGTTCGCTACCGTCCAGCCATGGACACGGCACCTCACCGAGACGAGGATAAAGCTTCACGCGCCCCGATGCACGCTCGATCCGTCGAGAAGCGGCGGTGCGCTTTGTCGCGGCTGCAACGCCACGCGCCGGCAGGCGTTGACGGCAGAGACACAACAGGAGCCGCCGTGGATCTGCTCAACATCCTCCTTCATCGACTTCGCGAAATGACGGCGGACTTCATCCGCATTCTGCCGCAACTGGCGATCGGGCTGGTTGTTCTGCTGTTGACCTGGGTGGCGGCCAAATCCGCGCGGCGGATTGCCGATCGGCTGTTGGGGCGTACCCAGGTGCGTGGCACGCTGGTGAACCTCGCGGAAACGCTGATCAGTGTGGTGATCTGGGCGGTCGGGTTGATGATCGTCAGCTCCATCGTCCTGCCGGGCGTGACGCCGGCGAACCTGCTGGCGGTGGTGGGGCTCGGCTCCGTCGCGGTAGGCTTTGCGTTCAAGGACATCTTCGAGAATTTCCTGTCCGGCGTGCTGATCATGCTCCGGCGCAAGATGCGCATCGGCGACATGATCGAGTGCCAGGATGTGGAGGGCAAGGTCGAGCACATCACGCTGCGGGACACGCACCTGCGGCACCTCAGCAACGAACTGGTGCTGGTGCCCAACGCGTATCTGTTCAAGAATCCGGTCAAGATCCTGACGGACGACAGCAAGCGCCGTCACCAGGTGGAGGTAGGCGTCGCCTATGACGTCGACCTGGACGAGGCGGCGGCGGTGATCGAGGCGGCGGTGCGGTCGGCCGAGGGAGTCGACCCCGACAAGCGCATCGACGTGTTCGCCAAGGAGTTCGGCGAGAGTTCAATGAACTTCCTGGTCCGCTGGTGGGCCGGCTCCACGCCCTACGAGGCGCACCGGTCGCGCGACGCGGTGGTGCGCGCGATCAAGCGCGCGCTGGACGAGGCGGGCATGGAAATCCCGTTCCCGTACCGCACGCTGACGTTCAAGGAGCCGCTGCCGCTGCAACGGGCACCGCGGCGACCGCAGGCGCCGGGTGTCGAGCCGAAGCCGACGGAACCGGGCGACGGGTTCTGACGATCCCGCGTCGCTTGCACGATCGCTGCGGTGGGTTGTGCCGCGCCAGCCGCTAACGCACTACACCGGCGGATGACCAGCAACCTCCACTCCGGGCGCGTGTGACGCCGCCGCCAGCAGCTGCGGCCGACGGCACGGATAGCTGGGACCGGGTGCCGTTCCACCGGTGGTGGCGCGACCATCTGGTCGCCTCGGTCGATCACGAGCGTGTCGTCGCCCGGATCGTCGAGGAAAGCGGCTGGTCGGGACGCTATGCCTTCATGACCATGATGTCGGCGGGCATTGCGGTGCTGGGGCTGCTGCTGTCGTCGCCTGCGGTGGTGATCGGCGCGATGCTGATCTCGCCGCTGATGAACCCGATCCTCGGCCTGGGCTTCAGCCTGGCGCTGTTCGACTTCGCCGAGATGCGCCGGTCGCTGACGGCGCTGGTCGTCGGCGCGGCGGCGGCGGTGGCATTCACGGTGCTGATCGTGGTGCTGTCGCCGCTGAAGGCGCCCACCGCCGAGATCCTGGCGCGCACCCGGCCCAATCTGTTCGACCTGCTGGTAGCGCTGTTCGCGGCGCTGGCGGGCACTTTTGCGATCATCCGCGGGCGCGGGGACACCATCGTCGGCGTCGCGATCGCCACTGCGCTGATGCCGCCGATCGCGGTGGTCGGCTATGGCCTCGCCACCTGGAACATGGCGGTGCTGGGCGGGTCGCTGGCGCTGTTCGTCACCAACTTCATGACCATCGCGCTCGCCGCCACGATCATGGCGCGGGTCTATGGCTTCGGCCACCGCCTGTCGGACCGGCAGAGCTGGACGCAGACGCTGCTGCTGGTGCTGGTGTTCGTCGCCATGTCGGTGCCGCTGGCGATTTCGCTTCGCCAGATCGCGCGCGAGACGGTGGCGGCGACGCAGACGCGATCATTCCTGAGCGAAACCTTTGGCGCCAGCGCCCGCGTGACGCAGATGGACGTGGATTTCGACCGAAAGCCGCTGGCGATCCGCTCGGTAGTGATCGCGCCGCGCGCCGCCGCCAAGGACAGCCGCGTCGTCGAGGCCGGGCTCGCCAAGCGGCTCGGCCGGCCGGTACGGCTGCAGCTCGACCAGGTGCTACTGGATTCAACAGCCGGCGCGATCGACGCGCAGCGCGCCGAGCTGCGCCAGGCATCGGACACCGCGGTGGCCGAGGATGCGGCGGCTGCCATGGTGGGGCGGCTGGTCGCGCTCGCCGCAGGCGTGCCCGCCGAGGCCGTGACGCTGGATCGCGAGCATCGGCGGGCGAGCGCGACGGCGGCGCCGCTACCGGGTGCCGGGCCCGACGCCTATCGCGCGCTGGAGGCCCGCGCGGCCGCACAGACCGACGGGTGGGAGGTGATCATCATCCCCCCGCTCGGCCAGTTGCCGGTGATCCGCTTTGCCGACAACGTCGACCAGCTCGACGCGAGCTCGCGTGAGGCGGTGCTGCTGTCCGCCTGGGAAGCCAAGCGCTGGAACATCCCGGCGCTGGCGGTGCCAGGCTTCCCCGACGCGGCGTCGCCGCCGGCCCGTCCTACTCTTGCCCAGCGTCGCGGTCTTGCGGTTGCCGCCTTGCTGCACGAACGCGGCGTTCGAACGATCCCCGCGCCCGCGGCGGGCCAGGCGTTCACGCTTTCGGCGGCGGCAGATTCGGCAGGAATGCAATGACCCACGGCATCGCCATCACGCCATTCGATGCGGCCGCGATCCTGATCGTGCTCGCCGCCACGCTCGGCTATCTCAACCACCGCTTCGTGCAGTTGCCGCCGTCCATCGGCCTGACGGTGATGGGCGCGGTCGCTTCCCTGATCGTGGTCGGGCTGGACCGCCTGCTGCCGGCAAGCTCGGTGGCCCACGACATCGTCGGCTTCATCGCCGGCATCGATTTCCACACCACGCTGATGGACGGCATGCTGTCGTTCCTGCTGTTCGCGGGAGCGCTGCACGTCGACTGGAGCGAGATGCGGCGCGGGCGCTGGCCAATCCTGGTGCTCAGCACGGCAGGCGTGATCGCGTCGACGCTGCTGATCGGGCTGGGGCTCCAGTTCATCGGCGGACTGATCGGCCTTGCCATCCCGCTGGCCTGGTGCCTGGTGTTCGGCGCGCTGATCAGCCCCACGGATCCGGTGGCGGTGATGGGGATCATGAAGGAAGCATCGGTGCCGCCGACGCTCCAGGCGACGGTGGCGGGCGAGAGCCTGTTCAACGACGGCGTCGGCGTGGTCGTGTTCGCGATTATCCTTGCCGCTGCCCTGAGCGGCGCGCCGCTGTCGGTGCCGCACGCGGCCGAGCTGTTCGCCACCGAAGCGGGCGGTGGAATCCTCCTCGGCCTCGCCACCGGCTGGATCGCGTTTCGCGCGATGCGCTCCATCGACGACTACAAGGTGGAGGTGATGATCAGTCTTGCGGTGGTGATGGGCGGCTATGCGCTCGCCAGCCAGCTCCACGTCAGCGGCCCGGTGGCGATGGCGGTCGCCGGCCTGATCATCGGCAACCATGGCGTCGCCCACGCGATGAGCGACACCACCCGCGATTACCTGCTGAAGTTCTGGGCGCTGATCGACGATGTTCTCAACGCGGTGCTGTTCCTGCTGATCGGCCTGGAGGTGGTGACGATCCCGGCCGATGCGCGGCTGATCGTGCTGGGCCTTGCGGCGATCCCACTGGTACTCGCGGGACGGGCGGTGTCGGTGCTGGCACCGCTCGCGGCGATGCGGCCGTTCCTGTCGCTGGGCTCGCTTGCGCCGGTGACGCTGATCTGGGGAGGTTTGCGCGGCGGTATCTCCGTGGCGCTGGCGCTGGGCCTGCCGGAAGGGCCGGCGCGCGGCTTTGCACTGCCGGCGACGTATGTTGTCGTGCTGTTCTCCGTGATCGTCCAGGGCGGCACGATCAAGCGCGTCATCCTCTGGCGCTCGGCCAAGGCATGACCAACCGCCCCCTGAGCAGGACCGGTGAGTGTGCAACAACGACAGCGGTCGTGCGTCCGCTGCGCTATCGCTGATCGCATGGCACGATTTTTTACCCGGACCGACCTTCGTCGCCTGTCAGTGATGTTGCGCCGGCGTCGCGTCACCCACCTCAACCGACCGCTCAACGTGCTGCGCCGTCGTATCGCCACTGCGGTCGGCGCGGTGCTGCTCGGATTGGTCGCGCTTGGTTTCGCAAAGGTCGGTGACTTCGCCCAGCGGGTCTTCGGGCGGATGGTGGCGGTCTGGCCGTACGCGCCGCTGATCGTGACGCCCGCGGTGTTCGCGGGCGTGATGCTGCTGACGGTGCGATGGTCGGCAGAGGCGCGGGGCTCGGGAATCCCGCAGGTGATCGCGGCGACGCGCGATCCGGAAGCGGCGGCCAAGGGGCCCCTCACGTCGATGAAAACGGCCCTCGCCAAGTTCGGACTCACGATCGCGATGCTGTTTGCCGGCGGTTCGGTTGGCCGCGAGGGCCCGACGGTGCAGATCAGCGCCGCGCTGATGGTCGCGGTGCACCGCCTGCTGCGCGTGCCGATCAGCGCGGGCGTGCTGATCGCCGGTGGGGCCGCTGGCGTGGCCGCCGCATTCAACACGCCGCTCGCCGGCGTGGCCTTCGCGATCGAGGAACTGGCGTCCGCCTATGAACAAAGGGTCGCCGTGCTGGTGATGGCAGCGGTGATGATCGCGGGGCTGGTGAGCCTCGGAATTGCTGGAGACTATGTGTATTTCGGCGTGATGCACCAGACGCTTGGTGTCGCGGCGATGATCGTCATCTGCCCGGTGGCTGGCATCGTCGGCGGCGCGTCAGGGGGCATGTTCACGCGCATCGTGCTGGCGTTCGCGCTGCCGCGGCACCCGCTGCTTCAACGCGTGCGGACGCGTCCGGTGCTGCTCGCCGGCGCCTGCGGCCTGATCGTCGCGGTGGTCGGAATCGCCACCGGCGGCGGCACCTGGGGCACGGGCTATGGCACCACGCGGTCGCTGGTGGAAGGCGGCGGCGCCACCTTGTGGTTCGGCCCGGCGAAGGCACTAGCGACGCTGGCGACGACGCTCAGCGGCACGCCCGGCGGCATCTTCGCGCCGTCGCTGGCGGTGGGGGCGGGCTTGGGCAACCTTCTGACGCCGATCTTTTCCGACAGCCCGGCGGGTGCGGTCGTGCTGCTCGGCATGGTCGCCTATTTCACCGGCGTGGTGCGGGCGCCGCTGACCGCGGTAATCATCATCAGCGAGGCGACGGCAAGCCGGGGCATGATCGTGCCCTTGTTCGCGACCGCGCTGATCGCGGACGGCGTCAGCGCGCTGGTGTCGCGGGAGCGGCTGTACCATGGGCTCGCCAAACCGTTCCTCGCCGCCGCCCGTCCCGCGCCGGAACCGGCGGGGTGAATGGTTGAAATGGGTGAGGCCCGCGGCTCAGCGGGGGCCACTCGCACGGACCTGGTGAAACCCCGGGTGGCTGTTCCGGCCGCCGATCCGCCGGACAACAGAGCACATGAACCCAGCAAGCGCCTCTCCCGTGGACGAGGTGCCGTGTGCCTGCTCGTGGTGACTGATGACCAATACCATTTCTCCGAACCAATGGTTCTCCTCCCTTGCCGACGCGCGCCGGGACGTGCTTGCCGGCATCGTTGTCGCGCTGGCGCTGATCCCCGAAGCGATCGGTTTCTCGATCATTTCCGGCGTCGATCCGCGCGTCGGGCTTTACGCGTCGGTGGCGATCGCGATCGTGATCTCGTTTCTGGGCAGTCGGCCGGCAATGATCTCGGCCGCCACTGCGGCGGTGGCCGTGGTGGTCATCCCGCTGGTCCGTGACGACGGGGTCGACTATATGTTCGCGGCCACCATCCTGATGTGTGTGTTCCAGATCGCGGCCGGGCTGTTGCGGCTCGACCTGCTGATGCAGTTCGTGTCGCGGTCGGTGATCACCGGCTTCGTCAACGCATTGGCTATCCTGATCTTCATGGCGCAGCTGCCGCAGCTGACCGGCGTCACCTGGCATACCTACGCGATGGTCGCAGGCGGACTGGCGATCATCTATCTGCTGCCCCGCGTCACCAGGCGGTTCCGTCGCCGCTGGTCGCCATTCTCGTCCTCGCCGTGATCAGCATCGCCGCTGGCCTGCCGGTGCGCACGGTCGGCGACATGGGGCGGTTGCCCGAGGGGCTGCCGACCATCGCCCTGCCGCACGTACGGCTGACGCTCGATACGCTGCGGATCATCCTGCCCTATTCGCTGACCATGGCGGCAGTCGGCCTGCTCGAATCGCTGCTCACCGCGCAGATCGTCGACGACATGACCGACACGGACAGCGACAAGCGTCGTGAATGCATGGACGGGGGCGCCAACATGGCCGCCGCGCTGGTCGGCGGCATGGGCGGGTGCGCGATGATCGGCCAGTCGGTGATCAACGTCACCTCCGGCGGTCGCAAGCGGTTGTCGACGCTGGTCGCGGGCTTGTTCCTGCTGTTCCTGCTGGCGGTGCTCGGGCCGTTCGTGGGACGCATCCCGATGCCGGCGCTGGTCGCGGTGATGGTGATGGTGTCGATCGGCACCTTCAGCTGGAATTCGATCCTCCAACCTGCGCCGCCACCCGCCGACGTCGTCCGTGGTCATGCTGGTGACGGTGGCGGTGGTGGTCGCGACCGGCGATCTGGCGCAGGGCGTGCTGGCGGGCGTCCTGTTGTCCGGCATCTTCTTCACCGGCAAAGTCCGCCGCATGTTCGCGGTGGAGCGAACCGAGAGCGATGGGGGGACGGTCCGGTACCGGGTGAGCGGCGAGATCTTCTTTGCCTCCGTGGACCGCTTCACCCGGGCGTTCCAGCCGGAGGGTGGACGGCCCGTCACCATCGACGTGTCGCCCGCGCACTTCTGGGAAATCTCGGGCGTCGGTGCGCTGGACAAGATCGTCGTCCGGCTGCGCCGCGAGGGTTCGGCGGTCGAGGTGATCGGCTACAACCGGACCAGCGCGGACCTCGTCGACCGCTTCGCGCTGCATGACAAGACCGGCGTGGAACTCGGTGTCGTGCCGCATTGCGGCGTACCATGCGCAGGCACCCCGTCCGGGTAACCGGTGTCGCCACCCAGGCCCGCGGTTGCGCGCCGCTCAGCAGATACTGTCGGCACGGGCGCTGTTGTTGAAACTTGTCGTGGGGATCGCCTTGGCCATGAATACCGTCGCGATCGCCGCTTGGCCGTCCTCGGCCTGACCCGATCGCTACCATCTCGGTACGCAGATCATCTGGACAACGGTCGATCCGCCAGCGTTCGCCTGTTCTCTGGCCGTGCCGGTTGCATGGCCAGATCAAAGCCGGTCAACATCATCGCCGACTGCAACAAACCGGTCCGCCCCGTGCACGACCGCATCCCGGTGCTGCTGATGGTAAATGAGCGCGAGCTGTGTTTTGAGGCACGCTCGATGGGGCGGTCGCGTAGCAGAACCGGTGCTTGCAGACGAATCGTCGAGATAATTGGACGCGCCCAAGTTCCGGTGAAGCGCAAACCAGGGACACCGCGCCGGCGAGCGCGCCGCGTCTCGCTCAAGGTGTTCAGCTGCGATGAAGGTGTGGGCGTCATTGGCATACGCCAACGTTATCTCCTTGATTGTAACTGCTTCGCTGCAGCTGTTGGGCAATCGTAATCCCAGAGATTACGGTGCAACGATGGACCTACGAGTGATATCCGGTTCGGGTCGCGGCATCGGGCGTGCGACGGCGGAAAAGTTGGCAGCTGCCGGCGCGCGTCTGGTAGTCAACGATCTAGACGAGGCCGTCTGCGCAGAGGCCGGCCATGCTGCGACCGAGCTGGCGCGGCACGCAGAACCCGCCGCAGCGGCGTCGACACCGTGTACATCGCCTTCGACGTCGATGATGCTGCGGGTCCGCCGGTGGCGACCTGCATCTTTCGCAAGCAGGGCGACGAAGCGGTCGTTCACGGTCCCTGCCGCCTCTGGTCGCCGGTCAACGACGGCCGCGCCTTACTGGTGCCCACCGGCCGTGAGGGCGTACACGACGGCTACTTCGCATTCCGGCCGGGCAGGCAACTCAAGCTCGTGATCGGGCCGGTTCCTGGCGATCTCGAAGCCGGCCTGCGCCGCGCTGCAACGCGGATGCAGCGACTGCTCGCCTCGGAAGCGCTGCGCCACGTGCACCGCGAAGGCTACATGAGCTGCATCCGCAACGAGGATCAGGAGCTGTTCGCCGAGACGACGCGAGCAGTGGCGTGATCCGGCCGGGGCGGCCGGCTTTCGAGCCTGCTGCCCTGGAACTCAAACGGAAGCAGCTAAATTCTCGCCGGCAACCCGGCCATCATAGCGTGGGGTGGTCCTTGGCGAATCCGCGCATTGCACGGTTTGGGCTAACCCTTCCTGAGGCAGCGTTCGCGGACTCGAGACAGCGCCAAAGGCCGCGCTCGGGCCGACGCGCGCCACGTCAATTTCGGCGGCTGCGAATCCGATCGGAACGACCGATGCAATCCGCGTCAGCCGGGCTCTTGGCTCGACAGAAGCAATCAGAGCGATGATCCGCGATTCTCCGCCGCCCACTGGCATGCACCCAGCGGCCGTCCGAGACGGCCTTTCACAATACTCCGCCGCACGGCAACAACAACACGCCGCACGCGACCACACGCCAGAACTGCTTCACAGTGCTTGCCAGGTGCTTGCCAGGCATCGCCACCGGCCGGGCCAGGCCGGCTAAGCTACTGAAAAATGGTGCTGCCGGTGAGGATTGAACTCACGACCTCAGCCTTACCAAGGATGCGCTCTACCACTGAGCTACGGCAGCACTGCCTGACGGACGCGCCGCGGGCGAAGCGCGCCTAGAGCGGAGGCAGGCCGGATTGTCAAGGCGGTGAGCACGTGGCTAGGATGGCGCCATGACCGGCAAGGATGAAAAAACCGAGCGGCTGGCCGCCGCGCTGCGCGCCAACCTGCGGCGTCGCAAGGCGCAGGCGCGGGGCGATGCGCCGGCCGGCGCCCGCCTGCCCGTCGGGCAGGATGGCGCTAGTCGAAGCGCTGACGACGAGTGCCAAGCCGGCGGTGCCGACTAGCGCGCGATCGGGGAACACTTCGATTCGAGCCACGCCTTGTCCTCTCCGGTCAGCAGGGGCCCAAGTTTCTCCGCTACCATGGCGTGGTAGGCATTCAGCCAGGCGAGCTCGTCCTCGTTGAGCAGCTCGGGGGCGATCAGGGCGCGCTCGATGGGGCAACAGGTGAGCGTCTCGAACCCCAGCATCGCGCGATCCGCGCCAGCGATGTCGCGCGGTTCGATCAGCACCAGATTCTCGATGCGGATGCCGTACTCGCCCGCCTTGTAATAGCCCGGCTCGTTGGACAGCAGCATGCCGGCGCGCAGCGGCTCCAGTGCGGCGCCACCCGGATAGTTGGGCGCGGCAATCCGCTGCGGCCCTTCGTGCACGGACAGGTAGCTGCCGATGCCATGGCCGGTGCCGTGCGCGTAATCGAGCCCCGCCTCCCACAACGGCCGGCGTGCGAAGGCATCAATCTGCCCGCCCATCGTGCCGTCCGGGAAGACGGCGGTGGCGATGGCGATGTGGCCCTTGAGCACGCGGGTGAAGCGGTCGCGCATCTCCGCGCTGGGCTCGCCGATCGGCATCACGCGCGTAATGTCGGTGGTGCCGTCGGAATATTGGCCGCCCGAATCGATCAGGAACAGCTGGCCGCGCAGGATCGGGGCGTTCGACTCGTCCGTGACATGGTAATGCGGAATGGCGCCGTGGGCTCCGGTTGCGGAGATGGTGCCGAACGAGCTGTCCTTGAGCAGCCCTGTTGCCTGGCGGAACTCCAGCAGCTTGGCGGCGGCGGTTAATTCGGTTTCGCTGCCGCCCGCGCACTCGCGCTCCACCCATCGCAGGAAGCGCACCACGGCGGCGCCATCGCGCAACGAGGCGGCGCGGTGGCCGGCGATCTCCACCGGGTTCTTGATCGCCTTGGCCAGCACCGCCGGGTCGCGCAGCGCCAGCACCTGCGCACCGCCGGCTTCCAGCGCATCGAAGATCGCCGACACCGCGCGTTCGGGGTCGGCGACGACGCGCTTGCCGCGACACTCAGCGAGAGCGGGCGCGAAGGCGGCGCGGTCGTGGATGCGAACCGCGTTGCCGAGGTGCTGGCGGATCGTGTCGTCCACCTTCTCGGGCGCGACGAACAGGTCGGTGGTGCCGTCCGCGCCGACGATGGCATAGGACAGCGCGACCGGCGTGTGCGCGACGTCGTCGCCGCGCACGTTGAGCGTCCAGGCGATCGAATCGAGCGCGGACAGCACCACGGCGTCGGCTCCCCGCGCCGCCAGCCAGTCGCCGACCATTGCCCGCTTCTCGGCGGAGGAAGCGCCGGCGAGCGCGTCGTCCTGCACCCGCATCTTCGCAAGGCTTGGTTGCGGGCGATCCGACCAGATCGCGTCCACCGGGTTGGCCCCGACCCCCACCAGGCTCGCGCCACGGCTCGTCAGCGCCCGCGCCAGCTCCGCTACCCAGCCGCGCGTATGCAGCCAGGGATCGTAGCCGATCCGCGCACCCTCTGGCGCATGGGTAGCGAGCCAGCCTGCGACGCTTTCCCCAGGCACGCCGACGAACTGCCATTGGTCTGCCGACACCTCGTCGCGCACCTGCAGCGTGTAGCGACCGTCTGTGAAGATCGCCGCTTCGTCCTTCAGCACCACCGCGGTGCCCGCCGAGCCGCCGAAACCGGTCAGCCAGCCCAGCCGCTGCGCGTAGAGGCCGACATATTCGCTCATGTGTTCGTCAGTGAGGGGCACCACGAACCCGTCGAGGCTGTCACGGGTAAGCTGATCGCGCAGGGCGGCGAGGCGGTCGGCGAAAGTGGGCATCAGCTGGGTGTCCGGCAGAAAAGAACGGTCGCCGTTCTGCCAGATCGGTCGCGTCCCGAACAGCGTCTCGCAGGCGGAAAATCGCCCGAGTCAACCGAAAAGCGTAGGTTTACAATTTGTTAACCACTTTTTCGGGGATCGCTTCGGCGGCACGCTCGTTTCTTCGACATAACCCATATCAACCAAGCCCTTGTCGCTAAACGAAAAGGAACGGGTCATGAAGGCCAAGTACTTCGCTGCCGCGGCAGCTTTTCTGATCGCTTCCGGCGCGTCCGCACAGTCGCCGGTCGCCCGTCCGCACGGGGCCGGGGCGGTCGCGCGTCATGCGGTGCTCGACAACATCATGAGCCGCGTCCAGATGGATGCGCTGATCGGCACGATCGTCGACACCGACGTGCAGGCGCCGACTCGCCTCGCCGCCGATGCGGTCGCCGCCGGCAACACCCGCTCGGTTCGCCAGCGCCGCGCCGTCGCTTATGCCGCGCTGACATCGCCGGTGGTGCGCGACCGGAGCTGAACCGTTCGGGTCGGCGGCCGCGGCACCGCGACGCTCGACTTTGACCGCCGTGGCCGGATAGGGGCGGGGGATGACTCAATCTCTCCCCGTGGCGCCGCAGCGGCCGCATTCCTTCACTGCCCACGGCATCACCGTCGAGGACCCGTGGGCGTGGCTCAAGGATCCGAACTACCCCGACGTCGCCGATCCGGACGTGCTTGCCTATCTCGAGGCGGAAAACGCGTATTTCGAAACGGTGATGGCGCCGCATCGCCCGCTGGTCGACCGGCTCTACGAAGAGATGAAGGCGCGCATCAAGGAGGACGATTCCTCCGTGCCGCAGAAGGACGGCGACTGGCTCTACTGGGCGGCGTTCGAAACGGGTGGGCAGTACCGCAAGTGGTGGAGGAAGCCGGTCGCAGGGGGTGAGGACCAGCTGCTGCTGGACGAGCCCGCGCTGGCCGAGGGCCACGAATATTTCAGGCTGGGCGCGTTCAGCGTGTCGAACAACGGCCGCTATCTGGCTTATGCGATCGACGACAGCGGCGCTGAGCGGTTCGAGGTGCGGGTCAAGGACCTCGACACCGGCGAGCAGCTGCCGGAGGTTATTCCCGGCATGCTGTCCGACATCGTCTGGACCAGCGACGATGCGGGCTTCCTGTACGGCCTTGCCAACGAACAGTGGCGCACGGACAACGCCCGCTTCCACCGGCTCGGCACGGATGTCGCCGACGACGTCGAACTCTTCAAGGAAGCCGACGAAGGCTATCGCGTCGCGGTCGGCGAGACCAGCAGCCGCAAGTGGATCGTGATCGGCACCGGCGACCATGTCACCAGCGAAGTGCGGCTGCTGCCCGCCGACAACCCGTTCGCCGAGCCGATTCTGGTCGCGCCGCGCAAGCCCGGCCGCGAGTATGACGTCGACGAGCATGACGGCACCTTGTTCATCCACACCAACGACATCGACCCGATGTGGCGGCTGTGCACCGCGCGGATCGAGGCGCCGGGCGAATGGACGGAGCTGATCGCGCCTTCCCCGCATTTCTACATGACCGGCGTGGAATGCTTCCGCGACTTCTTCGTGGTCGATGGGCGCGAGGACGGGTTGGATCAGATCGCGATCCACCGCTACGATGCGCCGCGCACGGGCAAGCGCATCGCCTTCCCGGAGGCGAGCTATGCCGCCGATCTCGGCGACAATCCGGAATGGGCGATGGACGTGCTGCGGCTGAGCTATCAATCGATGGTCACGCCCGGCACCGTATATGACTATGACGTCACCGCCGACGCGCTGACCACGCGCAAGGTGCAGGAGATCCCATCGGGCTATGACGCGGGCCGCTACCGCACGGAGCGCCTCCACATCACCGCGCGCGACGGCACGGCCGTGCCGGTATCGATCGTCTATCCGGCGGGGTTCAAGAAGGATGGCAGCGCGCCGCTCTTCATCTACGCCTATGGCGCCTACGGCCATGCCATCCCGCCGGGCTTCTCCACCGGGCGATTGAGCCTGCTCGACCGCGGCTTCGCCTATGCCATCGCGCACATCCGCGGCGGCGATGACCTGGGCCAGCAATGGTATCACGACGGGAAGCTCGAGAAGCGCACCAACACGTTCAACGACTTTGTCGACGTGGCGAAGGGGCTGATTGCCGACGGGTGGAGCAGCGCCGGGCGGATCGCCATCGCTGGTGGCTCGGCGGGGGGCGAGCTGATGGGCGCGGTGGTCAATTCCGATCCCGAGCTTTGGGGCGCAGTGATTGCCGATGTGCCGTTCGTCGACGTCCTCAACACCATGATGGACGCCGACCTGCCGCTGACGCCGGGCGAGTGGCCGGAGTGGGGCAACCCGATCGAGGACAAGACCGCGTTCGAGCTGATCCGCAGCTATTCCCCTTACGACAACGTGCGCCCGCAGGACTATCCGCCCTTGTTCATCTCGGGCGGCCTCAACGACCCGCGCGTGACCTATTGGGAGCCGGCGAAATGGGCGGCCAAGCTGCGCGCCACCAAGACGGACAAAAACATCCTGCTGCTCAAGACCAATATGGGCGCAGGGCACGGCGGCAAGTCGGGACGGTTCGAGTCGCTGCGCGAGGCGGCGGAGGAGCACGCCTTCGTGCTCTGGCAGCTGGGCGTCGAGCGTTGAGCGGGTGAGCATCGAGGCCCTGGTCGCGCGCTATGGCCTCGCCGCGCTGCTCGTCGGTTCGGGGATCGAGGGCGAGGCGGTGGTGGTCGCCGGCGGCCTGCTCGCGCACCAGGGGCTGGTGCCGCTGCCCGGCGCGATGGCGGCGGCGGCGGTTGGCTCGTTCGCGGCGGACCAGGCTTGGTTCGCGATCGGTCGGCGTTTCCGCGACCACCGCTGGGTGGCAAAGGCCCGCGCCAAGCCGGCATTCGCGCGGGCGCTGGGCGCGCTGGAGCGGCACCGGATCGGCTTCATCTTCGCCTTCCGCTTCATCTACGGGCTGCGCACGATCAGCCCGATCGCGATCGGCACGACGCAGGTGCCGGCGCGCACGTTCCTGTTCGTCAACGCCCCCGCCGCCGCTATTTGGGGGGTGACGTTCACGCTGGTCGGCTACCTGTTCGGCGATGCGTTCGAGCGACTGATGGGCCGCCTGCACCCGCACGGGCGCGAACTGTGGTGGATCGTCGCCGGGCTGGTGGTGGCTGGCGTGATCATCGGCGCGGGCGTGCACTGGTGGCGGGGGCGGCGCGCGTGAGCCGCTTCACCCGGACGATCACCGCCGAGCCCAGCGACATCGACGAACTGGGGCACGTCAACAATGCCGTATGGGTGCGCTGGATCCAGGCGGTCGCGGTGGCGCATTGGGAAGCGATCGCCAGTGCCGAGCAGCAGGCCGCCTATGTCTGGATGGTCACCCGGCACGAAGTCGATTACCGCGGCAACATTCGTGCCGGCGATACCGTCACCGCAGAAACCTGGGTTCCCGATCCACCCAAGGGCGCGCGGTTCGACCGGCACATGCGGTTCACCGGAGCGGATGGGCGGGTGAAGGTTGAGGCGATCTCGACCTGGGCGCTGATCGACCGGGCGAGCGGGCGGCTGCTGCGGGTGCCAGCCGAGCTGGCGGCGCCGTTCCTCGCCTAGCAGCTCCGCCGGTGGAAAAGGGCCGCCCCGAAGGACGGCCCATCTTTTTAGTAGCGGTTGCTACCCGCGATCACCGAAGCGATGATGCCGGTCGCGACAGCGGCCAGGACCACATCGCCCTGGTTGGTGCGATAATAGCGATAGCCGCGCGGCGGGGTGCGATACCCATAACGCCGGTAGTCGGAGATATAGGCGCCATCGCCGCGATAGCGCTGGCCACGGGCATAGCGCGCGTAACGGCGCCGGTCACCCCGGTTGTAGCCGCGGTCGTCGTGATAGCCCCGGCCGTCACGATAGCTGCGGCGGTCGTCACGGCGACCGTCCCGGTCGTGGCGGCCATCGCCGCGATAATCCCGGTCGTAAGCGCCGCGGTCATGCCCGCGATAGTCCTGGGCGGTTGCGGCGGTGCCGGCCAGTGTGACCGCAAGAGCGGTGGCTGCCATCAGAAAGCGTTTCATCTGTCGTCTCCTTAGGCACCGGGTATACGACCCCCCGTCTGAACGGGTGCCGTCCCGATGTGTCAGACAAGGTTCACCCAACGACCCGGGCTCGCTTCGGTTGCGCAAGGGGCACGACTGCGGCGCTCGGTCCCGGCTGGAGGCGTGATCCGGTTCGCTGGTCTGGAGAGGCAGGCAGCGTTCGTTGAAGTCGCCGATCAGGCGCAGGCGTTTCCACCTCGGAAAACCGATCATGCGCCTGGACCGGGTGATCAGCCCCCCGCTTTCCGGCGCCTGCAGCGTCCGGCTGACGTGTACGCTGGCAATCCAAGCGCATTGCCCAGCTGTTCCTGCGTCATCGGCAGCTCATATTCGCAGCGGTCGGACAGGCCCCCGCAAGTCGAGCTTGAAGCTCCCTCAAACAGCGCGGGAGCACGAAGCATCTCTTTGTCGCTTAAGGTCGTATTCAGTTGGCGATAATCGTCACGAACACGGGGCGAAGTGATCCGCATACCATGGCTTCTGATCCTGAGTTCATGTTTCCGCGCGGAAGGCGACGCTAAGGATCCCGATCCGCGTCGCTCATCATCCCGAATTGCGCAGGGCCGTGGCGATGGCGTTGATCGACAGGAGAATGCCTTCCCCGATGCGGGGGTCTTCCTCGCCCGCGCGGTGGCGCTTGACCAGCTCGATCTGAAGGAGGTTCAGCGGCTCGATATAAGGCAGGCGCAGGCGGATCGAGGCGTCGAGGGCGGGATGTTTTTCCAGCAAGCGTGACTGACCGGTGATGGCAAGCAGGCCGTCGTGCGTCGCCTGCCAGCCGTCGCGGATGCGGCCAAAGATGTGGGCACGCAACGCATCGTCCTCCACCAGCGCGGCATAGCGTTGCGCAAGACCCATGTCGGACTTCGCCAGCACCATCTCCATGTTGGCAAGCGTGGCGGCGAATAGCGGCCAGCCTTGCGCCATGTCGGCGAGCAGCGCCTTGTCCGGGTGGGCGGCGATCGCCTGGCCGACGCCGTACCAGCCGGGCAGCATCACCCGCGCCTGCGCCCAGGAGAAGACCCAAGGGATGGCGCGCAGGTCCTCGATCGCATCGCTCCTGGTGCGGCTCGCGGGGCGGCTGCCGATCTTCAGCCCGGCGATCTCCGCGATCGGCGTCATCTGGCGGAAGAAGGTGCGAAAGCCATCGGTGCCGTAGACGAGGTCGCGATACGCGCCGAACGCGGTGTCGGACAGCGCGTCCATCGCGGCGGCGAAGGTCTCGTTCTGCGCGTTCGAAAGCCGCTCTGGCTCGAGGCTGGCGAGGAGCGTCGCGGAGGCCATCGCCTCCAGGTTGGTCATCGCGCTGTCGCGGGTGCCGTACTTGCCGGCGATCACCTCGCCCTGTTCGGTGATGCGGATGCGGCCCTGAACGGTGCCGGGCGGCTGCGCGCGGATCGCGGCAAAGGCGGAACCGCCGCCGCGCCCGACCGCGCCGCCGCGGCCGTGGAACAACTGCATGGCGACGCCCGCCGCCTCGAACACGGGGCGGAGCGCGGTGGAGGCCTTGGACAGCTGCCACGTGGAGGTGAGGTAGCCGCCATCCTTGTTGCTGTCGGAATATCCGATCATCACCTCCTGATAGCCGCGCGCGATTGCGATGGCGGCGATCTCGGGCAGGGCGAACCAGTCGGCCATGATCGTTGGCGCGGCCTCCAGATCCTCGATCGTCTCGAACAGCGGCACGGCCATGATCGCCGCCGTTGGCGGCGTGCCGGGCCGATAGAGGCCCACTTCCTTGAGCAGCAGGTTGACCTCGAGCAGGTCGGACACCGACTTGCACATGGAGACGATCGACTGGACGATCGCCGCCGGGCCGAGCCGCGCGTGCGCGTCGGCGGCGGCGTGGAAGATCGCCAGCTCGCCGCGTGTCTCGTCCGAATAGTCGGCGAAGCGGCTGGTCAGCGGGCGGGCGTTGGCAAGCTCGCGGCGGAGCAGGGCGACACGCTGCGTTTCGTCCAGGCTCGGGTAGTCGGCTTCCACGCCCGCGACCTTGAGCAGTTCGGCGACGGTGCGTTCGTGCACGGCGCTGTTCTGGCGCAGGTCGAGCGTGGCGAGATGAAAGCCGAAGGTTTCGACCGCGCGGATCAGCCGGCCGAGCGCACCGCCCGACGCGAGCGCACCGCCGCCGCCGCTGGCGAGCGCACGGGCGATGGCGACGAGGTCGGCGCGGAGCGACGCCGGTTCGGGATACGGCTCGCCCGCCAGCGCGCCGGGGCGAGGCGGCGCCTTGCCGACGAGCTGGCGATGGGTGGCGGCGAGGCGGGCGTAGATGCCGGAGAGGGCGCGGCGATAGGGCTCGTCGCTGCGGCTTTCGGCGTCGTCGCCGCTCTTCTCCGCCAGCGCCAGCACCGCTGCGTCGACCTCGACATGCTGGGTGGAGATGGACAGCTCTGCCCCGAGCGCGTGCAGCGCGTCGAGGTAGTGGACGATGGCCGCCTCGCTCGCCCGCGCCAGCGCGATCCGCTGGCTGTCGGCGGTGACGAAGGGGTTGCCGTCGCGGTCGCCACCGATCCAGTTGCCGGGCTTGAGGAAACTCGGCACGCGCTCGCCGATTGCGCGGTCCCAGCGCTGGTAGAGCGCGGGCAGGGCCGGCAGGAACACGTCGCGCAGATAGGAGAGTGCGATCTCCACCTCGTCGGTGACGTACAGCCGCTCGCGTCGCAGCACGCGCGTCTGCCACAGCAGCGCGATCTGACGGACGATCGCCGCCTCGACATCGTCGCCGTCGGGCGTTTCGGTGCGGCCGGCGTCCCGAAGCGCCATCAACTCGGCGATGCGGTTGCGGTGGTCGATCATGCTCTTGCGCCGCACCTCGGTCGGGTGGGCGGTGAGCACCGGCGCGACCAGCGCGTGGGCAAGCAGGCGCATCACCGCGTCCCGGCTTACCCCCTGCTCGTCCAACCGTTGCAGCGCGGAGGCGACGTCGGCGCCCGGCTCGGCCGCGACGCCCTGCCGGTCCTCGGCAAGGTTGGCGAGCATGGAGAACAGCATGAAGCCGCGCACGAAGTCGAGCGTTGCGTCGAGGTCGAGCCGCGCGATGGCGTCGGCGATCCCTGGGTCGCCCGGACGCTCCGCCGCCCCACCAGCGCGGTGACGCTCCACGGAGGCGCGGCGGATCGCTTCGGTCGCCTCGAACAGTTGATCGCCGCCGTAGGAGCGGATCACGTCCCCCAGCAAAGCGCCGAGGTAGCGGATGTCGGGATTGTTGGTGATGGAGGGAAGGCTGGCCATGGCCTACGCTGCGACGCGGCGGGGGCGTTGGTCAACCTTCGCGGCCAGAGGGCGGATGAATCAGCTGGTGCCGCGCACGCTCGCGCGCTCTTCGGAGGTGACGGTACCGTCGTGGTTGACGTCCATCTTGTCGAAACGGCCGATCATGCCTTCGCTCCATTCGACCGCGCTGATCGTGCCGTCCTTGTCGAGGTCCAGCGAGGTCAGGCGGCTGTCGCTGCGCGGCAGTTCCTCCGACGTGATCTTGCCGTCGCCGTCGCGATCGAGCTGGTGGAACCGCCGCTCCACCATGCTGCCGAAATCGAGCCGGGAGAGCACCGACGGCGGCACGAAGCCCGCGGCGTTGGCGTCCGCCGTTTCCTGCGCGCGCTCCGCGCTATGGCATGCAGGCAGCGCCGCTGCCGCCATCAGCGCCGCCACTCTCGCGAGTTTCGCCAATCCGTTTCCGCCTGTCATCCCGCCTGCCCCGTTTCTGGTCGCCCGAACGCGCCGGAGGCGGCATGCGGTGCCTTGCCTCACGCGTCGAGTTCGATGTCCCAGTAAAGCCAGTCGCGCCAGGTTGCATGGAGATAATTGGGCGGAAAGCTGCGGCCGTGTTCCTGCAACTGCCAGTTGGTCGGGCGGATCGGCGGGACGTGGAGCGGCATGTGCGCCTGCTTGGGCGTGCGCCCGCCCTTGCGCAGGTTGCACGGCGCGCAGGCCGTGACGACATTCTCCCAGGTGGTGCGGCCACCTTGTGCACGCGGCACCACATGGTCGAAGGTGAGGTCCCGGTCATGCCCGCAATATTGGCAGGTGAAGCGGTCGCGCAGAAACAGGTTGAAGCGGGTAAACGCCGGGAATTGCGAAGGCTTCACGAACTGCTTGAGCGCGATCACCGATGGCAGCTTCAGCGCGACGCTGGCGGAGCGGACCTCGCGTTCGTAATGGGCGACGATATCGACGCGGTCGAGGAACACCGCCTTGACCGCGGTTTGCCACGGCCAGACGCTCAAGGGATAATAGGACAGCGGCGTATAATCGGCGTTGAGCACCAGGGCGGGGCAACCGTCCGGATGGCGGATCAGATCGGGATGAAACACAAACCCTCTCCCTTGCTCAACTGTGCCGACGCATTTCGGCTGTCGCCGATCTGCGTGACGCCGGCATGACAGCACAGGCGATGATTCGCGGTCAAGGGCCGGCGGGGCAAGTCACCACCCGATTCGCGCCGAGCCCCACCGGACGGCTGCACCTCGGCCATGCCGCTTCGGCGATACGGGCGCATGATCTGGCGCGCGCGGGGGGCGGCCGTTTCCTGCTGCGAATCGAGGATATCGACGGCACCCGCAGCCGGCCCGAGCACGTGACGGCGATCCTCGACGACCTCGACTGGCTGGGGCTCGCATGGGACGGGCCGGTGGTGTTCCAGTCGGCGCGGCTGGAGATGTACGAAGGCGCCCTGGCGACATTGCGCGAGCAGGAACTAGTATACCCTTGCTTCTGCACCCGTGCCGACATTGCGGCGGCGAGCCTGTCGGCCCCGCACGAAGCCGGCGCGATCTATCCGGGCACCTGTGCCACACTGACACCGGCGGAGCGTGCCGCGCGGGCGGGGGAGCCGCATTGCTGGCGGCTCCACATGGCGGCGGCGGTGCGGATAGCAGGGCCGCTCCACTGGCGCGACGAAGCGGCGGGCGAGGTGCGGGCCGACCCGTTGGCGGCGGGGGACGTGATCCTGGCGCGTAAGGATGCGCCGGCAAGCTATCACTTGGCGGTGACGGTGGACGATGCCGCGCAAGGGGTGACCGACGTCGTGCGCGGCGTGGACCTGTTCGAGGCGACTCATGTCCACCAGCTGTTGCAGGCGCTGCTGGAACTGCCGACGCCGGCCTATCACCACCACCCGCTGCTCACCGATTCCGCCGGCAATCGCCTCGCCAAGCGGCACGGCGCGCCGACGCTGGAGGCGATGCGGCTGGCGGGCGAAAGTGGTGCGCACCTCGCCGCCGCGTTGCGCGCGGGCACGCTGCCGCAGGGCGTCTAGGGCATTGGTTTTGACGCCGCGATTTCCTAAATAGGGTCCATGAACACCTTCCTCGCCATTCTGCTGGTCGCGGCCATGATCGCTACCGTGGTCGCGCTGGTGCGCGGCATCGTCTCCTTTCTCCAGGAGTCCACCGCCAGCGTGAAAAGCGGCGATGGGCCTAGTCCCGCGGCGCTGAAGTCGAACAAGATGATGCAGATGCGCATTTTCTTTCAAGCGCTTGCGGTTACCATCGTGGTACTGATCCTGTTCCTGTCGGGGCGCACCTGATGCCGGCGCTGGCGTAGCCGACCGCGTGGTCAAGCTTACCCGGATCTACACGCGTACCGGCGACGACGGCACCACAGGGCTGGTCGACGGCAGCCGCATCGCCAAGGCGGACACGCGCGTCGCGGTGATCGGCGATGTGGACGAGGCGAACAGCCAGGTCGGCGTCGCCATCGCGGCGCTTGATGGTGACTCTCTTCACCCTCTGCTGACTCGCATTCAGAACGACCTGTTCGACCTCGGCGCCGATGTCGCCACGCCAGGCGAGGATTTCACGCCCTCTGCCAGCGCGTTGCGGATCGTGGCCGCGCAGGTGGAGCGGTTGGAGCGGGAGATCGATACGCTCAACGCCGCCATGCCGCCTCTGTCCAGCTTCGTGCTGCCCGGCGGCAGCGCGGGCGCCGCCGCCCTGCACGTCGCCCGCGCCACCGTGCGGCGGGCGGAGCGCTCCGCGGCGGCGATGGCCTCGCTCCTCAACCCGCAGGCGCTCGCGTATCTCAACCGCTTGTCCGACCTGTTGTTCGTCGCCGCGCGCGCGGCCAACGGCAATGGTGCGGGCGACGTGCTGTGGGTGCCCGGCCAGTCGCGCTGAGCGGACGGAAGGGGCAAGACGCGCGGCTGCTGTGCCGCTAAGGCCGGCGTCGGCAAGGGGAAATGACCATGGCGACCAATCCAGCCGCTCCCGCCACCTCGCTCGCCGACCGGTTTGCAAAGGTGCGCGCGCTCAGCCTGGCACTGGCGGCGCCGCTGTCGGACGCCGATGCCACCGTGCAGTCGATGCCCGATGCATCGCCCACCAAATGGCACCTGGCGCACACCAGCTGGTTCTTTGAAACATTCGTGCTGCGCGATCACGTGCCCGGCTATCACCAGCATGACGCCCGCTGGCCGTTCCTGTTCAACAGCTATTACGAGGCGGAAGGGGAGCGCCATGCCCGCCACCGTCGCGGCATGCTGACGCGGCCGACGCTGGACGAGGTGCGCGACTATCGCGCCCATGTCGATGCCGCGCTGATCGCGGCGATGCCGATGCTGCCCCCCGCTGCGCTGGCGCTGGTGGAGCTCGGCTGCCACCATGAGCAACAGCATCAGGAGCTGTTGGTCACCGACATCCTCCACCTCCTGAGCGAGAACCCGCTGGAGCCCGCCCTGTGGCCGGCGGCGCGCAAGGTGCCGGTGGCAATGCCGGGACCGCTCCGCTGGATCGAGCATGGCGGCGGCGTGGTCGACGTTGGGCACGATGATGATGGTGCCGGCTTCGCCTTTGATTGCGAGGGGCCGCGGCATCGCACCCTGCTTCAGGCGCACGCGCTCGCCGACCGCACCGTCACCAACCGTGAATGGGCCGAGTTCATCGCCGATGGTGGCTATCGCGATTCGCGTCTGTGGCTGGCCGATGGTTGGGCCTGGGTGAAGGCGCAAGGGATCGAGGCGCCGCTGTACTGGCAGGAGGGCGAGGATGGCTGGACCCGCTTGGGCCTCGACGGTCGCCGCGCGGTCGACCCGGCCGCTCCGGTGACGCATATCAGCTTCTTCGAGGCCGATGCCTATGCGAGCTGGGCCGGCGCGCGGCTGCCCACCGAGTTCGAATGGGAAGCGGCGGCGGCGTCCACCGATCCCGCCGGCGGCAATCAGATGGCGGCGGCCGGGCCGGTCGAGCCGCGGCCCGCGACGGGCGGCCCCGCCCTGTTCGGCGACGTATGGGAATGGACGGGCAGCGCCTATCGCCCTTATCCCGGTTTTCGGGCGGCGGAGGGGGCGGTGGGCGAGTACAACGGCAAGTTCATGAGCGGCCAGTTCGTGCTGCGCGGCGGTTCCTGCGCCACTCCGCGCGGGCACCTGCGCGCGAGCTACCGCAACTTCTTCTACCCCCACCAGCGCTGGCAGTTCACCGGCGTACGGCTCGCGCGCGACCTGTGACCGCAACGCAGAACGCCGACCCTGCCTTCCGCGCCGACGTGCTCGCAGGCCTCGCCCGACGGCCGCGCGCGATCCCGGCGCGGTGGTTCTACGACCGGCGCGGGTCGGAACTGTTCGAGCAGATCACCGAGCTACCCGAATACTATCCCACCCGTACCGAGACTGCGATCCTGGCGCGGATCTGCCCGGAGGTGGCGGCGATCGCGGGAGAAGGCCGTGTGGTGGTGGAATTCGGGTCCGGTTCGTCGGTGAAGACGCCGCTGCTGCTGCACGCGGCGGCGCCGGCGGCCTATGTGCCGATCGACATCTCCGGCGATTTCCTGCGGGACGCGGCGCGCGATCTGGCGGCTCACTTTCCCGGCCTGCCGGTGCTGCCGCTGGAGGCGGATTTCACCCGTCCGCTGGCGCTGCCGGCCGCCATCGCCGATGCGCCCAAGCTCGGTTTCTTTCCGGGCTCCACGATCGGCAACATGACCCCACTGCAGGCGGTGGACCTTCTGCGCTCGATGCGCGCGTCGCTGGGTGAGGGCGCGATGCTGTTGATCGGCATGGACCGGATCAAGGCCGAGGCGACGCTGGTCGCCGCCTATGACGATGCGGCGGGCGTGACGGCGGCGTTCAACCTCAACCTCCTCCACCGCATCAACCGCGAACTTGACGGCACGGTGCCGGTGGACGCGTTCGCCCATGTCGCACGCTGGAACGACGATCGCGGGCGGATCGAGATGCACCTCCAGGCACAGGCCGACGTCGCGTTCACCGTCGGTGGCCAGCACTTCGCGATGGCGGCGGGCGAGACGATCCACACGGAGAACAGCCACAAATACGGCGCCCGTGACGCGCGCATCCTGCTGCGCGCCGGTGGCTGGACGCCGATCGCGGAGTGGACTGACGCTGATGACCGCTTCGCGCTCTACCTCGCCGAAGCGCAGGCGGAGCGGCTCGCGCCGTAGCGCTTACGCCGCCAGCCGCAGCTCCGCGCGCCGGCCGAGCGTAGCGCGCGCCGCCTCCAGCAGCGCCGGGCTGACCGCATAGCCTTCGGGCCGGGTGCGCGTGCCGATGCGGGTCGCGAGGCGATGGCCGGCCATCCGCTCCAGCCGGGTGCGGTGTTCGTCGCTGGCGGGAATGGTGCCGCCCGTCTGCAACGCGCGCAGGATCAGGCCGTGCGTCTGGTCGTCGATCGGCCAGGCGTTGAGGCGCAGCGCGGCGCAGGCCTCGTCGATCTCCTTGGGCCGCACCACCGCCATCGCGAAGCGCGCGAACAGCGGCGCGGGCATGGTGTGAGTCATGCCGCGGTTGCGGCCGGCAAGCTCGCGATAGATCACCGCCGGCTGCTCATCGACGCCGGCACGCGGGGTGGTGATGCGCTCCACGGTGCGCACGGCGGTCTTGCCGTCGGTGTAGGTGCGCCCGGGGCGAAGCTGGATGGGGTTCATGTGTTTTCTCCGTCGCGTCAATGCGTTGACGGACATAGCGCAAGCTCCGGGCCAACGGCGGATTCGGGCGCTTTCGCGTCAACCGATATGGTTGACTGTCAATTTACCCGACTCAATTGTCGGACTCTGCGGGCGCTCCGTCGCGTCTGCCGCCTAGCGGGCATCGCTCGCCGCGACTAAGCCCCTCGCAAAGGAGAGCGATATGCAGACGGTTGGGGTGATCGGGGCGGGGCAGATGGGCGCAGGCATCGCGCAGGTGTCGGCGCAGGCCGGCTATCGCGTGCTGCTGTCCGACGTTGCCCAAGAGCGCGCGGACGCGGGCAAGGCGGGCATTGCCAGGCAGCTCGCCCGTGCGGTGGACAAGGAAAAGATCACCGCCGAGGCGCGCGACGCCGCGCTGGCGCTGATCGAGCCGGTGGCGGACGTGTCCGGCATGGGCGATTGCGCGCTGGTGGTGGAGGCCGCCACCGAGCGCGAGGAGATCAAGCGGGCGATCTTCGGCACGGTCGGCAAGGTGCTGGGCGCGGATGCGGTGCTGGCGTCCAACACCTCCTCGATCCCGATCACGCGCCTGGCGCAAAGCTCGCCCGACCCGGCCCGGTTCGTCGGCGTCCACTTCTTCAATCCCGTGCCCGTCATGGGGCTGATCGAGCTGATCCGCGGGCTCGCCACCTCCGACGAGACGGTGACGAAGGTCGAGGCCTATGCGCAGGCGCTTGGCAAAAGGGTGGTGCGGGCCAACGATGCGCCCGGCTTCATTGTCAACCGCGTGCTGATGCCGATGCTCAACGAAGCGTGCTTCGCGCTGGGCGAAGGCGTGGCGACGATCCCCGACATCGATGCGGCATGCCAGTTGGGGCTCAATCATCCGATGGGCCCGCTGACGCTGGCGGACTTCATCGGGCTCGACACCTGCCTGGAGATCACGCGCGTGCTGTTCGAGGGCACGGGCGATCCCAAGTTCCGGCCGGCGCCGCTGCTGGTGAAATATGTCGAGGCCGGCTGGTACGGCCGCAAGACCGGCCGCGGGTTCTACGATTATTCGGGCGCGGAGCCGGTGCCGACGCGGTGATGTGATGCGCTTGTCACTGGCATCGCGGTCGGTGCAGGCGCATCTTTGCCACCCATGAGGAGGAGAGCGTGCGATGCGGATGCAGCGTGTGATCGGCGCGGCCTTGATGATGATGATGATGATGGTGGCGTCGCCGGCCATGGCGGCGGGCGACAATGCAATGAAGGTCTGCGGCGCAAGGTATCAGGCGGGCAAGGCGGGCAAGACGCTGCCGGTGGGGCAGACGTGGGCCCAGTTCCTCAGCCAGTGCCGGGCGAGCATGACGGCTGCGCCTGTGTCGACAGCCGCGCGCGCAAGCAAGGCTGTCAGCCCGGCGCAGGTCGCAATGCGCACGCGCCAGCAGGCGTGCGCAAAGCAGTGGCAGGCCGACAAGGCCAGCGGTAAAATCGCGGCTGGCCAGACCTGGCCCAAGTACTGGAGCGCGTGCAACGCGCGGATGAAGGGCTAGCACGTTCCCATCACCGCAACCCGTTCGCCCTGAGCTTGTCGAAAGGCATGATCCACACGTGCTTCAACAGGCTCTGCGCGAACGGGAAAGATGGAACCTGAAAAGGAGCCGCGTCAGGTCGGTGCCACACCCCGCCGCCGCACACGGATCGCCGTCAGCACTCGCCGCCACGGCGTGATGCTGGCCAGCGCGATGAGGCCCGTGTTCGGGATCGGCAACAGCGCCGCGCAGACCGCCGCGGTTGCGGCGCCCAGCACCACGGCGAGTCCTCGCTCATGGAGGAAGGCGAGGTGATCAGGGTCGGCGTGGTCGTCGACCACCGGCGGTGTCATGGCCACGCGTTGCAGCCACAGGTTGGCGAGCCCGGCAAGCAGCAGCCACACGCAATACAGCACCGCCGGTAGTCGTCCGCTGACGTTGGCGCTGAAAAAGGCGGTAAAGAACGGCAGCGCTGCCATGGTGCCGAGCAGCAGCAGGTTTGGCATGCCGATCCGGTCGTGCCAGCGATGCGCCACCGCAAAGATGCGGTGGTGACCACGCCAGAACGAGCCGATCGCAAAAAAGCTGATCAGGAAGCCGGCGAACTCGGGCGTCAGCTCGAGCAGCGCCTCCCAATACTGGCCGGTGGTGGCGTGGACGGGCAGCCGCGGCGCCCGGATCTCGATCACCAGCAGGGTGATCGCGATGGCGAACACCGCGTCCGAGAAGAACACCAGCCGTTCGAGCCGGTGCTCCGGTCCTGCCGAGGCGTGGCCTTCCGCCATCAGCCGATCAGCAGCCCGGCGAGTGCCGCGCTCATCAGGTTGGCGAGGCTGCCCGCCAGCAGCGCGCGCAGGCCGAGGCGGGCGATGGTCGGCCGCTGGTTGGGGGCAAGCCCGCCGGTCACCGCCATCTGGATCGCGATGGAGGAGAAATTGGCGAAGCCGCAGAGTGCGAACGTCACCACCGCGACCGTGCGGGGGGACAGCGCCGCCGCCTGCTTGCCAAGATCGATATAGGCGACGAACTCGTTGAGCACGATCTTCTCGCCGAACAGGCCGCCTGCCGCGCCCGCCTCATGCCAAGGCACGTTGAGCAGGAACATGATCGGCTGGAAGACGACGCCGAGGATGCCCTGGAAGCTGAGCCCCGGATAGCCGAACCACGCGCCGATGCCGCCGAGGATGCCGTTCGCGAGCGCCACCAGCGCCACGAACGCCAGCACCATCGCGCCCACCGCCACCGCCAGCTTGACGCCGGTCTGCGCGCCCTGTGCCGCGGCCTCAATGATGTTGGCGGGCCGCGCCTCATCGTGGCTCGCCTCGGCAATGGCGATCGTCTCTTCCTCGGGCACGTCGCCGAGCGGCAGTTCACCGGCACGGGTGGCGAGCCGGTCGGGCATGATGATCTTGGCCATCAGGATGCCGCCCGGCGCGGCCATGAAGCTCGCGGCGAGCAGATATTCGATGCGGATGCCCATGGAGGCATAGGCAGCGAGGATGGTGCCGGCGACCCCGGCCATGCCGCTGGTCATGACGGTAAACACCTGCGCCGGCTTGAGCGCGGGCAGATAGGGGCGGATCACCAGCGGGGATTCGCTCTGGCCGACGAAGATGTTGGCGGCTGCGCACAGCGATTCGACCTTGGATACGCCGATCACCCGTTCGATCGCGCCGCCCAGCCAGCGCACCACCAGCTGCATGATGCCGAGATAATAGAGGATCGACACCAATGCGGCAAAGAAGATGATCACCGGCAGCGCCTGGATCGCGAAATTCTTGCCTAGCGGATTGGCGGCCAGTTCGCCGAACAGGAACGAGGTGCCGGCATTGGCATAGCCGAGGAGGTTCGCGACGCCGCCCGACAGCCATTGGAGCGCGGCGCGGCCGGCGGGCACGTAGAGCACCAGCACTGCGATCGCGACCTGCAGGCCAAAGGCGGCGCCGACCACGCGCAGCGAGATCGCGCGACGATCAGTGGAGAACAGCACGGCAATGAGGAGGATCACCACGATTCCGGCGATCCCGATCAGCAATCTCATCCACGCGCTCCTGTTACGGCGCCACCTTACACGCCGAACAAGCTGCCGCCAGTGGTTTGACGCGGGACGAATTCGGGCTAGCGTCCGGCCGATGGACACCTTTCCCCGCACCATCCCACGCTCGCTGTTCGCGCTGTCGGTCTTTTATGGCGGCATGGTGTGCATCGCGGGCGTGCTCGGCAACAAGCAGGTGACGCTCGGCCCGCTGTCGGCGCTGGGCACGGTGGTGGGCCTGGGGCCGCTGGCGATCGAGGCGGGGATCTTTGCGTTCCTGCTGCTGGTGGTGACATCGAGCGCGATCGCCGAGCTGCACGGCCGCGCGATCGCCAACCGCCTGGTGCAGTTCGGCTTCGTGCCGCTGATCGTTTCCATCCTCTTGTCGCTGATCGTCTGGGCGCTGCCGCCGTCGCCGTCGATGATCCCCGCCAACCGCGACGCGATCCAGCTGGTGTTGTTTTCGACCTGGCGGATTTGGCTGGGGGGCATCATCGCTTATGGCGTGTCGCAGACGCTGAACGTGTCGATCTTCGCCGCGCTCAAGGGCAGGGAAGGCGCGCGGCTGCTGTGGCTGCGCGCGGCCGTCGCAGGGATGGGCAGCCAGATCGTCGACACGCTGCTGTTCGTCACAATCGCCTTTTACGGCGAGTTCCCGATCGGGCCGCTGGTGCTCGGCCAGATGCTGGTCAAGGTGATCCTGTCGGCGGTGCTGGTGCCGCCGGCGATCTATCTGTTCGTGGCGCTGGGACGCGGGCTGGACCGCGCCTAGCTTTCGCCGGCGCGGCCGTGCCGCTAAGGGGCCGCGCATGACCGATCATTCCCCCCATCCAGCCCTGCTCGCCAAGGCGGAAACGCTGACGGAGGCGCTGCCCTACCTCCAGCGCTATGCCGGCTCGACCTTCGTGATCAAGTACGGCGGCCACGCGATGGGTGCGCCCGAACTGCAGCGCGATTTCGCCGAAGACGTGGTGCTGCTGAAGGCGGTCGGTATCAACCCGGTGGTGGTGCACGGCGGCGGCCCCCAGATCGGCGCCATGCTGAAGCGGCTGGGGGTGGAAAGCCGCTTCGTTGACGGCCTGCGCATTACCGACGCGGAAACCGCGCAGATCGCGGAGATGGTGCTGGCGGGATCGATCAACAAGGAAATCGTCGGCTGGATCGGCGCCGCCGGCGGGCGTGCGGTGGGTATATCCGGCAAGGACGCAGGCCTTGTTCGCGCGGAAAAGGTCGGCAATCGCGCGGCCGACCGCGACCAGGGCATCGAGCGGCACGTCGACCTCGGCTTTGTCGGCGAGCCGGTGGCAGTGGACCGGCGGATCATCGACAGCCTGAGCGCGGACGGCATCATCCCGGTAATCGCGCCGATCGCGTTGGGCGCCGACGGCGCGACCTACAACATCAACGCCGACACCATGGCCGGCGCGATCGCGGGCGCGCTGGGCGCGGCGCGGTTCTTTCTGCTCACCGATGTGGCTGGCGTGCTCGACAAGGCGGGAACGCTGATGACCGACCTCAACCCTGCCGCGATCGCGAGCCTCAAGGCCGACGGCACGGTAAAGGGAGGTATGATCCCCAAGCTTGACACCTGCGTCGCCGCGGCAAAGGCGGGCGTCGACGCGGCGGTGATCATCGACGGGCGGGTGCCGCACGCGCTGTTGCTGGAGATCTTTACCCGCACCGGCGTCGGCACGCTGGTGCGCGCCTAGCCCGCAGCCGCTTGGCCACCTATAAAAGGGACAACGAACCGGCCGGGAGCCAGTGTCTTGATCATTATTCTTCGCATCCTCCAGATGCTGCTCAACCTGCTGTGGTGGATCATCGTGATCCAGGCGGTGCTGTCCTGGCTGATCGCCTTCAACGTCATCAACACGTCCAACCAGTTCGTGCGGTCGGTGTGGACGGGCCTCGCGCGCTTGACCGAGCCGCTCTACCGCCCGATCCGGCGCATCCTGCCCGATTTCGGCGCGCTTGACCTGTCGCCGCTGGTGGTGCTGCTGGTGATCTACATCCTGCAGAGCGTGGTAATTCCGTCGATCTACGAACAATATCTCATGTCGGCGATATGAGCGGCATGAGCGCGACGATCATTGATGGGAAGGCGCGCGCGGCGGCCTTGCGCGGCCGCGTCGGCCAGGCGGTGGCGGCTTTCCGTGCGGAGGCGGGACGCGCGCCTGGCCTGGCGGTGGTGCTGGTCGGCGAAGACCCGGCGTCCGGCGTGTACGTCCGCAACAAGGGGCGGGCAACGCGCGAGGCCGGCATGGAGGGCATCGAGCATCGCCTGCCCGCGAGCGCCACGTCAGCCGAGCTGCTGGCTCTGGTGGCGCAGCTCAACGCAGATCCGGCGGTGGACGGCATCCTGGTGCAGCTGCCGCTCCCCGCGCACGTCGATGCGCAGGCGGTGCTGCTGGCCATCGATCCCGACAAGGATGTGGACGGCTTTCACCCCGTCAACGCCGGCCGGCTGGCGGTGGGGCTCGACGGCATCGTCCCGTGCACGCCGCTCGGCTGCCTGCTGCTGCTCAAGGACTGTCACCCGCATCTCGCCGGGCTGGAAGCGGTGGTGGTGGGGCGTTCCAATATCGTCGGAAAGCCGATGGCCCAGCTGTTGATCCGCGAAAGCTGCACGGTGACGGTGGCGCATAGCCGCACCCGCGACCTGACGGCGCACGTCCGCGCCGCCGACATCGTCGTGGCGGCGGTCGGCGTGCCGGGCATCATCACCGGCGCGATGATCAAGCCCGGCGCGACGGTGATCGACGTTGGCATCAACCGGGGCGCCGACGGCAAGCTGGTCGGCGACGTCGACTTCGCGAGTGCTGCCGAAGTCGCGGGCGCGATCACGCCGGTGCCGGGCGGGGTCGGGCCGATGACTATCGCCTGCCTGATCCGCAACACCTATGTCGCCGCGTGCAGCCGTGAAGGCGTGGTGCCGGACGCCAGCTTGTAGATGTTCGAGCTTTACGTCTCTTCCCTGATCACCTTTTTCGTGGTGATCGACCCGCCGGGGTGCGCGCCGATCTTCGCCGGGCTGACGGCGGGTGCCTCGCCCGCGCACCGGCGGACGATGGCGTTCCGAGCAGTGGGCGTGGCGACCGCGATCCTGCTGGTGTTCGCCTTGTTCGGCGAGGATCTGCTTCAGGGCCTCGGGATCCAGCTTGGCAGCTTTCGCATCGCCGGCGGCATCATGCTGTTCCTGATCGCGCTCGAAATGGTGTTCGAGAAGCGCACGCAGCGCCGCGAGGACCGCGCCGCCAGGGTGGTCGCCGATCACGAGGCGGAGGACATCTCGATCTTCCCCATGGCGATGCCGATGATCGCCGGGCCGGGATCGATCGCCTCGGTGATGCTGCTGGGATCACGCAATGCGGGGTTGGAGCGGCATCTGGTGGTACTCGGCGCGCTGGCGACGATCCTGCTGCTGATGCTCGCCGCGCTGCTCGCCGCCGGGCCGCTGATGCGGCTGCTCGGCGCCAAGATCGAGGCGGTGATCACCCGGCTGCTGGGGGTGCTGCTGGCAGCGCTGGCGGTGCAGTTCGTGATGGACGGACTGCACGCAGCGCTCACTTAGCTGATCCGGAACAGCCGCAGCGGCGAGCCCTTGGGCAGCGGCAGCGGCGTCAACCAGTCGGGGCGCTGGCCACGCGCGAGTTGGTCGTAGAAGGCGCCGGGATTGCGCGCGCGATAGATCGTCGACTCGGCCATGTTGGGGCAGACCAGCAGCAGCGTCGCGCCGTGCCGCTTCATGATCGCGCGCGCCTCCTCCGGCGAGCGGCCGAAGGCGTGCTGCACGTCGAGGATCGCGTCGCCGTTGCGATGATAGGGGCCGGCGACGGCATCGTGATGGGTCAAGGTGATCAGCCGCGGGCCGAGATCGGTGAACGTGAAGATCGTCTGCGCGGGATAACGGTTGAGCGGCGTCAGCGCAGGGATCGTCAGGCAGCGGCCAGTGGCGCGGTTGACCCGGAGCGTATAGGCGCTGGGCCGGTCGGGCGGCAGATAGTTGACCAGCTGGTGCCCGAACAGGTTCAGGCTGAACGGCTTCAGCACCAGCCCGGCGAACAGCCCCGACACGACCAGAAACCCGGCGACGGTGCCAAGCACGCGCACAAGCATCCAGCGACTGCCGAGCAGCCGGGGCAGCAGCAACCAGGCCAGCGCCACCGCGCCGGGCACCGCCAGCAGCTGCGCCGCCGGGCCGGCCCGAACCTGCCACAACAGCATCAGGCAGGCGAAGGCGGTGAACAGCGCCACCGCCGCCCAGCCGACGGCATCGGGCTGCCGCCGCGCGCGCCAGGCGGCGAGGGCGGCGCCGAGGAGGCCGATCACCGGCAGCGCCGCGATCGGAAATCCGACGCGGAACGGGTGCTTGTAGATCGGCTTGGCTTCCTTGACGTTGTCGAGCCAGCTGCGCGCCAGCTCCGGCGACACCTGTTCGGGGCGGCCGAGGCATTGCGGAAAGACATAGGCGAAACCGGCGGCGATGATCGCGCCGGCGAGCACCGCCAGGCCAAGCCGCATCTCGCGCCGGCCTGGGTTGATCCAGGCCAGCACGAACAGCAGCGCACCGGCCACGACCATCACGCTCAGCCATACCGGGGTCAGCGCATCGCAGCGCAGCACGCGGTTGGCGTTGGACGCGAAGGCCGCGAACCCGAACGCCGAGCCGCCGCCGAGCGTCAGCGCATACACCGCCATCCGCCCGCGCGCGCCGCTGGTTTCCGGCTGCTCCCATACCCATTGCAGCGCGATGATCGCGCCCGCCATCGCCGCATAGGGCAGCATCTCCAGCCCGATCGCCAGCGACACGGCGCTCGACAGGCCGACAATGGCGCCGCCGCGCCGCGTATCGGGATCGCACAGCCCCGCCACCGTCAGGCTGAGCATCGCCAGTTGCCAGCCATGGTGATCGATGCGCTCGGGCATGAACATCAGCATGGTGGCGCTGGTGCCGAGCAGGATCACGAGCGCGAGCGGCCATGCGATCGGGCTGACCAGCCGCCGCACGGTGGCGGCAAGGCCGATCATCGCCAGTGACAGCGGCAGCAAGGGGGCGATGCCGCACGCCAGCCGCTCCGCCCAGGCATTGCTGGTGAACAGGCGAAAGAACAGGACCAGCCCGGCGATCGGCAGGTCGACGATGCGGCTCCAGTGGATGTCGAACCCGTTCGGCGGATTGAGCCGGTATTGCCGCAGGTCGAACCAGCCCTGGCCGCCGAGCCAGGCGCGCACCTGCATCAGCCGCATGTTGTCGTCGGTGTCGCCCAGCGCCAGCCAGCGGATCGCGCCCCAGCGGTCGAACACGAACCATGCCGCCACCGCCACCCAGGCGACCAGCACCAGCGCGACCCACTGACGGTCGAGGTCGGCTGCCCAATGCGGTCTGCCGGCCGGGCTCACGGCTGACTTCGAACTTGCTTCCCTCAACCGCCTACTCGCATTAAGTGCCGCGCTCCCGCCCTTTCGCTCTAGACCGGGCGGCGCAAAGAACAAGGCGAGCGTGACCGCACTGCGCAGACAATTGGATGGGTTGCGAACCAGCGGCGTGCTCGGCCAACTGGTGCGATTCGGCATCACCGGCGGTGCCGTAACGGTGTTCTACGCGGCCGTGTACTGGCCACTGGCGACGTTCGGCAACCGGCTGGTGCCGCTGGGTGACGGCGCGGAATGGCCGATCATCGCCGGCGTGATCGCGTTCGCGGCGGCGACGGCGGTGGGCAAGGTGGCGCACAGCCGCATCAGCTTCCACGGTCACGGCACGCGCAGCCGCCGCACCGCGCACCGTTTCCTGGTGGTGCAACTGTTCGGCTTTGCGCTCAACCAGGGCTTTATCTGGCTGTTGACCGGTCCGCTGGTGCATGGCCCGACCTGGTGGCCGCTGGTCCCTGCGGTGCTGGTGACGCCGCTGGTCACCTTCGGGTTGCAGCGCAACTGGGTGTTTGCCTGATGAAAGTGAATTGATGGACCGCGTTGTTTACGACCGCATGGCAGCCCACGATTCCACCCACTGGTGGTATCGGGCGCGGCGCGACATCCTGGCCGACTATCTGGTTCGCTTTGGCAAGCTGCCGGCGAACGCGCGCATCTTGGAGATCGGCTGCGGCACGGGCCACAACCTGCCGATGCTTGCCCGGTTCGGCGAGGTGGAGGCGATCGAGATCGATCCCGCCGCGCGCGCGATCGCCGGCGAGCGGCTGGGCAAGCCGGTAGGCGACGCGCCGCTGCCGGTGCTGCCGGGCGTCGGGCGCGGACAGTACGACCTGATCGCGGTGCTCGACGTGGTGGAGCATATCGAGGACGATGTCGGCGCGCTCCGGGCGATGGCCGACTGTCTCGCACCCGGCGGCAAGATCCTGATCACCGTGCCGGCGCACGCCTGGATGTGGAGCGCGCACGACGTCGTCAACCACCACCACCGCCGCTATTCCAAGGCGACGCTGACGGAGGCGATCCGCGCCGCCGGGCTCACGCCGCGCAAGCTCGGCTATTTCAACTCGCTGCTGTTCCCGCTCGCCGCGGCGGCGCGGCTGGCGGGTCGGATCACCGGGCGCGAGGACAGCGACGATTCACCGCCGCCGGCACCGGTCAATGCGCTGTTCGAGCGCATCTTCCGGCTGGAGCGCTATCTGGTCGGCAGGGTGCCGATGACGCCCGGCGTGTCGATCGTGGCGTTAGCCGAGCCGGGTGCCGCTTCCCGCTGATCGGAAGCGGGCGGCTCGGCCCGGAAGCCGAGCGTCGCCTGCCCCCGCACCGGCCCCGCGACGTCTGCGACCAGGTATAGCGGCCGCCGCTTGGACTCGACGTAAAGCCGGCCGAGATATTCGCCGATCAGGCCCAGCACGAACATCTGCACCGCGCTGAGCACCACCACCACCAGCATGGTCGACGTCCACCCCTGCACGGGCGACCCTTCAAAGAAACCCCAGGCGATGTAGACCAGCAGCAGCAACGACGCGCCGGCGAGGAGCACGGAAGCGTGGCTGGCGAAACGCAGTGGTGCCGTCGAGAAGCCGGTCACGGCATCAAGCGCGAGGCGCACCATCTTGCCGAGCGGATAGTTGGTCTCGCCCGCGTGGCGCTCGGCGCGGTCATAGGCGAGCGGCACCTGGCGGAAGCCGATCCAGGCGACCATGCCGCGGATGAAGCGCGCCTGTTCGGGCATGGATTGCAGCGCCGCGAGCGCGCGCCGGCTCATCAGCCGGAAGTCGCCGGTGTCGAGCGGGATCGGCGTGTCGGTCATCCGGTCGAGCAGCCGGTAGAAGATCGCCGCCGTCGCCTTCTTGAACAGCGTTTCGCCCGCTCGCTTGCGGCGCACGGCGTAGACCACGTCGGCGCCCTGTTCCGCCATGGTCCGGCGCATCTCGGCGAGCAGCTCGGGAGGATCCTGCAGGTCAGCGTCGATGATCAGGATCTGCTCGCCAGCGCACAGGTCGAGCCCCGCGGTGAGCGCCAGCTGATGGCCATGGTTGCGCGACAGGTTGATCGCCACCAGCCGCGGGTCGGCGGCGGCAAGCTCCTGCATCACCGCCCAGCTGCCATCGCACGAGCCGTCGTTGATCAGCACCAGTTCGTAATCGTCCGCCACCGCCTGCCGCGCCGCGGCGGCGACCCGTGCATGCAGCACGGGGAGCGTCGCCGCCTCGTTGTAGCAGGGGACCACGATGGAAAGGGCAGGGCGATGCATGGGCGGTGATTACCGGTCGGAGCCGGTGGCGTCACCATCAAGTTGCGGGCCGGCCGGGCGTGGAATGGCAGCCGCGTTCGAGGGCGGATGCTAGCCGGGAATCAGTGGCATGCGCGCCAGCGGCCGCTGGTCGGTGACGCACAGCGGCAGCCTGACGCGCGATTCGGGGCGATCCGGCCCGATAACGAAGAGGTGATATTCCTGATCGTCATACCCCGCCGGAATGGACGCGATCGGACGCAACGTACCGGGGGGAAGCACGGTAGCCAACGGCAGTTCGCTGAGCAGATAGAAACGCCCCCGCGCGGCGATCTCTTGATCCAGATAGGCGGCTAGCTGACGGGCATCGCGCAGCCGCGGGTGGAAGTTCCAGCGAACAAAGGTCTGCATGCAGCGTCCCTGCGGTCGCTCAAAGGTGATGCCGGTCAGCGCACTGACCCCTTGCGCGCGGGATTCTGGGAAGGCCATCCAGTGTCGGTCGGCCAGGCCGTGGCGGGTGATCGCGCGCGCGGCGGCATCGGCGGTGTCGAATGGCACCGCGCAGTTCCACGCCGCCACGAACATGCCACAGCCCGCCCCCGCCAGCAGCCAGGTACGAAAGCCGCCCGTGGGCGGAACGCCGTCACCGGCCCGCCGCCAGACCAGCAGCACCAGCAGCAACGCGATTAGCATCAGGTGTCGCGCAGCCAGCGGATAGACAGCCACCGTGAAGACGAATGTCAGCCCAACGAAGCTCCAGAACAGCCACTGGCCCAGGCGGTCACCGCGCAGCTGGACGAATGCGAACACGAAGAACAGGATGCCGAGCAGCCCGCCGAGCCGTAACGGCACGCTGCCGTTCCAGACCGGGCCGTGCTCGCCCCATTGCAGCGGCACCAGCAACAGGCCGGCGCGTCGCAGGTAATCGAAACCGTCGAGCACCGCCCCCCGATGCTCCAGCGCGGGGACGGTGTCGGGAGCCGGGATCACCGTCCACGCCGCCAGCGCTGCGGATGCGAGCCACAGCGCAACGCCGGGCCGCCATAGCCGGTCATCGCGCCATTGCAGGACCACGAGCACGCAGGACAGCGCGCCGAACAGGAAATCGCACATCGGCAGCAGTGCGATCCCTGCCCAGGCCCAGCGACTGCGCCGGAGTGCTGTGGCGAGGACCAGCACCGCCACGCCCAGCGTAAGGCTGCGCGACAGGGTCAGAAACTCGAACAGCATCACGCAATGGCTGCCGAGCAGGAGCCGTTCGGCGCGTGAAAACGGGCAGGCGAACAGTATGGCGCCTTGAGTCACTGCAGCGAGCACCGCCGCGGTCGCAGCCAGCGCTCCATAGGGGCCGGTCACCACCGCCGCCGCCCGCAACAGCAGGTACCATAACGGTGGATGGCCTTCGTATTTCAGGTTGGCGAGCAGGTCGGCAAGCGATGGCGACTGCAGGGCAATCTGCAGCGCCTGCCATTCGTCGAGCCAGGGGCGATGGGTAAAGACCAGCACCATCTGCAGCGACAACAGCGCGGCCACGGCCCCCAGCCACGCGACGGTAAGGGCAAACAGCGCGTCGGCCCGCTCGACCACCGCGTCCGCCGCCGCGCACAGTCCACGCACCGGCGGGGCCTGTGCGATCCGATCTGCCAGCAATTTCGCCCCCCGATCCCGTCACGCCGGCCCTCTCGGCCGGGTAATCGCAAGTGAGCTTGGGGGAAGTTGGTTAACGAACGATTGAGGCTGATGCGCCAACGTCGTCCCTCAGACCCGCTCCACCGCATTGACCACGTCGGCGGCGCGCAGCGCGGCGAGAAGGCGCATCAGCTGCTGCACGTCATGGACCTCGACGTCGATCGTGTTGGTGTGGACGGACGCGTCGCGGTTATCGAGGCGCAGGTTGATGATGTTGGCCTTGTGCGCGCCGATCACCGTTGCCAGCGTGCCAAGCGCGCCGGGCTCGTTCTTCACTTCCACCTGGATGCGCGCAACCGCGCCGTCGTTCTTGTTGCCCCACGACACGTCCACCCAGTCGGTTTCGCTGTCCGACCGTTCCGCCAATTCGGCGAGCACGGAACAGTCGATGGCGTGCACCTCGATCCCCGCATCCGGGCGGCGCAGGCCGACGATGCGGTCGCCGGGCACCGGGTGGCAGCAGGTCGCAAGGTCATAGGCGACACCCGGCGTCAGCCCCAGAATCGAAATCGCGCTCGACTGCGGGGCCAGCGCGTGGGCGTGGCCGTTCGCCGCATCCGCGCCGGCCGAGCCCGGCATCAGCGCCTCCATCACCGCCGCGTCCGACAGCTTGGCACGCGCGACCGCGATCATCAGCGCCGCCTCGTCGGGCAGCTTCAGCCGTTTCAGCGCATGTGCCATCGCATCCTGGCCGATCTGGGTGGGCAGGCGCGACACGATGTCGTCGTAGAGCTTGCGGCCGAGCTTGACCGTTTCGTCGCGCTCCTTGTGGCGCAGGTGGCGGCGGATCGCGGCGAGGGCCTTGCCGGTGATCGCGAAGTTCAGCCAATTGCGCTGCGGCTCCTGCGCCTTGGAGCGTAGGATCTGCACCTGGTCGCCGTTCTCGATCACCGTACGCAGCGGCACCACGCGGCCATTGATCTTGGCACCCACCGCTTGGTCGCCGAGATCGGTGTGGACGGCGTAGGCGAAGTCGATCGGCGTGCCGCCCTTTGGCAGCTGGATCAGCTCGCCTTTAGGGGTGAAGGCGAAGATCCGATCCTGGTACATCGCCATGCGCGTGTGTTCGAGCAGCTCCTCGGGGCTGTCGGCGGTGTCGAGGATCTCGACCAGATCCTGGATCCAGTCGGTGCGGGTGTCGGCGCGGGCCTTGCCCTCCTTGTACGCCCAGTGCGCGGCAAGGCCGTGCTCGGCCTCGACATGCATCTCCGCGGTCCTGATCTGTATCTCGACGCGCGCATTGTCGGCGTGGATGACGCTGGTGTGGAGCGAGCGATAGCCGTTGCGCTTGGGCGTGGAGATGTAATCCTTGAAGCGGCCCGGCACCATCGGCCAGCGGCGGTGGATGATGCCCAACGCGGCGTAACAGTCCTCCACGGTCGGCACGACGACGCGAAAGGCCATGATATCCGACAGCTGCTCGAAGCTGATGTGCCGCTCGGCCATCTTGCGCCAGATGGAATAGGGGTGCTTCTCGCGCCCCGACACGTCGCCATCGATGCCGGCGCGCGCCAGCAGCAGCTTCAGGCCCGACGCGATCCTGGCGATGCGGTCGCCGCCGCCTTCCTTCAGCTGTTCGAGACGGCGGGTGATCGATTCGAAGGCTTCCGGCTCGAGCTGCTGAAAGGCGAGGCTCTGCATCTCCTTCATGATCTCGTACATGCCGATCCGCTCGGCGAGCGGCGCGTAGATGTCCATGGTCTCGCGCGCGATGCGGCGGCGCTTCTCCGGCTTGTCGATGAAGTGGAGGGTGCGCATGTTGTGCAGCCGGTCGGCAAGCTTGACCAACAGCACGCGGATGTCGTCGGACATGGCGAGCAGGAACTTGCGGAGGTTTTCCGCCGCGCGCTCGCTTTCGGTCTGCGCCTCGATCTTGGACAGCTTGGTGACGCCATCGACCAATCGCGCCACGGAGGGGCCGAACAGCCGCGTGATCTCCTCCGGCGTCGCCACCGTGTCCTCGATGGTGTCGTGCAGGATCGCGGTGGCGATCGTCTCGTCGTCGAGGTGGAGGTCGGTCAGGATCCCCGCCACCTCGATCGGGTGGCTGAAATACGGGTCGCCGTTGGCCCGCTTCTGGCTCCCATGCGCGTGCATGGAAAAGACATAGGCGCGGTTGAGCAGCGCCTCGTCGGCATTGGGATCGTAGTCGAGGACCCGATCGACCAGTTCATATTGGCGCAGCACGTGTCTAGATGGCGTCACCGCCCGCTGCATTGCAACGCGAAAAGCGCTGCATTACGTGTTTAAACCAGCATCCGGACGCCGACGATGATCAGCGTCACCGCCAGGATCGGGGTCAGCACGCCTTCGCGCACCCGCGTCCCGATCAGGCTGCCGACGATGATCCCGGGCACCGAGCCCAGCAGCAGCGACACCAGCAGGCTGAAATCGACCGAACCCAGCGCAAGGTGGCCGAGCCCCGCCACCAGCGTCAGCGGCACGGCATGCGCGATGTCGGAGCCGACCAGCCGCGCCACCGGATATTGCGGGTAAAGGATCAGCAGCACCGTCATTCCGAGCGCACCCGCGCCAACGGACGTCAGCGTCACCAGCGCCCCCAGCAGGATGCCGAGCAGCACCGTCCACACGGTGCGGCTGCGGCCGCTGAGCGTTCCCACCACGTTCGCCATGTGCGCCACCAGCCGCGCGCGGAAGAACAAGGCGATCGCGGTCAGGATCAGCGTTATGCCGAGCGTCGCAGCGATGACGCCATCGGCCGCCTTCGACTTGGTGCCCACCTCGGCCATCACCAGCAGCGTCAGCAATGCGGCGGGAATGCTGCCGCACCCCAGCCGCAGCACGAGAGCCCAGTCCACCGTGCCGCGCCGGCCATGCACGCCGGTACCGACCAGCTTGGTCGCCGACGCATAAAGCAGGTCGGTGCCGACGGCGGTGGCGGGGTGGAAGCCGAACAACAGCACCAGCAGCGGCGTCATCAGCGATCCGCCGCCAACGCCGGTCAGACCGACCAGCATCCCCACCAGCACGCCAGCGATCGAATAAAGCGGGTGAACAGCCCCGAAAACGGTATCCAAGGAGGTCAGCCGGCGCCTTGGGCGGGCGTGTTGACGCCCATGCTTGTCAGGTAGCGCTTCACGTTGCGCGCCGCCTGGCGCAACCGTTGCTCATTCTCCACCATCGCGATCCTGACAAAGCCTTCGCCGTTCTCGCCATAGCCGACACCCGGCGCGACCGCGACATGCGCATGGGTGAGCAATTGTTTGGAGAACTCAAGGCTGCCTAAGTGCGCGAGCGCCGGCGGAAGCGGCGCCCAGGCGAACATGGAGGCGCGGGGCGAGGGAATGTCCCAGCCGGCCCGGCCGAAGCTTTCCACCAGGACGTCGCGGCGCTTGTGATAAAGCTGGCGGTTCTGTTCGACGATGTCCTGCGGGCCGTTGAGCGCTGCGCAGGCCGCCGCCTGGATCGGCGTGAAGGCGCCATAATCGAGGTAGGACTTTACCCGCGTCATTGCGGCGATCAGGGTCTTGTTGCCGACCCCGAATCCCATCCGCCAGCCGGCCATGGAATAGGTCTTGCTGAGCGAGGTAAACTCGACCGCGACGTCCTTGGCGCCCTTCACCTGCAGGATCGAGGGCGTCGGCCGGTCGTCGTAGTAAAGCTCCGAATAGGCGAGGTCGGAGATGACCCACAGGCCCTGTTCCTTGGCGAAGGCGACCACGCGCTCGTAGAAGGCGAGGTCGACCACCTCCGCCGTCGGGTTGGAGGGATAGCCCATCACCAGCACCGACGGCCTGGGCACGGTGAACGCCATGGCGCGTTCCAGGCTCTCGAAATACGCATCGTCCGGCGTCGTCGGCACGGCGCGGATCGTCGCGCCGGCGATGATGAAGCCAAAGGTGTGGATCGGGTAGGAGGGATTGGGGGCGAGCACCACGTCGCCCGGCGCGGTGATCGCGGTCGCGAGACTGGCGAGCCCCTCCTTGGAGCCCATGGTCACCACCACTTCGGTTTCGGGATCGAGATCCACCCCGAACCGGCGACCGTAATAGTTCGCCTGGGCGCGGCGCAGGCCGGGAATGCCCTTGGATTGCGAATAGCCGTGGGCGTCGGGCTTGCGCGCGACCTCCACCAGCTTTTCGATCACGTGCGGCGGCGGCGGCAGGTCGGGATTGCCCATGCCGAGATCGATGATGTCCTCGCCGCTGGCCCGCGCCGCGGCACGCATCGCGTTGACTTCGGCAATAACATAAGGCGGCAGGCGCCGGATGCGGTAGAAATCGTCGGACATGGCTGACCTTTCAAACCTATCCTAACCCGTCCCACCGTACAGCGAAAGCCGGCCCTTGCGTTCGTCAGGGCGACTCCCGCTGGCGCAAGAGCAGGCGTAGAGTGCCGAGCGAGAGGATGCGCCATGACCGACGGAGCCGATTCCCCACCGACCTTGCCCGGCCTGGGCCCCGACCTCGGGCAATGGACGGAGCTGCTGCTGGAGGCGCAGCGGACCGCGATGAACAGCGCGCTCACGTTGATGGGCGTGGGCAGCGGCGGTTCGCCCGTTCCCGGCCCCGTCCCGAGCCCCGTTCCCGGCCTTGCCGACGCCGCCGCCGCCGCGACGCAGGGGGAGGCGCTGTGGCGTGAAGGGCTCGACTGGTGGCAGCGCCTGTTGGGCCCCTTGCCGGAGGAACGGCCGGAGCACGCCCGCGACAAGCGGTTCAAGGCCGCGGCCTGGCACGACCACCCGTATTTCGACTGGCTGCGGCGCAGCTACCTGGCCACCGCCGACCGGATGCTCGCGGGCGTCGACCGGCTGGAGGGCGTGGACGCGCAGCAAAAGGAGCGGCTGCGCTTCGCCACGCAGGTGCTGGTGGATGCGATGAGCCCGTCCAATTTCCCGCTCACCAATCCCGAAGTGATTGCACGCGCGGTGGAAACACGCGGGGAGAGCCTCGCCGCCGGCATTCGCAACATGATGGCCGACATGGCCAGGGGGCAGGTGACGCATGTCGATCGCCATGCGTTCGAGGTCGGCCGCAACCTCGCCACCACGCCCGGCAAGGTGGTCAAGCGCACGCCGCTTTATGAGCTGATCCACTATGCGCCGACCACCGACAGCGTGCTGGCCGCGCCGCTGGTGATCTTTCCGCCGTGGATCAACCGTTTCTACATCCTCGACCTGTCGCCGGAAAAAAGCTTCATCCGCTGGTGCGTGGATCAGGGGATCAGCGTCTTCCTGGTGTCGTGGAAGTCGGCCGACGCGGACATGAAGGACGTGGTCTGGGACGATTACGTCGCCGCCCAGATCGAGGCGATCGACACGGTGCGCAGCCTGCTCGACGTGCCCGCCGCGCATGCCATCGGCTATTGCGTCGCGGGCACCACGCTGGCGGCGACACTGGCGCTGCTGGCCGCGAGGGGCGAGGCCGACAAGGTCGCCGGCGCCACCTTCTTCACCGCGCAGGTCGACTTCACCCGCGCGGGCGACCTGCTCCACTTCGCCGGCGACGAACAATTGGCGCTGGTCGAATCGCTGTCGCGGGAGGGTTTCCTCGACGGCCGCTACATGGCCGCGACGTTCAACCTGCTGCGCGGCCGCGACCTGATCTGGAACTATCACACCCGCAATTACCTGCTGGGCAAGGATTACCAGCCGTTCGACCTGCTGCATTGGAACGGGGACACCACCAACCTGCCGGCCAAATGGCACGGCAGCTACCTGCGCGACCTGTATCGCGACAATCTGCTGGTGAAAGCCGGCCGCCTCTCGATCGACGGCACGCCGCTTGACCTCACCACCGTCTCGACCCCGACTTACGTCCAGGCGGGGCGCGAGGACCATATCGCGCCGGCAGAGAGCGTGTGGGTGCTCACCCGCCTGTTCCGCGGGCCGGTCCGCTTCGTGCTCGCCGGCTCCGGGCACATCGCCGGCGTCGTCAACCATCCCTCCACGGGCAAGTACCAGTATTGGACCAACCCCGGTTCGCCGGACACGCTGGAGGACTTCGTCGCCGGCGCGACCGAGACCAAGGGCAGCTGGTGGCCCGATTGGGTCGCCTGGCTGCGCGAGCGCGATCCGGCCACGGTAGCGGCGACCGGCGCGCGCATTCCCGGCGCTGGGACCCTGCCGGCGCTCTGCGACGCTCCGGGCGAGTACGTCCGCGCCCGTTGAGCTTGATTTCGCAGCGTAAACCGATTATTGTGCGGTGCAGCATACAGGAGTGCTGCATGTCTGACGACCACGCCGCGACCGAAACGCGCGCCGATGCGCCAGCCAGTCGCACCTCTGCGACTCGGGCGGCTGGCAGAAAGCCGCGCCGTCTCCCGCCCGCCGCGGCTCCGGCGGAACCCGCAGCCAAGGACCATGCCATGGAAGACACGATGCAGACCGCCACCGATCAGGCCGCGAACAAGATGGGCGCGATGTTCGCCAACGCCACTGACCGCACCAAGGGCGCGATGGAGAAGGGCCAGGCCGCCGTCGAAGAGATGAGCGCGTTCGGCAAGGGCAACCTCGAGGCGCTGGTGGAATCGTCCAAGATCGCCGCGCGCGGTTTCGAGACGCTCGGCCAGGACGCCGCCGCTTATGCCAAGAAGTCGCTGGAGGAGGCCACCGCCGCCGCCCGCACGCTGGCATCGGTCAAGTCGCCGGTCGAGTTCATGAAGCTGCAGAGCGACTTCATGCGCCAGTCCTTTGACGCGCTTGTCGCCGAATCGTCGCGCAACACGGAGGCGATGCTGAAGCTCGCCGGCGAGATCGCGCAGCCGATCTCCAACCGCGTTGCGCTGGCCGCCGACAAGGTCAAGCTCGGCGCCTGATCGACCGCCGACGCCGGATCAAGAGGGGCGGTCGCTGACAGCGGCCGCCCTTTTTTGCGCCCGAACGCCTTGCCCTCGCACCCTCGCGTGCCATATTTTGCGGTAATCATGCCATTCCAGCCCCATACCATGGCCGACCGCCGCGAAGATGGTGACGACGACACCGGCAACGGCAACAACGTCGGCATCGCCACGCGCACGCGATCGCGCACCAAACAGCCGACGCCCTACCGCGTGCTGATGCTCAACGACGATTACACTCCGATGGAGTTTGTGGTGCTGTGCCTGCAGCGCTTCTTTCGCATGGACATGGAGGCGGCGACCCGGGTCATGCTCCACGTCCACCAGAAGGGCGTGGGGGTGTGCGGCGTGTTCTCTTATGAGGTCGCCGAAACCAAGGTGACGCAGGTCACCGACTTCGCGCGGCAGAACCAGCATCCGCTGCAATGCACGCTGGAAAAGGCCTGAAGCGCACGGCGATAGCGCTGCTATTGCCGAGACGCTGAAAGGCCGGACGGCGGTTCGGACGCACCGCGGCCGAACCGACCGACGACGCGGCTTTGCCGCGGCGCACTCCTTTGCGACCTGGGCAGTCACGCGAGTCAATCGCGTGACGTCGGACGGGTTCGCCAAAGCGACCCGCCGGCCGGCATCGCGCATCTTGTGCGCAGCGTAATTTGCGCACAAGACGCGCTTCCCATGGACCGTATTCTGATCCGCGGCGGCAATCGCCTTGCCGGCCGCCTGCCCATTTCCGGCGCCAAGAACGCCGCCCTGACGCTGATGCCCTGCGCGCTGCTCACCGACGAGCCGCTGACGCTGCGCAACCTGCCGCGCCTCGCCGATGTCGATGGCTTCGGCCACCTTCTCAACCAGCTCGGCGCGTCGACCGCGATCGAGGGCACGCGGCCCGAAGATTTCGGGCGGGTGATGACGGTGCGCACCGGCAAGCTGACCTCCACCGAGGCGCCCTACGACATCGTCCGCAAGATGCGCGCGTCGATCCTGGTGCTGGGCCCGATTCTCGCCCGCGCCGGAGAGGCGACGGTGTCGCTGCCCGGCGGCTGCGCGATCGGCAATCGGCCGATCGACCTCCACCTACGCGCGCTGGAAGCGATCGGCGCCGAGCTTGAGATGACCGCCGGCTACGTCAAGGCGCGCGCGCCGGGCGGGCGGCTGGCGGGCGGGCGCTATGGCTTTCCCGTGGTTTCGGTGGGTGCGACGGAGAACGTCGTCATGGCCGCGGTCACGGCGCGCGGCCCCAGCCGCATCGAGAATGCCGCGCGCGAGCCGGAGATCGTCGATCTGTGCCGCTGCCTGATCGCGATGGGCGCGCAGATCGACGGCATCGGCACCGAGACGCTGGAGATACAGGGCGTCGACCGCCTCCACGGCGCCACCTATGCGGTGATGCCCGACCGGATCGAGGCGGGTAGCTATGCCTGTGCCGCGGCGATCACCGGCGGCAGCCTCGACCTCGTCGGTGCGGACGCGGAGGACATGCGCGCGACGTTGTCCGCGCTGGAGCAGGCGGGCGTGCGGGTAGAGGCGTACAAGGGCGGCGTCCGCGTCGATGCACCCGACCGCCTGGGGTCGCTGACGCTCTCCACCGCGCCCTATCCCGGCTTCGCGACCGACATGCAGGCACAGTTCATGGCCATGCTGTGCAAGGCCGACGGTGCCAGCGTGCTGACTGAAACGATCTTCGAGAACCGCTACATGCACGTGCCCGAGCTGGCGCGGATGGGTGCCGACATCCAGGTACGCGGCCGCACCGCGGTGGTGCGCGGCGTCGAGCGGCTGACCGGCGCGCAGGTGATGGCGACCGACCTCCGGGCATCGATGAGCCTGATCCTCGCTGGGCTGGCAGCGGAAGGCGAGACGCAGGTCGCCCGAGTCTACCACCTCGATCGTGGCTACGAGCGGCTGGAGGAAAAGCTGTCGGCGGTGGGCGCGGACATCGAGCGCGCCGGCGACGGCTGAGCGGCCGCTCAGACTTAGGCGATTCGCTCTGGCACTTGCCCCGCATCGTCGGCGATGGACGCCGCCGGGGCGAGCGCTTCCCACGGAAACACGTACCAGTCCTTGGTGACCGTGCGGTCGATGGTGCGGGCGCGATAGTCGACGCGCTCGGCCGACACGCTGTTGTCGAGCAGCGTCGCAAAGCGGATCGCCTCCGCCACCCCGCCGGCCTTGGCGAGCGCCGCGCGCAACACGCCGATGGTGCGTCCTGAATCGTTGATGTCGTCGACAAACAGCAGCCGCTCGCCGCCACCGTGTCCCAGGCGCGTGCGGTGGGCGAGGCGCTCCAGCACGTCGTCGGCGAAGTCCTTGACGTTGCTCGACAGGTCGCACGAGAGGGTCGGCACGCCCGTCGCATGGCTGAGGTACACCGCCGGCACCAGCCCGCCGCGACCGATGCCGATCAGGAACGTCGGTTGCCAGTCGCGATCCGCCGCCAGCGCCGCCGCCAGCGCGCGCACGTCGTCGGCAAACTCATCATGGCTGATCGCGGTGAACACCGGCATCAGGCGGCCTCCGCCACGTACGCATCGAGTCGGGCGAGGTGCTCCGCCACCACCTCGTCGGGCAGAAAGCTGCCGAGAAAGCTGTTGCGCGCGAGCAGGGCGAGGTCGTCCCGATCCAGCCCGCGCGCCTGTGCCGCGGCCCTGAAATTGTCGGCGATATAGCCGCCGAAATAGGCGGGATCGTCCGAGTTGATCGTGGCGCGCAGGCCTTCGCGCAGCATCCGGTCGATCGGGTGATCGTCCATGCTGTCGACCACGCACAGCTTGAGGTTGGACAGCGGGCACACGGTCAGCGTCATGCCGGTGCGGGCGAGCCGGGCGGTGAGCACCGGGTCCTCCAGGCTGCGATTGCCGTGGTCGAGCCGGTCGACATCGAGCAGCTCGATCGCCTGGTGGACGTACTCGGGCGGCCCTTCCTCGCCGGCATGGGCGACCAGCCGCAAGCCTTGCGCGCGCGCTTCCGCGAAGACGCGGGCGAACTTCTCCGGCGGATGGCCGAGTTCGGAGGAGTCGAGGCCGACGGCGATGATGTGCTCCAGCCAGGGTTGCGCCTGCGCCAAGGTCTCGAATGCGTCCGCTTCGTCGAGATGGCGCAGGAAGCAGCAGATCAGCCTGACGCTCATGCCGTGGCGGGCCTCGGCCTCGCGGATGGCGGACAGCAGTCCGCGCATCACCGTGTCGAACGAGATGCCGCGCGCGGTGTGCGTCTGGGGATCGAACATGATCTCGGCATGGACGACGCCGTCGGCGGCGGCGCGATCGAAATAGGCAAGCGCCAGGTCGTGGAAATCCGCTTCCGTGCGCAGCACGTCGGCGCCGCGATAATAGATGTCCAGGAAGTCCTGCAGCCGGGTGAAACTGTAGGCCGCGCGCACCTCCTCGACGCTGGCAAAGGGAATGGCGATGTCGTTGCGCTGCGCCAGCGCGAACATCAGCTCGGGCTCGAGGCTTCCCTCGATATGGAGATGGAGCTCGGCCTTGGGCAGGCCGGTGATGAAAGCGTCATCGATCATGCCGCCAGCATCGCCGCATTGCGAGGCCGGGGCAAGGGTCAGCCGGTCAGCCACCACGCCAACGCGCCGACTGTCAGGAACGAAAGCACGGTGGACACCAATGTCGCGCGGGCGGCGAGGGTCACCTCCTGGCCATAAAGCTGCGCCACCATGAACGGGCCGGTGCCGGTCGGCAGCGCCGCCAGCAGCAGCGCCGCCGCGCGCCAGGGCGGCGCCAGCGGCATCAGCAGCAGCGCCATCAACGTCAGCACCGGTTGCGCGACGAGCTTGAGCAGCACGGCGGCGCCAAGCTCGGCAGGCTGGCCGCGGCCCCGCCGCTCCGCCAGGAACACGCCGATGGTGACCAGCGCTACGGGCGTCGCCGAAGCCGCCAGCATCTTCAGCACGCCCGACGCCGCCGCCGGCACCGCCACGCCCGTCGCGGCCCAGGCGGCGCCGGCGAGCGGCGCGGCGACCAACGGATTGCGCAGCACCGAAACGGCGACGCGCCCGATTGCCCCTATAGTGCCGGACCCGCGGGCAAGGTCGATCTCCACCAAGGTTATCGACAGCGCGAACAACGCGCAGACGGTAAGCAGCGAGGCGATGACCGCCGCCGCCAGCCCGGTGTCGCCAAGCAGCGCCGAGGCGATCGGGATGCCCATGTAGGCGGTGTTGGCATAGCTTGCCGTCAGGGCATCGAGCGACCGACGCGCAAGCGGGCGGCGACCCCCACGCGCCAGCGCCGGGCTCGACAGCAGCGACAGTGCGAAGGTGGCGACCATGCCGGCCGCGAAGACCGCCACGAAGCGCGGCTGGTCGAGCGTCGCCCACTTCGCCTCCGCCAGGAAGTCGAACAGCAGCGCCGGCAGCGCCAGCCAGACCACATAGAGGTTGAGGCTGGTCACCGCTTCCTCGCCAAGCCCGCGCAGCCGCGCAAAGCCGAACCCGGCGAGGATCAGCGCAAAGGTCGGCAGGACGGTGAGGAGAACCGTCACCGGTGCGGCGGGAGCGCGCTCAGCCTACAGGAAGTCGGCGGTCCTCGGCGCCGGGGCACGGCACGCCTTGGTCTTGCCGTGCTTGCAGGCGTACACCTGGCTGCGCCACGCGCGCATGGCGTCGGCATAGGCGCGCTGCTGGCGGTCATAGCGCATCTGATCGCGCACGATCGCCTCTCGCCGCTCAACCACCTGGCGGCGATATTCAGCCATGTCGGCGTCATATTGCGACTGGCGCGCGGTGTTGACCGCGTGGGTGAGCGCGTTCCGGTCGGCGGCAAGGCGGCGCGCTTCGGCGTTGGCCTCTGCCACCGGTGCGCTGGTCTGGAGCGTGGCGTCGGCACTCCCGTCGGCTGGGGTCCCGGCCTGGATCCCGGCTTGAGCATCGACCTGGGTGTCGGCGGCGGGCTGTGCGGTCTGCGCAACCGCGCCGGCAGCGAGCAAGAGGGAGGCGGCGGCCGCGAACTTTGCCATGGCCATGATGATTCTCCTGATGAAAGAACCCCAACGCCGCCGCCGCTGCCACCGTTCCCCGTGCGCTTCCGGAGGATCGCCCGCGATCGCGTCAGATCGCGGCCAGCGCCTGGTCAAAGTCGGCGATCAGGTCGTCGGCATCCTCCACACCGATCGAGATGCGCACCAGATTGTCGGTGATCCCCAGCGCCTGTTTGCGCGCATCGGGCACGGACAGGTGGGTCATCCCTGCCGGGTGGCTGGCCAGTGTCTCCGTGCCGCCCAGGCTGACCGCCAGCTTGGCGATGGTCAGCGCGTCGAGAAACCGGAACGCTTCCGCCTCGCCGCCCTTGACCAGCAGGGAGAAGGTGGAGCCGGCGCCGGTGCAATGGCGGCGATAGATATCGGCCTGGCGATCCGTGCCGTCGGCGAGGAAGCCGAGATAGCCGACCCGCTCCACCTTGGGATGATCGCGCAGGAACGCGCAGACCTTGGCCGCATTCTCGCCGGCGCGGCTCATTCTCAGCTCCAGCGTTTCCAGGCTGCGCAACAGCATCCATGCGGTGTGGGGATCGCAGATCGTGCCGATCGTGTTGCGCATGGAACGGATGGTGTTGATCAGCTCCTTGCTGCCGAGCACGCCGCCGGCCACCAGGTCGGAATGACCACCGGCATATTTGGTCAGCGAATACAGCACGATGTCGGCGCCGTGCTTGAGCGGCTGCTGCCACAGCGGCCCCAGGAAGGTGTTGTCGATGGCGATCGGCGGCTTGTCGGGCAGGTTGCCGAAGATCGCATCGCGGCTGGCGGCAACCGCCTCGATGTCGACCAGCGCGTTGGTGGGGTTGGCCGGGCTTTCGAGGTAGATCAGCGCCACGCGGCCGCCCGCCGCCTTGGCCATCACCGCGTCGATCTCCTCGCGCGTCGCGCCGGCCGGGAAGTCGAGCCAATGGACGCCGAAGCGCCCCAGCACGCGCGCGATCAGCGTTTCGGTGGCGGCATACAGCGGCCCAGAATGCACAATGGTGTCGCCCGGCCGCACCATCGCCAGGAACAAGGTAGCGATCGCGGCCATGCCGCTGGAAAAGGCGAGCGCGTCCTCCGCTTCTTCCCAGATGCCCAGCCGATCTTCCAGGATTTCCTGGTTGGGGCCGTTGAAGCGCGAATAGACCAGCCCTTCGGCACCGCCCGGGCGTTTGCCCGTCACGCCTTCGAAGTGACGCTTGCCGGCGGCGGCGTTGGGGAACACGAAGGTGGAGGTGAGAAAGATCGGCGGCTTCAGCGATCCTTCCGACAGCGCCGGGTCGAAGCCATGGCCCATCATCATCGTCGACGGCTTCAGCTTGCGCGAACCAATGGCTTCCACATCGGGCTTGGGGGCGGGCTGCGGCGCGCCCCCGCTCAGGTTGGCTTCGTCATCCATCGGGCATCTCCTCCCGGCCGCTTATAAACCGATCAGCGCGATCTGCCTCCCGTAATCGGGCTCGTCGCGATGGGTAGCGCGGCGAAAGGAGAAAAAGCGCGTCTCATCGGCATAGGTGTCGAGCCCCAGCGCCTCCACCGTGCGCACCCCTGCCTCGGCGAGCCGGTGGGCGACATAGGCCTCCAGGTCGAACTGACCGTGGCCGGGCCGCTCGCCATTGGCGAAGAAGCGTTCGTTGGCGGGGTCCATGGCGAGGAAGCGGCGCATGAACGCGGCATCGACCTCATAGCTCGCCCGCGCGATGCACGGGCCGATCGCGGCGGCGATGCGGTCGCGGCGCGCACCCAGCGCTTCCATCGCCAGCACCACCGTGTCGGTGATGCCGCCGGCCGCGCCCTTCCAGCCGGCATGGGCGGCGCCGATCACGCCCGCTTCCCGATCGGCCAGCAGCACCGGCGCGCAGTCGGCGGTGAGGATGCCGAGCACCAGCCCCGGCTGATTGGTGACCAGCGCATCGGCGCGCGGGCGGGCGCCATCCTCCGGTAGGGGACTGGCGATGGTCACCGTGTCGGCGGAATGGATCTGGTACACGGTGACCAGGCGGCCGCCGGGCCGCACCGATGCGACCGCCCGGCGGCGGTTCTCGGCGACCGCATCGGGATCGTCGGCGGTGCCAAGGCCGACGTTGAGCCCCGCCACGACGTTTTTGGATACGCCGCCCCGGCGGCCAAGGAACCCATGCGCGACGCCACCCAGCACGCGCGCGCGGATCACCTCCACGGCGCTGGCATCGACATGGGTCAAAGGGGAAGTCGCATGATCAGGTCTCGATCGATCTGGTTGCCGACGGGAAAGGCGTGGTCGCCCACATGGCTGAACCCGTAACGCGTGTAGAAACGCAGCGCGCGCGCGTTTTCTTCCCACACCGTCAGCAACAGTGCCTCGGCCCCATGGCCACGGGCGGTGGCGATCGCCCAGTCCATCAGCGTCGCGGCGACGCCGGCCCCCTGCCAGGCGCGCAGCACGTAGAGCTGGGCGAGCTGGCGGTCGCTCGGCGCGGTCGGGACCTCGTCCAGCGTCGCGGGCGTCAGCTTGGCATAGCCCGCCACCGCCTCGCCATCGAGCGCCAGGCGGAAGCGGACCGTCGGGTCGGCAAGGTCACGGCGCAACTGGCCATCGGGCCCGAAGGCGGTGGCAAGGTAGAGCGCCAAGTCCTCGGCCGAGCAGCTGTGCGCGAACGTCTCGGTCCAGCTCGCCCGTGCCATGGCGTCGAGCGCGGGCCAATCGGCGGCACCTGCCTCGCGATAATCGATCATGCGAAGCCTGCCGGGGCCGGCCAGGCGGGGGACGTCACCGCCAGCGCCTTGAACAGCGTGCCCATGCCGCCTGCGTCGCCTCCGACCAGCCGATCGCGGTCGGCCGCCAGCGCGTCGGCGCGTTCGGGCGCGGCACGGGAGAGGGTAGCGGTGCGCGCGTCGATCCCCAGCCGCTTCAGCAGCGCGCCCTGGTCGATCGGCCCCCAGGCAACCGCGCCTTCGCCCTGCGCCGCCGCGGCGAGCGTGGCGAAATCGACATGGGCGGTGAGGTCCACCTCGCCGGGTGTCTCGAACGGGTTGGCGAAGGCGTGCGCGCGTACCGCCTGCAAGGTGTCGCCGAGAGCCGGCCCTTCGTAGCCATAGTCGATCGCCAGCAGCCCGCCGGCTTGCCGCGACAGACGGCCCGCGAGCGCCCGCATCACGCCGACGCTCGCCGGCGAGGTCTCGATCACGGATCCCGCGGGCGCATCGCGTAGAAGCTCGGGAATCACCGCGTCGGGCACCGTGCCGCCGGCGATCGGCAGGAACAGCGTGTCCTGGCACGCGACCAGCCGCTCGTGCCATGCGGTGCGCTTGACCAGCTGGCGGATCGGCAGCGCGTCGAAAAACTCGTTGGCGACGACCAGCAGCGAAACGTCATCCGGCAGGGTGTCGACCGTGTCGTGCCAGGTCGCATCGGGCAGGCGCTCGGTCTGACGGGCGCGCAGCACCGGGCTGGTTTCGACCAGATGCATCGGCGGGGTCAGCCCCGCCTTGGCCATTGCCCGGCGCGCATCGGCGGCGAGCGTGCCGCGGCCGGGGCCGAGCTCCACCCACGCCACCGCCGGCCGCCCTGCCCGGTCCCACAGATCGGCGCACCACAGGCCGACCAGCTCGCCGAACATCTGGCTGATCTCGGGCGCGGTGGTGAAGTCGCCACCCTCGCCCAGCGGATCGCGCGTTGCATAGTAATGCGCGTTCGTGGCGGCCATGAACTGCGACACCGGCATCGGCCCCGCGAGCGTGATCGCGCGAGCCAGCCGATCGGCGAGGGCAGGTTCGCTCACGCCACGCTCTCTGTTCCCGCAAACGGCTCCACCCGAACTCGGCGGCCGGGCGCGGTCCACATCAGCCAGGCGCCGCCGAGGATCATCGGCACGCACAGCCACTGGCCCATGTGCAGGCCGGTCGCTTCGGCGAATGCGCGCAGCTGCGAATCGGGCTCGCGAAAGAATTCGGCGGCAAAGCGGCACAGGCCGTATCCGGCCAGGAACAGCCCCACCAGACGACCGGGCTCGTACCGCGCCTTGGTGCGCCAAAAGGCGAACCACAGCACCGCGAACAGCAGCACGCCCTCGAGTCCCGCCTCATAGAGCTGGCTCGGGTGGCGCGCAGGTTCGGGGATGCCGAACGGCACGGTGCGTTCGAACACGATCGCCCAGGGCACGGTCGCGGGCTTGCCCCACAATTCGCCGTTGATGAAATTGGCGAGGCGCCCGAAGAACAGGCCGAACGGCACGCAGCACGCCACGTAATCGTGGATGCGCAGCCATTGCAGCTTGTTGGCGCGCGCGAACAGGATGATCGCCAGGCTGGTGCCGATCACGCCGCCGTGAAAGGACATGCCGCCGTCCCACAGCTTCAGCATCTGCAACGGCTGCAGCAGCATCCACGGCGCATAGAAGATCACATAGCCGATCCGCCCGCCCAGGATGATGCCCAGGGTCGCATAGAACACAAGGTCGTCGGCATGGCGCTTGGCCATCGGCGCGCCCGGCTGCGCGATCAGCCTGATGAGGTACCACCAGCCGAGCAGGATGCCGGTGATGTAGGCCAGGCTGTACCAGCGCAGGCTGAACCCCGCGACGGTGAAGATCGTCGGCTTCAGCCCCAGGTCGGCGAAGTGGAGGTGGGACGCGGCGGATGCGGCCAGCGCGGGCAGGATCAATTCTTTTCCCCCAGGGTTTGCCGTTCCATAAGGTGCGCAAACGACAAGACCAAGCGGAGAGACGTGATGCCCAGCCAGCTCGACCTCAGGATGAACGCCACCATGGCGGCGCTGACGGGTGAGGGCGGCCAGCTTGCTCTTGGCACGACGGAGCGGTTCGGCCGAACGCTGCCGACCATCGCGGTGGCGCCGCCGACGCTGCCCCTCTACTTCGCGCATTTCTGCAACGAGCACCGCGACGCGACCTTTCTGGTTTCGGGAGAGGAGCGGCTGACCTTTGCCCAGACATACGCGGAGGCGACAAAGGTTGCGCGGGCGCTGATCGCCGGTGTCGGCGGCGCGCCGGGCACCGCCAAGGGCGACCGGGTGGGCATCGCCATGCGAAATTCCCCGGCGTGGATCGTGCTCTACATGGGAATCGTCATGGCCGGCGGCATCGCCACGCTGCTCAACGGCTGGTGGCAGTCGGAGGAGCTGGCGGCGGCGATGGCGGACGTCGACTGCGCACTGGTGTTCGCCGATGCGCCCCGGGTCGCCCGTCTGCGCGCCGTGCCCGGCCTGTCAGCAACGGTGATCGGCATCGACGACACGCAGCGCATCGCCGACGCGCTGGCGGAGGTGACCGCGAGCGGCCAGCCGGACACGCCGCTGCCGGCGGTCGGGCCTACCGACCACGCCACCATTCTCTTCACCTCGGGCTCCACCGGCCAGTCCAAGGGCGCGCTCAGCGATCATCGCGCGGTGGTGCAGGGCGTCTTCAGCTTCCTGTCGCAGGCGGTGATGATGCTGGCCATCGCCACCGCCGACGGCAACCCGCCCACCAGCCAGCCGGCGACGTTGCTCAACCTTCCCCTGTTCCACGTCACCGCCGAGATCGCGGTGCTGCTGCAAAGCTTCGCCATGGGCCGCAAGCTAGTGCTGATGCCGAAGTGGGACGCGCGCGAGGCGATGCGGCTGATCGAGGCGGAGCGCGTCACCTATTTCGTCGGCGTGCCGTTGATGAGCTTCGAGATCCTCACTCACCCCGAGCGCGCGAGCTTCGACCTGTCGAGCGTCACCGACTTTGCGGCGGGCGGGGCTCCCCGGCCGGTGGAGCACGTCCGCCGCATCGAGGCGGAGATGGAGGGCGCGCCGCTGATCGGCTACGGCCTCACCGAAACCAATGCGGTGGGCAGCGGCAACTGGCGATCCAACTACACCGCCAAGCCCAACTCCGCCGGCCGCGCGTCCGCACCGCTGGTCGAGATCGGCATTCTCGACGATGCCGGCACCGCCGTCGCGCAGGGTGAACGGGGCGAGATCGGCATCCGCACCGTGTGCAACTTTCTCGAATACTGGAAAAACCCGCAGGCAACGGCGGCGGCTTTCACCGCCGACGGGTTCTTCCGCACCGGCGACATCGGCTTTCTGGACGAGGACGGCTATCTGTTCATCGTCGATCGCAAGAAAGACATCATCATTCGCGGCGGCGAGAACATCTCGTGCCAGGAGGTGGAGGCGGCGCTCTACAGTCACGCGGGCGTCGCGGAGGCGGCGGTGTTCGGCCTCCCCGACGATCGCTTCGGCGAGGTGCCGGGCGCGGTGGTCCATGCCGCGGACGGCTCGACGCTGGAGCAAGAGGATCTGCGCAGCTTTCTCGGCGAACATCTCGCCGCGTTCAAGATACCGGCGCGCATCTGGGTGTCGGCCGCGCCGTTGCCGCGACTCGGCACGGAGAAGATCGACAAGGTCGCCCTGCGGCAGCAATATCGGGCGATTGCCGCGTCGGAGCCGGCTTAGCCTAGACCCGCACCACCGACGCCGCGCGTCCTTCCTCGCCGAAGATGCGCAGGTAGCGCGCGACCGCCGCGCGCTCGCCGGTCGCCTTGGCGGGATTGTCCGATAGCTTCACCGCCGGGCGGCCGTTGGCGGAGGTGACCTTGGCGACCAGCGAGATCGGCGCCAGCGCCTCCCGGCCGTCCGCGTGCCCGTCGGGATCGCAGCCTCGGAAATCGTTGGTGAGGTTGGTGCCCCAGCCGAAGCTCATCCGCACTCGGCCATCAAAATGGCGGTAGGTTTCCTCGATGCTGTCGACGTCCATGCCGTCGGAGAAGATCAGCAGTTTGTCGCGCGGGTCGCGGCCATGCGCGCGCCACCAGTCGATGATCTGCTCGCCGCCCGCGATCGGCGGCGCGCTGTCGGGGCGAAAGCCGGTCCAGTCCGCCACCCACTCGGGGGCATTGCGCAGGAAAGCCGCCGTCCCGAACGCATCGGGCAGCACCACCAGCAGATTGCCGCGATAATGCTGCCGCCATTCCTCCAGCACCCGATATGGCGCCGCCGCGACGCCCGCGTCGTCGTCCGCCAGCGCCGCCGTCACCATCGGCAGCTCGTGCGCGTTGGTGCCGATCGCTTCCAGGTCGTGGTCCATCGCCAGCAGCACGTTGGAGGTGCCGACGAAACGCTCGCCAAGCCCCTCCTTGAGCGCTTCCACGCACCAGCGCTGCCACAGGAACCCATGCCGCCGCCGCGTGCCGAAGTCGGACAGGACGAGGTCGGGCAACGCGCGCAGCCGCTCCACCTTTTCCCACAGCTTCGCCTTGGCGCGCGCATACAGCACGTCGAGCGCGAAGCGGCCGTGATCGCGCATCGCGCTGCGTGACCGCAATTCGTTGATGATCGCCAGCGCCGGCACTTCCCACATGCTGGTGTGCGTCCAGAGACCCTCGAACGTCAGCCGGTACTGCCCATCCTCCTTGTGCAGCTCGTAGGGCGGCAGCCGGAAGTCGGCGAGCCAGGCGATGAAGTCGGGCGCGAACATCCTCGCCTCGCCATAGAAGCTGTTGCCCGCCAGCCAGATCAGCTCCTTTTTGGCAAACCGCAACGTGCGCGCATGGTCGAGTTGCGCACGCAATTCGCCTTCGTCGATCTCGTCGGCCAGTCGCACGTCGGTGCTGCGGTTGATCAAGGAAAAGGTGACATGGACGTCGGGGTGCAGGTGGCGGATCATCTGCAGCATCAGCAGCTTGTAGAAATCGGTGTCGAGCAGGCTGCGGATGATCGGGTCCAGCCGCCAGCCGTGGTCATAGGTGCGCGTCGCGATGTCGGTGATGGCCATTAGCTGGAAAGTTCCCCTGGGGAAGAGGCCAACGCGCAGGCTTGCGAAACGTCTCCCGCATTGCCTCGCGCACGCGTTTCTCTACAGCCGCAAGCATGGCGCTTCCCCATCCTTCCCGGCGATCGCTGCTGGTCGGCGGCGGGGTGGGCGTCGGGCTGGTGGTCGCGTGGGCGGCATGGCCCCGCGAGTATCGTGCCAACCTCGTCGCCAGCCACGGCGAGCACGTCTACGGCGCGTGGCTGAAGATCGCTGAGGACGGGCGGGTCACCGTCGCCGTGCCGCAGGCGGAGCACGGGCAGGGCGTCTACACCGCCCTGCCGCAGATCGTCGCCGACGAACTGGGCGCCGACTGGCGCACCGTTGGGGTCGAGGCGGCGCCGCTCAACCCGCTGTACGCCAATCCACTCGCGCTGGACGAACTGTTCGAAGGGCTGTTCGACACACTGCCCGTTCAGGTCCGCGGCGGCTGGGCGACGCGCACCGCGCTGACGCTGACCGGCGGCTCCACCTCCGTCAGGATGTTCGAGGATCCCTGCCGCACCGCCGGAGCCGCGGCGCGCGCGCTGTTGTGCAAGGCGGCGGCGCGGCGCTGGGGTGTCGATTGGCAGGCGTGCGGGGTCGAGGCGGGCTTCGTGACCCATGGGGGCAAGCGGCTGCGCTTTGCCGAACTGGCGGCAGACGCGGTGCTGGGCAAGGTGCCCGACCCGCTGCCGATCGGTGTGCAGGGCGCGGGCAAGCTCGCGGGCGAAAGCGTGCCGCGCCTCGATTCGCCCGCCAAGGTCGACGGGTCCGCCAACTTTGCCGCCGATATCCGCCTGGCCGACATGATCCACGCCGCGATCCGCCAGGGCCCGCGCGGCGACAGCCGGCTGGTGCAGGTCGACCGGGCGGCGGCGGACCGCGTCCATGGGTTGCTGCAGGTGGTGGAGACCCCGCACTGGGTTGCAACCGTGGCGACCACCGGCTGGGCTGCGCAGCGCGCGCTCGATGCGCTCGCGCCGCGCTTCGAGACGCGCGGGGACCTCGCCAGCACGGCGTCGATCGATGCGGCGCTGACCCGGGCGCTGGCCGGATCGGGGCACCGCATGGCGGCATCGGGCGATGTCGCCGCGAGCTTTCGCGGCGGCAATCTGATGGCCGCCGACTATCGGGTCGCGCCCGCCTTTCACGCGGCGATCGAGACGTCCGCCGCTGCTGCCGCCTATCGTGACGGCCGCCTCGAACTGTGGCTGCCGACGCAGGCGCCGCACCGCGCCCGCGACGCCGCCGCGCGCGCCGCCGGCGTGCCGGCGAGCCACACGGTGGTGCACCCGATGCTGATCGGCGGCTCGTTCGGCGCCGCGCTGGAAACCGACGCGGCCGAACAGGCGGCGCTGCTCGCGGTGAAGCTCAAGCGGCCGGTCAGCCTGATGTGGTCGCGCGGCGAGAGCCTGCTGCACGACCGTTGCCGCCCGCCGGCTGCCGCCCGGATGCGCGCGCGGCTCGGCGCCGGCGGTGCGATTCTCGGGTGGCAGGCGCAGATCGCTGCGCCGGCGACGGGGCGGGAGCTTGCCGGCCGGCTGGTCCCGGGCGCCTTCACACAAGGCGCGCTGCTGGTTGATCGCGGTGACCCCTATGCCGTCGCTGGCGCGGTGCCGCCCTATGGCATGCCGGCTTATGCGGTGGATCATCACCCCGCCGATATCGGCATTGCCACCGGCCATCTGCGCGGGGGGGCGCATGGCTACACCACCTTCTTCACCGAATGCTTCCTCGACGAGCTCGCGCATCTCGCAGGCAACGAGCCGGTGTCGTTCCGCATCGGCATGTTGTCGGGCGAAGCGCGGCTGGCGCGCTGCCTGTCGACGGCGGCGGCGCTGGGCGGATGGGACGGCGGCGTCGCGGGCTCGGGGCAGGGGATCGCCGCCCATGCGTTTCGCGGCAGCTACATCGCGGTGCTGGCGGAAGCGCATGTCGGCGGCGACCAGCGCCCGGTGGTGGATCGGCTGGTCGCGGCGGTGGATTGCGGGCGCCAGGTCAATCCCGACCTCGTCCGCCAGCAGATCGAGGGCGGGCTGATCTTCGGCATGGCGGCGGCGTTGGGCGCGGAGCCTGATTATCGGGACGGACTGCCGCAGGTGCGCGGCTTCGACACGCTGGGGCTGCCGCGCCTCGCCGATACACCCGACATTACCGTGGAGCTGATCCGCAGCGACGAGGCGCCGGGCGGCGTCGGCGAGATTGGCGTTCCCGCCGTCGCGCCGGCGATCGCCAACGCGTTACAGGCGGCCACTGGCGTTCGGCTGAGGCGCCTGCCACTGAGGCCGGGCACATGATCCCCGCCGGCCACCCCCCGATCCCCGCACCCCGCATCGGCGTGCTGCTCATCAACCTCGGCACGCCCGACGCCGCGGAGCCGCGCGCGGTGCGCCGCTACCTTGCCGAGTTCCTGTCGGATCGCCGCGTGGTGGAGATCTCGCCGCTGCTCTGGCAGCCGATCCTGCGCGGCGCGGTGCTGACCACCCGGCCCAGGAAGTCGGCCCACGCCTATGCCCAGGTTTGGAGCGAGGCGGGCTCGCCACTCGCCGCGATCACCCGCGCCCAGTCGGAGGCGCTGCAGGGCGCGTGGGGCGAGGCGGTGCTGGTAGATTGGGCGATGCGCTATGGCCGCCCCGCGATCGGCGACCGGTTGCAGGCGATGAAGGATGCGGGCTGCGAGCGCATCCTGCTGGCGCCGCTTTACCCGCAATATTGCGCGGCGACGACGGCCACCGCGAACGACCGGGCCTTTGCCAGGCTCGCGACCATGCGCTGGCAGCCGGCGATCCGCACGCTGCCGCCTTACTACGACACGCCTGCCTATATCGAGGCGCTGCGCGACTCGGTGGAGGAGGGCCTCGCCGCGCTGGATTTCACCCCTGACGCGTTGCTAGCCAGCTTCCACGGCATGCCGCAGCGGACGCTGGAACTGGGCGATCCCTATCATTGCCATTGCCAGAAGACCGCGCGGCTGCTGGCCGATGCGCTCGGACGCGAGCTGACCATCACCTTTCAGTCGCGATTCGGCCGCGCCAGATGGCTGGAGCCCGCCACCGACACGACGCTCGCGGCGTTGCCGGGGAAGGGCGTGAAGAGGATCGCGCTGGTCGCACCCGGCTTCTCCGCCGATTGCGTGGAAACGCTGGAGGAACTGTCCCTACGTGGGCGGGAAACGTTTCTGGCGGCGGGCGGCACCGATTTCGCGGTGCTGCCGTGCCTCAACGCCAGCGCGACCGGCATCGCCATGCTGCGCCGCGTCATCACACGCGAGCTTGAAGGCTGGCTCGCGCCCGCCTAGCCTCTCCGGCAACGACAAGGAGAGTAGCATGGCACGGGTAGCGATCGTCACCGGCGGGACGCGCGGGATCGGCGAGGCGATCAGCCTCGCGCTACAGGATCTGGGCATGACCGTTGCCGCCAACTACGCCGGCAACGAGGAGCGCGCGCGCGACTTCACGGAACGGACCGGCATCGCCGCGTTCAAGTGGGACGTGTCGGATTACGATGCCTGCCAGGCAGGCTGCGCGCAGGTTGCGGAGGCGTTGGGCCCGGTCGACGTGCTGGTCAACAATGCCGGCATCACGCGCGACGGCACGATCATGAGGCTCACCTATCAGGCGTGGAAAGAGGTGATCGACACCAATCTCGGCGGCTGCTTCAACATGGCCAAGGCGGTGTTCCCCGGCATGCGCGAGCGCAAGTGGGGGCGGATCGTCAACATCGGCTCGATCAACGGCCAGGCGGGGCAATATGGCCAGGTGAACTATGCCGCGGCCAAGTCGGGAATCCACGGCTTCACCAAGGCGCTGGCGCAGGAGGGGGCGAAGTTCGGCGTCACCGTCAACGCCATCGCCCCCGGCTACATCGACACGGACATGGTGGCGGCGGTGCCGGAGGACGTGCTCGACAAGATCGTCGCGCGCATTCCGGTCGCCCGCCTCGGGCAGGCGGATGAGATCGCGCGCGGCGTCGCGTTCCTGTGCGCGGAAGGCGGCGGCTTCGTCACCGGCTCGACCCTGAGCATCAATGGCGGGCAACATATGTACTGACGGTACGGGCGTGAAGCGCGGGGTACCGGCACGGCCGGCGGATCGGCCCAGCCGATCCCGTCCGACGTCATGCGGCGGCCCCGCCGTCGCGCCCGCCACGCTCGCAGAAACAACAAGGAGGCCGGCTTCCGAAGAAACCGGCCTCCCGTCCCCTGAACGCTACTGGGGGAACTCGATACGCTACGCGAAACTTGAACCTGGTCTGCCGAAAGGCGGGTGAGGGTCAGCGGCAGTAACCGCGGTTGCCCGACTTCTCGACCGCGTTGCCGGCCAGCGCGCCCGCGCCTGCGCCGAGCACGGTGCCCAGCGCGCGGTCGCCGCGCGTGTCGATAGTGCGCCCCAGCAGGCCGCCGGCGATGGCGCCGACGATGGTGCCGGTCGTGCCGCTGTTGCAACGCCGATAGCCACGGTCGTTGTGGCGGTAGTTACCACCGCGATAGTAGCGCGGACCCTGGTTGTAGCCGTCGTGATACGCTTCCTGGTACGCGCGGTGCTGATGGCCGTGATAACGCTGCGCATCGGCGCCGGCAGGGGCGAGGGCAGCGGCACCCATGGCGAGGGTGGCGCCGGCGAGGGACAGTTTCTTCAACATGGCTCGTTCTCCCATCAACCGTTCGGCGGCGGGTGCCGTCGTCCGATGGGAGGCTTTTCGCCGATTCGCCTTGAGCCGAGCCTGAATGTCTCTGTTATCGCCGGTTCAGGCTTTCACGTCGCCCCAGCGCCCCTATGAGACGGCGATGCGTGCCCTGCTGATCATCGTTCTGGTGCTGACGTTCGTGCCAAGCTGGACCGGTGCGGTGCGGCTGGCGCTCCTCGGCGACCGTGCGCAGGTCGAAGTGCGGCGCGTCATGCTCGACCGCCGCGATCCCGCCCGCACGCGGGTGGGTGCGCTCACCTTTCTGGGCGGCGTCTCGCTGACCAGTCCCGATCCGGCATTCGGCGGCTTCTCGTCGCTCGGCGTGCGCGGCGAGCGCGTCGCGCTGCTGAGCGACGGCGGCAACGTGGTCAGCTTCCGCCTCGACGACCGCTGGCACCTGTCGCAGCCGTGGTTCGGCAACCTGCCGGCGGGGCCGGGCACCGGTTGGGAGAAGGCGGACCGCGACAGCGAGTCGATGGCGGTCGATCCCGGCAGTGGCCGGCGCTGGGTCGGCTTCGAGAACAGCAACGAGATCTGGCGATTCGCGCCCGGCTTCGCGCGGGCGGAGCGGTTCGCCGCCCCGCGTGCCATGGCGAATTGGTATGCCAACTGCGGGCCCGAAACGCTGGTTCGCCGCCGCGACGGGCGATTCGTGACGATCTCCGAAACCGCGCCGCCGCATGGCCATGGGCGGCGATCGGTGGTGGTGTTCGCGGGCGACCCGACGCTTCACCCGGCCCGTGCGTTCACCGCCTGGTATCGCCCGCCGCGCGGCTATGACGTCAGCGATGCGGCCGAGTTGCCCGACGGGCGGCTGATCGTCGTCAACCGCCGCTTCGAGCCGCCCTACCGTTTCGTAAACAAGCTGACCCTGGTGGCGAAGAACGCGTTCAAACCCGGTGCGACGGTGACCGGACGCGAGATCGCGACGCTGGCACCGCCGCTGATCCACGACAATTTCGAAGGGATTGCGGTTACGCAGGAAGCCGGCGCGACCGTGCTGTGGCTGGTGTCGGACGACAACCAGATCCTGCTGCAACGCTCGTTGCTGCTGAAATTCAGGCTGGATCCCGGCGCGTGAACGCCGGGACAGCGGCAATCAGGCGGCGGCGGTCGCCGACGCGGTGCCGAGCTTCTTGACCACGTCGCGCTTCAGGCGGCGGCAGCGCAGCGACAGCTTGCTGTCCTCCGTCTTCACCAGCCAGTTATCGAGCCCGCCATTGTGCTCCACCGAACGCAGGCCGTGCGTGGACACGCGCAAACGGATGCTGCGCTCCAGCGAGTCGCTGATCAGCGTCACGTTCTGCAGGTTGGGCAGAAAGGTGCGCTTGGTCTTGTTGTTGGCGTGGGAAACGTTGTTGCCCACCTGCCGGCCCTTGCCGGTCAGCTCGCAAATGCGCGACATGCGTGGTGTTCCTGAAACTGGGGCCTGAAATCGGGGGTTGCCCGGAAAGGTGGCGCGAATAGCGGCTCGGGCGCCGCCCGTCAACCGCTGCCCGGTCGAGGGCTCATGCAACCGCTCGGGCGTGTCTCGCGTTGTTACGGAAACGATCCAGCCTGCCCGAAGGATGAACTGCCATGCGTATCGTGCTTGTTCTGCTCGGCATTGCCCTGCTGGTCGTTGCCGCTTTGCTGTTCTTCGGCATGATCAGCATCGACCAGACCCGTCCGGGCGTGGTCCAGGCGCCGCAGTTCCACGCTGATGTCGGTAAGGTGACGCTGGGCACCGAACACAAGACGGTGGCCGTGCCGACCATCAACGTCGAGCGGCCGGCCAACAGCGCCGCTGCCGCTCAATAGGCTCAACCGCCACCGAGGGTCGAGGCGCTCGCGCTTTACGGCGCGGTAAGTGACGGGCAGGGCGGGTCGGTGTTCCCCGTTCCCGCTCCGATGCGTCAAGCGCTTCAGGCCGCACGCGAGGCGGCGGCGCGCGGCGAGGTGCCCGTTGGCGCGGTTCTGACCCGCGGCGGGGAGGTGATCGCCACCGCCGGTAATGCTCCGCGCGAACGCCACGATCCCACCGCTCATGCCGAGATGCGCGTGTTACGGGCCGCCGCGGCGGCGCTCGGCCGCGAGCGGCTGGAGGATTGCGACCTGTGGGTGACGCTGGAGCCGTGCGCGATGTGCGCGGGCGCGATCGCCCACGCCCGCATCGCTCGCCTCTATTATGCGGCTGCGGATCCCAAGGGCGGAGCGGTGGAACATGGGCCGCGCCTGTTCACCCAGCCGACGATCCACCACCGCCCGGAGATTTACCCCGGCATCGCCGAAGCCGAGGCGGCGGGGATGCTGAGGGACTTTTTTCGCGAACGGCGGCTTTAGATCCGCGGCGGATCAGCCGCGCAGTTCGTCCTGGTTGATCGGCACGATCTTGATCTCGACGCGTCGGTTGGCGCCGCGGCCGGCATCGGTGTCGTTGGGGGCGATCGGCTGGGTTTCGCCATAGCCACGGGTGCCGATCCGCGCCGTCTGCACGCCGCGGGAGGCAAGGTAGTCGGCGACGGAGGTGGCGCGCCGCTCCGACAGGCTCTGGTTATAGGCATCGCTGCCGGTCGAATCGGTGTGGCCGTACACGTCGATATACGTCTCGTTATACTGCGCCAGCGTTGACGCGACCTGGTCCAGCGTGCGCTGGAACTGCGGCTGCACGTCCGCGCTGTCATAGGCGAAGGTGATCCCCGAGGGAATGTTGAGGACGAGGTTGTCGCCCTGGCGGATCACCTGCACGTCGGTGCCGGCGGTGCGAGCGCGCAGCTCGCGCTCCTGCCGGTCCATGTACGCGCCAATGCCTGCGCCAGCGAGACCGCCGAGCCCTGCGCCCACCAGCTTCTCCGTGCGATCGTGACGGCCGCCGACGATGTCGCCGACCAGATAGCCACCCAGCGCGCCGCCGATGCCGCCGATCGCGGTTTTAGAGATGCGCCGCTCACCCGTTTCCGGATCGGTGGTGCAGGCGGTGGTGGACACCAGCGCCGCCAGCGCGGCGGCGGCGAGAAGCTTGGAACGCATCGTGTTACTCCCGTTTACCGATGCCGAACAACCCGATGTGCCCGGCGATTGTTCCGGTCGCGAACTGACTGCCCTGTGGATCGGGTGCTCATTGCTGTCGATCATTGTGCTGGCCGCTCGTTCGCGGCAAAGGAGCGGGGCCAATGGCACCGCTTGCCCCCTTCCCCTGGATCGACGTCGCGATCATCCTCGTGCTGGTCGCGATCAACGGCGTATTCTCGATGAGCGAGCTGGCCATCGTGTCGGCGCGGAAAGCGCGGCTGGAGGGGCTGGCGCGGGGCGGCAGCAAGGGCGCGGCGACGGCGATCGAGCTTGCCGCCGATCCCGGCAAGTTCCTGTCCACCGTGCAGATCGGCATCACCCTGATCGGCGTGGTGGCGGGTGCCTATTCGGGCGCCAGCCTCGGCGAGCCGGTCGCGGCGCGGCTGGAGCGGCTGGGTCTGGCGGCGGGTACGGCGCATTCCGTCGGTATCGCGGTGGTGATCGGCCTCACCACCTTTGCTTCGCTGGTGATCGGCGAACTCGTGCCTAAGCAGATCGCGCTGCGCAGCCCCGAGCCGCTGGCAGTGGTGATGGCCCGCCCGATGCGCTGGCTGGCGGTGGGCACGGCGCCGATCGTCTGGGTGCTCGATTCGACCAGCCGGCTGATCTTCCGCCTCATGGGCCTCAATCGCGAGAACGAGGGTCAGGTGACCGCGGAAGAACTGCACCTGATCGTCGCCGAGGCGTCCAAGTCCGGCGTGATCGAGGAGCATGAGCGTTCCATCATCTCAGGGGTAGTGCGCCTCGCCGACCGCCCGGTGCGCGAGGTGATGACGCCGCGCACCGAGATCGATTGGCTCGATTGCGGGCTGGACGAGGACGGCATCCGCGACCGGCTGCTGGCGACGCCCCACAGCCGCCTGCCGGTCGGCGACGGGTCGATCGACACGGTGGTGGGCGTGGTGCAGGCGCGCGACATCGCCGCCGCGCTGTTCCGCCGCGAGCCGCTCGATCTCAAGACGCTGATGCGCAAGGCGCCGGTGGTGATCGATCAGATCGATGCCATGGACGCGCTCATCGCCTTGCGCGCCGCCGATGTGCCGATGGCGCTGATCCACGACGAATACGGCCATTTCGAAGGCATCGTTACGCCCGCCGACCTGTTGGCGGCGATCGCCGGCGAGTTCGCGTCGGACACCGATCCGGAGGAAGCGCCATCGCTGGTCGAGCGCGACGATGGCTCGCTGCTGGTGGCCGGCACCATGGCCGCGGACGCCCTTGCCGATCGGCTCGGCATCGACCTGCCGGAGGACCGCGACTATGCGACGGTCGCCGGGCTCGCGCTTGCCGCGTTCCGCCATCTGCCCGCGGAGGGCGAGAGCTTCACCGAACAGGGCTGGCGATTCGAGGTGGTGGACCTAGACGGCCGGCGGATCGACAAGCTGCTGGTGAGCGCGGCGGCCTGATTTTTCCGCTGCCGGGCATGCGGCGACTTACAGGCGGCCGAACACCGCCTCGAACCCCGCACGGTCGCCTGCCGCGAGGAACCGCGCCTGCTCGATCCAGCGGTCGCGTTCCATCCGGCCGCTGAAGGCGCCGAGCTGCGCACTGAGCGCTGCGGCACTTGTGTCGTCCAGGGCGGCGATCTGGCCCACGGTAGTGACGCCCAGCTCCGCCAGCCGCGCCGCGACCTTCGGACCGAGGCCCTTGAGCTGCGTGACCGGACCCTCTGCCGGATTGGCGGCGGCAGGGGGCGCGGTGACCGGCTCTTCCGCTAGGGCTTCGGGTGCGATGGCGACCGGTGGGGTTGCCTCGGGTGCGGCGACGAAGGACGGCGCATCTTCCACCCGGGTGGGCGCCTGCGGCTCGGTGGACGCAGCTACAAAGGCCTGCGTCGGCGCAACGGGTGGTTGCTCCACGGGGGCAGGAGCAGGAGCAATCGACGTCGGCTGCGGCGCGTCCGGCTCGGCCGGCGGCACACCAGCCTCGATCGCATGTTCCTCCACCGCCCGTTCGGCGGCGACGCGGCGGTGCTTGAGCCGGGCGCCATAGACGATACCGGCGATCACCACCAACGCCAGCAGCGCGAGGAGCACCAGGTGCAGCGCCGTGAAGGTCGAGGTGGCGTCCGCCAGCACGAAGGATGAGGAGTTGCCGACAGCGGCCGCGGTCTGGTTCATGCGCTTGTTCTACCGCGACTCCTGCTCGCGCGCTACCGCCCGCCAACCGATATCGCGGCGGCAGAACCCGTCCGCGAAGTCGACGGCGTCCACCCCGCGATACGCCCGCGCCTGCGCCTGCGCCACGCTTTCCCCGCGCGCGGTGACCGCCAGCACGCGACCCCCTGCGGCGACCAGATCGTCGCCCTTCCGCCGGGTGCCCGCCTGAAACACCTTGGCGCCGCTCGCTTCCGCTTCCGCGATGCCGCGGATCACGCCGCCCGCCGCCGGTGTGCCGGGATAGCCCCGCGCGGCCATCACCACCGTCAGCGCCGGCTCGTCGGCAAAGCGCGCCGGCTCTTCGGCCGCGAGCCGCCCTTCCGCCACCGCGAGCAGCAGCGCCAGCAGGTCGCCCTCAAAGCGCATCATCAGCACCTGGCATTCCGGATCGCCGAAACGGGCATTGTATTCGATCAGCTTCGGTCCCCGCGCCGTCAGCATCAGCCCGGCGTACAGTACACCGCTGAACGGCGTGCCGGCCTCGGCCATCGCCGCTACCGTCGGCGCGACGATGGTGTCGATCGCCAGCTGCTGCATCGCCGGATCGAGGATGGTCGCGGGACTATAGGCGCCCATGCCGCCGGTGTTGGGGCCGGTGTCGCCATCGCCAACGCGCTTGTGGTCCTGCGCCGTGCCGAAGGGGAGCAGCGCCGCGCCGTCGGTGAGCACGAACAGGCTCGCTTCCTCGCCATGGAGGAACTCCTCGATCACCGCCTCGCCGCCGGGCGTGGCGAACAGGTCGGCGACGGCGGCATCGGCCTCCTCGCGCGTGGTGGCGACGGTGACGCCCTTGCCCGCGGCGAGGCCATCCGCCTTGATCACCACCGGCGTCCCGAACCGGTCGAGCGCGGCGCATGCCTGCTCCGGCGAGGTGACGCGGGTGTAGTCTGCCGTGGGAATGCCGGCGCGCGCGCACAGGTCCTTTGTGAAGCCCTTGGAACCTTCGAGCTGCGCCGCCGCCGCGCCGGGGCCGAACACCGCGATTCCCGCCGCGCGCAGGCTGTCGGCGAGACCGTCAACCAAGGGCGCTTCGGGACCGATCACCACCAGACCGACTGCCCGCTCCCGCGCGAACGCCACCACCGCGTCGTGGTCGCCGAGGTCGAGCGGCGCCAGCGTCGCATGCTCGGCGATGCCCGGATTGCCGGGGCTGGCGTAGAGTGTAGAAAGGCCCGGCGATTGCGCCAGCTTCCAGGCAAGCGCATGTTCGCGGCCTCCCCCACCGATCAGCAGGACGTTCATGCCCGATCCTTTTCCCGACGCTCCCCTTGGCGGAGCGGGTCGGCTGGTAGCCGAGCCGATCGCGGGCGACAACGCGCTGGCGATGTCGGTGGGCGAGCTCGCCTTTGCGCTGAAGCGCGTGGTGGAGGGCGAATTCGGCCATGTCCGCCTGCGCGGCGAGATTTCGGGCTACAAGCGGGTCGCGTCCGGCCACGCCTATCTCGCGCTCAAGGACGAGTCTGCGGTGATCGACGGCGTGATCTGGAAGGGGCAGGCAAGCCGCCTCGCGTTCCAGCCGCAGGACGGGATCGAGGTGATCGCGACCGGCAAGCTCACCACCTATCCCGGCCGTTCCAAATACCAGATCGTGATCGATCGCATGGAGCTGGCCGGTGCCGGGGCGTTGATGGCGCTGCTCGACAAGCTGCGCGCCAGGCTGGCGGGCGAGGGGCTGTTCGATGGTTCCGCCAAGAAACCGCTGCCGTTCCTGCCGCGCGTCATCGGCGTGGTGACGTCGCCCACCGGCGCGGTGATCCGCGACATTCTTCACCGGCTGGAGGACCGCTGCCCGACGCATGTGCTGGTGTGGCCGGTCAAGGTGCAGGGGGAGGGCGCTGCCGCCGAAGTGGCGGCGGCGGTGCGCGGCTTCGATGCGCTCGCGCCGGACGGCCCCGTGCCGCGCCCGGACCTGGTGATCGTCGCTCGCGGCGGCGGCTCGATCGAGGACCTGTGGGCCTTCAACGAGGAAGCGGTGGTGCGCGCCGTTGCCGACTGTTCGATTCCCCTCATCTCCGCGGTGGGGCACGAGACCGACACCAGCCTGTGCGATCATGCCGCCGACCTGCGCGCGCCGACGCCCACTGCCGCGGCCGAGATCGCGGTGCCGGTGCTCGCCGATCTGCGCCTGACGATCGATGCGCACCGCCAGCGCACCGAGCGATGCGCGCGCCGGCATGTGGAGCGCGGACGCGAGCGGTTGACGACGCTCGCCCGGCTGATGCCCAGGCGCGAGGCGCTGCTCGCGCCCCAGCGGCAGAAGGCGGACGACCTCGGCCAGCGGCTCGACCGCGCGCTCGAACGGCGGGTGACGACGGCGCGCGGCGGGCTGGACCGATCGGGCGGCGCGCTGCGCCCGGCGCTGCTGGAGCGGCAGTGGCAGCGCGGCCGCGACCGGCTCGACGCGGTGTGGAAGCTCGCCGGATCGCTGAACCCGCAGCGGGTGCTGGAGCGCGGCTATGCGCGGGTGGAGGCGCGGACAACCGGCGACACGCTCGGCACCGCGTCCGCCGCGCGCGCCGCGGCGGCGCTGCGGGTGGTGTTCCGCGATGGGGCCGTCGACGTGCGGGTTGAGCGGGCGGGCGGGCGTACCTATGAACAGCCCAAGCCCGACCAGCCGTCCCTGCTGTAGAGTGTTTCGCCATGCTGATGTCCAACACCGATCGCCCCGCCCGTCTCCACTACCTGCCCAACGGCTTCCGGGTGCTCAGCTCGGGCGACCATGTGGTGTGCGCCGTGTCGGGCGCGCGGATCGCGCTGGAGGAGCTGCGCTACTGGAGCGCGTCGCGTCAGGAGCCTTTCGCCACCGCGCAGATCGCCAGCGAGGCGCTGGCGCCGCCGCGGTGAAGCGCCTCGCGACCGCGCTCGCGTTGCTGGCGTTTCCGGCGGCAGGATTTGCACTTGGTGGGGACGGCACGGTGGCCGTCGCACAGGTGCCGGCGGCGCCCGTCCGGCTGACGGGCTCGATCATTCAGGGCGGGCTGGTCCGCGGCGAGGCGCCCGCCGGCGCGGTGCGCGTCACCCTCGACGGTGCGTCCGTGCCAATGACGAGCGACGGGTGGTTCGTGATCGGCTTCGACCGCGATGCGGGGCCGGCAGCGGCGCTGGCCGTGACCATGGGTGACGGCCGGGTGGTTGAGCAGCAACTGGCGGTGGCACCACGCCACTGGGCGATCTCCCGCCTGTCGACCTTGCCCAAGATCCCGCTGCCCCAACCCGCGTTCGCCCGCGTGCGCCCCGCCGAGCTGGCGCGGATCGCCGCTGCCCGCGCCCTCGTCACCGACGCCGACGGATGGCAGCAGCAGTTCGGATGGCCGACCACCGGGCGCATCTCCACCCGGTTCGGGGCGCAGCGGATCTACGCCAATGGCGAGGCGGGGTCGTACCATTCGGGCATCGACATCGCCCGCCCGACGGGGACGGTGGTGCGCGCCCCCGCCGACGGGGTGGTGATCCTTGCCGCCGATGGTCCCTTCACGCTGGAAGGCAATCTCCTGATGCTGGACCACGGCATGGGGCTCAACAGCGCCTTCCTGCACCTGTCCCGCATCGACGTGCGCGCAGGCGAGCATGTCCGGCAGGGGCAGCCGATCGGCCTGGTCGGCGCCACCGGCCGCGCCACTGGCCCCCATCTGCACTGGAGCCTGCGCTGGCGGGGCGCGAAGCTCGACCCCTTGCTGGTGGCGGGGGCCATGCCGCGCTGATCCTGCCGCAACCAACGGCTGCGCCGGCCGCGTTTGTACCAAACAGTGTCATTTCCGCTACATTTTGCAAGAAAGTGCAAATTGTTCCCGAAGCTGCTTTACACATAATGGGGCCCGCTTCATTCCGCCTTCATGTCGCCATTCTGGTTAAGCCTATTTGGGCGGCCAGGTGGGACGGATCCTAGCTTTCGCCGCCGTACGCGTGCGGTTGGCCCGGGCTTTAAGGGGAATGACCACGTGACCACTTCCACCCATCTCTTGCGCAAGGCTCTCCTGCTGGCAGCCGTGACGCCGTTCGCGCTGGCCATGCCGGCCTTTGCCCAGGACGTTCCCGCTGCGGCGCAGAATGCCGAAACCAACATCAATCGCGAAGCAACGCAGGTCCAGACTCCGACGGGCGACCAGGGTACCGCTCCCGCCGGCGGCGATATCGTCGTGACCGGCTCGCTGCTGCGTCAGACCAGTGCGGCGACCCCCTCGCCGGTGACCACCATCACCACCGAGAACCTGGATCAGCGCGGCATCAACACGGTGCAGAGCGCCATTCAGAACCTGGCGTCGAACAACGGCCCGGCGCTGACCAACGCCTTCACCGCCAACGGCGCGTTCGCGTCGGGCGCGTCGTCGGTGTCGCTGCGTGGCCTGTCGACCAACTCGACCCTGGTGCTGTTCGATGGCCTGCGCGCCGCTTACTACCCGCTGTCGGACGACGGTACGCGCAACTTCGTCGACCTCAACACCATTCCGGACGAAATCGTCGACCGGATCGAAGTGCTGCGTGACGGCGCCTCCTCGAGCTACGGCGCCGACGCGATCGCGGGCGTGGTCAACGTCATCACCAAGCGCTCCTTCCAGGGCGTCGGCGGCCGCGTCGAGGCCGGTATCTCCGAGCGCGGCGACCACGCCAACCAGCGCGTGACGCTGACCGCCGGCACCGGCGACCTCGATGAAAAGGGCTATAACGCCTATATCAGCGGCTTCTACTACAACGAAGACGCGGTCTATCAGCGCGACCTGCCCTATCCCTTCAACACGTCCGACCAGCGCGGCATCGGGCTGAACAACAACGTCGTTTACGGGCTGGACTCGACCGGCACTGCCCTCAGCAGCAGCGGCGCGCAGGCGGCGGGCGACTACAATCTTGCCAACCTCTACATCCGCGCGGCGACCGGAACCGGCGCCGGGCTGACGGGCAACGGTCGTTATTCGCTGCTCAACCCGGCGGCCGGCTGCCTCAGCGGCAGCACGCCTTATCGTCCGTCGGCGGCGAACCTCGCGGCGTCCGGCAACGCGACCTTGCCGACGCTGGTTTGCCAGGAGGATGGGGTCAACAAGTACGGCGTCGTGTCGCCGAACATCCAGCGCTTCGGCGGTTCGGCGCGCGTGACGGCCAAGATCGGCGATACGTCCGAGGCCTATGCGGAGTTCAATTTCCAGCAGACCTCGACCAGCTACAGCGGTGGCCCGCCGTCGCTGCGCTCCGGCGCGCCCGTCGGCATCCTGTTTCCGCGCTTCTCCACCGCCACCGGCGCGGGCGCGGTTGCACCCGGTTCGGCAGCATTGTCGCTGCCGGTCTATGTCTGCGCGGCCGGCGTGAATTGTGCCACCGCGGCCGATGGTCGCCTGAACCCCAACAACCCGTTCGCCGCCAGCGGCCAGAACGCGCTGCTGATCGGCTCGCTGCCCAACGTCACCACTTCCAACGAGACGCGCAGCCGCGTGTACCGTGCGGCGCTGGGCGTGAACGGCACCGTGTTCGGTGACTGGGACTATCGCGTCAACGCGGTCGCCATGCACAACGACCTGCGGCTGCGCACCAACGGCTACGTCTACATCCAGAGCCTGCTGGACGCGATCAACACCGGCAGCTTCGACTTCGTGAACCCGCTCAACAACAGCGCAGCGCAGATTTCCGCGCTGACGCCGACCAACACCTCGAACGACACGTCGGACCTGGTGCAGTTGCAGGCGACGATCAGCAAATCGCTGTTCGACCTGCCGGGCGGTCCCTTGCAGGCGCTGATCGGTGGCGACCTGCGGTACGAGGCGATCGATGCGCCGAGCGCCAACGACGACTATGCCGGCCCGACGCAGCGTTACTTCACGTTGAACGCGTTCGGCACCAGCGGTCATCGCTACGTCCAGTCGGCGTTCTTCGAAGTGCAGGCGCCAATCGTGGATCAGTTCACAATCAACGGTTCGGGCCGCTACGATCACTACTCGAGCGGGCAGAGCGCCTTCTCGCCGAAGATCGGGGCCAAGTTCACGCCGTTCCGCCAGCTGGCGATCCGCGGCACCTGGTCGCGCGGTTTCCGCATCCCCAGCTTCGCCGAAGCCAACGCGCTGCCGACGACCGGCTACGTGACGGTAGGCAGCAGCACCTACAGCGATGCGTTCCTGGCGCAGTACAGCCTGCCCGGTGCGACCTGCTCGCAGGCGACCTTCACGAGCTGCCCGACGTACATCCGCAGCAGCTCCTACGGTCAGACGACGCTCGCCAGCCCGAACCTCGAGCCGGAAAAGTCGCGCAGCTTCACCGCCGGCGCGGTGTTCGAGCCGATCCGCAACGTGTCGTTCACCGTCGATTTCTTTGACATCAAGAAGACGGGTGCGATCACCTCGCCGGCGAATTCTCCGGCGATTGCGGCCTATGCGGCCAACGGCACGATCCCCGCCGGATACACGGTCATCGCCGACGCGCCGGATACCAGCGGTAACTTCCCGAACGCCCGACCGCGCATTGCCTTCGTGCAGGCGCAGCTGATCAACGCCAATGCGATCCACTCGCAGGGCATTGACATCGGCGGTACGGCGAAGTTCAACATCGCGCCTGACGTCAGCTTTACCTTGTCGGGCGAAGGCGAGGTGCTCCTCGACCTCAGCACCACCTTTGCTGACGGTCACAAGGAGAAGTACAACGGCACGCTCGGCAACTTCGGCCTCACCGCCGGGTCGGGCACCCCCGAGTGGCATGCCAACCTGACCGGTACGCTCGCGATCGGCGCGGTGTCGGTCAGCGGCACGGCCAACTACTTCGACGGATATGATTTGTCTGCTGTCGATCAAGAATACGACGGCAGTGGCAACGCTGGCCAGTTCTACAAGGATTGCGGCCAAAACCCCAACCGCGCCGTGTTCTCGTGCCGCGTGCCCAGCTACACCACGGTCGACCTGGTCACCACCGTCAAGGTCAATGACAAGTTCAGCTTCTACGTCAACGTGCTGAACCTGCTCGACGATTACCCGCCGATCGATCCGGTCACCTATGGCGCCTACCTCTACAACCCGGTCCAGGGTGGCACGGGCATTTACGGTCGCCAGTTCCGCGGCGGCGTGAAGGTCGGCTTCTAAGTCCGACCGAGAATAGCAACGAAAAAGGGGGCGGTGTCGCGAGACGCCGCCCCTTCGTTTTGGCAACTGTGTTGATGGGAGCGGCGCCGCGCTGCCGCTCCGTCGCTACTCCACCGTCAGCGCCAGCCGGCCGTCACCCTCGTCAACCTTCACCGTCGAACCATCCTTCACGTCGCCGCGCAGGATCAGGTCCGCGAGGGGATCCTGGAGATGACGCTGTACCGCGCGGCGTAGCGGCCGTGCGCCATAGACGGGATCGTAGCCGACCCGCCCCAGCCATGCGCGGGCCGCATCCGTCAGCTCCAGCGTCACCTTGCGATCGGCAAGCAGGCGCTGCACCCGGCCGACCTGGATGTCGACGATCGGCCCCATGTGCGCCTGGCCCAGCCGGTGGAACAGGATGATCTCGTCCAGCCGGTTGAGGAACTCGGGCCGGAAATGCGCCCGGACGATGTCCATCACCTGCGGCTCGACGCTTCCCACGTCGTCGCCCTCGGCCATGTTGGCGAGATATTGCGAGCCGAGATTGGAGGTGAGAATGATCAGCGTGTTGCTGAAATCCACCGTGCGGCCCTGGCCGTCGGTCAGCCGCCCGTCGTCGAGCACCTGGAGGAGGACGTTGAAGACGTCGCCATGTGCCTTCTCCACCTCGTCGAACAGCACCACCTGATACGGACGCCGCCGTACCGCCTCGGTGAGCACGCCGCCTTCCTCATAACCGACATAGCCCGGAGGCGCGCCGATCAGCCGCGCGACGGCATGCTTCTCCATGAACTCGCTCATGTCGATGCGCACCATCGCGTTGCCGTTGTCGAACAGGAACTCGGCCAACGCCTTGGTCAGCTCGGTCTTGCCCACGCCGGTCGGCCCCAGGAACAGGAACGAGCCCAGCGGGCGGTTCGGATCCTGCAGCCCGGCGCGGGCGCGGCGGACCGCGGTGGAAACGGCGCGCACCGCGTCCTCCTGGCCGATCACGCGCTTGCCCAGCACCTCTTCCATGCGCAGCAGCTTGTCGCGCTCGCCGGCCAGCATGCGATCGACGGGAATGCCGGTCCAGCGCGACACCACGCCGGCGATATCGTCCGCCGTCACTTCCTCGCGCAGCATCGCGCCCTTGGTCGCGCCCGCCGCCTCGTCGAGCTGGCGCATCAGCTGCGGAATGGTGCCGTAGGACAGCTCGCCTGCACGCGCGAGGTCGCCGGCGCGCTGCGCCTGCTCCAGCTCGATCCGAGCGGCGTCGAGCTGCTCCTTGATCCGTGCCTCGCCGGCGATCTTGTCCTTTTCGCCCTGCCAGCGGGTGGTGAGCTCCGTCGACTGCTGCTCCAGGTCGGCGAGATCCTCCTCCAGATGCTCCAGCCGGTCGCGCGAGGCCTCGTCGCTTTCGCGGCGCAGTGCCTCGCGTTCGATCTTGAGCTGGATGATGCGGCGGTCGAGTGTCTCGATCTCCTCAGGCTTGGACTCCACCTCCATGCGGATGCGGCTCGCCGCCTCGTCCATCAGGTCGATCGCCTTGTCGGGCAGGAAGCGGTCGGTGATGTAGCGGTTGGACAGCGTCGCCGCCTGCACCAGTGCGCTGTCGGTGATGCGCACGCCGTGGTGAAGCTCGTACTTTTCCTTGAGCCCACGCAGGATCGAGATGGTGTCCTCGACCGTCGGTTCGCCGACGAGGACGGGCTGAAAGCGCCGCTGCAGCGCCGGGTCCTTTTCCACATGCTTGCGATATTCGTCGAGCGTGGTCGCGCCGACGCAGTGCAGCTCGCCGCGGGCGAGCGCGGGCTTGAGGAGGTTGGACGCGTCCATCGCGCCCTCGCCCTTGCCGGCGCCGATCAGCGTGTGCATCTCGTCGATGAACAGCACGATGTCGCCCTCGGCCGCCTTGACCTCGTCGATCACGCCCTTGAGTCGTTCCTCGAACTCGCCGCGATATTTGGCCCCTGCGATCAGCGCGCCCATGTCGAGCGCCATCAGCGTCTTGTCCTTGAGGCCGTCGGGCACGTCACCATTGGCGATGCGCAGCGCAAGGCCCTCGGCGATCGCGGTCTTGCCGACGCCGGGTTCGCCGATCAGCACCGGGTTGTTCTTGGTGCGGCGGGCGAGGACCTGGATGGTGCGGCGGATCTCCTCGTCGCGGCCGATGACGGGGTCGAGCTTGCCCGAGCGCGCCACCTCCGTGAGGTCGCGGGCGAACTTCTTGAGCGCATCGTAGCGGTCTTCGGCCGACGCGGTATCGGCGGTGCGGCCGCCGCGCATGTTGTTGATCGCGGTGTTGAGCGCTTCGGGCGTGACGCCGGCGGTCCTGAGCGCGTTGCCCGCCGCGGTGTTGAGCGAGAGGGCGAGCGCCACCAGCAGCCGCTCGACGGTGACATAGCTGTCGCCGGCTTTCTGCGCGATCTGCTCGGCCTGGTCGAGCATGCGCACCGTGTCGTTGTCGATTCCCGGCGTCTGTTGCGCGCCCGATCCGCTGACCGCCGGGACCTTCGCCAGCGCAAGGTCGGTTTCGGTGACGGCGCGCTTGGCGTCGCCACCGGCGGCGGTGATCAAGCCCGCGGCCATGCCCTGCTCATCCTCGAGCAGCGCTTTCAGCACGTGTTCGGGCGCGATCCGCTGGTGGTTCATGCGGATCGCGACGGTTTGCGCCGACTGGAGGAAGCCCTTGGCGCGATCGGTGAATTTATCGAGGTTCATGACTGTCCCTGCTGTCCTTGCTCAGGAAGATGGTGTGATAATTCGGCAACACAAGGGCACGGCTCGCGTCGGATTACGCTCCCGCCAGGAAGGCGAACCCCGACGCCGCACGTGGCGCGCGCAAGCATGTTGCGGCCTCTTTCGCCGGTGCTATAGTTGCCCAAGACACTAGGGGGATTCACATGCAGATCAAAGCTCTCGCGCTCGCCGGCGCCGCTGCCGTTGCGCTCGCCTCGCCTGCTCTGGCCCAGGCCGACCGCCCCGCGCCGGTCTCGACCCTGGTCAAGGCGGTGGACATCCCTTACCAGCAGTTCACTCTGCCCAACGGCCTGCGCGTGATCGTCCACACCGATCGCAAGGCGCCCATCGTCGCCGTCAGCGTCTGGTACAATGTCGGCTCCACCTTTGAGCCTCAGGGCCGCACCGGATTCGCTCACCTGTTCGAGCACCTGATGTTCAACGGCAGCGAGAACGCGCCCGACGACTTCTTCGTGCCGCTGAAAAGCGTCGGCGCCACCGATTTCAACGGCACCACCTCGTTCGACCGCACCAACTACTTTGAGACGGTGCCGACTGGCGCGCTCGACCGGGCGCTGTTTCTCGAATCCGATCGCATGGGCTGGCTGACCGGCGCGATCACCCAGGGCGTGCTCGACGAGCAGCGTGGCGTGGTGCAGAATGAGAAGCGGCAGAACGACAACCAGCCCTACGGCCTGACCCAGTACAAGCTGTTCGGCGGCCTGTTCCCGCAAGGCACTCCCTACGGTCACACCGTGATCGGCTCGATGGCGGACCTCGACGCGGCGACGCTCGGCACGGTCAAGGGCTGGTTCCACGACCATTACGGCCCGAACAACGCGGTGCTGGTCCTGGCCGGCGACATCGACGTGCCCACCGCGCGGACGCTGGTCACCAAGTATTTCGGCGGTATTCCCCGCGGCCCCGAGAGCGTCGCCCCTACGGCGCAGATCCCGCAATTGGCTCAGCCCGTGAACGAGGTCATGAAGGACCGGGTCGCGGCGGTGATGGTGATGCGCAACTGGGCGGTGCCCGGCCTGAAGGACAAGGATGCCCCTGGGCTCGACGTCGCGGCAGGCGTACTCGGCGGCCTTGCCAGCTCGCGGCTCGACAATGCGCTGGTGAAGCGTGAAAAGCTGGCGGTCAACGTGTCGGCGGGCAACAGCTCGCTGCGAGGCCTGGGTGTATTCTCCATCCGGGCGATCGTCCGGCCCGACGCCGATCCCAAGGTGGTCGAGCAGCGCACCGCCGAGATCAACAAGCGGATCAACGAGATCCTCGCCGACTTCCTGAAGAACGGCCCCACCGCCGACGAGGTCAATCGCGTGGTGACGCGCAGCGCCGCCGCGACGATCGAGGGCCTGGAGTCGGTGGGCGGCTTCGGCGGCAAGGCGGTGACGCTCGCGGAAGGCGCGCTCTACACGGGCGATCCCGGCTTCTACAAAAAGCAGCTGCAGGAGCTCGCGGCGCAGACGCCGGCCAGCGTCAAGGCGGCGGCCAACAAATGGCTGACGCGCCCTGCCTATACCCTCACCGTGGTGCCCGGCCCCCGCGATGCCTATGCCGAGGCGGAAGTGCCGCCGGCCGCGGCACCGGCCGCGGCCGCCCCGACGCCCGCGCCCAGGAATTCGCGCGGCGGCCTGACCATGCCCGAAGTGGGGCAGGTGACGGGCCTCACCTTCCCGGCGGTGCAGCGCACGCGCCTGAAGAACGGGATCGAACTGGTGTATGCCCAGCGCAGCGCCGTGCCGGTGACGCAGGCGGTGCTGAGCTTCGACGCCGGTGTCGCTGCCGACGTGCCTGGCAAGCTCGGCACCCAGAACCTGACGCTCAACATGCTGGAGCAGGGCACCACCAGCCGCGATTCGATCCAGATCGCCGAGGAGGAGGAGCGGCTGGGCGCCAGCATCGGTGCGGGCGGATCGGCCGACCGCACCACCGTCAGCCTGGAGGTGCCGAGCGCCAACCTGCAGCCCGCGCTCGACCTGTTCGCCGACATCGCGCGCAACCCGGCGTTCGCCGATGCGGAAGTGGCGCGCGTCCGCAACCAGCAGCTCGCCGGCATCGCGCAGGAACTGACCAGCCCCAGCGGGCTCGCCGGGCGCGTGGTGCCGCGGCTGGTCTATGGCCCCAACTCGCCTTACGCCAAGAGCATCGGCGGCGGCGATCCCCGCGCGGTGGCGGCACTCACGCCCGCCGACCTGCGCGCCTTCCAGCAGGCCTGGCTGCGGCCGGACAAGGCGAAGTTCTTTGTGGTCAGCGACCGGCCACTGGCGGAGGTCAAGGCCGCGCTCGACGCCGAGTTCGGCGACTGGCAGGCGACCGGCCCCGCCGGCACCAAGAGCTTTGCCGCTGCCAGCACGCCGTCCGCGCCCAGGATCGTGCTGGTCGATCGCCCCGACAGCCCGCAGTCGGTGATCGTCGGCGCGATCCCGACCACGCTCAAGGGCACGCAGGACATGCTGCCGATCAACACCGCCAACGACGCGCTGGGCGGCAGCTTCCTCAGCCGGGTCAACATGGACCTGCGCGAAGGCAAGCACTGGTCCTATGGCGTGAACGGCCGGTTCAACACCGCCGAATATGCAGCGCCTTATCTCATCACCGCGCCCGTTCAGGCGAATCAGACCGGCCCGTCGATCGCCGCGTTGCGCCAGGACCTTCACGCCTTCGTGACCACCGAGCCGATGACGCAGGTCGAGTTCGACCGGGCGATCACCGGTGCCGTGCGCGCCCTGCCGGGGCAGTTCGAGACGTCGGACGCCGTGCTGGCGGCGATGCAGGCGAACGACCTCTACAAGCGTCCGGACAACTACTACGCCACGATCACCCAACGCTACGGCACGCTGACGCTGCCGCAGCTCAACAGCGCACTGCAGGCGGGTGTCGACCCGTCCAAGGCGATCTGGGTCGTGGTCGGCAATGCCGCAACGGTGAAGCCGCAGCTTGACTCGCTGGGGCTGCCCGTCGAGGTGGTCACGGCAGCGTCCGTCGCGGGCGCGCAGTGATCCGTTCTTCAAGGAGAATACCATGGCCGTCGACGGCACGTACAATTGCACGGTGAAGTCGCCGCTGGGCGATCAGAACCTGACCATGACGGTGAAGAGCGAGGGATCGACCTTCACCGGCACTGCGTCGGGCGCGATGGGCGCCAGCGACGTGTCCGGCACGGTTAACGGCAACACCATCAGCTGGAAGCAGCAGGTGAGCGTGCCCATGCCGATGACGCTGGATTGCGAAGCGACGATCGAGGGCGACACGGTAACCGGCACCGTCGCCGCCGGCGCGTTCGGCAGCTTCCCGTTGTCGGGCACCCGCACCGCGTAAGCGGAACGCGAAGGCAATGACCAAAGGCCCGCTTCCCATCCGGGAGGCGGGCCTTTGGTTTAGGCTGCTGCGTTTCTTCTGGACTGCGGCGATTCGGTTCCGCCTTGAAGCGAGAACGGATGGAAGGCGCGGCTTAGGCTCAGCCCGGAGGCCGATATTACTTCGGTACGTGCGCCGGCCGCCGTTGTCGTGAAGGTCAGCCCGACCCCGCCGTTTCCTCCGCGCCGCCCTGGGCGGCGGTGTTGGTGTTGCCCGCCGCTTCGGCTGCGGCGACGCCCGATTCTTCCTGAACGACCACCGTGTTGCCGCCTGCTACCACCGTGGTGCGGGGCGGGACCGGCGGCGTCCCTTCGACGGGGGCCTTGCGCTCGCCGTGAAAGCCCTCAACGGTCGGCGTCTGGCGGTTGGCGTCGTCTGCCTCGCCATAAAGGTGGGTATCGGCCACAATGCTTCTCCTTTCCGCTTTAACGCGGCAGGAGGCGCTTGGATGCTCGCGCCGATGCCGGCCTAGCGCGCAATCCGTGTGACATGGCCCATCTTGCGGCCGGGGCGGGCGGTTCCCTTGCCGTACAGGTGAAGGTGAGCGCCCCGCTCGCTCAGGACGTCGCCCCACGCATCATTGCCGATCAGGTTGTGCATGGTCGCGCCCTGTGCCGTCAGCGCCGTCGATCCCAGCGGCAGCCCGCAGATTGCGCGAACATGATTCTCGAACTGCGAGCATTCGGCGCCCTCGATCGTCCAGTGCCCGGAATTGTGGACCCGCGGTGCCATCTCGTTGAACACCGGCCCGTCCGCCGTCGCGAAGAATTCGCACGCCAGCACGCCCACGTAGTCAAGCTCGGCGGCGATGCGGCAGGCAAGCGCGGTGGCTTCGTCGGCCTGGTCGAGCACCACAGGCGGGGCGGGCACCGTCGAGGTGCGCAGGATCGCGTCGCGGTGGACATTGTGCGGCGGCGGATAGCGCACCGTTGCCCCGTCCTCGCCCCGCGCGATCAGGATCGAGAACTCGCACGTGAAGTCCACAAAGGCCTCGAGCACCGCCGGACCGCCGATCGCCTCCCATGCCGCGTCGGTATCGCCGGGACTCTCCAGCTTCACCTGCCCCTTGCCGTCATAGCCGAAGCGCGCGGTCTTGAGCACGGCGGGTGTGCCGACATGTGCCAGCGCTTCCTCAAGGGTCGCGCGGCTGTCAACCGGCGCCCACCGTGCGGGGCGGCCACCGACGGCTTCCACGAAGCGCTTTTCCGCCACCCGCTCCTGCGCCACGCGCAACGCCTTGGGCGAGGGGTGTACGGGGACGCGCTCGGCGAGCCATTCGACGGGCTGGCACGCGATGTTCTCGAACTCATAGGTGACGACGTCGCAAGCGGCGGCGAAGTCGGCGAGGACGATGCGGTTGTGATAATCGGCGCGCGTCAGGCTCGACGCGGTTTGCGCCGCGACGCTTTGGCGGTCGGGAGCCAGCACATGGGTGCGATAGCCAAGCTCCGCCGCCGCGGAGGCGAGCATGCGACCCAGTTGTCCGCCGCCGAGGATGCCGATGGTGCCGCCGACGGGGATCATTGCGGCGCGTCGGCGACGGCGTCGGTCTGCCGCTTCCGCCAGTCCTGAAGCCGCGCGGCCAACGCCTCGTCGCTCGTCGCGAGAATCGCTGCGGCGAGCAGCCCTGCGTTGATCGCGCCCGCCTTGCCGATCGCCAGCGTGCCCACCGGCACACCGCCGGGCATCTGCACGATCGACAACAGGCTATCCATGCCCGACAGCGCCTTGGACTCTACCGGCACGCCGAGCACCGGCAGATGCGTCATCGCCGCTGCCATGCCCGGCAGGTGCGCCGCGCCGCCCGCGCCCGCGACGATCACCTTGAGGCCGCGATTCGCCGCGCCTTTGGCATAGTCGTAGAGCCGCTCGGGGGTTCGGTGCGCCGACACCACCCGGGTTTCATGCGGCACGTCGAGCGCGGCCAGCGTCTCAGCCGCGTGCCGCATGGTCTCCCAATCGGAGGTAGAGCCCATGATGATGCCGACAAGCGGGGACATTGCGACGCTCACCGCTCGCTGAGGTAATAACGGTCGAGCGCATTGAGATCGCCGTCGAGTTCGTAGACGATCGGCTGTCCCGTGGGGATTTCCAGCCCGGTGATCTCGTCGTCAGGAATGTGGCTGAGATGTTTGACCAGCGCGCGCAGGCTGTTGCCATGCGCGGAGATCAGCACCCGCTCGCCGCTTTGCAGCGCCGGCGCGATGCGCTCGTTCCAATAGGGGAGCACGCGGGCAATGGTGTCCTTCAGGCTTTCGGTCGCGGGTACCGGCACGCCGGCGTAGCGGCGGTCGCCCGACAGATCGAACGCGCTGCCCGCTTCCTGCGGCGGCGGCGGAATGTCGAAGCTGCGGCGCCAGACGTGGACCTGCTCCTCACCGTGCTTGGCGGCCGTTTCCGCCTTGTTGAGGCCGGTGAGGCCACCATAATGCCGCTCGTTGAGCCGCCAGTGCTTTTCCGTCGGCAGCCACAGCCGGCCCATCGCCTCCAACGCCAGGTTCAGCGTCTTGATCGCGCGCGTCTGCAGCGAGGTGAAGGTGAGGTCGAAGTCCAGCCCCTTTGCCGCCATCAGCTCGCCGGCGGCCCTTGCCTCCTGCGCACCCTGTTCGGTGACGTCGACGTCCCACCAGCCGGTGAAGCGATTTTCGAGGTTCCAGGCGGACTGGCCGTGGCGGATCAGGACAAGCGTGGGCATGGCAACTCCGAAGGTTCGCACCAGCAGTGACGCCAGCCTTTGCCATCGCGGCGGTTCAGGTCAACGCGAGAGTCGTGAAGCGGTCATGCGGGCTTGGCGAACCCGGCGCCCGCCTGCCGCTCGATCACAACTCGTCGATCATCCCCGCCAGCGTTTCCAGGCAGGCGTGGGCCAAGCGCTTCGACCGCTCGGGGCTCCAGCCGAACTCGGGATCGGGGTTGGGATCGTGATCCTTGAACGGCATCTCCAGCGTCATCGCCACCGCGCCGAAGCGGTGGGCGATCTGGTTGGTGGACATGGCGAGGTTGGCCTTGCCGGGCTGGGAGCGGGGATAGCCCTTCTCCGTTTGGAAATCGGGCGTGTGGGCGGCGAGGCGGCGGCTGAATTCGTAGAATTTCGCGCCATGCGCATCGGTCCAGTTGGGAATGCCCTCGAACCCTGCAAAGAAATTGGCGGGGATCGCCTCGTCGCCATGCACGTCGATCGCGAACACGCAGCCGGTCGCGTCCATGGCATCGCGGACCAGCTTCACTTCCGGGCTGCGCTCCATCGACGGCGCATGCCATTCGCGGTTGAGGTTCACACCGACCGCATTGGTGCGCAGGTGGCCCCGGCGGGTGCCGTCCGGGTTCATATTGGGCACGATGTGGAACGTGGCACTCGCGCGCAACGCGGCCGCATCGGCGTCGGTCGGGTCGGTGAGCTTCTCCAGCGCCCCTTCCATCCACCATTCGCACATCGATTCGCCGGGATGCTGGCGGCCATACAGCCACACGGGTTTTGGGCCGGTGCCGATCGTCAGCAGGTCCAGCGCCTGCCCGTCGAGGCTGCGGCCGAGCTCGCGATGGGTGACGCCGGGTTGCAGGGCGATGCGGGCGATCAGCGCGTCGTGCATCGCCATGGTATAGGGCGCGAAATAGGCGAACCAGACGAGGTCGGTGTCGCCTGCCCAGGTGAACGTCAGCACCCCGTTCTCATAGCGGGTGTCGATCATCCGCCAGCTTTGCAGATCGGTGGAGGCGCGCACCTTGTAGCCCGGCCAGCCGAGCGGATAAGCCGATTCGCCCGCGTTGGTCAGGCGAACGGTCAGCCGGCGGCCGCGTACCCCCGCCGCGCGAAAGAAGAACCATTGAAAAAAGTTCGACTGTGCATCCTTGATGATCTCGCAATCGACGCGCCATTCGTCGTCGGCGCCGTCAATAGACAGGGGGCGGATGTTGCCGCCGTCGAAGGCGGCGTTGAGGGTAATTGTCATTTCACCTCGATAGTGCGACCCGATTGCCCCGGAAAGCCGGTGAACAGGGCATTTGCCAGCTTGGTGGCCTGGCCATTCGCGGTTGCGTTGGGCGCTCGGGTGTCGGTCACCGCGTGCGCCTGCCCTTCCCACACGGGCGACTGATCGGCGCGACGCTTGATGGTCACCGCAAGTTCGGTGAGCAGGAGGTTGCTTTGCCGGCTGCGGCCGATCGGAAAGGACACGCCGCCGCCCAGGCCGACGCCGCCGTGCCGCCCGCCGCTGAAGCTGCCGCCGCCGAGGCCGATGCTGAACGGCGAGCGCCGCACCGGGCCGGGGCGGGTGGTCCGGCGGAAATCGACGGTGGCGATGAACTCGGGCGCCGCGCCGGGCGCTGCCGCCGGATAGCCGGCCCGCGCGAGCGCCGCCTGCACGGCATTGGCATAGCTCTGGAATTCGAGGCTTGCGGGCGCGGGACCGGACAGCGGCTGCACCGCGGCCGTGCCGCGTGCGATCGGTTCGCCGAGGTGATAGCGGACCACTTCGGTGGGCGGCAGCGAGCCGGTGGTGGTGCAGGCGGCGAGGCCAATGGCGGCAAGGCCCAGCGCAGCGATCGAACGAACCATCTTCATGTTCCAAACAGTTGCGCTTGCGTAACGCGCAACACCTTGTGCGGGTCCCGCCCGGCGCTCAAGCTCGGCGCAACCTTGACTTGGGCTTGGCCGGCCGGTAGGCGCTCGCGCTTTCCGACACACCCCCTTGCAAAGAAGCGCGTTCCATGAAGATCCGCAACAGCCTGAAGTCGCTCAAGGACCGGCACCGCGATAATCGCGTGATCCGCCGCCGCGGCCGTACCTATGTGATCAACAAGACCAATCGTCGTTTCAAGGCTCGCCAGGGCTGAACGGGGCGGGACCTGTCCCGGCCGCCGTCATCTTCGACGTCGGCCGTGTTCTGTACGATTGGGATCCCCGGATCCTCTACGAGCGCCTGATCGACGATCGGGCGCTCGATGCATTGTTGCGCGACGTGCTCACGGACGAGTGGCATTTCCAGCACGACGCCGGGCGCGACTTTGCGGACACCTCCGCCGAGCTGATCGCGCAGTTCCCTCAGCACGCCACCCTGATCGAGCGATGGGGCAGCCATTTCATCGACAGCGTCGGGCCGGTGGTGCCGGGCATGGCGGCGATCGTCGCCGACCTCGTGGCGGCGCAGGTGCCGCTCTATGCGCTCACCAACTTCAGCCACGAATTCTGGCCGCCGTTCCGCGCGCGTGAAGCAGCGATGTTCGACCGCTTCCGCGACGTCGTCGTGTCGGGCGTGGAGAAACTGGTGAAGCCGGACGCCGCCATCTACCGGCTGGCGCTGGAGCGCTTCGGGCTGGGGGCAGGCCGCACGGTGTTCATCGACGACAACGCCGCCAACATAGCCGGCGCGCGGGACGTGGGGCTGATCGCGGTGCAGTTCACCGGTGCGGCGGCACTGCGCACGACGCTGAAGCAGTTGGGGCTGCTGGACTGAGCACCGTCAACACGGGTTAAGTTATTGTGGGGCGGCGCTATCGTCGCAGTGTGAGCCGTGCTATCGGATAGGGGTGAGTTCCGCGATCCCGCACCGCTACCCGATCGGTATCGATCCCGTCGACATCGACTTCATGGGGCACGTCAACAACGCCAGCTACCTGAAATGGGTGCAGGCGGCGGTGATCGACCATTGGCGGGCGCTGGCGCCGGCGGAGGCCGTGGCCGGCCACCTGTGGGTCGCTTTGAAGCATGAGATCACTTATCGGCGACCCGGCTTCCTTGGCGATGACGTGATCGCCACCGTGCTGCTGGAAAAGGTGCAGGGCGCGCGCGCCTTTTACGAGACGATCATCAAGCGTGGCGAGGATGTGCTCGCCGAAGTGCGGTCGAGCTGGTGCTGCGTGGATGCGGTGACGCTGCGTCCCGCCCGGGTGGCGCGCGAGATCGTGCAATGCTTCTTTCCCGGCGAAGCGCAGGAGCAGCCGGCCTAGGCACCGGTCCGTCCGGCTGGTGCGCTAGGTGATCATGCGGCGCAGCGTGTCGATTTGATCCGCCTCGGCCGCCGGCTTATCGAGCCGGATGCGCGCGATGCGGGGAAAGCGCATCGCAATGCCCGATTTGTGGCGGGTGGAGGCGTGGAGCGAATCGAACGCAACCTCCAGCACCAGCGTCTTTTCCACCTCCCGCACCGGGCCGAAGCGGTTGAGGGTGTTGCTGCGCACGAACCGGTCGAGCATCCGCAGTTCATCGTCGGTGATGCCCGAATAGGCCTTGCCCACCGGCAGCAGTTCGCCGCCCGCCGCCGGATCGCCCGTCCAGCAGCCGAAGGTGAAGTCGCTATAATAAGACGAGCGCCGCCCGTTGCCACGCTGCGCATACATCACCACGCAGTCGGCGGTGAGCGGATCGCGCTTCCATTTGTACCACAGGCCCGTCTTGCGCCCGGCGACGTAGGGCGAGTCGCGGCGTTTGAGCATCACCCCTTCGATCGCGGCGTCGCGGGCACCGGCGCGGATCGCCTCCAGCGCGGTGAAATCGTCCGCCTCGATCACCTGGCTGAGGTCGAAGCGGTCGGGATCGAGCGGCGCGGCAAAGGCCTCCAGGCGACGCCGGCGTTCGGTCCAGGGCAGTGCGCGCAGGTCCTCGTTTCCGTCGAACAGGATGTCGTAGAGGCGGACAAAGGCGGGGTAATCGGCAAGCATCTTCGCGGACACCGTCTTGCGGCCGAGCCGCTGCTGAAGCGCGTTGAAGCTTGCCGCGCCGCCGCCGTCTTCCAGCGTGCCGCCCTGGAACTCGCCCTTCACCATCAGTTCGCCGTCGACGACGCCCGGCGTCGAGAAGGCGGCGGCGACGTCGGGGAAGCTGCCCGTCACGTCGTCGCCGGTGCGGCTGTAGAGGCGCGTCGCGCCCCCCTGCGCATCTGGGACGTGGACGATCTGAACGCGGATGCCGTCCCATTTCCACTCGGGCACATAGTCGGCGAGGTCGACGCGCAGGTCTTCCAGCGGGTGGGCGAGCATGAACGGGCGGAACACCGGCACGTCGGCGGACGTCGGCTGATCCCCGCGCCCTTCCGCCCAGGCGAACAGGGTCGGGTAGGGGGGGGCGAGGCCGTGCCACACCTCCTCCACCGCATCGACGTCGATGCCGAAGCCCTGCGCCAGCGCCGTCTTGGCGAGCCGCGCGGACACGCCGATGCGCAACGAGCCCGTCGCCATCTTGAGCAACGCGAACCGTTCCTCCGCGTCGCACCGGTCGAGCATCGCCGCCAGCGCCGCCGGTGCATCTGACCGCGACAGGTGCATCAACCGGTCGACCACGTCGCTGACCGACAGCGGCTGCGGATCCGTCGGCAGGTCGGGCGCGGGCCACAGCAGCGCCACCGTCTCGGCGGTGTCGCCGACATAGTCGCGACTCATCCGGAACAGCACGGGATCGACCCGTTCCTCGATCAGCGCGCGGATCAGCGCGGGCTTGACCGCCGGCAGATCGAGGTCGCCGGTCAGCGCCGCCATCGCCCAGCCGCGATCGGGATCGGGCGTCGCCGCCAGATAGTCGCCGATCAGCTTCAGTTTGGCATTGCGGCTGCGCGTGTAGATCAGCGAGTCGAGAAGCGCGGCAAAGGCGTGCATGAAACGGACAACGCTTGGCGCGGCCGATACGCTCCCGTATCGTTTGGTGGGCGCCCCGGACACGCGCAGCACGAACACGCGGGAGGAGATCGCCGGCATGCCTGACAAGCCACGTCGGAGGCGGCTGTTTGCCTGGGTGTTCTCGGGACTGCTCGTGCTGGCCGCAGTCGTTCTCGCCTATGCTTATGCCGAGGCCCGGCGCGATCCGGTGGTGCGGCGCGCGAATCTCGCGCTGCATGACTGGCCGTTTGGCGGCCGGCCGATCACGGTGGCGCTACTCAGCGACATCCACCTGGGCAACGCGGCGATGGACGGAGCCCGCCTTGCGCGCATCGCCGATCAGGTCACCGCGCTGCGTCCGGACGTGGTGCTGATCGCCGGCGATGTCGTCGATGGCCGCGGCGGGGAGGGCGGCGAGCAGTTTGCAGGCGGCCTCGCGGCGCCGCTGTCACGGCTGCGGGCGCCGCTGGGCGTGGTGGCCGTCCTAGGCAACCACGATCACTGGGCGTCAACCAATGTGATCGCGCGATCCTTTGCCAGGGCGGGGATCACGCTGCTCGCCAATCAGGCGGTGCGACGCGGGCCGTTGGCGATTGCCGGCGTGGACGATGAGTATACGCACCATGACCAGGCGAACGGCACGTTGGCGAGCGCACGCCGGCTCGGCGGGGCGACCGTGGTGCTGAGCCATGCGCCTGACCTCGCTCGCCGGCTGCCGACGGGGGTGTTGCTCTTGGCCGGGCACACGCATTGCGGGCAGGTGGTGCTGCCGGCGTGGGGCCCCGCGACGACGCACTCCTGGGTCACCGGCGAGCCGTTGTTCGATCCCCGCTACCGCTGCGGCCTGATTCACGATTCCGGCCGCACCCTCGTGGTGACGGCAGGCCTCGGAACGAGCGACGTGCCGCTGCGCCTCGGTGCCCCGCCGGACATCTGGCTGGTACGGCTGGGGCCGCCTACACCGAGTCCTTGACCGCCTTGCCTGCCATCAGGCCGAGAACGAGGAAGATCAGGAACAGCGCGACGGCGATGAAGAACAGGATCTTGGCAATGCCGATGAACGCGCCGCCAACGCCGCCGAAGCCGAGCACGCCCAGAATAAGGCCGATGACGAGGAAAGTGATGGCAAGCTTGAGCATGGAACGTCTCCCTTGCCGATGAAGCGCGCGCGCGCGCGGCTTGTTCCGATGCGGGGCTAGACGATCTGGAGCGCGGTCAGCGCAAGCACGGCGCCAGCCGCCAGCAGCAGCACCGATGCGGCCGTGCGGGCGGCGCGCAGCGGCAGCGCGATCCAGGCACTCTCCCCCAGCATCACCGCCGGCACGATCACTACCAGCGACCCGATCGCCGCACCCGCCGCGGCAAGCCAAGGCAGGGGGGAGCGCGCCGCCAGCGTTAGCACGATGAACTGAACGCCATCGCCGAACGCGAGGATGAAGAGACCCAGCAGGCTGGTGGCGAAAGCGCCCAGGCGCCAGCCTTCCAGGCGATCAGGCATCTTCACCCGCCCGACCACGCCCGCGCCCTGGAACAGCAGCGCCAGCGCTAGCATCAGCAGCTTGGCATTAGGCGTCAGCCTCGCCGCCATCAGCGCTCCGGCAGCCGCGGCGAGACCGCCGGCCGCCGCCAGCGCCAGGGCCGCGCCGGCGATTATTGTCCAAGGCGCGCGATAACGGTCGGACAGGATCGCGGCGAGCCAAGCCGGCCGGTCGCCGATCTGAGCGAGCGCTGCGGCGACGATCGCCGCCATCAGCGCGTCCATGGGTTTCCTAGCTCGCCAGCCGTACCGAGCAGGCGGCGGCAAATGCATCGCAGGCGGCGGCATCCTGCCGCTCGCTGGCGACCGCCTCGGTCAGCATCGACAACCAGCCATGGACCAGTGCCGTGCGATCGCCACGCTCGCCGCGGGCCAGCGCGGTGTTCAGGAAATGAGCCACCGTCGCGGCGGGATTGAGCTGGTTGATGTGAGCGAGGTGGCGGATCGCGTCGATGTCGGGGGCAAGCTCGCGCGCCTCGACATAGGGCGCGCGCACGTCGAGCGCGGCGACGCGTGCCGCCAGTTCCGCCTTCACCATGTCCCAGTCGGTATTGCCTTGCGTGTCCATCGCCCGCTCCGCCGTGTTGGCCTCACGCTGCAGCCGCCATGGTGAAGAAAGCTTTAACGCCCCTTTCCGGGCGGTGCGCCCAAGCCAGCGCGTGTCGGCGTTGACTTGGGCGCGTGTTTGCGCCATGCGCCGCCACTGATCGAGCGGCGGCCCGTCCCGCCGCTCGTTGCATTTCAGCTGAATGGGATTGGGCTCATGGCCAAGCCGACTACCGTCAAGATCAAGCTCGTCAGCACCGCTGACACCGGGTTCTTCTATGTCACCAAGAAGAACCCCCGCACCCAGACCGAGAAGCTCAGCTTCAAGAAGTACGATCCGGTCGTGCACAAGCATGTCGACTTCAAGGAAGCCAAGATCAAGTAAGCGCCGGCGGTTCGCCGCCGCGCCGGGATCGGGGCTGAAATCGAGCAGCCGCGCGGCATGGCCGGGCGGCTGTTTTTGCGTGCCTCGTCGTTTGGCGGACCGTGCGAGAATGCTCTCGCTGGTGGGGTGCCTAGACGGTCACCTGTTCGCCCAGCTCCAGCACCTTGCCCGGCGGGATACGCAGGAATTCGGTGGGGTCGCTGGCATTGCGCTGCAGGAACATGAACAGGCGGTCCTGCCACATCGGCATGCCCTGGCCCGGATCGGGCTTCAGCGTGTTGCGGCCGATAAAGAACGACGTCTTCATGGGATCGAGCTGCTTGCGTTCCGCCTTGGCGCGCACGCCCAGGTCGCCGGGAACGTCGGGCTGTTCCATGAAGCCATAGAGCAGCAGCACGACCGTGAAATTGTCGTCAATACGCTCCACATGGCTGCGGCGTTCGGGCTCCACCACCGGGCGGTCGGCGGTGCGGATCGACACCACCAGGTTCTTTTCGTGCAGCACCTTGTTGTGCTTCAGATTGTGGAGCAGCGCGCCGGGCGCGGAATGGGGGTTGGCGGTCAGGAACACCGCCGTGCCTTCCACGCGCTCGGGCGGCCGCTTGGCGAGCGCCGCGGCAAGATCGGCCAGCGGAATCGACTGGTGCTTCTCGAACGCGCCGACGATGCCGCGCCCGCGCACCCAGGTGTAGATCAGCAGCCCGATCATCGCCGCCACCACCAGCGGCACCCAGCCGCCCTCGATCACGCGCAGGATGTTGGCGCCGAAGAAAATGAGGTCGAGGGTGAGGAACGGGATGATCGTCGCCAGCGCTGCAAGCCGGCTCCACTGCCAGCGGTGGCGCACCACCAGATAGGCAAGGCAGGTGGTCACCACCATTGTGCCCGTCACGGCGATGCCATATGCCGCCGCCATGTCGGACGAGGTGCGGAACTGCGCCACCAGCACCAGCACGCCCGCCAGCAGCAGCCAGTTGATCGCGGGCAGGTAGATCTGCCCGGCGAAATCCGCCGACGTCTGCCGAATGCGCATCCGCGGCAGCAGTCCCAGCTGCACCGCCTGCTGGGTCAATGAAAAGGCGCCGGTGATCACCGCCTGGCTGGCGATCACGGTCGCGGCGCCCGCCAGCACGATCAGCCACGGCCGCATGCTGTCCGGCGCCATCAGGAAGAACCAGTCCTGGTTAACGAACGGCTTGCCGGCGACCGCGGCCGCCTCCAGCGACGACAGGGCGAAAGCGCCCTGCCCGAGATAATTGAGTACCAGCGCCGGCAGCACCAGCGCGAACCAGGCGAGGCGGATCGGCCGCGGCCCGAAATGCCCCATGTCGGCGGTCAGCGCCTCGGCGCCGGTCACCGTCAGGAATACCGCACCCAGCACGAACAGGCCGGTGGTGCCATGCGTCGCGAGCAGCTCGATCGCGTACCATGGCGCGATCACGCGCATGATCGAAAGCTCGTCGGCGATGTGCCACAGCCCCAGCCCGCCGATCACCACGAACCAGAGAACGCACACCGGCCCGAACAGTTTGGACACATGTGCGGTGCCACGCGCCTGCATAACGAACAGGCCGATCAGGATACCGATGGTCAGCGTCCGCACCGTCCCTTCGTCGAACACGTCCGCCATGTTCGGGATGGTGCGCAGCCCCTCCATCGCGGACAGCACCGACAAGGACGGCGTGATGATGGCGTCACCATAGAACAGGCAGGCGCCAATCGCTCCCAGCACCAGCGCCAGCTGCCCGCGCGGCCCCGGTGCGCGTCGGGCGAGAGCGGTGAGCGCCAGCACGCCGCCTTCGCCCTGGTTGTCCGCGCGCATCAGGAACAGCACGTACTTCACCGTCACGATCAGGATCAGCGCCCAGATCGCCAGGCTGAGCACGCCCAGGATCTCCGTCGGGTCGATGCCGTTCCCGGCGGTCTGACCCAGCGCCTCGCGAAAGGCGTAAAGCGGGCTGGTGCCGATGTCGCCGAACACCACGCCGAGCGCGCCGACAGTAAGCGCCGCCAGCGCTGGATGCCCTTGCGGGTGCACGTCGGCGGGCGGAATTGCAGTGTTATGGGCAGAAGACGACGCCATGGCGCGAAAGGGGGCCTTCAAAGGACGGCGCGCTGTACGCCGATTCGTCACGGGTGCAAGCGGATTCGCCCGAAGCCCGAAGTGCTTGCCTCCGCCGCTCGCTGTCGGCATGGGCGGTACATGGTTCCCTTTTCGTTCGGCGGTCACCAGTTGTTCGCGCTTGCCGCCGGCGCTTTGTTCTGGCCGGCGCGGCGAGCAATGCTGGTCGCCGACCTGCACCTCGAAAAGGCGAGCTGGTTCGCGCGCAGCGGGCAGATGCTGCCGCCCTATGATTCAATCGCGACGCTGGCGGACCTGACGGCACTGGTCGCTGCGACGGGCGCGACGGAGGTATGGTGCCTGGGAGACAGCTTCCATGATGCGGAAGGCGCAGGCCGACTGCCGGCGGACGCGCGCGACTTGCTGGCCGCGCTGACCGGCACCACGCGCTGGACGTGGATCACCGGCAACCATGATCCGGTGCTCGCCGACCGCCATAGCGGCGAGGTGGTGGCCGAAGCGTCGCTCGACGGCCTGGTGCTACGCCACGAGGCGAGGGCGGGAGAAACGCGGTGCGAGGTGTCGGGGCACTTTCATCCCAAGCTGCGCGTGCGGGTGCGCGGGCGGCAGGTGGCGCGTCGCTGCTTCATCGCCGCGCCGACGCGGCTGATCCTGCCGGCGTTCGGCGCGCTGACGGGCGGGCTCGACATCTCGCACCCGGAGATTATCCGCGCGGCCGGTGCCGGCGCCGAAGCATTGGTGCCGGTGCAGAACCGGATGCTGCGCTTTCCGCTGGCGGCCTGAGCCGTGCCCCCAGGCTAGGCGGCGAGCTTGGGGAAGGCGGCCTTGAACGCCGCGACCTTTGGCTTGTCCCACATCACGATATAGGGATGCGTCGGGTTCCGGTCGAAGAAGCGCTGGTGATAGGCTTCGGCGGGGAAGAAGCCGCCGCGCTCGATGCGCGTGACGATCGACTTGTTGAACACGTGGGCGGCGCCGAGCTGCGCGAGGTAGGCGCGGGCGACGCGGGCTTGGCTGGGCGACTGCGGGAAGATCGCCGACCGATAGCTGGTGCCGCTGTCCGGCCCCTGGCGGTTGAGCTGCGTGGGGTCGTGCGCGATCGAGAAATACACGCGCAGCAGCGTACCGTAGCTGACCTGGCGCGGATCATAGGTGAGCTTCACCGCCTCGGCATGACGCGTCGTCTCCGTCGACACCTGGTCGTAGGTGGCGGTCGCGGCGGTGCCACCGGCATAGCCCGCCGTGACGGCGCGCACGCCCTTCACATGCTCGAACACCGCCTGCATGCCCCAGAAACAGCCGCCGGCCAGCACCGCGGTCTGCAGATTGCCGGCAGCCGGCACGTCGACGGCAGCGGCCGGGATCGGCACCGCGCGCTCGGCGGTCGCTTGCGTGGTGAAGACACTGGCCGCGAGCGTGCCGGCGGCGATGGCGGGGATCAGGAAACTGCGCATGTCCCTGATATGGGAAGCGAAACCCCCGCAGCCAAGCCCGATCAGCGTAGCGCCGCGCAGGCGGTCTGGATGCGCTCGCACGCCTGTTGCAGCAACGCGTCCGAGGTCGCGTAGCTGATCCGGAGCGCCGGCGAGAGGCCGAACGCCGCGCCCTGCACCACCGCCACGCGCGCGTCGTCGAGCAGATAGCCGACCAGATCCTCGTCGCTGTCGATCCGCTTGCCGCCGGGAGTGGTTTTGCCGATCAGCGGCGCGAAGCTGGGGTAGACATAGAAAGCGCCCTCGGGGCGGGGACAGGTCATGCCTTCGGTCTGGTTGAGCATCGACACCACCAGATCGCGGCGGCCCTGGAACACGGCTGCGCGCTCCGCCAGGAACGACTGGTCCCCCGTCAGCGCCGCCACCGCCGCGGCCTGCGCGATCGAGCACGGGTTGCTGGTGGATTGCGACTGGAGCTTGGCCATCGCCTTGATCAGCCACGGCGCGCCAGCCGCAAAGCCGATCCGCCAGCCGGTCATGGCATAGCCCTTGGAACAGCCGTTGCAGGTCAGCGTGCGGCCAAACAGCTCGGGCACCACCTGCGCGATGCTGGCAAAGCGGAAATCGTCATACACGATGTGCTCGTACATGTCGTCGGCGAACACCCACACGTGGGGATGGCGCAGCAGCACTTCGCCCAGCCCGCGCAGCTCGTCGGCGGTATAGGCGGCGCCCGTCGGGTTCGACGGCGAATTGAGGATCACCCATTTGGTGTTGGGCGTGATCGCCGCTTCCAGTGCCTCGGGCGACAGCTTGTAGGCGGTCTCGGGGCCCGCCACCGCGAACACCGGCGTGCCGCCGGCGAACTGCACGACGTCGGGATAGCTCACCCAATAAGGCGCCGGGATCACCACCTCGTCACCCGGCCCGACGGTGGCGACCATCGCGTTGAACAACGTGTGCTTGCCGCCGACGTTCACCGTCACCTGGTCGGGCGTATAGTGAAGCTCGTTATCGCGCGCGAACTTGGCGACGATCGCTTCCTTCAGCTCGATGGTGCCGTCGACATTGGTGTATTTGGTCTTGCCGTCGCGGATGGCGCGAATCGCGGCTTCCTTGACGTGATCGGGCGTGTCGAAGTCGGGCTCGCCGGCGCCGAGGCCGATCACGTCCACGCCGGCCCGCTTCAATTCGATTACCCGGCTGGTGATTGCCAGCGTCGGCGACGGGCTGATACGCTGGAGGGCGGCGGACTGCTGCATGTGCGGGGCCTTTCGGGGGCGGAGCCGTTCGGGCCCCGCGCTATCGCGGCGCGGCTTCTTTCGCAACCGCAACAACGGCCGGAATCAGCCCGCGTAGCGCGTTGCCGACGAAGAACCCGCCGGCAAGGTCGTCGCGGGTGAGATCGCCTTCCACCGCGCGGCCCGTGCCGATCAACTCGGCGCGCAACACGCCCGGCAACAGCCCGCGCGACAAGGGCGGCGTCACCAGCACGTCGCCGCGCGGCACGAACAGCGAGGTGAAGCTGCCTTCGGTCAGGCACCGCTCGCCATCCTGGAACACGACCTCGAAACAGCCGGCGTCGTTCCGCGCCTTGTCGTAGAAGCGGCGGTCGCTGGTCTTGTGGCGCAGGCGGAAGTCGGATGGGTCGACCGGCAGCGGCACCACCGCCACCTCGACCGGGGCGGACGGCGAAGGCGGCACCGGCGCCACCTCCACCGCCATCGCGCCACCCGCGGCGAGCAGCAGCCGCACACGCATCGGCTGGCGCAGGCGAAAGGTGGCGGCCTGCAACTCGTTGCGCGCGGCGTGGCGGTCGAAGCGGAAGCCGAGCCGGACGGCACTGGCGGTTAGGCGGGCAAGGTGCCGGTCGAGCAGGGCGATGCCGTCGTCGGGATCGAACGCCATGGTCTCGATCAGATCGACACGGCGCCCGCCGGCGGCGACAAAGGCGCCCTTGGCCAGGCTTTCGGCCCACTCGCCGTCCTCGCGGCTGTCGGCGACGATGCCGGAGCCAAGCCCCATGGTGGCCTGGTCGTCCCTGATCGTCAGCGTCCGGATCGCGACGTTGAATTGCGCGTCGCCGTGCGCGTCCAGGCGGCCGATCGCGCCGGTATAGGCGCCGCGCGGGCCCTCCTCGCAATCGGCGATCACCTGCATTGCGCGTTGCTTCGGCGCGCCGGTGATCGACCCGCACGGGAACAGCGCTTCCAGCACGTCCACCCCATCGCGCTCGGGTGCAAGCCGGGCGGTGACCGTTGAGGTCATCTGGTGGATGGTGGGAAAGGTCTCCACGGTGAACAGCGCCGGCACGGCGACGCTGCCCGGAGCGGCGACGCGCGACAGGTCGTTGCGCATCAGGTCCACGATCATCAGATTCTCGGCACGCTGCTTGGGGTCGCCCGCGAGCGCCTCGGCGAGCGCCACGTCGCTGGCGGCGTCGCTGCCACGCCGCGCGGTGCCCTTCATCGGCCGGCAGGTCAGCGCGCCGCCTTTCAGCTCCACGAACAGTTCGGGCGACAGCGACAGCAACTGCCGCTCGCCCGTGTCGATCAGCGCGCCATAGCCGGCGGCGGCGGCGCGGCGCAGACGGGCGTACAGTGCATGGGGATGGCCGGCGAACGGCACGGCGGCCTGGAACGTCAGGTTCGCCTGGTAGATATCGCCCGCCTCGATCAACGCCTGCGCCCGCGCCAGCCGCTCGCCATAGCTGTCGCGGCTGATGACGGGCTGCGGCGCGGCTGCCCAGGCACCGGCGGGATCGGGGAGCAGCGCCGGCACCTCATCCGCCGCAAGACTTTGGTACCCGTCGAACAGCCCGAACCACAGCAGCGGCTCGGCCGTCTCCGCGGCCGACGTCCGGTCCACCAGCGCCGCGCCTGCCTCATAAGCCAACCAGCCGGCGGCGTGCAGCCCTTCGGCGGCGGCCGCGCGCAACGCGGCCAGCGCCGGACGCACCTCGGCCAGCGTGTGCGCCGTCACGACCCGGATCGGCCGCGTATAGAGCCGTGCCCCCGCGCCGCTCCCGCGGGCGTCGTCGAGCAGCACGAACGGGGGGTGGAGCGACATGATCGCCTGATGCCCGTGCCTCACGCGGGCGACAAGCCTTGGCGGTGCGCAACGGGGCAGTGTTCAACGGCTCTTGGGCGATGCGCGCGCCTGCACTACATGACGGGCCATGACCACCATCACCGTTGCCGCGCTGCAGCTTGCCTTTTCCGCCGACATCGACGCGAACATCGCCAAGGTGTCGCAGGCCGTTCATGAAGCGCACGCCCGCGGCGCGCAGGTGATCCTGCCGCCCGAACTGTTCGAAGGCGAATATTTCTGCCGGGTGGAGGATGAAGGCCTGTTCGCCAAGGCGCGGCCGGTGGGCGAGCACAAGGCGGTGCTGGCGATGCAGGCGCTCGCCGAGGCGCTAAAGGTGTGGATCCCCACCAGCTTCTTCGAAGCCGACGGGCCGCATCACTACAACAGCCTGGCGATGATCGGCCCCGATGGCGAAGTGCAGGGCGTGTACCGCAAGAGCCACATTCCCGACGGCCCGGGCTATGAGGAGAAATTCTATTTCCGCCCCGGCAACACCGGGTTCAAGGTGTGGAACGGCCCCAAGGTCAAGCTGGGCGTCGGTGTCTGCTGGGACCAATGGTATCCCGAAACCGCGCGCGCGATGATGCTGATGGGGGCGGAAATGCTGTTCTACCCGACCGCGATCGGATCGGAGCCGCATGACACCAGCCTCGACACCGCGCGTCTGTGGCGGCGGGCGATGGTTGGTCACGCGGTCAGCAACGTCGTGCCGGTGGTGGCGGCGAACCGCGTCGGCGTTGAGCACGGCCAGACCTTCTACGGCACCAGCTTCATCACCGACGAGCGCGGCGACATCCTGGCCGAACTCGACCGCGAAGAAGAAGGCGTGATCACCGCCACGCTCGACCTCGACCGCGTGAAGCGCCACCGCGCCGCCTTCGGCTTCTTCCGCGACCGCCGGCCGGAGCTGTACGGCCGGCTGGTGGAAGACGTCTGAGCCCGGCCTAGCGCGAGCGCGGCCGCCCGATCTCTTCGCGCACCACCACCGGCTTCGCGCAGCCATCGACCGTGCGCATCACCGTCAGGACCTGCTTGGCTGCCGGTTCCTGGTTCAAGGGGTGGACGCCGGCACGGGGCGCCTTGCCGTCCACCAGCGTCGCCGTGGGGTTCTGGCAGACAGGCTTGCTCGACTCGGTCAGCGGTCGGTCGGCGGCAGCGGCGGGTGCCGCAACGAGGGCAAGAAGCAGGACAGCGCGCATGGTCTTTCTCCCGAAAGCTGCGCGCAACCTACACCGTTTCGCCCCGCAGCTCCATCGCCCGCGCGAACACCGCCTCGAACATCGGTGCGGTCAGGCGGCCGGTGTTCTGGTTGTAGCGGGAGCAATGGTAGCTATCGAGCAGCACCCGGCCATCAGGCATCACGTGCTCGGAGCAATGGCCGAACTTCGCCTTGGGCAGGCGACCGCCGAGCACCTTGACCGCCGACTGGTGCGCGATCTGGCCCAGCGCGATCACCACGCGGACGGAGGGCAGCACCGCAAGCTGGCCGTCCAGGAACGGGCGGCAGGTGTGGATCTCCTCCGGCGTCGGCTTGTTGGCGGGTGGCAGGCACTTCACCGCGTTGATCACGATCGCGCCGTTGAGCTGGAGGTCGTCCTCGGGCGTCGCCTGGAAGGTGCCGGTGGCAAGGCCGAACTTGAGCAGCGTCGCGTACAGTAGCTCGCCCGCGAAATCGCCGGTGAACGGCCGCCCGGTGCGGTTGGCGCCGTGCTTGCCGGGCGCGAGGCCGATGATCGCCAGCCAAGCGGCCGGGTCACCAAAGGCGGGCACCGGCGCGTTCCACCAGGCCGGGAACTCCCCCCGCAGCTCCTCGCGGAAGGCGACCAGCCGCGGGCAGCGTGGGCAGTCGCGCGGCGGCTCCGTGGCGGGGATCGGGCTGGGTGCGAAGTTCATCAAGGTGCGGTAAGGGGGGCGGGTGGCGACGGCAACCGGTGAGACCGGGCATTATCTGGTGGGACTGGGCTCCAACCGGCACGGGCAGCACGGCGGCCCGGCCGACGAAGTGCGCGCCGCGCTGGCGGCGATCGGCGGCGTCGAACGGGTGTCGCCGCTGGTTACGAGCGCGGCGCTTGGGCCCTCGCGGCGCGCCTATGCCAATGCCGCCGCGTTGATCGCGAGCGACGCGGCGCCACCGGTGCTGCTGGCGGGGCTGAAGGCAATCGAGCGCGATTTCGGGCGGCGGCGGGGACAGCGCTGGGGGGCGCGGGTGATCGACCTCGACATCCTGCTCTGGTCGGGTGGCGCCTGGACGTCGCCGGGACTGGTCATTCCCCATCGCGAGCTGCGGCGTCGGCCGTTCGTGCTTTCGCCGCTGTGCGCTATCGCGCCCGGCTGGCGCGATCCGGTCACCGGCCTCACGGTGCGCCAGCTGGCACGCCGGTTGACCGGCCGCCGCCCGCTGCCCTAGGGGCGAGCTCGTGTGGGTCCGTAGCTCAGTCGGTAGAGCAAGCGACTTTTAATCGAGAGGTCCCGGGTTCGAGCCCCGGCGGACCCACCAGCGCCGCTTGGCCGCGGCGCTGGGACAATCTGACACTGACATTCCTCCAACTAGGAATGACATCAGGGTCAGTTGTCCCGGCGACGGACCGCATCGGCGGCGCCCGTCGCGAGTTGACAGCGGACCGACCTGACATGGCTTTGAAGTTGAACATCACCGGGTGAAGCGCCGTCCTTTCACTCTCGCGAAGAGAATGTCGGCTTGGCGAAGGCCCATGCTGTCAAAACGCTGGGATAGGTTTGCGCTGACCCGATCATGGGAATGGAATGATTCAACTGCAAGGAAGCCTGCCGGTAGCTCTATCGGCAGGCTTCCGGGTTGAGTCGGCTTAGCCGCCGAGCTGATCCTGCGCAGCCTTCTTTGCGGTGCGGACGCTCTTGCGTGCGGTCTTCACGACCGCGGCGCCTGCGTCTGCCACCGCATCCGCCGCCGCTTCACCGGCCTGCGCAACGGCGGCGCCAGCCTTGCGGCCGAGTCCAATCTTGTGCGCCATCGCGCGGCAACTCTCTGAGTAGCTTGCCGCGACCATCGGGTAGTCGGACTTCAGGTTGTAGCGTTCGCGATACTCATCCGGCGTCAGGCCGTTGGTGGACAGATGGCGCCGCAGCGTTTTGTACGGCTTGCCGTCGATCATCGAGATGATGAAGTCTGGGTTGGCGAGAGACTTTCGCGCGGTGACCGCCGGAGCGTATTCGGGAGTGGGTGAGCTGCTGCCAGTTCGATGGACACGAGGTTAGGCTACCTGCGCCTGCCGCTCGAAGTCCATGGGGCTAAGATAGCGCAGGGTCGAGTGGCGGCGCGTCGGATTGTAGAAGCGCTCGATGTAGTCGAACACATCTGTCAGCCGCCTGCTTGGTGACGACAACGGGGCTGTCGGGGACTATGAGCGGGCGATACGCTGCGGTACGCCGCCTGATGACGCGGTCTTTGCAGTGGATCCGACCTGCTACGGCGCCTATCCTGCGCAACGGCTCGCCCAATTGGACGCGCGGTCCGAAGCGGCGACGGTGTAGAGTACGAGACGGTTGCGGGACATGGCCTGATTAGGACGCTCCCTTTGATCGCAGCGCTTGCGTGGGCCGCAACTGCCACCGCGCAGGCGCAGGACGTGATCGGCGACGTCCCGGTCGACATCGTCCGTTATTCGCTCGCCCTTCGTCCCGACATACGCATTGGCACGGTCTCCGGCATTGAAATCGTGGAATTCCACGCGCCTGCAGGAGCGACGCACGTGCGCTTCACGGCAAACGCGCTGGCGATCGAAGATGCGTCAATCGACGGCAAGCCGGTGGCGGCCGTCACCACGGAGCGGGAAGTCGCCTTCGCACTGCCGACAGGATCGCGGGGCGCACGGCGGTCCACGCTGCGCGTGGCATTCTCAGGCAAGCCCCGCCGCGGCCTGAATGCCCAGTCGGCCGCGATCTACTCGAGCTACTTCGCGTGCGATTGGATGTTCTGCACGCAGGACGCTCCTGGCGACAAGGCGCTGTTCGACCTCGACCTGTACCTCCCCGTCGGTTCGGCTTCGGTCTCGGTGGGTCGACGGCTCTCCGATCGGGCTGCAGGCGATGGACTGACTGTCCACCGCTGGCGTGCCCATCGTCCGGAAGCGGCGTACCTCTTTGGTTTCGCCGCGGCAAAAGCGCTCCCGTCCGTCGAACGGCAGGTGGGGGCGACCCGTTTCACCTATGTCGACGCCACAGGAACCAGAGCCGATCTCGATCGACTCTTCGCGGAGACACCGGCGATCGCCGCCTTCTACGCGAAAGTGTCGGGGCTGCCGATGCCCGGTGCCCGCTACGTGCAAGTCTTGGTCAACGGGCAGGAGGCCCAGGAAGCGGCGGGCTTCTCGCTGATCGGCAGCGCTGCTCTTGAGCGCGATCTTGGTGAACCCGAGACTCAGTGGATCATCGCGCACGAGATGTCGCATCAATGGTGGGGCAATCTCGTCACCTGCTCGACTTGGCAGGACTTCTGGCTCAACGAGGGCTTCGCAACCTTCATGACCGCAGCATGGAAGCAGCGCCACTTCGGCGAGAGCGCATACCAGGCCGAGCTCGATGTTGCGCGCACGCGCCTCAAACGCGCCGCCGATCTCGGCTACGACAAGCCGTTGGCCTGGGGCGGAACCTACCCATCCCTGACTACGCGTAGGGCGGTGCAGTACGGCAAGGGCGCATTGTTCCTCGACCACCTGCGCACGGAGCTCGGCGAGCGCGCGTTCTGGAACGGGATCCGTTCATACACGCGCCGTTTCGCTGGCCGCACCGTCCGAAGCGCAGATTTCCAACGCTCCATGGCCGATGCCAGCGGCCGTGACCTGAGGCCGATCTTCGCGGAATGGGTCTACGGAGTCTCCGGCGCCGAGCTTAAGACGATGCCCGTCAGCCGAACATCTGCTTCTGGTACCGATAGATGATCGAATCTACAGCCTCGTCCGTCAGCGCTGGCGTGGACTTCGGCGTCAGATACAGCCACGTCATCATGCGCTTGCGGCCTTCCATGCACACGGTCCAAGTGTCGGCATCGCTCCAGCCCTCCAGCAGCGGAATTCCGCGCAGATAGCGGAGACCATCCTTGAGTTCATGAACGTTGAAGTACGCGGAGGCGCGGTTCACAAGTCCGGCCAGCGCCTCCGCGGGAGAGGCTTCCCCCTTGTAGAGGAACTTCCCCCTTGTAGAGGAACTCGTGAGTCTCGATGATCAAGTTCGCGTCGGTCAGGAAGAGCAACAGCGCATCGTCGAACAATTCGAACTCACCGCCCTCGATATCGCAGATCACGACGGCACCCGCAGGATCGATCGCCGCCTCCGCCATCGCGCGCTGGATCGTGCCGGGCTGTGCGGTTCCGTGGATGGCTACCCGCTCTGTCACACCCGCCGTGGCCGCGACGGCCTGCAGGTTGTCGCGGTACCGCGCGTTCGGATCGCGCAGACCTGCGCTTCGTAGCTTCCAAGTAGGTAAGAACCTACCGCAGCCTCGGCCCACAGCGATGCACCGATGGCATAGCCCTTCAGCACGCCATGCTGGACAATCGATCCCGTTCGCTCACGTAACAACTGGCTCAGGTAGTGACGCCGCGCATAGGTCGTATGATCAAGCGCATAGAAGAAATGATCGTTAGCATCGACCACCGCGCAGACTCCCACGATAGACCATACCGCTCGAAAGCACCTGATCGGCTTCTTTGCGTCCGACATTCATAGCTTGCTTAAGCGACAATGGGGAAGAGCGGCGGCATATGAGCTGCTGCCTGCTCGGGAAGGGAACGGAGCGCGACTTCAAGCGAATGGCGGCGTAGACGCCCCTTCACGCCGGCCGGTGAGCGCGCGCGACAGGCCGGGCCTTACCATCCCATGCTGCCCGGCATGCCCTTGAACGGGCCGGCGAGATCGGCGGTGATCCAGCCGCCGTAGAAGCCGCCTGGCTGCGGCTGCACCGGCTCGCCATCCACGGTGCACAGGTCGAGCGGCGCGGCATAGAAGGCGACGTGGTCGTGCAGGATGGCGAAGGCCGGGGTCGGATCGGGGTAGCTCCAGGCGACGTCGCGCAGCACCACCCCGCCGACCTCTAGGTGCCAGTACGCCGCCTGACCCTTCCATTCGCAGAACGAGCGACGCTCGGGCGAGCGCAGCAGCCCCGGCGCGATGGCGGCCGTCGGCAGGTACCAGCTCGGCGGATGGCTGGTCTCCAGCGCGCGGACGCCGCCGCGAGTGTCGGCGACGACCTTACCGCGATGCTCGATACGGATATGCCTTCCGCTCGGCTCGGCGATGGCCGGGCGCGGACAAGTCCAGACGCTTTCCTGGCCAGGACCGATCGGATCGGGACGCGGTTTCATGCTCCGGCCCCTGCCACCCAGCGCTGAAGCTGCGGGCGGACGCGGAGGAAGCGCGTGTACAAGCGCTCTAGCACGGCAAGCGCCTTGGCGTTGCGCGCCAGCAGGCCTAATGGTCGCAGCAGCGGGATCGCCCGCCACATCGCTGCAAACGCGGCCGCGCCCGACAGCAACGGGCCGCCTTTCTCGCGAGCGTGCAGCCGCGCCAGCATGGCGGCGCGATCGATCGGGCACGTGTCCGTCGTCGCATCGACAAAGGTGATGCGGCCATGCCGGTCGAGCCGCCGCATCAGCGCGATTTCGCGCGCACAGAGCGGACAGTCGCCATCGTGCCACACGGTGACGCGGCTCATCGCCCACCTGCCGGATTGTCGCGCCGGATGCGCTCGACCAGCAGCGTGGCGAAGCCGGGCCACGCCGCGAATGGCACCGCCCCGGCGACCGCCGAGCGGTCGACCCGGCGGCGGTGGCAACATAGGCGGCGCTTGTCACGACCATTGCACCCGATGCTGCAGCGCTGGCGCCTAGCCGCTTTTCGAAAGAACAGCTCGGTCCAGCCGCTCACCATCGCGGTATTCAGCAGTCAGAGCCCGACCGCGGCGTTGCGGGCCGGACCAGACGAGCGGCGCAACAAACGGTAGCTGCCGATCGCCAGGCCGGTTTCCAGCACCGGCCAAACTGCGCCGAACGCCGCGTTCGGCGGCGTGTCGGCTTCTCCAGCCGCCTATACCAGCGCCGGCTGCCGGGGTGCGACGGATCGGGCGCATTACGCCGGCCGAGCACCGCGCTGGCTCCGAGGACGAGCGCCACAATCGCCGCTGTCGCCAGTCCCGACAGCCCTGGTGAACCTGCCGGCGCTTCTTGGATTTCGGCCACGCTGGTCTCCCGCGGACAGGAGAGCCGCCCGTACAAAGCGAAGCGGAGCAGGCGCTGTTCCGAGGCGCATACCATCTGGCGGTCAACCGGCGATCAACATAATTGTTTAGGTGGCGGACGCCTGCGCAGCGGCCGCAGCGACCCACATCCGGTCATCCAGACCTATCGGTGCGACCCAGATCGGCTCGCAGCACGGCTGGGAAGCGTCGGAACGAAGACGCCCGCCGAGAAGCACGCCATGACCTTCGAGGACCTGGTCCTGTCCCGTAGCCGTTTCGAGACGCGCCGCCGCCGCATCGCGTCAATCGCTCTCGCGGCCGGTGGTCGCCACCGGGTCGGCTGGATGGATCGGCTTCTGCCATACTGTCCGGAGACGCTCGAGCGCCTGGTCGACAGCTGTTCCGAGTGCGCCGGTCCTCTGCTGTGGACCGGAGCCGGCCGCATAGACGTTTGCGGGCGATGCGGCGAGACGGTCCAGCCGTCAGCGGCGGCCCCGCTGCCCGCGGCGCTGGCGGAGGACTATCGTGCGTTCGCCGGCCTCTCCAGTCCCATTCGCGGGTACCGCCTGCCGATCCTCGCTGCGCTGCCGGTCCGGTTGGCGGGAGTGCCATGCGGCACACTGTCGCGCCTCGCCTTCACCTCGGGGGCATCCTCCACGATTCTCGCTTCGAATCCCGCTCCCCGAAGACCTGGGGCAGCCGTCCCGCCGCACACCTCTCACAGGCGGCAGCGTCCGGCTTCCGCATGCTCCGGGGCTGGCCCGACACGTTGCGCAGCGAGGCGACAGCAGCGGCCAATGCGCTCAGAAGTAAGCGTGAAGAATTCGAACGCCATCGCGAGCGACTGAAGCGGCTGCTCGCCAGCGGAGAGGACGACGGAAATCGTCAAACTCGTCAGCGAGGCACTGCCGGACCTCTCCCGAAATCGCAATCACAGCTTCACGGGCGATCGACCCTACTACCTGAGCGGCGAGGTGGTGCGCCGCCTCGGGATCCATGCGAGCCAGCTAGCGCGATTGCGCGAATGGAAGCATCTTCGCTACGCCGTCGTGCCAAGCCAAGTTCGGACCATGGGTCAATACGACGCCGAACAGATCGACGTAATCACCCGAGTGCTGCGCGACGCGTCGCCGATCGAGACCGCCGCCTCGAAACTGGGCCTTCCGGTCTACGCCACGGAGCAACTCGTCTTCGCCGGTCTCCTGAACCACGAGGAGCACGAAGCGGCCCTGGTGATCGGGCGCGACCGTACAGTGCGGAACGCATCTTTGAGACGGCTGCTCGCCGACATATCAGCTGCGATGACGAGGACCGACGCGCCGACGTCGGCTATCCCGCTGCGCGTCGCCGCACGCCGCTTCGGCGGCGGCGCCAAACCTTGGGGAGCCATGATCGTCGGCGTCCTCGCCGGCTACCTGACGCTCTGGTCGCCGGACGACACGGGCGATCTGCTTACAGCGCTCGTCGACGGGCAAGAGCTCGCAGCCGTCGTCGCCTCTACGCGGCCGCATCCGCCGTTCGGATCGCTGCAGCCGTCCACGAGCATGTCGCAGCGCGACGCAGCCGAAATGCTGAATTCGGACTGGAAGACTTTTACGAGACTGGCCGGTGAGGTCTGCCTACCGACCGTCAGAAATGGCTGCTGTCTCGCAGTCGATCGAGCTACCGTCGAAAAGCTCGCGACCAGCTTCTCCTCCGCGCTCGAGGTGCAGCTGCACGTCGGCGGTACGGTCCAGGAGATCCGGAGAATCGTCGCGGACCTGCGCATCACCCCTATCGGACCAGGATGGAACCGTGCGGAGCTGAGGCGAGCCGGTCTTCTGCCTTCCTGCTGGATGAAGAACCGCCCAGACAAGGACGATGGTGCGGCGAGCGCCTTCCAAACGGATCAAACATGACAAAGGCATGCAGCCGGTTGACGCGAATCGTCGCCAATCGGCGAACGTAAGTGCGATCGAAGCGCAATTAAATTGACGCTGTCCTGCGCGCGCTAATCAGTGCTGAGCGCCTACTTTCCAATCCTCGCTATGAGGTGGAAAGCATCTGCAAAGGGCCTGCTGCCCATGACAGGCGCACTCCGGCTTGCTGAGAATGCCAAAATAAGCTTTGGCCAGCGCGCGGCTGGAAAGGTCTACCCTGACCGGGCGGCAGGCAAGACCCTCCTCGGTCCAGCCTTCCCGCGCCGATCGGCGGTCGCCGGGGGCGCTAACCAATCCGTTGCGCGAGCGGCGACCCCGGAAGGGCGCAAAAGCAGACACGTGAGCCGCGCGTGGCTCCCAACGGCAAACCGTGCGTTGTGTCCGCCGCAAGGAGAACCAGCGTGACCGACGACCGCAAGGATTTCGCAACCGACCGGGTGGATGCCAGCGGGCAGCCGCTTGGGCTGGAACTGGCGCCGCCCGAGCAGGCGCCGATGGACGACGCGGCGGGCGGCCCCGATGCCGACAAGCCCGACGCCGACGACGAACCAAGCATCGAGGAGACCTCGACCGACGATCTGTCGGTGCAGGGAGGCGCCTGATCCCGGCGCGGTCCCGCACCGCTGTGCAGCCCAGGTCGCGGCGGCTGCCGGGGGTGCTGGTCGGCGCAGGGATTGCGGCGGCGGCGGTGGCGTTGCTGCTGCTGCTCGGGCTGATCGTCGATTCGACGCCGTTCGCCTGGGACCAAGCGGTCATCGTCGGCATGCGGCAATGGGGCGGTCCCCTCTGGCTGCGCGAGGTGGCGGTGAACATCACGGCGGTGGGCAGCCCGACCGTGCTGACGCTGGTGGTGATCGCGGCGGCGGCCTTTCTGATCGCCGAGCGGCTGTGGCTGACGGCGCTGGCAACCGTGGCGGCGTGCGCCACCGGCGGCTGGGCGGTGGAAGTGCTGAAGAACGAGGTGGCGCGGCCGCGGCCGATGCTGGTGCCGCATCTGGTGCAGGTCACCAACCTCAGCTTTCCCAGCGGCCATGCGGCGGGCAGCGCGATCGTGTACCTGACCGTCGCCGCGCTCGCGACACAGGTGATCGTGCGGCCGGCGGCGCGGGCCGTGGCGCTGGTGCTCGCGATCCTGCTGGTGGGGGCGATCGGGATCAGCCGGGTGTATCTCGGCGTCCACTGGCCGAGCGATGTCGCCGCGGGGTGGAGCTTCGGGACCCTGTGGGCGCTCGGCTGGTGGCTCGCGACCGCCAAGGCGCGGGTGTCACTCGGCGGCGAGCGCTAGCAGGTTCCGTGCCGCCTTGAGGTGCGGCGCGTCGACCATGCGACCATCGAGCTGAAGCGCGCCCGCACCCGAATTGGCCGCGAACAGGTCGACGATGCGTCGGGCCTGCGCGATCTCCTCGGGCAACGGCGTGAACGCGGCGTTGATCACCGGCACCTGGCTCGGGTGGATCGCCATCATGCCGGCAAAGCCGTCGCGCCGGCCCCGTGCCGCATAGGCGGCAAGACCCTCCAGATCCCGGAAGTCGGGATACACCGTCTCGATCGCGGGAACGCCCGCGGCATGCGCGCCGAACAGCGTCAGCGAGCGGGCGAGCTGATAGGGGGCGGTATAACTGCCGTCGCTCTCGCGGCCGGCGGTGGCGCCGATCGCCGCCGGCAGGTCCTCCGCGCCCCAGGTCAGGCCGGCGAGGCGCGGGGTGACGCCGCCATAGCTGCCGAGCTGGAACATCGCGGCCGGCGTTTCGGTGGCGATCGGCAGGATGGCGATGCGGCCGGACAGTCTGGCATCGAGCGCGGCGAGGCTGACCGCCCCTTCCGCCTTGGGCAGCACGATACCGTCGGGACGCGCCGGCAGCACCGCCGCCAGATCGTCCTCCGCCAGCCCCGAATCGAGCGGGTTGATGCGGACGAAAAGGGGAGGCTTCCGCCCACCCCCGTTCGGGCTGAGCCTCTCAAAGCCCATGCCCGGAACACGCCCCTCGACGAACTCAGGGCGAACGGAGCAGAGGAACGCGGCCACAGCCTCCCGCGCCGCGCCCTTGCGCTCGGGCGCCACCGAATCCTCGAGATCGAGGATCAGCGCGTCCGCATCGAGCCCGAGCGCCTTTGCCATGCGCTCGGGCCGGTCGCCCGGCACGAACAGCAGCGAGCGAAGCCTCACCGGCCGCGCCTCAACGACCCTGGCGCTCGGCGAGCTTGCGTTCCCAGGCGAGCGCATCCTGGACAATGGTGTCGAGGTTGTCGCGCTGCGGCCGCCATGGAAGCGCCGACAGGATCGCGCCGTTGTCCGCAACCAGCTCGGCTGGGTCGCCGGCGCGGCGGCCCTGCAGATCGCGGGTGATCGTCATGTTGGTGACACGATCCACCGCGTCGAGCACTTCGAGCACGGAGAAGCCCCGGCCATAGCCGCAATTGAGCGTGTGGCTCGCCGCCGGATCGGCGACCAGCAACTCCAGCGCGGCGACATGCGCGGCGGCAAGGTCGCTGACGTGGATATAATCGCGGATCCCGGTGCCGTCGCGGGTCGGGAAGTCGGTGCCGAACACGCCCACCGACTGGCGCTTGCCGGTCGCCGCCTCGACAGCGATCTTGATGAGGTGCGTCGCGCCCACCGTCGACTGACCCGAGCGCCCCTGCGGATCGGCGCCGGCGACGTTGAAGTAACGCAGCGCGCAATAGTTCATCGGATGGGCGAAGGCGACGTCCTTGAGCATCGCCTCGGTCATCAGCTTGCTCATGCCGTATGGGTTGATCGGCTGCGTCGGATCGCTTTCGACGATCGGCACGTTGGCGGGGTTGCCATAGGTCGCGGCCGTGGACGAAAAGATGAAGTGCGGCACGCCTTCGCTCACCGCGCTGGCGATCAGCGAGCGGGTCGCGGCGGTGTTGTTGCGGTAATATTTCAGCGGGTCGCTGACCGATTCGGGCACCACCACGGATCCCGCGAAGTGCATGATCGCGCGCACGCGGTGATCGCGGATCGCCGCCCGCACCTTGTCGTCATCGGCAACGTTCGCCTCCACCAACGTCGCGCGGCGGTCCACCGCCCAGTCGAAGCCGGTGACAAGGTTGTCGACCACCACCACCTGGTATCCCACGTCGAGCAGCGCCAGCACCGCATGGCTGCCGATATAGCCCGCTCCCCCGGTCACCATCACCTTGCCATCGAACGCTGCTACGTTGCTCATCACGATCCCCTGTCTTTGCGCTGCCCTAGCGCCTTCCTATATCCGGGCAAAGATCAGGAGGTTTTCCATGGCAACTGAATATGCGACGCTGGCCGGCGGCTGCTTCTGGTGCACCGAGGCGGTGTTCAAGGACGTGATCGGCGTCACCAGCGTGGAGAGCGGCTATCTCGGCGGCGACGTCGAAAACCCCACTTATCGCCAGGTGTGCGGCGGCGACACCGGCCATGCCGAGGCGATCCGCGTCGGCTACGATCCCGACCAGATCACCTACGGTCAGCTGCTCGACATCTTCTTCGCCACGCACGATCCGACGCAGCTTAACCGTCAGGGCAATGACGTCGGCACGCAATATCGCTCGGCGATCTTCCCGGCCGACGCCGAGCAGGAGGCGGAGGCTCGCGCCGCGATTGGGAGGGCGCAGGCGGGCCAGTCGGAGCCGATCGTCACCACGATCGAGAAGCCCGAAGGTGTCGCGGGCACGTGGTACGAGGCCGAGGGCTATCACCAGGATTATTGGGAGACCTCGGGCCGCTCGAACCCCTATTGCATGGCGGTGATCCCGCCCAAGCTCCAGAAACTGCGCAAGAGCTTCGCGGCGCGGTCCCGGGCGGCGGAAGCGGCAGCCTGAACGTCGGCGGTGAACGCCTGAAGCGACCCTAGCGATGCGCGGCGCGGCGCAGGCGGTCGTTGATCGCCGCGCCGATGCCGTGGCCGGGGATCGGCGCGACGGCAATGCGCAGGCGCTCGCTCGCGTCCGCTTCGTGCAGCATTTCAAACAGTCGCGCGGCGGCCTCGCGAAGGTCACCCTCCTTGCTTAGCGTCGCGTCGCCAGCAATCGGGCCGAAGCCGATCAGGAACTCGTGCGCGTCTGCGTCCGTCGCGTCGAGGCGGAGGGGTTTCGACGGCGCATAGTGGCTGGCGAGCTGGCCGGGCGCCGTGATCTTTCCGGGGGGCGAACGGCTTGCCGTATCGCAGGGGGTCCACCCGCTCTCGCCGGTGAACAGATCGCGGAGCAGCTCCGCCGTGATCGGCCCGGGCCGCAGGATGGTGCGGCCGAGAACGATAGTCGATTCCACCCCCGCCGGACACGCGCCATCGTCGATGATCAACGGCACCCGCGCTCCCAGGCTCGCGGCGACATGGGCTGCACGGGTCGGACTGATGCCGTTGCTCGCATTCGCCGAGGGCGCGGCAAGTGGTGTGCCGCACGCCGCCAGCAACGCACGCATCGCGCCGGCGGCGGGCACGCGGATCGCCACCGTGTCGAGCCCGGCCGTGACCGCTGCGGCGATTCCCGCGCCCGGCTTCAACGGCAGCACCAGCGTCAGCGGCCCCGGCCAGAACGCCGCCGCTAACCTCCGTGCGTCGGCATCGAAGATCGCGAGGTCTTCCGCCGCCGCCAGGTCGAGCACATGCACGATCAGCGGGTTGAAGCTCGGCCGCCCCTTGGCCGCATAGATCCGCGCCACCGCCGCCGCTTGTTTCGCATCGGCGGCAAGGCCGTACACCGTTTCCGTCGGCACGGCGACGATGTCGCCCGCCGCGATCAGCGCTGCCGCTTCGGCGATGCCGGCCGTGCCGTAGGGGCGGATGGCGGGGTTTGGAAGCGGCATCGCTTGGGCCTATAGCCGCGCCGGTCCAAGGAGATAAGAGCAATGGTCTTCACCCCCGCCGTGCCCGAACAGCGCTTCGTGCTGGAGCATGCGGTGCGCATCGGCGAACTTGCGCAAACGGAGCGGTTCGCCGCGGCGAGCGACGACGTGGTGGAGGCGGTGCTGGAGGGCGCAGGCCAGTTCGCGGCCGGCGAATGGGCGCCGCTCAACCGCATCGGCGACACGGTGGGCGCGCGCTGGACGCCCGACGGCGTGAAGATGCCGGACGGTTACGGCCAGGCCTATCGCGAGTACGTCGAAGGCGGCTGGGGCACGATCGGCGCGCCGGAGGCATGGGGCGGGCAGGGGCTTCCCTTTGCGGTGCAGACCGCGGTGATCGAGACGCTGGGCACCGCCAACATGGGCTTTGCGCTCGCCCCCATCCTCACCACCGGCGCGATAGAGGCGCTGGTCCACCATGGCAGCCCCGAACAGCAGGCGCTCTACCTGCCGCACCTCGCGACGGGCGAGTGGACGGGCACCATGAACCTGACCGAGCCGCAGGCGGGCAGCGACGTCGGCGCGCTGCGTGCCACGGCGACGCCGCTTGCAAACGGCAAATGGTCGATCAAGGGCACCAAGATATTCATCTCGTTCGGCGACCACGATCTTGCCGCCAACATCGTGCATCTGGTGCTGGCGCGCACGCCCGGCGGACCTGTGGGCACGCGCGGCATCTCGCTTTTCCTGGTCCCTAAGTTCCGGCTCGATGCGGACGGCAACCCCGCCGAGCCCAATGACGTCCGCACCGTGTCGATCGAACACAAGATGGGCCTGCACGCCTCGCCCACCTGCGTCCTGTCGTTCGGCGACAATGACGATTGCGTCGGCGAGCTGATCGGCGCGGAGCACGCCGGCATGGGCGCGATGTTCACCATGATGAACAATGCGCGCCTCAACGTCGGGCTGCAGGGCGTGCAGGTGGCCGAGGGAGCGACGCAGAACGCCGTCGCCTATGCGCTCGACCGCGTGCAGTCGGCGCGCGCCGGTGCCGCCAGCCGAGACTCGGTCGCGATCGTCGAGCATCCCGACGTTCGCCGCATGCTGCTGCGCATGAAGGCGCAGACGCAAGCGGCGCGCGCCCTCGTTTATTATGCCGCGGGCCAGGTGGATCGCGCAGGGCTCGGCGATGCGGTCGCGCGCAACCGGCTGGAGCTCGTCACCCCGCTTGCCAAGGCGCACGCCACCGACATCGGCAACGAGGTCGCGAGCCTCAACATCCAGGTGCATGGCGGCATGGGCTTCATCGAGGAGACCGGCGCCGCGCAGTTCTTTCGGGATGCCCGCATCACGCCGATCTACGAAGGCACCAACGGCATCCAGGCCGCCGACCTCGTCGGGCGCAAGCTCGCCCTTGATGGCGGTGCGGCGTTCGCGGCATTGATCGCCGACCTGCGCGCCGAGGCGGAGCATCCCGACCTCGTCGCGCTGGTCGAGACGGCCGAACTGGTCGGCGGCAAGCTGGCCGGTGCGGGCCATGACGACAAGCTCGCGGCGAGCTACCCGTTCCTGACCATGCTGTCGGTCGCCGTGTGCGGCTGGCTGCTGGAGCGCGGCGCGCGCGCCGCCGGCGACGATGCGTTCGGCACCATGAAGAAGACGGCGGCCCGCTTCTACCTCGACCAGATCGTGCCGGAAGCGCTGGGCCTGCGCGCCGCGGCGACGGCTACCGCCGACGTGCTCTACGCCCTGCCGGCGGAGGCGTTCGCGGCATGAGCTTCGATCTCGGCGCCTATCTCGCCCGCATCCGCCTGCCCGCCCGCGTCACGCAGGACGCAGAAGGGCTGGTGCGGCTTCAGCGCGCCCATCGCCAGGCGATCCCCTTCGAGAACCTCGACGTGATCCTCGGCCGCGGCGTTGCGATCGACAGCGCAGGCGTGTTCGCCAAGCTGGTGACGGCGCGGCGTGGGGGCTTCTGCTTTGAACACAACGGCTTATTCCTGGACGCGCTGACAGCGCTCGGCTTCGGCGCTCGGCCGCTGCTCGCGCGGGTGTGGCTGGGCGTCGACGAGCCGCAACCGCTGACCCACACGCTGAGCCTGGTGACCATCGGCGGCGAGGACTGGATCGCGGACTCGGGGTTCGGCGGTAGCGACGCGCCCCCGATGCGGCTGGAGGATGGCGCAGAGACGACCTCGCCCGATGGCGCGCGCTACCGGCTGGAGCGCGACTCCGCGCACGGCTGGATGCTGAGCCGCGATGGCGCGGCGGGCAGCACGGACGGCCGCGGCACCGGAGAAGGCTGGCAGCGCCAATACAGCTTCACCCTCGCCGAGGTGTTCGACGCCGACCTCGCGATGGGCAGCCACTGGGCGGCGACCGCGCCCGCCAGCCGCTTCACCCGTCACGCGGTCGCCAGCCTGGTGCTGCCCAACGGCTTTGCGAGCCTCACCGACCGCCAGTATCGCCGCCGCGCGGGCGCTGATGAGACGGCAAGCGAGATCACCGACCCGCGCGTGTACCGCATGCGCATGAGCCTGATGTTCGGGATCGACCTGTCGGCCGAGGAGGTCGCAAACCTCCGGCTGTTCTGACCGTCGTTGCGAGCGCAGCGAAGCAACCTAGGACGCCGCCGTTCTGGATTGCCGCGTCGCTGCGCTTCTCGCAACGACGACGGCTCGCGCGGGGCTAAACCCGCTCCAGCAGGTCCGCCGCGTCGAGGCCGAGCAGGTCGATATAGCCGCGGATGCGGGGCCAATGGTTGGTCACGAAGTTCTCGCGTTCCGCGACGCACAGCCGTTCGGCGGCGCCAGGCAGCACGAACATGCCGACGCCGCGCCGCACCTCCACATATCCCTCGTCCTGAAAGCTCTGGTACGCCTTGGCGACGGTGAGCGGATTGGCGCCATGCTCGGCCGCCAGCGCGCGTACCGACGGCAGCTGGTCGCCCGCGCGGAAGTCACCGCGCAGGATCCCCGCGGCGATGGTGCCGCGCAGGCGGATGTAGACCGGGCTATCCTCGCTGCTTAGCGCTGTCATGCTGCCATAATACAGCAAGGGGGCAGGACGTCGAGTCTCAATCCCCCCGACCCGGCTCACGCCAGGTGCTGATGATTGATCCCGGATCGGGACGGGGCCGTTCGTCGAGCGGGCGGGCGGGCGTGCCGATGAACATGAAGCCGACGATCCGCTCGGGCGCCGCCCCGAAGGCATCGCGCACCATGTCGGAGAAGGAAGGCCAGCCGGTCAGCCAGCCCGCCGCATAGCCCATCGCGTGCGCGGCATGGAGCAGGTTCATCGCCGCCGCGCCGGCCGACAGTTCCTGTTCCCACACCGGAATGTTGCCCCCCTTGGGGCTGGAGAGCACGACAACCAGGGTCGGCGCCTGGTGCGCGAACTGGTCGAGGCTATCGAGCTCGCGCTGCGGCGCATCCGGGTTCTCCGTCCGATACGCCTCGACCAACAACCGCGACAGCGCCCCGCGCTGGTCCGCCGCCACCGACACGAACCGCCATGGCGCGAGCTTGCCATGATCCGGCGTGCGCGCGGCGATCTCCAGAATCTGCGCGAGTTGCTCCGCTGAGGGGCCCGGCGCAACAAGGTCACGCGGCTTGCCCGACCGGCGGGTGGCGAGCAGCGACAGGGGCGTGGAGCGGTCGTTGAGCATGGCCGTCACCTAAGCACGGCAAGGCGATATTTACACCCGCCGCATTGCCGCTACTTTGTTGGCAACGATTTTGAGGCGCGGGTTGCACGCGCCCGCGTATCTGGGAGCGTAGTGGAAATGGTGGACACTCCGGTCGTCGAGACCGCACGCGATCTCGACCTCACCCGTCCGCACGCGGTGGAGCCCGGCGACCAATGGTTCGGTCACCCCCGGCAGCTCGCCCGGCTGTTCACCACCGAGATGTGGGAGCGGTTCGGCTATTACGGCATGCGCGCGCTGCTGACGCTGTACCTCACCAAGCATTTCGTGTTCGGCGACCGCGAGGCGACCGGCCTGTATGGCGGTTACACCGCGCTGGTTTACCTGACGCCGCTGGTCGGCGGTTACCTCGCCGACCAGTATCTGGGTTCCAAGCGCGCGGTGAAGTTCGGCGCGATCATCATGAGCCTGGGCTACCTGCTGCTGTGCTTCGGCGGCCAGCCGGCGACCCCTTACGCCACGGTCGACGGCCAGCGTTATGCCGTGCAGATCGACAACTTCCGCGACGCCCCCACCGCCTCCGGCGAGGAGCGGCGCTACGTCCTGATCGACAACCAGCGGTTGCGGGTGAAGGGCAATGACGACGGCACCGTGTCGCTGATGAACGGTGCGGACGTTGCGCGCACCGTCGCCAAGGGAGGATTCGAGTCGGGCGGCGAGCGCAGCCCGTGGCTGGTCACGATCCTGCTGCTGGCGCTGTCCATGATCTCCGTCGGCAACGGTTTCTTCAAACCCAACATCTCCACCATGGTCGGCGAGCTGTATGCCCAGGGCGACCGGCGCCGCGATTCAGGGTTCACCATCTTCTACATGGGAATCAACCTCGGCTCGTTGTTCTCGCAGCTCCTGTGCCCGTTCCTCGCCGATGCGGTCGGCTGGTGGGCGGGGTTCGGCCTTGCGGCGGTGGGCATGTTGTTCTCCTGGAGTTTGATCCAGTTCGATGGCGGCCGCCTGTCGGGCTATGGCGAGCCGCCTGCGAAGGGCGGGGCGGACCGGGCGTTGGGAATCTATGCCCTGGCGCTGATCGGGGTGCCGATCTTCTACCTGTTGTTCGTCAACCTGATGAACGCCACGGCGCCGGAGCCCGGTTCGGGGATCATCGGCTACATCGCCAGCTTGTCGCTGATGGGCAAGCTGCTGTTCGGCACGTTCATCGTCGGCGTGCCCGCGATCCTGATCTGGTCCTACACGGCCGGCGGTCGGCGCGAGTTCCAGATGATGCTGGCAGCGATGGTGCTGGTCGTGTTCAACGTCGTGTTCTGGACCCTGTTCGAGCAGGCGGGCTCCTCGCTGACCTTGTTTGCCGACCGCAACACCGATCTTTCCGTGTTCGGGCTGTTCTCGATCTCGGCGGGACAGACTCAGTTCTTCAACGCGTTCTTTATCGTCGCACTGGCGCCGGTGATGAGCTGGATATGGACGCGGCTCGCCGCCGGTGGCCGGGAGCCCGGCATTCCCGTGAAATTCGGTATCGCGCTCATTCTGGTGGGCGCCGGCTTCCTGTTCCTGGTATGGGGCGCGAGCATGGTGGGGCCGAGCTTCAAGGTCGGCATCTGGTGGTTGGCGGGGCTCTACCTGATCCACTCGGTGGCCGAGCTGTGCATTTCGCCCGTGGGCCTGTCGATGATCACCAAGCTGTCGATCGCGCGCGTCGTCGGGCTGATGATGGGCGTGTGGTTCCTGTCGATTTCCGTCGCGCAGTACGTCGCCGGGGTGGTGGCGCAGGTCGCCAGCGTCGAGACGGTGGGCGGCCAGGTCACCAACCTCAAGGTCAGCCTCGACACCTACAGCGACGTGTTCTGGACCATCGGCCTGGTTGCGGCCGGAATCGGGCTGTTCCTGCTGCTCGTGTCGCCGCTGATCAAGCGCTGGATGCACGGGGTCAGCTGAGCGGCGCAGCGGCGCGCTGGCACGCCTCCCGCCGTGCAACGAACCCTCAGGCGGGAGTGCGCTCCCGCCGTGCAACGAACCCTCAGGCGGGAGTGCGCTCCCGCCGTGCAACGAACCCTCAGGCGGGAGTGCGCTCCCGCCGTGCAACGAACATCGTCACCGCACAGTCCATGGTGACGTTGCCGACGGTGCGGAACAGGTCGGGCACCGTTTCCACCGCGACCAGCAGCCCCAGCGCCTCGATCGGCACGCCCATCGCGATCGCGACCGGTGCGACGCTGGCGAAATAGCTGATCGTGCCCGGCAGGCTGACCGATCCCATGGTGGTGATCGCGGCGGTGGCGATCCCGGCGGCAAGCTGGCCGGCGCCGACGTGCACCCCCAGCCACTGGGCGATGTACAGCGCCACGGCGAGGTTCATCGCCGGGCTGGTGGCGCGAAAAATCGCCACCGCCAGCGGCAGCACGATGCCGGCAGTGGCGGGCGGCGCGCCCATCTCTTCCGTCGCCTTCAGCATCGCCGGCAGCGAGGCGAGCGAGGATTGCGTGGACACCGCCACCGCCTGCGCCGGTGCCACCGCGCGGGCGAAGCGGCCGAGCCGCACCCGGCCGAAGATCAGCGCCACCGGGTAGCCGGCCAGGATCACCACCAGCCCGATCAGCGAGACGCTGACGATGTAATGCACCAGTGCCCCGAACGCGGCGGCGCCCGTTCGCGCGCCGACGCCATAAGCGAGGCAGAACACGCCGATCGGGGCGAGGCGCAGCACCCATCCGATGATGATCAGCATCGCGTCGGTCAGCGCGCGGAACAGCTCCACCAGCCGTTCGCGCTGCGCGGCGGGCAATTGCGTGATCGCAAACGCAAAGGCGAGCGCGAAGATGGTCAGCGGCAGGAACGCGTCGCCCGCCGCCGCCGCGACGATGTTGGTCGGCACCACCGATTCAAAGAAGTTGGCGAGGCTGGGCACCGTGCCGTGCGGCGGCGCATTGCTGAGCGAGGCGCGCAACGCCGCCGACCAGTCGGCCGGCAGCGGCCACAGGTGGAGCAGCAGCGGCATCGCGGCCGCAGCCATCAGCGTCGTCGCCCACAGGATCGCCACGAACGCGATCACCGCCCGCGCGGCGATGCGGCCGGCGCGCGCCGCCTCTGCCCCCGCTGCCACCCCCGTCACCAGCAGGCCCACGACCAGCGGCACGATCACCATCTGAAGCCCGTGCAGCCAGGCCGAGCCGATCGGCCCGGTGATGCCGATCGCCCACAGCGCCGCACGCTGGTCGGCGGCGACCGCTGCGATGCCGAGCGCGAGCCCGATGACGAGCGCGAGGAGAATGCGAGTGGCTTGCGACATGCGGTTCCTTGGCGCAACGGACGGGAGAGCGGCGAATAGCGGAACGGATCGAACGCGATGGCAAGGAAATATTTCGGCACCGATGGTATTCGCGGGCTCACCAACGCGAGCACGATGACGGCGGCGATGGCGATGAAGGTCGGCATGGCCGCGGGCGCCTATTTCCTGCGCGGCGGCCACAAGCACCGGGTGCTGATCGGCAAGGACACGCGCCTGTCGGGCTACATGCTCGAATCCGCGCTGGTGGCGGGCTTCACCTCCGTCGGCATGGACGTGATCATGACCGGGCCGTTGCCGACGCCGGCGATCGCGATGCTGACCCAGTCGATGCGCGCCGACATCGGCGTGATGATCTCCGCCAGCCACAACCCCTTCGCCGACAATGGCATCAAGCTGTTCGGCCCTGACGGCTACAAGCTGTCGGACGAAGCGGAGGCCGCGATCGAGGAACTGATCGACAGCGACGTCCCCCTCGCGCCCGGGCCGCAGATCGGCCGCGCGCGGCGCATCGAGGACGCGCAGGGCCGCTACATCCACGCCGCCAAGGCGACCTTTCCGGAGGATCTGCGGCTCGACGGCATGCGGGTGGTCGTGGATTGCGCGCATGGCGCCGCCTACAAGGTCGCGCCCTCGGTGTTGTGGGAACTCGGCGCCGACGTGGTGGCGATCGGCGTCACCCCCAACGGCACCAACATCAACGACGGCGTCGGCTCCACCGCGCCCGAGGCGCTGGGTGAGACGGTGGTGGCGAGCGGCGCGGACATCGGCATCGCGCTTGACGGCGACGCCGACCGGCTGATCGTGGTCGACGAGTCGGGCAAGGTCGTCGACGGCGACCAGTTGATGGCCACGATCGCCGCCGGCTGGGCGCGTGCCGGGCGGCTGAAGGGCGGCGGGCTGGTGGCGACGGTGATGTCCAACCTCGGCCTCGAACGCCATCTGTCGGCGCAGGGGCTGGGCCTCGTGCGCACCAAGGTCGGCGACCGTTATGTGCTGGAGGCGATGCGCGCGCGCGGCTTCAACGTCGGCGGCGAGCAGTCGGGGCACATCATCCTCAGCGACTATGGCACCACCGGCGATGGCCTGGTCGCCGCGTTGCAGGTGCTCGCCGAGATCAGGCGCGCCGGCGCCCCCGCCAGCGAGGTGCTGCACCGCTTCGAGCCGCTGCCCCAGCTCCTCAAGAACGTCCGCTTCGCCGGCGGCAAGCCGCTGGACGCGGACGCGGTCAAGGCGGTGATCGCCGAAGCGGAACGCGAACTCGACGGCCGCGGCCGGCTGGTGATCCGCCCATCGGGCACCGAGCCGGTGATCCGCGTCATGGCCGAGGGCGACGACCCCGCGCAGGTGGAACAGGTGGTGGATCGCATCTGCACGGCGGTGCGCACCGCCGCGGCGTAAGCGCGGCTCGCGCGTTCGTCAGGCGAGCAGGGGGCTGTTCAGCAGCGCGTCGAGCCGGATCGGCAGCTCGCGCACCCGCACGCCGGTTGCGTGGAACACCGCGTTGGCGATGGCGGCGTTGACGCCGGTGATGCCGATCTCCCCCACGCCCTTGATGCCGAGCGGGTTGATGACCGCATCCTCCTCCGGCAGCATCAGCACGTCGACCCGGCCGACGTCGGCGTTCACCGCAACGTGATATTCGGCAAGGTCGTTGTTCACCCAGCGACCGGCGCGCGCGTCCATCTCGCTCGCCTCCAGCAGCGCGGCGCCGATGCCCCAGATCATGCCGCCCTTCAGCTGGCTCTCCGCGGTGCGCGGGTTCATGATGCGGCCGGCGGCGAAGGCGCCGACCATGCGCGGCACGCGGATCGCGCCGGTGTCGCGGTCCACCCGCACCTCCACGAACTGCGCGCCGAACGCGAATTGCAGCCGGTCTTTCATGTGCGAGCCGCCGACCATGACCGGCACGCCGCGTGCGACCAGCGCCGGGCCGACCACCGGCGGCGCGCCGTGCGGGTTGTGACTGGTGTTGGCGACCAGCGGCTTGCCGCGCCCCGCCCGCCGCACCGCCGCGCCGAGTGGCTCGGACGCGCCGCCGGCGTGGAGGGCGCTGTCGTAGAAGCGCACGAAATCCGCCTGCTGGCCGTGCAGCGGGCCGTGCCTAGCGCCCGTTGCCGCCTTGATCACCCGCCCGCGCAGCTCCTCGCACGCCAGCGCCACCACCGAGGATACCGACGCGGTGGTGTTCGACCCTGCCGACATCGGCGCGGCGGGGAGATCGCTGTCGCCGATCACCACGTCCACTGCCTCGATTGGCACGCCCAGCCGGTCCGCCACCACCTGCGCGAGCACGGTGGAGACGCCCGTGCCGATCTCATGCGTGCCGATCTCCACGCGCGCGGTGAGGTTGGGGGACAGCGTCACGCGCGCGCTCGCCGGGCCGATCTGCGCCGGGTAGAAGGCGGTGGCATAGCCATAGCCGACCAGCTCGTTGCCCTCGCGCATCGACCCCGGCTCGGCCGTGCGCCGGTCCCAGCCGAACGCGCCTGCGCCTGCGTCGATACACTCAACCAGCGCGCGGCTGGTGTAGGGCAGGCCCTTCACCGGATCGATTCGCGTGTCGTTGCGGCGCCGGAGGTCGAGCGGATCGATGCCGAGCGCGTGCGCCAGCTCGTCCATCGCCGATTCCATCGCGAACATGTACGGCGTTTCGGGCGGCGCGCGCATGAAGCCGGGCGCCTGGCGGTCCATCTCCACCCCGTTCACCTTGGCGTGGACGTTGGGGCAGGCGTAGAGCCGCGCGGTGGATTCGGACCCGGCGATGGCGAAATGCTCCGTTCGCGCCATCGCTTCCCAGCTTTCGTGGGACAGGGCGGTCAGCCGTCCGTCGGCGGTGGCGCCGAGCCGCATGTGGTGGCGCGTCTCGGCGCGGAAGGTGCGCACCGCGAAGCCCTGCTGGCGGGTGGCGACCAGCTTGACCGGCCGGCCCAGCCGCTTGGCGGCAAAGGCGACGATCGCCGTCATCTGTCCCAGCTCGCCGCGCGAGCCGAACGCGCCGCCGATCAGCGGCGACACCACGCGCACGTGCCGGGCGGCGATGCCGAGCTGCTTGGCGAGCCCGCGCTGATAGCCGCGCACGTTCTGGCTCGATTCCCAGACGGTGAGGTCCGGCCCGTCCCACGCGCAGGTGGTCTGGAACAGTTCCAGCGGATTGTGATGCTGCGCCGGCGTCTGGTAGCGCACGTCGATGCTTGCCGCCGCCGCTGCGAGCCCTGCCTCGACATCGCCGACCGCCACCTCCACCTCGCCCATCGCCTGCGGCTTGGCGGGTGCCGCGCGCGGGCTGTCGAAACCGGTGGCGGGCTCATCCGGCGCATAGTCGACCACCAGCGCCAGCGCGCCATCGCGCGCCGCTTCATAAGTCTCGGCGACCACCATCGCGACGATCTGGCCGCCGTGGTGCACCCTGTCGGTGGACAGCGGGGCGATGCGCGTTCCCATGGCGCCACCATCGAGGATCCACTTCCCCGGCTTGATCGCGTGGCCGACCTCCGCATGGGTGAGTACGTCGAGAACCCCAGGGAGCGCGCGTGCCGCGGTCTGATCAACGCGCAGCACCTTGCCGCGGCCGATCGCCGCGGTCCGCAGTGCGGCATGGGCGACATGCGGCGGGTGGCCGTCCGCGCCGTAGCGCGCCACCCCCGTCACCTTGGCGGCGCCCTCGATGCGGGTGGGTGCGGCGCCGATCACGCCTTCGGGGATGATGTCGGTAGCCATGGTGCGGGAACGGCTGGCGCGGCGGCGCGCTCCGTTCGCTCGGCAAATTATGTCTCGGCGGCGCACCTGTTCGACGGCGCCGTTCCTGTGCGACAAGCTGGCGATGACCTGCCTGTTCCGTCCCCGCCGTGCCCTCGTTACCCCCGCCAGGTTGGACGCCGCGGCATGAGCATCCCGCGCGTCCTCGTCATCGCCGGTTCCGATTCAGGGGGCGGCGCAGGAATCCAGGCGGATATCAAGACGGTGGCGATGCTCGGCGGCCACCCCCTCACGGCGATTACCGCAATCACCGCGCAGAACACGCTTGGGGTTCAGGCGGTGATGCCGGTGCCCGCCGACATCGTGCTGGCGCAGATCGACTCCGTCGTGGCCGATCTCGGCGTCGACGCGGTGAAGATCGGCATGATCGGCTCGGCCGAGGTAGCGGATGCAGTGGCGGAGCGGCTGGGGCAGCTCGACGTGTCGGTGGTCTTCGATCCGGTGATGGTCGCCACCAGCGGCTCGCTGCTCGCCGACGCCGCCGCCATCGCGGCGTTCGGGCGATTGATGGCGCTGGCGACGCTGGTCACCCCCAACCTGCCCGAACTGGCGGCGCTCGGCGGCGAGGCGGCGGTGCGGGCCAGCGGCGCGGCGGTGCTGGTCAAGGGCGGCCACGGCGAGGGCGACACCGTGACGGACCGGCTGGTGGCGACCGACGGGCGCGAGACGGTGTGGCGCAATCCCCGCATCGACACGCGCCACACCCATGGGACCGGCTGCACGCTGGCGAGCGGCATCGCCACCGGGCTCGCCGCCGGCCTGCCGCTGGTCGAGGCAACCGGGCGGGCCATCGAATTCGTCCGCGCCGCGCTTGCGCACGCGCCGGGCCTGGGTGCAGGGCACGGGCCGATGGGGCACGCGCTGGGACGCGCGCCGTTTGAGGTCATGAAGTGCCTGGATTGAAACACGAAAAGCTCTGCCTCGCGCCCGTCGCCGGCGTCGATGAGGCAGGCCGCGGCCCGCTCGCGGGGCCAGTGGTGGCGGCGGCGGTGATCCTGCCCCCCAAGGGCGTGCCGCGTGGGCTAAACGATTCCAAGAAGCTCTCCGCCGCCGAGCGCGAACGGTTGTGCGGTCGGCTGAAGGACTGCGCGATCGTCGGCGTCGGCATCGTCGAGGCGGACGAGATCGACACGCTCAACATCTATTGGGCGACCATGAAGGCGATGACGCTCGCCGTCGATGCGCTCGGTCACCAGCCGGGTCACGTGCTGGTCGACGGCAACCGCCTGCCGCGCTGGAGCTACCAGGCGACCGCGATCGTCGGCGGCGATGCCTTGAGCCTGTCGATCGCTGCCGCCTCGATCGTCGCCAAGCACACCCGCGACACGATCATGATGGCCCATGCCGAATCGCACCCGCAATACGACTGGCATGCCAACAAGGGCTATGCCGCGCCTGCCCACCTGCGCGCATTGCGTGACCATGGCCCATCGCCGCTCCACCGCCGCAGCTTCGCGCCCGTCGCCCAAGCAGTTCGGCTGGAGCCGAGTCTTTTGAGTCACACCCGCTAGATGTTGGGCCAAGCGGCAGCGGCCTGACTCAACATACGGCCCGGTCGCCGAATGTTCTGCCTAGCTGAAGGATCGGCCGCTGTGGTCGTTAACCATTGCGTGCTTGACGCTGGCCAGCGGATTCGCGCCAAACAGGCGCGAAGGGGAGTGGGTTTGGGGGCAATCAAGGACATTGCGCGGGCGGCGGTCGGCGCCGCGGCGGAGGCGACGCTGCCGCTGGACCAGATCGTCATGGCCGACTGCATCGCCGCGATGAAGGCGCTGCCGGACAAGTCGGTCCATTGCGTGTTCGCCGACCCGCCCTACAACCTCCAGCTCGGCGGCGAGCTGTTCCGGCCCGACGGCAGCCATGTCGACGCGGTGACCGACGATTGGGACAAGTTCGACACCTTCGCCGCCTATGACGCGTTCACCCGCGCCTGGCTGGCGGAGGCGCATCGCGTCCTGAAGGACGACGGCACGATCTGGGTGATCGGCAGCTATCACAACATCTTCCGCGTCGGCACGGCGGTGCAGGATCTCGGCTACTGGATCCTCAACGACATCGTCTGGCGCAAGGCCAATCCGATGCCGAACTTCCGCGGCACCCGCTTCACCAACGCGCACGAAACGCTGATCTGGGCGAGCAAGGGCGAGGGCGCGAAATACACCTTCAACTATCGTTCCATGAAGACCCTGAACGACGAGCTGCAGATGCGCTCCGACTGGGAATTCCCGATCTGCGGCGGGCAGGAGCGGTTGAAGAAGGGCGGCACCAAGGTCCACCCGACGCAGAAGCCCGAGGCGCTGCTCTATCGCTGCCTGCTCGCCTCCACCAAGCCGGGCGACGTGGTGCTCGATCCGTTCTTCGGCACCGGCACCACCGGCGCCGTCGCCAAGCGGCTGGGGCGGCACTGGATCGGTATCGAGCGCGAGCCTGACTATTGCGCCGCGGCCATCGAGCGGATCGAGGCGGCGCTGCCGCTCGACGAATCGGCGCTGGCGACGATGCAGAGCCCGCGGGCTGCGCCCAAGGTCGCGTTCGGCGTGCTGGTGGAGACGATGATGATCCCCGCCGGCAGCGTGCTGGTCGATGCCAAGCGGCGGTTCCGCGCCACGGTGCGCGCCGACGGCTCCCTGCTCAGCGCGTGCGGGCAGGCGGGGTCGATCCACAAGCTCGGCGCGAGCCTGCAGGGCGCGCCGGCGTGCAACGGCTGGAGCTTCTGGCACCACGACACCGAGGGCGCGCTGCAGCCGATCGACACCCTGCGGCAACGCTACCTACTGGCGACGCAGCCTTAGCGACTTCCGTCATGCCGGACTTGTTCCGGCATCCACCGTGCCGCAAGAGCGGCCATGCCGGTGTGCGCGTCAGCCGTGGGCCCCGGAACAAGCAAGTCCTGAGCTTGCCGAAGGACCCGGGGTGACGATGCCATGACCCTCCACCTGCGCCCAATCCAGTTCGTCGACACGCCGATCGGCCTCGCCGACGGCAGCGTCGCCCGGCTGGCGGGCGGCATGCAGTGGTTCGCCGCCTATGAGGTGATCGAGCCGTCCGGCCGCCGGGTCGTGCCCGTCACCGCAATCAACACGCTGGGAAACCCGGCGGCGACGCTGCACGGACGGATCACCGCACCCCGCCCGCCGCTGGTGCTGGGAACACGCACGCTGCGCTTCGACCAGCCGCAGGTGGCCGCGATCCTCAACGTCACGCCCGACAGCTTTTCCGACGGCGGCCGGCACGGCGACGACCCCGCCGGAATCGCCGCCGCCGGCATGGACATGGCGGCGGCAGGCGCAGCGCTGATCGACGTTGGCGGCGAATCGACCCGTCCCGGCGCGGCGGCGGTGTGGGAAGGCGACGAGATCGCGCGGATCGTGCCGGTGATCGAGCGGCTGGCCCGCGGCGGGGCGCTGGTATCGATCGACACGCGCAAGGCGGCGGTGATGGAGGCGGCGCTGGCCGCGGGCGCGGCGATCGTCAACGACGTCTCCGCGCTGCTGTGGGACGACCGCGCGGTTGAGGTGGTGGCAAAGGCCGGCTGCCCGGTGGTGCTGATGCACTCGCCCGATCCCAAGCAGGGTGGCCACGGCAGGCAAGGCTATGCGAACGTCCTCACCGACGTGTTCGACTGGCTGGACGCGCGCATCGCGGCGGTGGTCGCGCGCGGCGTCGAGCGGACACGGATCATCGTCGATCCCGGCATCGGCTTCGGCAAGACGCTCGCGGACAATCTCCGGTTGCTCAACGGCCTTTCGATCTTCCACGGCCTCGGCTGCCCGGTGATGCTGGGCGCCAGCCGCAAACGGCTGATCGGCGCTCTCTCCAACGAAGCGCCGGTGGAAGCACGGCTCGGCGGCAGCCTCGCGTTGGCGGTCAAGGGCGCGGAGGCCGGCGTGCAGATCTCCCGTGTCCACGACGTGGCCGAAACCGCGCAGGCGCTGAAGGTATGGCGCGGCCTGCGCGATCAGGCGTTGGTCGGAGGGTAGGATGGCAGCGTCCGCTATCGCCCAAATCCAGCCATTCCAGAGCGCCTGCGCAAGCCTAGAAGCGGACTTCTTGCCCGGCGCCTCGCCACATCGCATCATCATTGCATGATGACCTTCGGCTCTTCCACGCTGCTCGATCTTCTAAGCTGGATAGTGGTCCTCACCCTAGGCTTCAAAGCCGTAGCGACTCTCATTCTGCTGAACGTGAGTAAAGACGTATGGGACCGACCGGGATGGGGTGCGGCCCTATGGTGGTCTACCAAGATCACACCGGTGATCGCCGTGCCATGCGCCATCTGGATCGCCTGGTTGCAACGGATGACGGGGCAGGTGTGGGTTTTCATCGCGCTGATGTTGTTTGTCGTCGTCGCGGTGCCAATAAAAGTCCGGCAACGTCGAGCACGTATGGCTGATCGAAACTCCGCCAAACCGGTTGCGTCGCGCTAAGCCGCCGGACCGCTTTCCACCATGATCGGACATCCGTAGCTCAAGCCGCGCTGTCGATCCCCAATTCCCCGAGCTTGCGGTAGAGCGTCGACCGCCCGATCCCCAGCCGCCGGGCAACCTCCGTCATCCGCCCGCGATAGTGGCCGATCGCCAGGCGGATCACGTCCGCCTCGATATCCTCCAGCGCGCGCATGTTGCCGTCGGCGCGGAACAGGGTGACGCCGCCGGCGATCGCCGCGCTTTGGGTGGCGCTGCGACGGTTGCCGAGCGCGGCGATCTGGGGGAAGTCTGCCCGGGTCAGCGCCGCGCCCTCGCACAGCACCGATGCGCGGAACAGCGCGTTCTGAAGCTGGCGGACGTTGCCCGGCCAGTCATATTCCACCAGCAGCGCCAGCGCCTCGTCGGTGATGCCGAGCGGCCTCAGCCCCGGCTGCTGCGCGATGCGGGCGAGCAGGTGGCGGGCAAGCGCGGGAATGTCGCCGGTGCGCTCGCGCAAGGGCGGAATCGTCACCTGCACGACGTTGAGGCGGTAATACAGGTCCTCACGGAACCGCCCCGCCTCCACCTCGTCCAGCAAACGCTTGTTGGTGGCGGCGATGACGCGCACGTCGACCTCGCGGGCGTGACGCGCGCCGATCGGCTGCACCTCGCCGCCTTGCAGCACGCGCAACAGCTTCACCTGCGCGTCGAGCGGCATGTCGCCGATCTCGTCCAGGAACAGCGTGCCGCCGTCGGCATCGACGAAGCGGCCGATCTTGCGTTCGAACGCGCCGGTGAACGCGCCCTTCTCGTGGCCGAACAGCTCCGATTCGACCAGGTTGGCCGGAATCGCGCCGCAGTTCACGGTGACCATCGGCTTCTTGGCGCGCGGCGAGGCGGCATGGACGGCTTCGGCCACCACTTCCTTGCCGACGCCGCTTTCGCCCTCGATCAGCACCGGCACGCGCGCGCGCGCGGCCTTGGCGGCGATCGCCAGCGCAGCGCGGAAATCGGGGGAAGAACCGACGATCTCGTCAAAGGCGAGCAGGGCGGGAATCTTCTCGGTCAACGGGCGCAGCTCGCCCGCCGTGGTGCCCGCCACCACCGCGTCCAGCGCGGCGAGCAGGCGGTCGGGAGCAAGCGGCTTGACCAGGAAATCGGTGGCGCCGGCGCGCATCGCGGCCACGGCATGCGCGACCGATCCGTTGGCGGTGAGCATAAGGATGGGCAGCGCCGGGCGCCGCTCACGCAATTCGCCGATCAGGCCGGTCGCGTCCACCTCGGGGGAGGCGTGGTCGAGCAGGATCGCGTCCAGCTGCATGCCGTCCTGCGTGCCCAGCGTCGCGATCGCCATCTCCGCGTCGGACGCGAACACCGAACGCCAGCCGCCACGCGCGGCAAGCGCGGATACCAGCCGCCGCTGTGCGGGCTCGTCGTCGATCAAGAGGAGCAATCGCTGCCCGTTACGCGTCATCGTGTGTTCAACTCCGTCCGGAGCACGTTCATACGGCCGGGCGGTAAAGGGCGGCTTAAGCGCGTTGGCCGCCGTCTGGCAGCCAGGCGAGGCGGGGGGTTGAGGCAGGCGGGGGCGACAGGTAAGGTTGCGGCTCACCTGCTGATGACGGAATGAAAAGCGATGGCCGACGACGCAAACCTGAAGGGCCATGTGGCTACCTATGACGGCGTGATCGGCATGCTGAAATGGGGTGCGATCGGATGCGCTGTCGTGGTCGCGCTGGTGATCTGGCTGATCTCCTGACGTGGTGAAGATCGCCGTCCTCCGCGAGCAGGCCGACGGCGAACGACGCGTCGCCGCGACGCCGGAGACGGTGAAGAAGCTGGCCGCGCTCGGCGCCACGCCGGCGGTGGAAGCGGGTGCTGGCGAGGGGGCGTCGATTGGCGACGATGCCTTTGCCGCGGCCGGCGCCACGATTGGCGACCGCGCGGCGACGCTGGCCGGCGCCGACATCATCCTCGGCGTGCAGGGTCCCGATGCCGCGTCGCTGGCCGGTGCAGCGCCGGGTGCCTGGCTGGTCGCCGCGCTCAATCCGTTCGGCCCTGGCCCCGACCAGGGACGCGCCCGCGTCCAGGCCTATGCCGCGGTGGGATTTGAGGCGCTGGCGATGGAGCTGATGCCGCGTATCACCCGCGCGCAAGGCATGGACATCCTGTCGTCCCAGTCGAACCTTTCGGGCTACAAGGCCGTGCTCGACGCAGCGGCCGAATATGGCCGCGCCTTTCCCATGATGATGACCGCCGCCGGCACGGTGTCGGCCGCCAAGGTGTTCGTGATGGGCGTCGGCGTCGCCGGGCTGCAGGCGATCGCCACCGCGCGACGGCTGGGGGCGCAGGTGTCCGCCACCGACGTCCGCTCGGCAACCCGCGAGCAGATCCAGTCGCTCGGCGCCAAGCCGATCTTTGTCGAGAACGTCGCCGGCATAGAGGGCGAGGGCTCGGGCGGCTACGCCGGCGAGATGAGCCCCGAATATCAGGCCGCGCAGGCCGAGCTCGTGTCCGGCCACATCGCCCGGCAGGACGTGGTGATCACCACCGCGCTGATCCCCGGCCGCCCGGCCCCGCGCCTCATCAGCGACGCGCAGATCGCGACCATGCGGCCGGGCAGCGTCCTCGTCGACCTGGCGGTGGAGCAGGGCGGCAACGTCGAAGGCGCAATGGCCGGCGAAGTGGTGGAACGCCACGGCGTCCGCATCGTCGGCCACCGCAACGTGCCCTCCCGCCTCGCCGCCGATGCCTCCGCGCTGTTCGCGCGCAACCTCTTCAATTTCCGGAGCGCGTTCTGGGACAAGGACGCAGGACGGCCGGTGCTCGATGCCGAGATCGGCGATGCCATCCGGCTGACCAAGGGCGGGCAGGTCGTCCACCCACGGCTGCTCGCGTGAGGGCTGTCCTACAGCGTCTTCCGGTGTCATCATCAGGGAGGTCGCCTGCCGCACGCCGGCGCGGCTGCGCGCGTACACGTGATGGTGCGACCTTTGTGACCTTCGGGGGACGGTAGATGGACTTTATCGCGATCCTGTCGATCTTCGTGATGGCCTGCTTCGTCGGTTATTACGTGGTCTGGTCAGTGACGCCGGCGCTGCACACGCCGCTGATGGCGGTGACCAACGCGATCTCGAGCGTCATCATCGTCGGCGCGCTGATCGCCAGCGCCGCCGCCGGGATCGGGAGCGGCGACGCGGTGTCGAAGTGGCTCGGCTTGCTGGCGGTGGTGCTGGCGAGCATCAACATCTTCGGCGGCTTTGCGGTCACCGCGCGGATGCTGGCGATGTACAAGAAGAAGGAACGGCCGGCGGCGAGGTGAGGGGCGACATGCCCTTCATCCCCCGTTCGTGCTGAGCGAAGTCGAAGCACGGGTCCGAAGCGGAGCGCTCTGTCACGTCCTTCGACTTCGCTCAGGACGAACGGGTTTGGTGAAGGTTCGCCCCTCGCCGGGGTAATGCAGGGAGCGGTAATGCACGAAGTAGCGGTGAACCCCTGGACGGCGCTGGCGTATCTCATCGCGGGCGCGTGCTTCATCCTCGCCCTGCGCGGGCTGTCGAGCCCGGTGTCGAGCCAGCGCGGCAACCGCTTCGGCATGATCGGCATGGGCGTGGCGGTGGTGACGACGCTGGTCACGCACCTGCCGGTTTCCGAGCAGACATGGATCGATCCACATCTCCCGGTGGCGATGCCGGAAGGCGGCCCTCCGACGATTACAGCAATGGAAATCGATTGGGTCACCGCTGGTGAGATACTCACCGCCATCGCCCTTGGCGCCGCGATCGGCCTCATCACCGCCCGCCGCATCGCGATGACCGCGATGCCGCAGCTCGTCGCCGCCTTCCACTCGCTCGTCGGCCTCGCCGCGGTGCTGGTCGGCGTCGCCGCCTACCTCAACCCGCAGGCATTCGGGATCGCCGACCTCGTGATCCCGATGATCGGCCAGCCGTTCGCGGTGATCCACCCCGTCAGCCGCATCGAGCTTGCGCTCGGCGTCGCGATCGGCGCCATCACCTTCTCGGGCAGCGTGATCGCGTTCCTGAAGCTCAACGGCACCATGGGCGGCAAGCCGATCCTGCTGCCCGGCCGCCACGTCATCAACTTATCCGTTCTGGCGGCGATTGTCGGACTGGTCGCCTGGTTCACGCAGGATCAGAGCGCGCCCGTGTTCTGGACGATCACGCTGCTGAGCTTCGCCATCGGCTTCCTCCTGATCGTGCCGATCGGGGGCGCGGACATGCCGGTGGTGGTGTCGATGCTCAACAGCTATTCGGGCTGGGCGGCGGCGGCGATGGGGTTCACGCTGCACAACACCGCCATGGTCATCACCGGCGCGCTGGTGGGATCGTCGGGCGCGATCCTGTCGTACATCATGTGCCGGGCGATGAACCGCAGCTTCATCAGCGTCATCGCCGGCGGCTTCGGCGCGGAGAGCGGCGGTGTGGCAAACGGTGTCGCCGCAACGGACCGCCCGTGGAAGCGGGGCTCGGCTGACGACGCAGCCTTCCTGATGAGCCAGGCGGAGCAGGTGGTGATCGTCCCCGGCTATGGCATGGCGGTGGCGCAGGCGCAGCACGTGCTGCGCGAGATGGGCGACAAGCTCAAGGCGGAAGGCGTGCGGGTGAAATACGCTATCCATCCCGTCGCCGGGCGCATGCCGGGCCACATGAACGTGCTGCTCGCCGAGGCCAATGTGCCCTACGACGAGGTGTTCGAGCTGGAGGACATCAACTCGGAGTTCGCGCAAACCGACGTCGCCTTCGTCATCGGCGCCAACGACGTCACCAATCCCGCGGCCAAGACCGACAAGGCTTCACCCATCTATGGCATGCCCGTGCTCGACGTCGAAAAAGCCAAAACGGTGCTGTTTATCAAGCGGTCGATGGGCGGGGTCGGCTATGCCGGCGTCGACAATGACGTGTTCTATCGGGACAACACGATGATGCTGCTGGGTGATGCGAAAAGGATGACCGAGGAGATCGTCAAGGCATTGGGATAACTGATTTTCCAGGGTAAGGGGGAGGTGCCCCGACGGAAACATCCGTCCCTGCTACGCCGGCGATGGCGCTGTCTCCGCTCCTACGCCCCCGAGGTTCTGTGGTAAAATCTACGATTCCAACGATGCAATTCACCGTTCAACCATTCGGCGATGCCCCCCTCCCGAACAGGTCGTCGCTGGCAGTGACCCTGATTGCCGACACGGCGATGGCACAGGACATGAGCCGCGCGGTGGAGCTTGCCGGCGGGCGTGTGGTCAGCCGCATAGGCTGGCCCGATGTCGCCGCGGAGTTCGGCCCTCAGGCACGCCGGACGGTTGTCGCCGTCGAGGCGCAGGGGATCGATGCCGCCTTGCTTTCCGAGATGCTGCCGCGGATCGATGCCGCCGCCATCGCAGCCGACATGCAGGTGGTGGTGGCGCTGGACGCCCACTCGATCGACGTCGTCACGGCGGCAACCATGGGCGGCAACGTCCAGTTGCTGTGCTCGCCGACCATGGCGGAGCGTGTGGCGGCCCTCGCGGTCGCAGGCGAAGCTGCAGGAGCGCCCGACCTTCTCAGCGACACCTTTCGCGAAAGCGAAGCGGCACGGCTGCAGCGGCTCAACGAGGAAGTGGCGCGGATCGCCGAGGTACTGGCCCGCCTGACCCGGCACGAAGGGCTGGAGCCTCCGGTGGACACGCAGCGGGCGGAGGACCGCCGGGCCTCCTACGGATATGAGCCTGCCGCCGCCGAAGTCACCTTGGACGCGGCGAATGTGCGACGCGTTATCCGCGCGCGACGGCTGCGCGACACGTTCTTCGGCAGCGGGCTGTTCGAGGATCCCGCCTGGGACATGCTGCTCGACCTGTTCGCCGCCGAACTAGAGGGCACACAGGTGTCGGTGTCGAGCTTGTGCATCGCCGCGGCGGTGGCACCGACCACCGCGCTGCGCTGGATCGGCAAGCTCGCCGATGCGGGATTGTTCGAACGGCGGCCCGATCCGATCGATCGGCGGCGGGCGTTCATGGTGCTGACAGACCGGGCCAGCCAGGCCATGCGCGCCTATGTGGAGTCGCTGCAGCGCGCCGGCTTGCCGCTGGCATGACCCCTTGCGGCAGCGGGGAAGCTTTGGCATGCGCACCTATCTCCCGCCTCGGGGGCGCTTAGCTCAGCTGGTAGAGCGGCTCGTTTACACCGAGTAGGTCGGCGGTTCGAACCCGTCAGCGCCCACCATTCTCTAGTATCACCTGGTCTCACCCAGCCTCACGCTCTTGCTTCCGTTCGGCTTTCTGCCGTTCCAAGTGTCTCACCGCGGCAGCGGAAGACGACCAGCCGGGGAGCATCACCGTAAGCGACGAGAGCGGCCGTCCTGCCGTCACGGTGCCGCTTCCGCAGAACATCGCTGCGGCTGTGGCCCACCGACTGCCAGTCGCTTCTGGCGCTTCACGCCCTGGCGACCTTCAACTCCACCGGGCCGGAAGGCGACAGCGGGTTCCGCTTTGGATCGGCGGAGTTCCGCGCCAACGATGGTTCGATGCCAATTTCCCCAACGGGCTTCACGGCGATCAGTACCTCCGATTACGGCGGCAATGTTCCGGCACGCTAGCTGTTCAGTCCCGGCATCTGATGGATCGGGTTGACGATGAACCGGTTCGGCTCTGAGGTCCAGATCTTGGCGATGTATTCGTAAGGCGTGAGGCCACGTAGCGTCTTCAGCCGGCGGGGCGAAGTTGCAGGCCGTCATGAAGTCGGCAAGGTGGGTCCGGAGCTGTTCGTGGCTGTCGTAGTGGAAGCGCGTGACCGTCGCTTTCTTGATGGTGCGGTTCATCCGCTCGGCCTGGTCGTTGGCCAGGGATGGTTCGGCCCCTCGACTACGCTCGGGAGAGCCTTGGTGAGCCGGTGCTCGATGGCGTTTGCCTCGCAGATCTTGTCGAAGCGAATCTGGCGGGACCAAGCGGCGGTGCGGTTGCGGGGCTGCTCCGCGAACTGGATGCCTCCCTTCGGATTTGATCCCCCGGATCAATCCGTCGCGGTCGGTGTCGGTCAGGATCGTGTGGATGCGGTAGGGCACGGCTTTCAGCAGGCGTTCGAGGAACTCCCACGCCGTTCGCCTGTCAGCCTTGTCGACCAACTGCGTGACCGCGAACTTGCTGGTGCAGTCGATGGCTCGAACAGGTAGAGCTTGCCTTCGGCGGTCTGCACCTCAGCGATGCCCATGTGGAAGAAGCCGATTGAATGGTGCTTGAAGCGCTGACGCTTCGGCGTGTCGCCTTCGATGTCCGGCAGGCGGGAGATGCCGTGCCGCTGGAAGCAACGATGCAACGCCGACCGGGTCAGATGCGGATCGACGGCTGCAGGGCATAGAGGGGTGATCGCATGCGATCGCCCGTCGAGCGGCAGCAACGTGTGCCACCTCTCCGCCGGCGTGCAGTTCATCCATGTACGATCGGGTGGTGAAAAACGCAGACATCGCATGCCGCTACCGCATGTCGGTTTAGTGCGCTCCCAAATGGCGGCTCGCACTCGGGCCGGGGTGGAAACGCGTGCGCCGGGCGGCACGCGCCAGAAGGCGGATTTAACCACCAGCAACGGAGACCTGCGCCGCAGCCGGGCGATGGCAATCGCCGGCCACCCGCGCGGAAACGGCCACCCCGCCACCACACGCCCGCGCCAGCGAATTCAAGATCCCGTGCCGGAATCCAGCCGCTGGATCACCTCCCGGTGACCGCTGCGTTAACCACATCTTCACTGCCTCCCCCCTACCACCTCATCAAATTTCCGAAGGGGTTCATGATGCGCAAGGTGATAACGGCAGCGGCTGGCAGCCTCATGCTTGCAGCGTGCGGGGGATCGGGCGGTTCGGGTGCCGCGAGTCCGGTCGCGGTAGTGACGTCGCCCGCTCCGACGCCTACCGCCACGCCAACGCCTTCCGCGACGCCCACCGCCACACCAACTGCGACGCCGACCCCGACGCCGACGCCGACTTCCTACCAGCGTTATCTCGATCTTGCGGGCGACCAGACGTTTAAAACAGCCTGTGCATCTCTCGTTCTGGGTGCCGGTCTGCCGACCCCGCAGCCTGCTTTGCTGTTCGGCGATGCGCTGACGCTAGGCCGTACGGCGGCGGGAGGCTGGACGGCCGGCGGAGACGGTGTCAGCCTGTCCTTCGCGGCCGGCGACGCGGTGACGGCGCCCACGGGCGAGAAGAGCTACGAACGAAGCGCCCAGCGCCTCACGATCAGCGACCCCATCGTGGCGGGCACGACGCTGGATTATACCCGCCGCTTCGTCCTGCGTACCGACCGGACGGCCGGAACGACCCTGTATTCCTGCGTGTTCGGGGTGCCGGCCCTGGCCGTTGACGTGCCGACGGTTGCGGTCAATTACACCAAGGCGAGCGTGAACGGCACCGCCTACGTACTGAACGCCGCAGGCACGGTGCAGACATATCTGCTGAGCGGTAGCACGGGCACGGTGAGCTACGATGCGACGGCAAGGGCCTTGGTCGTGAAGATGCGGCTGTTGGGCAATCTGCAGACGGCCAGCGGCGTGGCCACGACCAGCACCGATTTCGGTAGCTACACCGCCAGCGGCGCGGTCGACGCGGCGCGGGGCAGGTTCTCCGGGCAGATCGACAGCACAGACCGGATCAGCTTGTTTTCCTCTTTCAGCGGCGCGTTTTTCGGCGGCACGGAAGCGGGCTCGGCGTTCGAGGTCCTGGCGGCCGACCCCGGCACGGGCAACCGCGTGGCGGTCGTCGGCACGATTGCTGCCTCGCGCTGACAAAAGGGGGGAGCGACCGACCGGTCGCTCCCCCTGATTTCGCGGCCCTAATCTGTCGGGCCCGGCATGCCGGAAGGGTTGGTTGTCAGGCGGCAGCGAACCGTATCGTGGTACGCCGGCGCATGGCCGCACCGACCAGGCCGAAGCCCAGGATCATGGACAACCAAGTCGCCGGTTCGGGCAGGGTGGTGGCGAACTGGTTGAACACTGCCGCCGTGGTCATGCGATAGCCGGGACGCGTGAGCGGGTCGAAAGCGGTCGTCCAGCCGATGACGTCAAACGCGGTGAGGTCAAGCGCGGTGATCTCCTGCATCTGGCCGTAGCCGGATGTGGGGTCGAGGACGCCCAGCTGCGGCACGTCTGCGGGGCTGTCCTTGAAATGCGAGGCTTGGCGGCCGTCGCCGTTACGCACGCCGGTCGACATCAGCGAGTTGCCCAAAACCTGGCTTTGGCCACCGTCGATGGAGAAGTAAGGCGTGCCCTGGGTCGACCAGTCGAGCACCCCCGGCGCGCTATAGCGGAACATGTCCAAGCCCGTGGCGATCGTCACGTTTTCGAGCGCGCCCGCGCGCGACGGGGTGTTGGGCGACGCCGCGCTGCCCGGCGCGGTGTAGGCGTCATAAGTGTCAACGCCACTGCGGAAGCCCAGCGCGTGGCCGATCTCGTGGATCGCGACGCCCACGAAGTCGAAGCTGTTCGCATCGATGCCGTCGCGCGGGTCGAAATCGAAGGAGAAGCCGGTGCTGAACGTCACCCCGCCGTCCGCGGCGGCGTAGTTGATCGTGCGCCCGTTGGCGTCAGTGGTGAGGCCCAGCGCCTTGGACGTGGAGGTGTTGATCGACACCACATTGTTGTTCTGCGATCCGTCATTGTCGATACGCAGCGCGGTATCGAGATAGCCGGTGCCGCTCGCATTCAGCGCGTTGGCCTGCACCGTCAGCGAGTTGAGCCCGTAGTCGGCCGACACGCCGAGCGGGCGGAGATTGGTCACCGCCGTCAGGTCGGTGGCGGATGTGATGTTGTTGTACAGCGCAGTGTAGTACGTGGAGTTGAACTGGAGCGCGGTGGCGCTGCTGGTCGAGCCCAGGATGCCCGCACCCAGCGCGTTGAAACCGATGTTGAGGTTCACCGTCACGTCGTTGGTCAGCACGGACGACCAGTAATAGGCGGCGGCCTCAAACCCTTGGCGTGCCTGGGTGCCAACCGCCGTGCCGCCGGTGTCGATCAGGTTGAAGTTAACGGCTTGGACCGGTGCGCTGGCGAGAGCGGCGGCGCCGGTGGCAAGCAGCAACATCTTCTTGAACAAGCGTCCCATCTCAATCTCCCTGTCGCGCCCCGGCGGGGGGATCATGACGGTCCCACTCTCACCCGATTAACGCCTGATTAACCTTTAGCGCCGACGCCGAATCGTCAAGCGCTAAGTGAGAATGTTTCGACTTTCCGGCACTATGCCAACGGAGTGTTGCCCCGTCGTAACATTCCGACGGCCGCGATTCAGCGCCGTGGCCATCCCTTTGTGCCAAACGCGCGTCCGACCCGGGACGTTGCCGCGTTCCGCACCAGGCGGGTGCCCGACAGGAAAACAGGAACAACGGTGGTCCGCACCCAGCGTAACCGGAACGCTCGCGCGTATTTGCGGGCAAACGCATCCGCGGCGATCGAGAAGCTGTCATCCTGCGTTCCGCCAATGAGATGGTGCTGGTGGAAGTCGATCACGTAGCAGGTGTGGCCGGTCACGTCCGCCATCATGCACAGGTCGGGACCGTACATGCGATAGCCGGTGAGGTCGCGCAACAGGCAAAGGTTGGCGCTGCGGCGTGCCACCATGAAGTTCTCGTCCAGCGTGAACACGCGCTGAGGAAGCTCGCCGCTCACCTGATCCTTGCCATGGGGATCGGTTATCCACAACGCGAACTCGCCCACCGCGACACGGCCGGCATTGCCGCGCACGGCCCGGTCAGGGTCGATCGCGGTCAGCTGGTGCCGCTCTTCCAGCTACGCCGGTACGAGCGAAAACGCCGCCAATTAAACGCGTAGCCGGCGCGCGATAATCGGTGGGAGGAGATCGTCCTTCATCTCCCGAACCTTGATTCGCCAGTCCCGCTTGTCGGTGGAGTCGGGGCGAACCTGAAACTGGGTGGTATGCGAGCGCTTTGAACCGTCCCATGTCGAGGTATAATAGTATAAGGCGATGGACTTGCGCGAGATGCCGTCAGGATGTGCGATCGGCTGCGGATTGCCGTGCTGGCTGTTCGAGGTTGTGTTGAAAACGACGCAACGGTTGAACAGCGGAACGATGCTGTGCTCGCACCTGGTCATGCGCTCGTCCCAGAGTTCCAGGCTGCCGCCATATTCGGCCCGCCAATCCTTGTTCAGGTAGATTAGCGCGTTGATCCGGCGTTCCAGGTTCATCGGCCGGTGATGATTGAAGTCCGCGTGGATGGACAAGTGGCCGCCCTGCTTGATCTCGTGAATGCCCGCACCCAGAAAATGCGGGTCGGGGATCAGTCCCTTGATGCCGGTTATATTCTCCATAATCTTGATGAACGGGCGGGAGTTGAAGGCGTAAAACAGCCCGCGCAACTCATCATCAAGGCTGTCGGGCTGGAAGCTGGACTTGAAGCGTTCCTGCGGGCGATCGAACATCATGTCGTCGCTGCCGGACCCTATCGCTTCGAAACGAGCCAGAACCTTTTCGAGAAGCGCCGGAGGAAGAAAGTCGTCGATCACGATATGAGGAAAGGGAGACGCTGCCTGGTAGGTCGCGGTCAGCTCCTTTCCCAATGACTGACCATTCGTCGATGCCAGGTAGCCGGTACGTTCGTCCATGGAATCTATGTACGTCACGGCCGTGGCTCCCAATACCTCGCACACACCTGTGGACTCTATGGAAAACTTGCGCTGCGGACAACGCCATTCTGGCCAGGCCTGGGCAAATCACCTTCCGGGCTGCCCGTTATCCCAGTCTGGTCGCCAACCGAAGCAATTGCCCGATCCGTGATCCGGCAATCTTCCGCAATCGCCGCGATCCCGACAGGAAGACGGCAGTGACCGACGTTTGTACCCAGCGCGAGCGGAGCGCGCGGGCATATTTCCGCACGAACGCTGTCACGGCATCGTTGAAGCTGGTGTCGATCGTGCCACCGCTCAGATGTTCGAGGTGGAAGTTGATGACGTAGCAGGTATGGCCGGTCACGTTCGCCATCACGCACAGGTCGGGGCCGTACATATGATATCCCGACACGTCGCGTGACAGGCACAGGTTCGCGACGCCGCACCACCATGAAGTTCTCGTTGAGCGAGAACACGCGCTGCGGGAACGATCCCAGCTTCACATCCGTGCCGTGGAGGTCGGTGATCCGTCTCGCATTGCGGCCGAGCGCGATACCGCCCGAATTGCCGCACACGCCTCAGCTCGGGGCGACCCCGCTCAAGTGGCGCAGCCGCTCTTCGAGCACGGCGCGGTCATCGAAGCGCAGCTCGATGTCCTGGTGCGTGAGGATCACATATTCACCCCGCGCCGCTCCCAGAAAGGCGTTGTAGCCGCTGAGCGCTTCAAAAACGTTGCCCTGCGAACTGTCGATGCACAAAGGCGAACCGGGGCGGATCGTCCGGGCGAAGGACCCGGACGTGTCCGGGAATAGGTGTGGCATCGGGCATGGACGCGCGGTTCTACGCCATGAATGGGAGGTTGGTGCAAGAGCACTTTGGAGACCTGTTGCCCGGTCGGCAAGTCGATGGTCGGGGTTGCACTCGGGCGGAGGGGCCGCTCCCGCACCGGCCGCTCTCGTCCGAACGCTGGACGCCCCCCGCTATTCACTGCGGCAAAAGATGTGTAGAATGGCAGGCACGCCGTCAGCCAGCCGCCATGCTCGAGGAACGCATGTCCGATCTGCTCCTTTACATGAGTTACGGACGCGACTGCTACCATCAGGAGACGATGTTCTCGATCCTGTCGGCGCGGCGGTACATGACGGGGGGGGAGGCGTGGCGACCGCTGGTCTACACGGATCGGCCCGGCGACTACGAATGGCTCGACGTCGACGTGCGCGAGCTGACGCCGGCGATGATGGAAGCGTGGATCGCGGGCGGTTATCCATTCCGGCGAAAGGTCGCATGCATTCTCGACGTGCTGGAAAGCGGCGTCGGCAAGCTGGCGTTCCTGGATGGTGACACCTTTTTCAAACAGAGCCCGCAGCAGCTTTTCGAGCGCATCGGACCCGGCCGGGCATGCCTGCACCTGCGCGAATTGCGTATGACCCGCCGCCCCGGTACTGCGGGGCAAAAATTGGGCTGCTTGTTTGACAGGGAGATCGTGCGTGACGCGGCCGGCCACCCGGTCAGGCTGCATCCGCGCGAGAGCATGTGGAACTCGGGCGTGATCGGCGTCGACGGCAGCGACATAGACAGGATTCGCCAGATCCTGACCCTTATCGACGACATATGGACGCACGATCAGTCGGTTCACACCCTGGAACAGTTCGCCGTCGGTCACGCTTTCGGAGAAGCGCTGAGCGAGACCGGCGACCTGGTGTTCCATTACTGGCACCATCGGCAGCGCGCTCCCTTTCTCGCCCGCCTGCCGGACCTGATCGCGCGGGCGCAGCAATTGCCTCTCGCTGATGCGGCGGAATGGAGCTACGGGCAGCGGCCCGTCGAGAAGCCGACGCGACGGGCGGCAGGGATGCTGAGAAATGCGGTGCACCGGGTCGGGTTCGATCACCGCTGGACGCGTACCAGTTTCTGACCTGACCGGTTTCGGCGACAACATGTCGGCTCCGACGGCATGACACGTAATCGCAACCACAGGTGGTCGGTTCCGCCAAGCCGCCTCTCGGCTGTCGGACAATCAGCTAACACGAATGACCGGAAACAGGTTCGTTCGCGACGGTACTAACGGCGAATTAACCAATAATGTCCCCGTAATCCTAATGCCTCAGGCCCATTGTAGGGACGACCACGCAAGGGGCTTGCAATGACCACGGGCAGTTCGATTGGCATCAATCTCGCCAATAACGTCTATTATGGTACTGAGTTTCCGTTCATCGACCGCATGAAATCGGCCGGCAGCTGGGTTGCCACCGGAGCCACCGAACCGATCAAGCTGGACAAGGACGGCTACCCCCTCGCCGTCCCGGCCGGGGCCGACAGTCTTTACACCATGGTGGGACTCGATCCCGCTTCGGCCGGCACCAGCAACACTTATGTGCTGACCTATACCGGCACGGCCGGCGTTTTCCTGATGGGCGCCAAGATCCTGTCCAGCGAACCTGGAAAGATCACCTTTCAGTACACCAGCACCGACACCAATCAGATGCTGCTGGCTGTGGGCGGGCTCGATCCCAAATCGCCACTCGGCGACATGCACCTGGTGCGCAGCGATCAGGTGGACCTGTTCAACGCGGGCGAAATCTTCAACCCGGCGTTCACGGACAAGATCGGCCAGTTGGACACGCTGCGGTTCATGGACTGGATGAATACCAACGCGACCAACGTCCAGAAATGGTCCGACCGTACGACGCTCAGCGACATGACCTGGCAGACGTCGGGCGACAGCTCCATGCCGATCGAGGTTATGGTCGCGCTGGCGAACAAGACCAAGACGAACATGTGGCTGAACGTGCCGACCAAGGCGGACGACGATTACGTCCGCCAGATGATGACCTATGTCCGCGACCACCTCGATCCGTCGCTGTCGGTGCACCTCGAATACTCGAACGAGGTGTGGAACTGGCAATTCCAGCAGGCGGCCTATTCGCATATCGAGGCGGCAAAGCTGTGGGGCACCGATGCCAACCACGACGGGCATATCGACCCGTATGACTCGGCCGAACAATATGGAGCGGGATGGGTCACCTGGTACGGTTATCGCGCCGCACAGGTCGCCAATATCGCCAATCAGGTATTCGGCGACGATGCGAGCCGCCTTCACAATGTGATCGCGACCCAGACGGCGTGGGTGGGGCTGGAAGGGCTGATCTTCGACGGCGTCGCCCGCGCGAATCTCGGCAGCGTCGACCAGCTGTTCGACGATTACGCGGTGACCACCTATTTCGACGGTATGATGCGGGGCGCGAATGACGCCGACCGGGCCACCATCCTGTCCTGGGCGCGCAGTGGTGATGCCGGCCTGACCGCAGCGTTCGCGGCACTGAAGGATGGCACGGGCCTGACCGCCAAGGATGAGGGCTCGCTTGCCTGGTTGAAGCAGGTGCTCATCGCGCAAGGTGCCGTGGCCAAGAAGAACGGGCTGAACCTCGTCGCCTATGAAGGCGGCGTCGACCTGACCGGCGGGGAAAGGCAGGGCAACGAGGTCGTTGCGTTCCTGAAACGGCTCCAGGCGGACCCGCGCATGGGCGACATCTACAAACAGATGGTGGATGACTTCGGCGCGGCCGGCGGCACGCTGCTCAATCCGCTGATCGATGTCGACGCGGGCTTCTGGGGCACGCTGAAGTCGATCTACGACACGGGAAGCCCCGAATGGGACGCGCTCGTCGCAGCACAAAAGGCGGTTGCCGGGTCGAAGCCGACGACGGGCACCACCGGATCCCCCTCACCGGTACCCGCAACCCCCACTGCACCCACACCGTCCCCGCCGGTCTCGCCGGAACCGACCGGGCCCGTCTTGCCGGCCGGCCTGACCGACCAGGCCAACTACACCATGGCCGATGGCGAAAAGACCATCGGCTATGTCGGTGCCGACAAGTTCACCGCGATCGGCAACGCGCTCGACAATACGATCACCGCGGGCAACGGCGGCAGCAGCCTTTCCGGCGGGGCGGCGAAGGACGTGCTGATCGGCGGCAACGGCGCGGACCTGCTCGATGGCGGTGCCGGCGCCGACACGATGATCGGCGGCGCGGGTGATGACATCTACATCGTGGATGATGCGGGTGACGTGGTGATCGAAAAGGCGAACGGCGGTACGGACGAGGTCCGCACGTCGCTGTCGGTCTATACGCTCGACGATGAGGTCGACAACCTGACCTATACCGGGACCGGGCGCTTCACTGGTACCGGCAACGCGGCGGCCAACGTGCTGACTGGCGGCAATGGCGGCGCGACCCTGTTGGGCGGTGCCGGCAACGACCGGCTGATCGGCGGCAGCGGCGCGGACCTGCTCGATGGCGGGACGGGCGACGACGTCATGACCGGCGGCGCGGGCGACGACGTGTACGTGGTCGACAGCGCGGGCGACCAGGTGATCGACGCCGCTGGAGGCGGCACGGACGAGGTGCGTACGACGCTGGCCAGCTACACGCTGCCCGACCGGGTCGAAAACCTGACCTATGTCGGTCTCGGTACCTTCTTTGCCATCGGCAACGACGACGCCAACATCATCACCGGCGGTGCGGGTGACGACACGTTGAACGGCGGCGCCGGCAACGACACGTTGAACGGGAGTGCGGGTAACGACAAGCTTTACGGCGGGCTCGGCAACGACGTGCTGAACGGCGGCTCGGGCAACGACCTGCTTGACGGCGGGGCGGGCGACGACGTCATGACCGGCGGCATCGGCAACGACGTGTATCTGGTCGACTTCGTGGGTGACCGGGTGATCGAGCTCGCCGGGCAGGGAACGGACGAGGTCCGCACGACGCTTGCCGCCTACACGCTGGGCGACAATGTCGAGAACCTGACGGCCATCGGTACCGACTATTTCACCGGCACGGGCAACGCGCTCGCCAACGTGATGACCGCCGGCGCCGGCGGAGCCAAGCTGATGGGCGGCGACGGCGACGACACGCTGAACGGCGGCGCGGGAGTCGACACGCTGGAGGGCGGCGCCGGCAAAGACAAGCTGTACGGCGGCGCTGGCAATGACGTGCTGAACGGTGGCGCGGGCGACGACCTGCTCGACGGCGGTGCGGGCAACGACGTCATGACCGGCGGCATCGGCAACGACGTTTATGTGGTCGACTCCGTGGGTGACCGGGTGATCGAGCTGGCAGGGCAGGGGACGGACGAGGTCCGCACGATGCTTGCCGCCTGCATGCTGGGCGACAATGTCGAGAACCTGACCTACAACGGCACCGGCTTCTTCACCGGCACGGGCAACGCGCTCGCCAACGTGCTGACCGCGGGCAACGGCGGCAGCCGTCTGTCGGGCGGCGCCGGCGACGACACGCTGAACGGTGGCGCGGGAGCCGATCACCTGGACGGTGGCGCAGGGGCCGACCGCATGGTCGGCGGCGGCGGCAACGACATCTATGTGGCCGACGACTATCGTGACACGGTTGTCGAGTTGCCCGGCGGCGGCACGGACGAGATCCGCACCGCGCTCGGCGCCTTCGTCCTCACGGACAACGTCGAGAACCTGACCTATACCGGCACCGGTATGTTTCAGGCGCTGGGCAACGCGCTCGACAACGTCATGACCGGCGGTCCGGGATCGAACCGGATGCTGGGTGGCGCGGGCAATGACACGCTGATCGGCGGCAACTCGGCGGACGTGCTGGACGGCGGCACCGGCGCGGACCGCATGGTTGGCGGCGGCGGCAACGACATCTACTTCGTCGACAATGTCGGCGACCAGGTGGTGGAGAATGCCGGCGGCGGGATTGACACAGCGTACAGCTCGATCACCTACACCCTGTCGGCCAATGTGGAAAACCTGCAGCTGTTCGGCGGCGGCGTGATCGACGGCACGGGTAACGAACTCGCCAACACGATCATCGGCAATGCCGTGGCCAACCGCCTGTTTGGCGGCGCGGGTAACGACATGCTGTTCGGCGGTGGGGGCGACGACATGCTGGACGGCGGTGACAGCGACGACACGCTGCTGGGCGAGGACGGCAACGACACGCTGTACGGCGGGGCTGGGGACGACACGCTGGTGGGCGGTGCGGGCAACGACGCGCTGATCGGCGGGGCCGGCGCCGACGTCCTGACCGGCGGCACGGGGACCGACCGTTTCGTGTTCCGCGTCGGCGAGCTCAGCGCAGATCCGGCCAAGACCGACCGGATTACCGACTTTTCCCGCGATGAAGGCGACAAGATCGACCTGTCGGCATTCGACGCCGATCCTTCGACGGCGAAGCGGGACGCCTTCACCTTTGTTGGCACTGCCGAGTTCAGCAAGCGCGCGGGCGAGGTCCGGATCGACACATCCGGCACCTATCAGGTGATCTCCGGCGACCTGAACGGCGACGGGGTGGCCGATTTCACGATCAACGTGAACAAGAACTTCGGCACGCTGATCGCCACCGACTTCGTTCTGTAAGAGGACTCAAGCGCCGGGAGGGGCAGCGTTTTCCCCCCCCCCGGCGCTCGGGTGCCGGGCCGACGTCCCGGCCTTGGACGGCGCCGGCGTGCGCCGTTCGCTTGTTCTGTCACCCCCAGCTGTTACAGGCGCGGGAACGGCTTGCGGGGGGAACGACGTGGCCAGTGTTGATGCCAAGGCCTTGGACGTGAATCAGGAACGGCGCTTGGCGGCCGAAGTGTCGGTCGTCGTGCCCGCATTCAACGAGATCGCGAACATCGCACCGATGGTCGAGGCGGTGGGCGCGGCGCTTGCCGGCATCCGGTGGGAGATCATCTTCGTCGACGACAACTCCCCCGACGGCACCGCCGCACGGGTGAGGCAGCTGGCGCAGGAGAACACGCGGGTCCGCATTGTCCAGCGCTTTGGCCGCCGCGGCCTGTCGTCCGCATGCATCGAGGGTATCCTCGCCAGCGCGGCGCCGATCGTCGCGGTGATGGATTGCGACCTCCAGCACGACGAGGCGCTGTTGCCACGGATGCTGAAGGTGCTTCAGGCGGGCGATGCCGACCTGGTGGTGGGCAGCCGCTATGTCGAGGGCGGCAGCCTCGGCGACTGGACACGCGGCCGCGCCAACGCCAGCAAGCTTGCGACCCGCATGGCGACCATGCTGACGCGCACGCCGATCAGCGATCCCATGAGCGGCTTCTTCATGATCACGCGCGAGGCGTTCGAGCGGTCGCTGCCGCGGCTGTCGTCGGTGGGCTTCAAGATCCTGCTCGACATCGCCGCCAGCGCGCCGGCGCCCCTGCAGGTGGTGGAGCTGCCCTATACCTTCCGCACCCGCCAGCACGGCGAAAGCAAGCTCGATGCGCTGGTGCTGTGGGAATATGCCCAGCTTATCCTCGACAAGGCGTTCGGCAGGTACATTCCCGTCCGCTTCATCAGCTTCGCCATGGTGGGCGGCTCGGGCGTGGTCGTGAACTTCGCGACCTTCTGGCTTTTCTTCCTCGGCCTGGGCCTCAGGTTCGGGCGCGCCACCGCCATCGCGGTGCTGGTGTCGACCACCACCAATTTCCTGCTCAACAACGTGCTGACCTATCGTGACCAGCGGCTGAAGGGCTACCGCCTGCTGCGCGGCTGGGTCACCTTCAACATCGTCTGCCTGGCCGGCAGCGCGGCCAATGTCGGCGTCGCCCGCTGGTATTATTACCAGTACCACGGCTCCACCACGATCGCCCTGCTCGCGGGCATCGCCATCACCACTGTGTGGAACTACGCCATGTCGTCCATCTTCACCTGGCGGAAGAAGTAGGGGGCGCGCGCCGGGCGGCGTCGCGCGCGCGCAATCGCGCGATCACGACCCGCCCGGCCGCCTGTTCCGGCACCTCCACCCACCGCCACGTCGCCCAGACTCCGGGTCTGCTAGGTGTTTGGTCCCAGGCTTTGATGGTGCATTATCCACACGCGAGTGGAAGGAGGCACTATGGGCCAGGCTCTACACGGGAGCGCCCGGACAACAGAGGGTGATCGCATGCGATCACCCGTCGAGCAATACAGCATGTGAAGAGAGCCTGAGGGCGCTCGCCAGGCGCCACGGCGTCAACCAGAAGACCGTCGCCAAGTGGAAGAAGCGGACGTCGGCGGCCGATCTGCCAACGGGTCCGAAGGACCCAGGATCAACCTCGCTGACGATTGAGGAAGAAGCGGTAGTTGTCGCGTTCCGGCGCCACACACTGTTGCCGCTGGACGGGCGATCGCATGCGATCACCCCTCTAAGCGCTCCAGCCCATCATCCCGCACCTGACGCGATCGTCGCCCGCACCACTGCCTCCAGCGCCACGGCATCAGCCGCCTGCCCGAGGTGGAAGGCGACAAGACCTGCCAAGCGCAAGTTCAAGCCGTACCCGATCGGGCTCGGCGGGGCGAACCGTGTAACGGCCTCTGCCTTCCTGGAAGCGTTGGTCGCCGCCGTGCCCTACAAGATCCACACCGTCCTGACCGACACCGACCGTCGCGGATTGATCCGGGGAATCAATCCGAAGGGAGGCATCCAGTTCACCTTTCCGCCGCGCTACGCCGATGGCCCCACCGCCCGCTACATCACCCGAATGTTCGACATTCGCTGCGAGGAGAACGGTATCGAGCACCGCCTCACCAAGGTGAAGCATCCCTGGTCCAACGGACAGAGCCTGCCCCGGCGAAGGCCGGGGTCGAGCGGATGAACCGCACCATCAAGGAGCCACCGCCAAGCGCTACCACTATGACACGCACCGGCAGCTCGAGACGCACCTCGCCGACTTCATCGCCGCCTACAACTATGCCCGGCGGCTAAAGACGCTACGCGGCCTCACACCCTACAAGTTCATCTGCAAAGCATGGGCTGAACAGCCTCAGCTGTTCACCGCTAACCCGCACCACCGGGACCAAACACCTAGAGTCTGAATCAGCTGGGCTGAATCGGGTGGGGGATTCACACGGGCGCGGAAGTCTGATTCAAGCTGCTGGCCGGGAGGAGGTCGGCAGGTGTGGGTCGAGCCTATTCGGATGATCTTCGGGAGCGGGTGGCGGCGTCGGTGCTGGCAGGCCGATCGTGCCGGGCGACGGCGGCGCCGTTCGGGGTGAGCGTGGCGAGCGCGGTGAAGTGGTCGCAGCGCTGGCGCGCGACGGGCAGTGCGGCGGCCCAGCCGCTGGGTCGCCAGCAGCCGCGGGTCGCTGGCGGTAGAGCGCGAGTGGCTGCTGGAACGGCTCGCGACCAAGCCGGACGTGACGCTGCGCGGTCTGGTCGCGGAGTTGGGCGAGCGGCGTGGTGACGAGCTACGGCTCGGCGTGGCGGATCGTGCGCGAGGCTGGCGTGACACACAAAAAAGACGCTGATTGCCCGCGAGCAGGACCGGCCGGTGATCGCGCGGCGGCGCGCACAATGGCGCAAGTATCAGGGCCGGATCGATCCTCGCCGGCTCGTGTTCATCGACGAGAGCCGAGCGTTA
>Ga0210040_10000111_pt1 | contig 164149 bp, 149 predicted proteins | sample CryGeyCG12114_NA_FD_185462 | JGI IMG/M metagenome (GOLD analysis project Ga0210040, IMG submission 185462) | Groundwater microbial communities from aquifer - Crystal Geyser CG19_WC_8/21/14_NA (SPAdes) (version 2) | ecosystem: Environmental > Aquatic > Deep subsurface > Groundwater | place...
GTAGGCTGCGCTTGTGCGGGACCGGATGAAACCGACTGGGAAGGCAATAAGAGCTGAAAACGGCAATTTGCAAGGCGGGTGGGAACGCCTGAAACAGCGTGGAATCGAACGCTGGTGACCCCTACGGTTAGACAATCGAAGTCCCAAGAACAATCAGGACGTCCCAACTCGTTGAGTTCATTGGATTGTGGCTGCAGCATGGGGGTCAGCTGATCCTACCAGATGTCATCAAATCCGGCTCGATGTGTGGGACCGAATGTGGGACTTCGAAGGCCATCATATGCCCCTTACAGCGCTCAAGGTCCGCACCGCCAAGCCAGGCAAGCACACCGATGTTCACGGGCTCTACCTGCTTGTCCGGGAGAGCGGCTCACGGTCGTGGGTGCTGCGGATGCAGCATCAGGGTAGACGCCGCGACTTCGGCCTTGGTGCTGCGCAGGACGTCACGCTGGCAGAAGCGCGAACACTTGCCTCCGACTTCCGCCGGCTAATCCGCAGTGGCGTTGATCCGGGCAGAGAACGCACGCTCCGGCTCAGGGCCGTGCCACGGTTCGAAGCTGTGGCGCGTGACTGCTACGACGCCATGAAGGGCGGCTGGAAGAACCAGCGGCATGAGTCATGGCTATCGAGCCTGGAGAACCATGCCTTTCCGACGATTGGCGGTAGATTGGTCGATGAAATCGACGGGTCAGCGGTCTTGGAGGTGCTGGAGCCAATCTGGCTAACCATCCCCGACACCGCCCGCCGCATCCTTCAGCGGATCGGGACGGTGCTCGACTACGCGCATATCAAAGGGCTCATTCCGGAAGAAGTATCGCTCCGCTCCGTGACGCGCGGCCTGCCGCGGCAGGCACGGCAGGTCACCCACCGTGAAGCAATGCCCTATGCCAAGGTGCCTAGGTTCATGGCGGCGTTGCTTGAGCTTCCGAGCACCGCTGGCCGTGATGCCCTGAAGCTTACCGTCCTTACGGCCGTCCGCTCCAACGAGACCCGGTTCGCTAGGTGGAGTGAGTTCGACCTCAAGGCAGGGGCTTGGTCCATCCCAGCCGAGCGGATGAAGATGAAGGAGGCCCACCTCGTGCCGCTCTCGCCGCCAGCGCTGGCGCTGCTCAAGCGAATGCGGCGGGAGTGCCTTGCGCTTGAGGGAGAGATCAGGCCGGACCGGCTTGTCTTCACGGCTACCGGCACCAAGCCGATCAGCGACATGACCATGCTGAAGGTGCTTCGCGACATGAGATTGGCCAGCGTCACGGTTCATGGCTTCCGCAGCTGTTTTACCGACTGGGCGGCGGAGTGCACCAACACTCCCAAGGAGATAGTCGAAAAGGCGCTAGCGCACCGCATCCCGAATGCCGTCGAGGCGGCCTATCGGCGTACCGACTTCTTCGACAAACGCCGAATTCTGATGAACAAGTGGGCGGCCTATGTGATCGGGACAAGTCGGGCAGGCGCGCGGATGTCGTAAGATGGCCGTCAGGAGACCGTCCGCTCTTCGCGGCGAAGCTTGGGAAGCGGCCGCTCGTTCAGCTGCCGGGAATGTCTGCTTTCGACCCATTGCGGACAGTCGTATCGAATATACGGTGAGCAGATGAGATTCCTCGCCAGCGGCGTGGAACAAGCTTGCCGCCGAGGCAGCAAGCCGGGATTCCTTGGTCGCTAGGAGGTGAGGTTGCGGGCTCGTCCGGGAACTTCGCAGCCTCAGATTGCGTAGACACGTATCAAAGGACCGACGCCTTTATCGGCACCCGCCGCACGCACCGATCGTCTACAACGAGCCCGATGTCGCAAAATCAGACGGGATCTGGGCTCACAGCTTGGGGTCAAGACGCGATGCGGCGCTGCTGGCTTACTACCGCAGGCGAAGGATCTGGCAGTTGCGCTGGAGCAAGGGCGGCGATCCGGTGCTAGTGGACGACGCCTTTGTTCATGCGAGTCCTCAGAGATGAGGGGTGTCCTCCAAGCTGTTAGTGTCTCCCTCTTCAAAGTCCGGATCTGATTGAACGCCCGCTTTCCACCCGGGGCGAACCCTTCAGATCGAACGTCGGCTATTAACCCATTCGAAGTTTCGCAGGCGTGGCACCGAAGTAGTCTGGCGGCGCACCTTCTGAGATGGTCTCACTCCGTCGTGATTTGTGTCGGACAACAACGACGCCATTCCGCGCTTGCTGGGCTTGAATATATCCGCCGGCGTGGAGCGCGACAAGCACGGCGGCAGAAGCCGATTGCTGCCGTTCGCGACAATACGACGGCCAAGCAGCAGCCGATCTGGGTCGCTTTCAACCATGAGCGCCGCCGCTCCTCGGGCGAGTTTGCACGGCGACCTCGGCCTTAGAGGTCAATGGCGAGACGTGCCCCAGCAGAGCTTCTCTGTCCCTCCCTAAAGCTCGACCCGCTTCTGGCTAAGCCAAGTTGCCTTGCAAGTTTCTGTTGATAGCGGTCGCTCAATCTGACACCCGAAGTCAAGGTTGAACGAGCATAGGGGTGATCGTGACCAACCGATCCGTCCTGTTGGCATCAAATTACGACGTTTGGCGCGAGCCATTTAATGGTCAGTCGCAGTCGTTTATCAAGGTCGTGGCCGGCCTTGAAGACGCCGACATCCTGGCGCCCGGCGGTGCTCGATATCTCGGCGGCCAAACAGTACCCACCCTTGGGTATCTGTTCGGTGAACTTTCCCACCGCATCGCGTCTCGAGTGCGCCGAAGCGTCGGCCGAGCGGACCATTCGAACATGGTTCCGACAAGCGTTGAGAAGAACTACGACGTTTTTTTCTTTTGCTGCCAGTTCCCGCACGAACTGGCAGCGCTCGACCGCTTGAAAGGCTGGCGGGAGAGATGCGACACGGCCGTATGCTAGGTTCTTGAAACATGGTCGTCATCAGTTGCTCTCCACGCGTCAAATCTGCCAGTGCTGGACAAGTTCGACCACGTTTTCGTGCTCAACGCAGCTAGCATAGCTTCGCTTCAGCAGTTCACCAGCGCACCAATATCGCACCTTGCATCTGCGGCAGATTGCATGATGGCCCGCCCGGCGCCTGGCGCTTCGAACCGCAACATCGACGTTTATAGCTTCGGTCGCCGCTCGGCAGCAATCCACGAGCAATTGCTGGACATGGCGGAGCAAAACCCCGACTTTTTGTATGTCTACGACACGATCCGCGGCGGAAAGGTCGGCAACTGGCGTGAACATCGCATGCTGACGGCGGCCATGATGAAAAACAGCAAGTATTTTATCGCCTTCAATCCGTCCGACGTAGGAGGCGGCGCCACCGGCAGTTTCTGCGGTGAGCACGCACTCTCGACCCGTTATTTCGAAGGAATCGCAGGCGGCGCGGTGATGCTCGGCACCGAACCGAATTGCCCTGAATATTCCAGCAATTTCGACTGGCCGGACGCATTGATCAAACTGGACCCGGATGGTGACATCGCTACCTTATTGGAAGATCTCAATGGACAACAGGGTCGGGTCGAGACTGCAAGCAAACGGAACGTTTCTCAGGCGATGCAGCGACACGATTGGTCGCATCGTTGGCTTTCAATCCTGAATTGTCTTGGTTTGCCAGCATCCTTCGAACTTACGGAGCGAATTGAACTGCTTAGCTCGTTGTCGAAGCTGCTCTTTTGAACCGAGACGTTGATTGCTGCATTGTTGGCGGCGGTGTTGTAGTTTTTGCATGCGCAGCATCGCTTGACCGAAGCGGCGCTACGGTCATTGCGCTGGTGCCGAGTTCAGTGCAGACCGCAGCGCCTCCCGCCAGTTCCGTTTCAAGCTCGCGAAGCGAATGTCCGCATTGGGTGTGAAGCAGACCTTAGGGGTTGCGGCCAACGAACTTGAAGATTGCCGTAGCGCAGAAGCGAAGGAAAACAGCGAAAAGCACCTTCGGAGGCGCGCGCCAAAGTATCTGACTGTCCCACCCCCAGCCCATGTCGAATGTCTTATCTACGAGGGTCGCGATCCACATGAACGTCAGCATGACGATGAATGCCACGGACACGCGGTTTACGGCCCTACGTTGGCCAGCGACGAACTGGTCTAGCTTCCTAGCGTGGATATTTCACTCCCTCCGAATGTCCGCAATGGGTCGAAAGCGGACCTTTGGCTTGAATGTCCGCTTTGGGTGGAAAGCGGACATTCGCAGTTGACCGCGTCGGCGCGACTTGGCCGTAAGCGGACGGTCTGGTTCGCAATTGAGCAGCTAGTATGCCGACATCGTCTATGCTCTTCTATCCGAGCGTATCGTGCAGGCCGAAGGGGGTCACATGAGTGTTCGACGAGGAGCATTGGGCGCAGCCTGCCTCAAAGCTCTACTCGTTCTGTCAGCTTGCACGAGTAGTCGCGGCTCGGAGGAGCTTGCCGTCTGGACCAAGGCACTAGCAGACAACCAGCGGGACGGTCCGGAGCTAATTCTGTTCGAACGAGGGGACAGGAGGTTGGCCTTTATCGGAGTGCAGCACGACTCCGACCCGGCCAGCAGGACACATCGGCTGATCGACTCCACGTTCCTAATCTTCAAGCCCCGCGTCGTGATCGTTGAGGGCGCTCCAACCAGCTGGGGTTACAGTCCAAGACGCCTGATCGAAGTCGGAGGCCAGCGGCCAGATGCCCAAGGGCTGCTGCCTGAAGGTGAGACGGTGCCGACGGTGCGCGGGGCTCTCGCAGCGGGAAGCATCATCGTCGGGGGTGAGCCGAGCGACGCCGACGTTAGGCGAATTGCTGCCACTCGCGGCGTTTCTGACGAAGACCTGCTCGGCTTCTACGTTTTGCGGGTGGTGCCTCAATGGCTGTCGCAGCGGGAGTTCGACGACTTGAGCAGCACACGCGACCGCCCTGGTCGACAACCAGCTTGCTCGAAGTCGAGCCGAGCTGAAGCTCAGCCCCGACCTCCTGCCGGACGCCGCGGCGTGGCGCCGCTGGCGACTAGAGCGCAACGTTGGAGCAAGCCCCGATCGCATCGATATCGAGGAAGCAGGACCGCTTGCTGATGGTCCTTGGAAGACGAGCCACGTAGGAGCAGCGATCTCCAGGGCTCGTGACACCCATCTCTTCGAGCTTACGAGGGCCGAACTCGCGAAACACCGTTCAGTGCTGGTCGTGTTTGGAGGGAGCCACGCTCTCATTCAGCTTCCTGCGCTGAAAGGGTTAATGGGCGCGCCATGTTATCGTGGCGAGAATATAGAGAGCGTTCCAAAGAGTTGTAAAAGCTAGTCGTCGAACCAAAGCGATGTCCTTTTGCGAGGGGGCGATGCTCTTTAGACCAGTGTCTGCCTAGGGCGCCTGATGGACGCGGCGCTAATGTCCGCTTTGGGGCGGAAGCGAACATTTGGCGCTGAATGTCCGCTATGGGTGGAAAGCGGACATAAGGAGATGGTCGTCAGGCGCTAAAAGGTTTGGCGATTATGTAGCTTGCAAACGCGGTCGCGAAGGCTCGTTTTCCATGCCAAGGCTGTCTAGGCAATGGGCTAGACGGTCTTAGTTAGCGCGAGTAACTTCTTGCAGCCGACGCAAACCGATGGAGCAAAGTTGTGAGCACCCTAGCGCTTTTCGGTCCGTTCATCTTCATGTTGGCGGGCGCAGTGCTGCTCTTCTTATTGAGCAAGCGCGCAAGACGAATGAGTTCGAGGGAGCGTAATGCAGTGGTCACTGCGATCTTTGGATTGTTCCTCTGCGGCAAATACACCTTGCTGATCGATCAGTCCGACAAATGGGTCCGAGTCTCACTGGAATGGATTTGGGTCATTGGCATTGGCGGCATGATGGTCATGCTGGCCTATGCCAATCTGGGCTCCGCGAAGCGGGAAGCAAATTCAGCGACGCGGTGATGAACGTAAACGGACAGGCTCTCCTGTCGCCTACTCCGAAGGGACATTCATTTTTCCGTTTCGACCTTCGGCTTAGCCTTTGCTACCTTCCGCAATCGCTCATCCCAGCGCGCTTCGTCCTCGTCCGCCTCTAGCTCGCGAGCGAGTTTCTTGAAACGGAGAGGCGTTCAGGCTTGATGCCACGTCCCGCCAATGTCCGATATGGGTGGAAAGCGGACGTTCTATCCTGCCGCCGATTCGGCTACTGCGCCGGTCGATGGATGTCAGCTCCGATACAAACTGGAAACTCTACGGACGCGCGCTCGACATCCTTGAGGGCCGGTCAAACGGTCATGCTTTGCCAATCATCCGAGTCTTGACTTTGCGGGGCTTCGCTCCCGCAGCGACTGTCCTGAGCGACTACGTGTCGGATGCAGAAGCCATTCGGATGCTTCGGAGAGAGGCACGTCGGGGCGACGGCACCGCAGCTTACAACTTGGCCATCACTCACCGGAACAGGGGCGACATGGCGAGCTACCGAAGAGCGCTGGCCTTTGCCGCAAAGCTCGATGGCGATGCAGCGTCCGAGCTTCGGCAGTTCAAGACGCGCTTCCCTTACGAGGTGATGCGCCGATTTCGAAGGTTAGCTCCAGACCGCGCCTGAATGTCCGCTTTGGGTCGAAAGCAGACACTCGAGCTGAACTCAAGCAAGGCGCAAGGGCTCAGCTGTGGAACTTATCAGAGCTTCACCGAGCAAGGCGCACCCTCCAAGGGCATAGGCCAAGACGTCGCGCGCATCATAAGTTGACCCGAGAACTGCAAGGTAATTAGGGTCGCCTGCAGCTGGAGGATCATCGACATCCGGAACTGCTGGCCGCCCTCGACGAGGGTGGGCGCGAGGAGCGCCAGCCGCACGGCTTTTCGTGACTCAAATGGCAGCGCAGCCCTACTTTTCGGTGATCATGCCACCACATTCCTGACGGCGACAGCCTGGGCGACCGGCAGCGAAGCGTTCACTGGGTTGAGAGGTGGATTGCCGTCGTTCATCATAAGGTGCGGATTTTCATCACTCTCTTGCTTCGAAACTTTCGCCAGCACGGCCTCGAGTAGCGGAGTCATGATGCCGAGCCGGCGCGCCTTGATTACGAGGTCCCATAGCGGCTCGAATTTCTTCCAGCCTGCGGCGTAGAAGAAGTGCTTGGCCCGGTGCTTGTAGCTCTGGTGAGTCAGGGAACCCGCCGCGATGTTCCGCCACCCGTAGAACTCCCGATAGGCCCGATCGTACCCTGCCTTCAGTGCCCTGGGATTAAGCTTCGCTGGCCGGTAGACCACGTGCCGCGTATCGTAGAGGTTCCAGTCGGAGCTGGTTATCCTGCCCTGCGAGGCGAGTGAACGGTACAACTCCGTGCCAGGATAAGGCGTCTGGATGTGGAAGGTGGAGGTGGTCACGCCGTGGCGGACGGCCCAGTCCACGGTGCGATCGAATACATCCTCTCCATCGTCGTCCATGCCGAACACGAATGAACCGTTGATCATGATCCCCAGATCGCTCAGCCGCTTGGTGACCGCGCCGTAATCGCGCGCAAGGTTCTGCTTCTTGTTCGACGACGACAGGTTCTGTGGACTGAACGTTTCAAAGCCGACGAACAGGCTCCGGAGACCAGAGGTGGCGGCCTTCTCGATCAGGTCGCCTCGTAGAACGCTGTTCACTGTGGCGGCTCCTTGGAACAGCCGACCCATGCCACGCATCCCCTCGAACAGGGCTTCAGCGAAACGTCGATCCCCCAGCAGGTGGTCGTCCAGGAAATAGAGGTGCCGTCCCGGCAACCGCTCGATCTCGGCAAGCGCTTCATCAACCCGTTGCGCATAGAAAGACCGTCCGCCGGCGAAGAAGGCGTCCTTGTAGCAGAAGCTGCAATGTTGCGGGCAGCCACGCGTCACGACGATGGAGTTCGGGACGAGGTACCGGTTTCGCTTGATGAGGTCTCGACGGACCGGCGGCAGACCATGAATCGTGCGACCGCTGGTTGAGACATAGCGTGCGCCGGGGGTGCCAACTTTCAAGTCGGAAAGGAACAAGGGAAAGGTCTGCTCGCCAGGACCGATGAAGATCGTGTCGGCGTGGCGGGCAGCTTCATCCGGGAGCGACGTCACATGAAGCCCGCCCAGCGCTACATGGCAGCCCTTGGCCCGATAATGATCGGCGAGCGCATACGCGCGGTAGGCATTGGTGATGTAGACTTGGATAATGACCAAATCCGGCTCGTCGGAGGTCACAAGCCGCTCGACGTGTTCATCCACGATGTCGACCTCGTCATCAGGATCGAGGAACGAAGCCAACGTTGCTAGGCCGAGCGGAGGAAAGAGGGAATACTTGATTGGACGCCAGAACGGGCTGGTGGCTTCCGTCAAGGCGGGCAGGATCATCTTCACTTTCAACGCTCATCTCCGTGCATGTGAGGCACACGAAGCCTGCATACGGCGCGTGGTGAAGGCATGAGCTAAATGTGATGCTTGCCTGAGAAGTCGATGATTGTTGGCTAGGGATGGAAAACCCACTTGGTCACAGACGCATTCCGAGCCAGATCACTGCCTCGGTTGATGACGCGACCACTGGGTCGATGACTTTTGTCCACCATGAACTTGTCGGGAGGTGAGCGGCGGATCTTTCATGATGCTCCTGCTCTTCCTCGATGATTTGCTGCAAGGCATGAACAGCGCGCGCGTCTCTAACTTCCAGAGTCGCGACCTGCTCATGCAAGTGACGCAACACCATCCGCTCAACTGCGACTGTCGTCGCTGCCATCGCACCTCGACGAAGTAGGCCTGTGACTGCTCCCAAGGCGAGGGCACCCAAGGCGCAGAGATGGTAGCTACGACACCGGCGCACTCCACGCGCCTTCAACTCAGCGCTAAACAGTGCTCGGTGACTCAACTCGTGGACACAGAAGTGGCTTAGTTCGTCGACGAGCTCCGGTGCGCGCCAACGGCGACGAACATCTGGGCGGTATAGATGCAGACAGCGCCATGCTCTCCGGCATGGGCCACCTTCATTACCCGATCCCCAAGGTTTTCACCCGTCCTCAGGCGCGCTAAGGTCCGCAATGGGTGGAAAGTGGACGTTAGCCGACGTATCGAAACGAGGGTGTAACTTCGCCGAGTGGCTTCTTGCGTACTGGAGGCTTGATGTATCGTCGTGATGTCCTTCGCCTTGCCGCTGCTTCGCTGGCGCTGCCAGTCGCCGCTCGCTTGCACGCGGATGGCGCCGAGCCCGTAGTAATTGGACGAATCAGATTGCAGGACCGACGGGTGGTGATCCCCGTCTCGTTCAATGGCGGTGCTAGCATGCCGTTCATCATCGACACCGGCGCGGTGGTCAGCGTCATTGACGAGGCACTGGCGCAAGGCATGCAACTTAGCAGGCGGGGCAGCACCACTCTTGGCGGCATCGGCGGGCGCGACACTTATCCGCTCTACATGGCCGAGAACGTCGTCTTCGGGGAAGCGGTGCGGCAGCCGACAGCAGCTTTCGCTGCCCGTCAGGGCGGCTTTGGAGAGTTTCGCGGAGCGTTGGCGGCAGGTATTCTGACGGCGCTCGACAGCGATCTCGATCTCGAGGCAGGCGAATGGCGTGTCTACCCGCAGGGCCGACGCAGCCGGCCCGGCTTCGTTCGAGTGAAGGGTGGCTTCGTGGGTGGCCAAGGGGGGCAGTCGCCACGGTTGTTTGCGGAAGCTGAGGTCAACGGCAAGCCGCTCCGCTTCCTCATCGACACCGGTGCGCCGGGCGGACTGTCGCTTCACGAAGGAGCGGTGAGGAAGCTTGGCCTGTGGGATGACAGGCGGCCCTACGCGCCGCAGCGAACCAGCGGCATTGGCGGGAGGGGCGGCCTCGGTCGCCTCGTTCGCGTCAACAGTATAACGTTTGCGGGTTGTCGCTTCGAACGACCGGCCATCCTGTTGCGGCAGGATGGCATGTCTCGCGATGAGGATGGAATCATCGGTCTCAGCTTGCTGCGTGGTTTCAATCTCTCGACCCAGGTTTCGACCCGCTCGTTGTGGGTGCAGCCTCACGCGACTCCCAAGCCACTGATCGATGATTCTAATCGCTCGGGGTTATGGATCGAAGCAAAGGGCGGCACCGCCACGGTGGCCGACGTGGGCACCGGTAGCCCTGCTGAGGCGGCCGGCGTCAAGGTTGGCGACCGCATCCGAGGGAATCCAACCGAACTGATCCAGTTGATTGGCGGTCCGCCCGGTAAGTCGATCACTCTTGCACTCGACCGGCCTGGCGCGACAACAGAGGTTTCGTTCCTGCTAGCAGACTTCCTTTAGGGATCGCGTAGGAAGCCATCGATCCGAATCCGATTGGCCAACGCCATCATTGCCAGTGTCCGCAATGGGTCGAAGTCAAGCGTCCGGCCCGAATGTCCGGAGTGGGTGGAAAGCGGACCTACGTGAATGAGCAGTCGTAGTATTCGCCCCACAGGTGGCGACAGCTCACCAAGTCTCCGTTGAATAGCTTGGTAATGCGATCGGGAGCGAAGAACCGGCCGGATTCGGGATCGAAGCCTCTAGCGAGCATCACTTCGCCCGTTGAGTCGTAGATAATCCCCGACCAATTATCGAGCATGCCCGCAGGATTGAACGCGACACGAACAGGCGGGCCGACATCGACCGAGTAGGTGATGTTCCCATCCTCTTTAAACCATTCAGGTCTCGGATCGAGTTGAACCTTCTTGATGATGGCTTCGTAGTGTCCTCGGTTGACGAGCAGCCTCGACAGACTCCCTGCGAAGCTTCCCGCAGCCAAGAACGGCCAAGCCAGCGCCAATGTGCAAGCCAGAAAAACAGGCGCGGCGCCGATCACCGCAGCTTTCCTCCATGGCGGCTCAACACCCCCCGCCAACCGTATGCCTTGGGCGAACGAAACTAGGGCGTAGGTGACCAGTATCAGAGCCGCTGCCGGAATCATGAGAATGAACAAGAGAAGGCCCAAACCTGCCGACCAGGAGGCTACAAAGCCCACAATCGCTGGGACTGCTGTGATCAGCGCGAAACGCTTTCCCATCCTCCTGTAGTAGTCAGCCATGATGGCATTCAGCACATAGCTTCGAATGTCCGCAATGGGTCGCAAGCGGACATAAGCATAACCGCTGTTTAGTTGCCGCCGCGCGGGCATGTCGCGCCGATGCATCGCAGAGGCGCTTACGCTCACGACTTGGTACCGCGCTCATTTCTAAAGGCGACAAACCCAAACGCCGACCTCGGATTGCCTCTGTTTGGAGTGGCGGCAATGTCCAGTTTTCGGACGGCTGCGACAAACTGCGATGGGGAGCATTGCGCTTCCGCGACGATCTCCCGTAGCCAGCACATTGGCCTATCGGGGAGCGATCTGGGCGCCGCCCGGAGGATCAACATTCTTTTCACATCGAGCAGCTTCCTGCTCCAATTCCTCCCAATCGTGTTTCTTGGCTTTCTGATCCTGTCTCAGCTTACGCAGCGGCGGTTGGCGGCCCTGCGGCTGACGATCGCCTCACTCGTCTTTACGGTTGGTGGCGACTGGCAAACGTGCCCCTGATCGTGGGGAGCATTCTGTTCAACTATGTCCTTGGCGGCATGCTCATGCGCAAGCCCAGCCCGGGCGTTGATGATCGCTGGGATCGGCGCGAACGTAGCCGCGCTTGCCTACTTTAGATACACCAACTTTCTGGTCGAGATCGCGGGAGACGTGGCCGGCGGACAATGGTCCGCACCCCACATCATTCTTCCCTTGGCTATCTCCTTTTTTACGTTCCAGCAGATCGCCCACCTGACCCAGTGTTCTCCAATTGGGAGATCTCGGTCGAGTTCATCCGAATGCCGAACTCCTGCTCCACGCCCACGATGATCTGTACGTGGGTCAGTGAATCCCACCCCGGCACCTCGGAGGCGCGCGTCTGCTCGGACAGCGCAAGGTCGTCCGTTCCAAGGACATCCGCCGCGATCGCCTCGACCTTCCGCGAGTTCTCGCTTCGGTTTTCGTCATTCGTCATCCGAAAACGCCTAACCCGTTGATGTTAAGAAACCGCGATCAGGACCTTCAGCAACGCTTTGCTGTAATCTGCCATCGCGAACATCTTACCCTTACAACATCGCCGGTCGAAGAAGAAGCATTGGATTGGTCACCCGCCCGTCAGGAACGTGTGAACGCCGGAGGTGGTTCGACTGAGCGTGCGACCAGGAGGCGCTTGCGCCTTTCCTGGTGCCACGCTGTTAAGCAAACGGCACCCAGCATGACCCCGGCCGACAGCAGATAACCTAAGTAGGTCGGCCATAAGTCCGTCCACAGGAGCGCGAGCGCATATGCGCCCACGATGCTGACCGCGAAGCAGTGTAGCGTGTGGCGGCCTACCAGAGCCATCAGCTTGAAGGGCCCCAAGGACAGGTGCTTGCGAGCGACGCCGAGCAGGTAGGTCAGCAGGCCGATGACGACGGCAGTATGAAGAAGCCGCAACACCCCCAGGTTCTGCTTATCCGTAAGCCCGGGGGCCAGTCCGGTTGGGTGGCCGTGATGTTCCAAGACGGTCACCGCCATGGAGATGATGAACGCGGCCCCGAGGCACACCGCGACGGCCGGTAAGGACACCCAGGCGGCAAGTCGATCGTAGCGACCCCGCCAGCCGGCGAAAGCTCCGCCGAAGAACAGGAGTTGCCACGCAAATGGATTAAGGTCCCATTTTCCCTCGGTCCCGCCATAGTGAACCGGCAGGTTCAACCGGCTGTCGAACTGGACGGCTAGGTATAGCGCAACCGCGATGGTCGCAAACAGGCGAGGATGCGTCCTCATGAGCCTGATCGCGAGTGGCGCAACGATCATCAACGCCACGTAGGTCAGAAGCACATCCAGAAACATCGGGTGCTGCAGGAAGGCGAGATATTCGGGTATCGCCCAAAAAGGATGGCGCTGCGTATATTCAACGAAGGTGATCCTGGCGAACGAAGCTGAACCGAACTCGGCGATTAGGACGACGATCACGAAGACAACCGCATTCACCTTGTAGATCGACCACGCCCGTTCGATCAATCTCCTGCTCGTACCGGGAGACCGCATGTAGACCAGACCGACCATGTAGCCCGACAACAGGAAGAATATCTCGGCGGCGGAGGAGAATCCCAGGGACGTCAGCGTCGGGATCTTGGGTCCCGCAAGACCAAGTTCCCCGATCAGGCCGGACAAGTGATTGATGGCCACGGCCAGCAAGGCGTATCCGCGGATCAGATCCAGGCGGACGTCCCGCCTGACGGAGCCGGAAGCCGCAGTGGAGCCGCTCAAGCGGTCGCAGGCAGGGCGCTCTTCTTGCACAAAGGTTCTACGCAAACTGACGCATCCGCTCGTCGGGGAACGGCACAGCGAGGGAGCAGGCATTCGCCATCTCGTCCGTCAGCCAGCGGCGCACGTCAGCGGGATCCAATATGACCGGCATCGCCTTAAGGTGGTTTGCTCCGACCAGCTGATTTGCCTCACAAGTCAGGAAGGCCATGGCTCGCCCCTCCTCCGCGGGCCGCCAAATCCCCGCGAAGGCGAGCACGGACTGTTCGGCTTCTTGCAGTCCGAACCAGATCTTGCGCTTACGCTTGGTCGCTGGATCGACTTCGGCGGTCCACTCGCAGAACTTCGTCACTGGCACGATGCAGCGCCGTTCCGGGTTTTTGACCTTGGAGCGCCAGAACGAGCTGGCCAGGTTGCGCACATTTCTCAACGGGCGTCCGCCCCCGGATGCGGGACCGCGGAACCCCCAAGTCATCAGGTCGAGCGCACGGTCACCGCCTTCCGCCCTGAGCACAGGCGCTGATCGGTTGGGATAGATGTCACCGAAACTTGGCAGGTTCGCGGCATCCCCCGCGAAAGACCCGAAGACCCTTCGGAGCTCGTCCACCGTCGCCGTCATGCTGTAGAGGTTGCACATGCGCTTCTGAAAGCACTTCAACGGCAGATTGCGAAGGTGAAAAGTTCGGCGCGCCAGTCTTAGCATGAGACACTGGCGCGGGCAGGCGGACTTGCGCTCCCAAGTTCCGCCAGCGCAAGCCCTAGGAGTACGCTGGCGACCCAGCAGACGAGTTCTTCGACGAATGATGGGCCATCGGGTCAGCCCGGCTGCCGGCCAGTTCTCAGTAGCCAAGATGGGTGGAAAGCGGACCTTACCGGCATGGCATCAAAGCTGGCCGGGTAGCCAGTAGATGGCTTCAAGCGCATCGTCTCGGGCAGTCTCAGCCGTTTCGAAGAGACCCGAAGTTTAACTCTGCGTCCAATGGCCCTCGATATCTCCTTCAGGCCGCAAATCCACATAGCTGTATTCGGCATACTCGAAGTGGCCGTCCGCTCTCTCTCGAAGCACTCATCGGCGCTCCGCATCGATGCTGATAGCGGTCTCAAGGGTTCTACCGTCGTTGGTCATGCCCGATGCTGTGCCGTGTGTGGAATGTCCGCGACGGGTGGAAAGCGGACGTTAGCTGACAGTCAGTCGAGAGGCTTGAAGGGCGAGCGCCTCAAGTGTTGCTTGGCCTTCGTCATCGACGGGCAGATCGACCGCTCGGGCCAGCTTTCTGATGCGGTCCACTGCCGGGTCACGCAATGAGCAGGACGTGAAGTCGTCCCAATCGTAATCACCGGCCGTTCCGTCGAGGAACGCCCTTATGGTCCGAGCGGCGTAGGCCGCTTCTTGCTGCTGTTTTCTCACGCTCATAGCGGCAGGCTAGGAGGACTGTTCTAATGTTTGCAATGGGTCGAAAGCGGACATGGCGCGTCAAGCTCCGGACATGGGCAAGGTGAACCTCTGACCGGAGAGGTACTCGCCGAAGAGCGTTCGCACCTGCTGACTGCTTAATGCTCGCTCAGGTGGTGGCGAGCGCAGCCGCCACCTGAACCAGCTGCGAAGCGAGCGATGCTGCCGTCCCTCTCGCGCCTGCCGCTGGCTATACTCACTGGTTATCTCAGCCGTGAAAGATCGGGCAGTCCACATCCGACCCCGTTTGGCTGTCACTGACCAAAGCTGCCCGTGTCGAGTAGCCTTGATGAAGTCAGACTTGTCGCGCCTCAGCGTGACGACTTGTCCGTCCACAAGTTTGCCCAATGGCTCCAGCAGACTGCGAAGCTGGTGTTCGTCAGAGACCTCGACTTGAGGGCCGTCGCCCAACTTCAGCAACCCTGTTTTGGCTTCCATCCGCCTACTATCCGTGCACGAGCTTATGTCCGCAGTGGGTCGAAAGCGGACATCAGCTACTTAGCCGAACGATTGTCCGCTTACGGGTGCCCACGCCGTAGCTCGGAATGACCGGGATGGGCGCAAAGCAGTCAGACAGCCGAATGGTCATCAACGCTGTAGAACATGGGGTTCTTCAGCCAATCGGCTACAGCGGACTCCCGCCAGCCGGCGCATCTTTCACTGATTGCGATCTGCCTAGGGAAGCGCCCGCTCGCGATCCGTCGGTAGAGCGTCGAGCGGCTGAGACCGGTCCGATCAAGCACGGTCTTCAGCCTGAGGATGCGATCTGGTTGGTCAACCATCAGAGTTGCTCCTGTGTAGGTTGGAATGACCCATCACAGGTTTGTGAGAGCCGGCCTGGTGCACAAGGCTGCTTGGTCTCAGCGGCGCTTCGTTGCGCCGAAGAGGTAGCTGGGTGCGCAATCAGGTTAAGTCTTCCGACAAAATGCTCTGCAGTTCAGGCAATGCTTTCTCGGCGTCTCGCGCGTGCCGCGCGACCGCGTCCTATTCCGCTTCGCTCCACCGAGCCGCCGTAGGCGTCTCGTCGGCTATGGCCGTGACGACCGGCTGACGCGTGGCCGGCGAGTGCCGCCGGCATGCAGCCGTCGCGGTTACGCGACGACGTTGGTCACCGGCCTTCGGCCTGGCGGGGTGGGCGTCGCTACCCTTTAGTCCCGCCGCAGCGGGCACAACCCCTGCGCTTCGCTCCGGGGTCCTCCACTTTGTTGCGGCCGTGCCGGTGCTGCCCGCCTTGTTCAGCGGGACTGCCTGTTCGCTCCTGCCGCCCACCCCGCCATTCCGGCGCCGGTTGCGGTTTTGAAGGAGCAAGGAACCATGGACCTCAGGCACATCGACATCGCCAACCTCTCTGTCTCGACCGCCAACATGCGGGCCAAGGGCAAGCCGGACATCGGCAACATCCTGCCTTCGATCCGGGCACGGGGCGTACTGGTTCCGCTGATCGTGCGAGCGAACGGAACTCCGGACACCTTCGAGATCGTGGCGGGCAAGCGGCGCTACCATGCGGCGCTGGCGGTGGCGGAGGAAGGAGGCGACATCGACCCGCTGCCCTGCGCGGTGATCGAGGCCGGAGACGACGCGGCGGCGCTGGAGGCCTCGCTGATCGAGAACGTCGCCCGGCTGGACCCCGACGAGGTGACCCGGTGGGAGAGCTTCACCCGGCTTGTGAAGAAGGGCCGCACCCCAGAGGACATCGCACTCACCTTCGGGCTGACCGAATTGCAGGTGAGGCGCACCCTGGCGCTGGGCAACCTGCTGCCCCGCACCCGCACCCTCTACCGCAAGGGCGAGCTGGACGTCACCACCGTGCGGCACCTGACCTTGGCGTCCAAGGCACAACAGCGCGAGTGGCTGGCCTTGCTGGACGATAAGGAAAGCTATTGTCCTACCGGGGCTCAGCTGAAGGCGTGGTTGTTCGGCGGGACCTTGATCCCGGTGGGTGCAGCGCTGTTCGACCTTGCCGGTTACGAGGGCGAGATCGTCTCCGACCTGTTCGGGGAAGAGCGCTACTTTTCACATGCGGAGCAGTTCTGGACGACGCAGCGCGAAGCGGTAGCGGCGAGAACGGAAGCTTATCGGGAAGCAGGGTGGAGCGACGTGGTCGTTCTGGAGCCCGGCCAGTATTTCAACAGCTGGGAGCACCAGCGCACCCCCAAGCGTCAGGGCGGCAAGGTGTTCATCGCCATCGGCCAGCGCGGCGACGTGGCGTTCCACGAAGGTTATCTCAGCCTAAAGGAAGCGCGGCAGCTGGAGCAGGGCGAGAGGCTCGACAAGCTGGTCCGGCCGGAAGTCAGTGCCCCCTTGCAGAACTACCTCGACCTTCATCGGCATGCGGCGGTGCGGGCGCAGGTGGCGGAGCAGTCTGGCATCGCCCTTCGCCTCATGGTGGCGCATGCGATCGTCGGCTCGACCCTGTTCCGAGTTAGTCCGGAGCCCCAGCGCGCTCACAGCGAAGCCATCGCCGAGAGCGTGGAGACGTGCGCAAGCGAGACGGCGTTCGATATGCAGCGCAGGGCGGTGCTGGACTTGCTCGGCTTCGATCCCGACACCCCGACTGTGATCGGCGGCTACGGCGGCGAGCACAGAGTGGCGGGACTGTTCGTGCAGCTGCTGGCACTGTCCGACGCCGTGGTGCTGGAGGTGCTCGCCATTGTCATGGCCGAGGCGCTCGAAGCCGGAACCGTGCTGATCGAGGTGCTGGGCACCCGGTTTGGGACCGACATGGCGGCGGCCTGGCAACCGGACGATGCCTTGCTCGACCTGATCAAGGACCGCGAGGTGCTGGATGGCATCCTTAGCGAAGTGGCGGGCGAGAGCGTGGCGCAGGCCAACGCTGCCGCGACCGGCAAGGTCAAGCGTCGGATCATTCGCGACTGCCTCCGAGGAGAGGGCGGCAGGGTCAGGGTGGACGGCTGGGTGCCGAGATGGATGGCGTTCCCGCCCTCCGGCTACACTGAGCGTGCTGGCGTCGGGACCGTCAGCCGGGCCGAGCAGGTGGCAGTCCTGACCACACCGGCAGCAGACCCCATCGCTCCGGCCCCGGTCGAGCTTCCGCAAGCCGCCTGACCTTTCAGCTCCGGTGGACACAGCGCCGCCGGGGCTTCCCCCTTCAAGCGAGGACAGCCATCATGTCCCACACCCACGATCCCGAAGAGCTGCGCCGGCTCGAGCAGGCGGTACGCAACCTCCCTAAGCTGCAACGCGAGGTCTTCCTTGCCCACCGGCTGGACGACCTGAGCTATGGGAAGAGCGCCTGCCTGACCGGCCTCGCGGTCCCCTATGTCGAGCAGCAGATGGCCAAGGCGATCTACAAGCTAGCCAAGCAGATGGACGGTCAGCCGCTCCGCTGGTGGGAGCGCTGGTTCTGACCGTCGGAACACGTCCGGTGAGCGGGTCTGCCGCTCACCGGTCGCTCTCGCCAGAGTGCCTCCACTTGCCTAGGATCATCACCGATGCGCACCGACCTCGACCATCTTCCTCCGACCAAGCAGCGCGAGCTCGAACGGGTGGTGCAGATCCTGTTCGAGGAGTTCGACGAAGCCCGCGTCCTCGCTACCCAGGACTGGAAAAAGCAGGGCCGCATCCTCAAGACCATCCTCTACGGCTCCTATGCTCGCGGGGGCTGGGTCGACGAGCCGCACACCGCCAAAGGCTATCAGTCGGACTTCGATTTGCTGATCGTCGTTAACGACCAGCGGCTGACCGACCGGATCGAGTACTGGGCCAAAGCCGAGGAGCGCCTTAACCGCGAGCTGTCGATCACCAGGACGCTGCGCACCCCCGTCAACTTCATCGTCCACACGCTTGCCGAGGTGAACCAGGGGCTCGCGGAAGGGCGCTACTTCTTCATCGACATCGCTCGGGATGGCATCGCCTTGTACCAGAGCGACGACACCGACCTGCCTGAGCCCCAGCCTAAGACCCCGAACCAAGCACTGGCGATGGCGCAGGAATACTTGGAGGAGTGGCTGCCGAGTGCTGGTGACTTCCTCCAAGGCTACAAGGACGCGCGTGGACGAGGCAGCCTCAAGAAGGCAGCGTTTGATCTACACCAGGCAGCCGAGCGCTACTACCATTGCGTGCTGTTGGTCTGCACCTTCTACACGCCGCACATCCACAACATCGGCTTCCTGCGCACCCAGGCCGAGCGGATCGACCCTCGGTTGATCGAGGTCTGGCCTCGCGAGAGCAAGGCCGAGCGCTCCCGGTTCGAGAAGCTCAAGGAGGCCTACGTGAAGGCCCGCTACTCCAAGCACTTCCGGATCACGGAGGAGGAGCTATCCTGGCTCGGCGAGCGGGTCCAGGAGCTAGGCCACGTGGTCGAGGCAATCTGCGCCGAGCAGATCGAGGCCTTGGCAAGGACAGCAGCGGCTTAGAAGTTGCGCAGCACCGGCGGCCGCTGATCTCCGCACTCTTATAAGTTAGCCGCCTCGCGTGCACTTCCGGGCAGGTGGCCTGTGGTGCGCGTCTCAGCCTTAAGGCTGATCCACTCGCATGGCATCGTACAATTCGTCTTCGGCAGTGGCTCGATATCTACCCTTTATTGCTATTCATCGTCGCTGCGGACACCTTGTGCGCCTGCTCGACGCAGTGGAAAGAAGGCAAAGCATTTGGCTAACGGACTTCAAATCGGCGAGGACGTATTTGTCCCGACTTCCATTCTTAACAAGCAGGTGCAGTCCCCATCGGCTTTCCATCGGAGTCAAGTCCTAGGGTTGGAGGGCCGGAGCGCTCGCATCGATGTGGGCGGAGGCGACACTGAACTCGTCGCCACCAGCAAATGCCAACGCAATATTGGAATTGGAATCATCGCAATCGGCGATCTCGCGTCTGAAAGCGTTCTGATTGATCCCCTCTTTAAATCAGTGCTCCAATTTGCGAGGCTGCTGTCTTCCGATGACTTCGTGTTCTTCCACCGGCTGCGGTCGGTGGCGGAATTGGCAGCGATTTGGAAGCTGTACCATGCGAACTACTCTCACGTCCTTATCGTCGGACATGGCAACGGATCAGCAATGAAGTTCGCCGTCGACGGTTGGGTGAGTTCGTGGGATTTGGCCAACGTTATCGACGTTGATGGCGTCGAGGAGAAATGCTTTCTCAATCTCTCGTGCGAGTTGGGAAAGGCAGCCTACGGGAAGTGGTTCTCAGAACTGGCCGCGTGCAATTCGTTCATTGCCCCTTTTCACAGCGTGCACGGGGCTGTCGCCTCTCACTTCGCGCAGTCCTTCCTCATTTATCACTTGCTTCATGGCGAAACGAGAAAGGTTGCGTTTCGCCATGCCCGCCATGGCGTGGCGGGCGCTACGAGTTTTCGGATGTGGCGGCATGGCGCAATGATCATGGACGGCTGAAGACCAACACCGCGCAGGAGGCACCCGTGAGCTCCATGGCGAACGCGACGCGTTTGCCATGATAGGATGATCAGTCGGAGCGGAGACTTCGGGGTCTCTCGAGTTCGAGCGGCTCGTCATACTCGGTCGGCCAAGGCGAGTCGCCTGAGCGGATACGGAAGCCGCGAAAGCCAACCTTGCCGGCGCATCTGTGATCGAGCACCTCGCGATTGATCTCCAAGAACATCGCCGCATCAGCCTGGCACTTGAATTAAGCCCAGCGCCGGACGGCAGGGCGACCTTTGATCGACACGAATACCTCGCCCGGCCAACTCTTTGGCGATTACGTAGTTAACAAACCATCGGAGGAACGAGGACGTTTTCCGCTCTTCCGCCGCTAACCGGTAAGGTGACTCGCTATTCCCGACTAAAGCGCGCATAAGGTGGTCAGCACCCTCAACGGCCTTAGCGCGTCGGTGCACGAGAGACATCCGGAGAGCTCCCGCTACGAAGTTGGGAGACAGTTATGTCCTCGGAAGATATCGCCTATTATCGCCAGCGCGCCGCTACTGAGCGGAGCCGAGTGTCCGATGCACCTTCGTTCGAGATAGCCGGCGTTCACGCAAAGCTAGCGCAACTGTACGAGGATCTCATTGCGCGGTTGGAGCAGTCCCAGCCTGGTCATCAGGATCTGCGATCAGTTCCTCATATTGCAGCGCCAACTCGACTAGACACGCGCATATGATGGGGTCGCCGGTCTGCTCAGCAAGCCAGCGGTACTCTTGGGCTCGGTCCGCGTAGCTTTGTTCATTCGCCATGTGACCCAAAGCATCAAAGCGAGCCGTCGTTCCTACTGTTTCTCATGTGTGGCGGATAAAGGCGTTCGCTAAGCCGATCAGCGCGGTTGGAGCCACGAGTGCCGCCATCCTGCTCGTGTGCTTGTCGCTCCTGCCGCCGGGCAGTGAAACTTACCACCGCTGAGGCCGAGCGGCTCCGCTCCTGATTAAGGCGGTGGGTAGCTCGGACCGGCGTCGCACTGGTCACTGCCGCTCGTACGAACGCATCGCAGTCCCCCGGCCGGTAGAGTATCTTGCGCTGACTGACCGCGACATAGGAGATGCGGCCGTCCTGACGCAGCCGGCGCAGGGTTTTGGTGCATATGCGAAGTCGAGCCGCGGCTTCGGCTGGCGTGAGCAGTATGCCGACCACGTTAAAGCAACCCCTTCGCTTCCCATTCCGCGAACGAGTCCTTTGGCGGCGGCGTTGAGATAAGACCGCCAAGATCAGCGACCAGCTCATCGGTCTCGGCCTTTGTGATCAGGTGCAGTGCGCCAAGCCGCGCCATATATTGCAGCTCTTCCAAGGTGAACTGAGTACCTTGCTTATTTCTCAAGGCACGTTGGAACTTCGCCAAGAGTGCGGAGGTGGTGGACTGGGCCATGCTGAAGCCTACGCGGAGGCCAACCCAGCGCAAAGTCTCTTCGGTTGACCCCCTCTACAGCTCAGCGATCTTCTCCCGTCCGAGCACGGCTTGCACTGGGATGCGGATCAGGTTGCCATGGCGGAAGGATTCAAGCTCCCCTTTGGCGATCAGGTTTCGGATCAGCTGCGGACTGCACGTCCAGCGCTCAGCTAATGTTCTTACACTGAACACGTTCGGTAGCTCAGCCACGCTTGAAGTTGCGGCGCCTGTCAGCTCCTGGGCAGAAGCCGGCCGGTCGATCTCGCCTACGATCTCATCAGCCTCGGCCTTGGCCAGCATGTGAAAGACGCCGAGCCTGCCCATGTGCCGGATCTCTTCAGCACTAAAACGGGTGCCCTGTCGATTGCGGAGGGCTCGCCTGAACTTGTCAGCTACAGTGGAGGTCAGCGACACGGTTACTTCCTGCCTCTCGATCTCCCCGCGTACAACGCGCAACGGCAAGCGCGTCGGCGAGCTGATCATTTCGAACGGGCCTGCACCTGGGTGAAGCTCGATCTGTCGAATGTCCGCTTTGGGTGGAAAGCGGACATCCCACTTACCCCGCGTTAGGACCGTTGTCGCGTCAGCTTGGCAGCACCTAAAGAGCAAGCAGCGATAACGACTGGCGATAGCATCATCAGAAAGGCGAGTCCGAAGTCCACGCCAGACCTGTCACCGCTCAGTTGATAACTTATGCCCTCGAAAAGGTAGTATCCCCAGAAGGCTGCCGTTAGCGCCAAGCCGACGAGCCAAGGGGTGCGCTCGTGCACGCGTCCAAGGGAGAGGACGCCGAAAGGTGCAGCCACCATGAGCACCTGAAAGAGGAACACGCCCATCTCCTCTCTCAGGTTGAGCGGGTTCCCAGTGACTAGCGAAAATGTGAGGCTCACAAGCGTGATCGTCACCAATCCGATGGCAAGGGCCAAGCCACAGCCTTTGTGGACTGGCAAACCCGATGGATCGTGTGGGCTGGTCACCAAGTATTGCTACGGCTCAAGCCGAATGTCCGCAATGGGTCGTAAGCAGACATTCGGCTCGCGTGTTTGCAAGCTACATCATCGCCAACTCTTTACAGGCCAGCCGTTGAAGCCGTCGTTGTGATCGATCGCGACTGTCGAGTAGGTCATAGGATCGCGGAGCGGCGGGATGGTCATAGCCGCAGCTATAAGCTGCTCCCTACGTGCAAGTTAAATGCGAATTTGTCTCAGGTCTGAGAAAGATGCGTAGGCCCCGTGCAAGCGTCACTTTGCGCGCTGCTCGTCTCCGACGGCAAACGCCCGCTTGCCGGCCCGCCGCCAAAGGGTCAGCGCTTGTTCGCGTTCTTCGCCGCGCAGCTTGGCGGCGACGTTGAGCAACGCACCGTAGATCACCACACGATCATCGTCGGTCAGCTCGACGAGATCAGCCTTCGCGACCAGGCCGCCCAGCTCGATCAGCTGGCGGGTGCGTTCGCGGCGCTTTATCACCCACCCCCGCGTGTCAGCGCGCGCTCGCGCCGCCAGCAAGCGGTAGCGAGCCGTCGCTGCTCGGCGCAGCGCCGCTCGCACCTTGACCAGTGCTTCCGCGCGCTCGCAATGCGGGCTGAAAGAAGGCCGCGCCACGTGCGCGCCAGCCCTCCCGTTCCGCGGTGTCCTTGCTAGTAGTGGCGCTGAGTAGCGCGCCGGCGAGCACTTCGACCGGCAGGTTGTCGGCGCCGGTGGCGATCACCAACTCACCGAGCTGCTGGAGCTTGCGTGACTTAAGCTGCTGGGCACGCTCATCCAAGGCCTTCAGCTCGGCGTCGTAATCCTTCGGTTTGCGCATGGCGATGTCGTCCTTTGCTCGTGACGGCATTCCAGCTATCGTCAACGCCACCTCTCGCCAACAGCCCGGAATGTCGTGAGACGGGCCAGTCCCGAAATGCACGAAGTTGCGTTGAGGGCGCGCTTATACGTCGTTCCGACGTGCGGCGGAGAGGCACTGTAACGCCGGCCAACTGAAGCGCACGAACTAGCGCAGCATGGCGATCTACCACTTCTCGGCAAAAGTGATCTCACGCGCTGCTGGATCAAGCGCGCTCGCTGCGGCTGCGTATCGCTCGGCTTCCCGGCTCCACGACCAGCGCCTCGACCGGCACCACGACTTCTCGAACAAGACCGGTGTCATCCACTCCGAAGTCCTGCTGCCCGAAGGCACGCCCGAGCATCTTTCCGACCGCGAGCGGCTGTGGAACGAAGTTGAAACCGCGGAGAAGAGGGTTGATGCCCAGCTCGCCCGCGAGATCGAGTTCGCGCTGCCGCGGGAGCTCTCCCCAGAAATGGGCATAGAGCTTGCCCGCGACTTCGTGGCACGCGAATTTGTTGAACTCGGCATGATCGCCGACCTCAACGTGCACCGCGATATCGGAGCAGACGGCGAGCCCAAGCCGCACGCGCATGTCATGCTCACCATGCGCGAGGTCGGGGAGGACGGCTTCGGAAAGAAAATCCGTGAATGGAACCGGACCGAGCTGCTCGAACGGTGGCGGGAGCGCTGGGCCGATCACGTCAACGCTCGCCTGGCCGAACTCGACATCGAAGCGCGGGTCGATCACCGCACCCTGGAAGCGCAGGGAATAGCGCTAGAACCCCAGCATAAGATCGGTCCCGCGGCATCGCGGATGGCGGCCAAAGGCCTGCAACTCGAACGCGTCGACGAGCACCGCGAGATCGCCCGCTCGAATGGCGAGAAGCTGCTTGCCGATCCGACGCTCGCGCTGGACGCGATCACCCATTCGCAGGCGACATTCACCAGGCGCGACGCTGCGCTGTTCGTGCACCGGCACAGCGACGGGCATGATCAGTTCGACGCGATCATTGCTGCCATCCGCGCGTCACGCGAGGTGGTCCGTGTCGGCAAGGACGGGCGCGGCGAGGAGCGGTTCACCAGTCGCGCCATGATCGCTACCGAGCAGCGGCTGGAACGCGCCACCGCTGCGCTGGAGGCACAGCGCAGTCACCGCATCAGCGAGCGTGATCGCGCCCGAGCCCTGGCCCGCGCCGAGGCTCGCGGCCTGGCGCTGTCGACTGAGCAGCAGGCCGCGCTCGAGCACGCCACCGACGCGAAAGGGATCGGCATCGTCATCGGCTATGCCGGCACCGGCAAGTCGGCGATGCTCGGCGTCGCGCGCGAAGCGTGGGAAGCGGCCGGTTACGAGGTGCACGGCGCCGCGCTGTCAGGGATCGCGGCCGAGAACCTGGAACATGGCTCGGGCATCGCCTCGCGCACCATCGCCAGCCTGGAGCATCAATGGGCCCAGGACCGCGACCAGCTGTCGGCCAAGCACGTGCTGGTGATCGACGAGGCCGGGATGATCGGCACCCGGCAGATGGAGCGGGTGATCGCCGAAGCCGAGCGGCGCGGTGCCAAGGTGGTGCTGGTCGGCGATCCGGAGCAGCTACAGGCGATCGAGGCCGGCGCCGCGTTCCGCGCAGCTGCCGAACGGCACGGCAGTGTCGAGATCACCGACATCCGCCGCCAGCGCGAGGACTGGCAGCGCACAGCCACGCGGCAGCTGGCGACCGGACGGACCGGAGAGGCGCTGGAGAGCTATGAGGAGCGCGGCAACCTGCATGTTTCCGACACGCGCGAGGTCGCTCGCGCTGAGCTGATCGACCGCTGGGATCAGGATCGCATCAGTCATCCGCAGGACAGCCGCATCATCCTCACCCACACGAATGACGAAGTGCAGACTCTGAACAGCCTCGCGCGCGAGCGGATGCGCGAGGCGGGCGCGCTCGGCGAGGATGTAAAGGTGGAGACAATGCGCGGCACACGCGAGCTCGCCGCCGGGGACCGGGTCATGTTCCTCAGGAACGAGCGCAGCCTGGGTGTGAAGAACGGCTCGCTTGCCCGGGTCGAGAGCGTCACTGCTGCCAGGATGGCGGTAATGCTCGACGACGGCCGAGCCGTCGCGTTCGACCTCAAGGACTATGCCCATGTCGATCACGGCTATGCGGCTACCATCCACAAGGCGCAGGGCATGACGGTCGACCGGGTGCATGTGCTCGCGACCCCAGGGCTGGACCGGCACGCCGCCTATGTCGCGCTGTCACGGCACCGCGACAGCGTCGATCTCCACTACGGCCGCGACGACTTCGCCGATCGCGCCAGCCTGGTGCGCACGCTGTCGCGCGAACGCGGCAAGGACATGGCATCCGACTATGGTCGCCAGCCTGCGCAGGTGGAGCCGCCGCCGCGCAGTCGGTTTGCGGGCCTCAAGCTCAAGGTGCCGGTCGATGCGCCTCAGCAGAGCCCGCTGGAGCAAGCGGTGGTCAGGGTGGCTCGATCGGTCGCTGACATCATGCGCTTGCAAGCGCAGGGTTATGACGAGCTTCCGCATCAGCGCGTTGCACTCGACAAAGCCGCCGCTGAGCTGAACGCGCTGAAACCCGGCGGCAGCCGCGACCTATGGACCGTATTTGACGCCGATCGCCCGCTGATCGATGAGGCCGCCGCCGGGCGACCCCAAGCCGCGATCCGCGCGATGGCGCTGGAGGCCGAGATGCGGGTCGATGCCCCCAAGCGTGCCGACCAGTTCGTGGCGAGCTGGACCAAGCTCCGAGACCTGTCTGAACGGGCCTATGTGGCCGGCGATATAGAGGGGAGACGAGCCGCTCGGAACACGATGGCCGGAATGGCCAAGAGCCTCGAGCGTGACCCGCAGCTGGAGTCGATCCTTGCCGGACGAAGGGTACAACTCGGCATCACCATCGACACGGGCCGCAGGCTAGGCGCCGAGCTTGCGTTCAATGAGGGCATAGATCTCGGAAGGGGAAGAGGGTTGAGCCGGTAACCGGAAGCACGTCCGACTGCGCGAGGACGACTATTCCTGGTAGGAAGCGACTGGCCGCTGTTGGCTACGGACGCGCCTAGAGCGGACGCTCGCGAATGGGTCACCGGCTCCGAGCAGAAAAGCTGAAAAGGGAGGTGCGCCGAACTTCGGCTCGAGGGCAACGATAGTGCGCGCTACTGCGAGAAGCCCGGAGCGACCAAATGATCGCAGGCGCGCACCGCAGAACGTCTACAGCCACCCACGCAAGCACCAAAGGCCCAAGCTCCGACACACGTTCCTCCATATGCACCGGTCAACAATGGACGACAGCCTTGTCACTGTCCTTCGCTCTTCGAGCATATCTGCGAACCGTTCTTCGCTGTAGGTTCACACCTTAGAGCGAAGCTCCAACAGGATCCTGTGTCCCGGCAACGAGATCCTGCGAAATGTTGCGGAGCGGAATGCGGCTTGCTGTGGTGGAAAGCGGAACGGCTGCTTTGGGTGAGCACTGGCGATTAGCCGACGTTCGTTCACGAAGCCGATAGCGGCAGCTACGCGCCCTAATATCGGTCGTTCGACGACGGAGCGGCCGATCCCGAAAGCTGCCGCAATCGGGCAATGCCACGCGGCGGCCAGATCATCAGCGGCAGCTGGACGAGCTGGGCGACCATGTTGAGGTTCGGGACTGCGCCAATCGCATTGATCGTCACTACCCCCGCGATCTCGCTTGCGGCGTAGCCCACGGTGTGTTGGCCCGACTTCGCCGTGCCGGTCGCTGTCGTCGCGTTACTCGACGGCAACGGCTATCCGTATTGCTTCAACAGGAACTCAAGCGTCATGTTCTCGGCAATGGCGTCATGAGGAATTAGGGCATAGTGCCAGGGCTTGCCGCCGTAGGTTTTGGCATGTTCGGTCGCCCAGCTACACCATTGGATGGCGACCTCGCGCTTCGCCAGCACGTCCTTGTCCTGCATCTGCGTCGCCATTTTTGGCTCCAGCATCAGGATGCAATCCGCCGTCTCGGCAACAAAGTCGGGCTGGTATTCGAGATGGTCATTGCCACTGCGGTAGAACATCTGAAATTGGCCTTTGGCCGGGCGCATCCATTTGAGCGCTTCACGCTCAAGGATGACTGCTAGCTTTCGCTCGGAATCCGAATGGAATTTGGTGACGGTGGACAGGCATTTGGCGAACCCGCCGAAGAGATAGCGGGCCATATTAATCTTGTCCGCAGGCGGAACACGATAATCGAGCGGAGCCTCGCGAAGGGCGGTGTAGGCGCTTTCCTTCAATTCGGTCCAACCCTGCCGCACTTCGTGGTCGTATTCGACCGTATCGTCTTTCCAGAAATGATCCTGCATCTGGGCGTGGACGGCCCGCGCAATCTCGCGCTGATGAAGCGCCAGCACCTGACCGGCATACTTCTCTGAAAGATAGGTCTGCAAATGGCGCACCACTTGGCCTGCCAACTCATACAGCAGGTCGGCATGTTCGTCGTAGGCGATGTCGGGGAAGTCGATAAGGCCGCTGACAACATAATCCTCAAGCCGACGCTCCAACAGGTTGCCCTGCGACAGGCCGATCACATCAACCTGATCCGTGCGGAGGTGCTTCGCCCATAGCTCTTCGCTAGGCGCTGGATAACGCATCCCGCTCAGGTCAAGCGTGAACGGCTTGAAACCAGCCTTTACCTCGCCTTTTGGCATCACGGTGATGCGTGGAATGTCGATAGTGCGCTCGGCCATGAGCTTCGCTGTAGCGGCAATGACAGCGGCCATGTCGGGGGCTGGTTTCGCAACGCCCTCAAGCTCCAGTTGTGCGGGCTGATATTGGCTACGAACCTCGCGGACAATCTGTTCCTGCACGTCCGGGCGCGACAAGTAGGACACGCTCGGCACCTTATCGGGATCGCGCGCCAACTTGCGGAACGCATCGTAGGCGAGGCGCGCCACGCGCAGTTCATCGGGGTCGGTGAAGGCAGGTGTCGGTGCGGGGCCAGCGGAGGCCGCACCGTCCGTTGTCGGAGCGGTTTGAAGGCCAAGACTGCCCAGGATAGTCGGCGTTGAAACGACCGTCACCGTCTTACGCGCGAGGTCGGTTTCGTCGAGAACGAGCGTCTTCAAGCGAATTGGCGAGCTGGGGTTATTCGCCTCGTCCACGATCTCCTGGAATCGGTCATGGGCGACGATGTTCAAGCGGTCCACGGCGGTAACGCCTGTGCGCTTGCCATACGGCAAGCGAAGACCGCGCCCGATGCTCTGCTCGATCAGCGTGCGTGCGTTGGCCGCCCTTAGAGGAATGATCGTGTAAAGGTTGGTTACGTCCCAACCCTCTTTCAGCATGTTGACGTGAATGACGATCTCGACCGGATTGTCATTCTGCTCGACCGTCAACAGCTTCTCGACGGTCTCCTCTTCCTTCACGCTGGAATCGACCTGAATCACTTTGTCGGCATAGCGGGCTTCAAAGAAAGCATCCGACTGGATCAGCCCCATTAGTTCGGCGGCGTGCGTCGTGTCGCGTGCGATAACGAGAACGAACGGCTTGACGATGCGCTCGCCATTCTCGCGGGCATAGGTTTCCAGATCGACCTTCACGCTCTCGTGCAGCCGTACGCCGTCCTCCAGCTTCATCATCTGAATGGCGTCGGGCGATTTGCCAGCTGGATTGAAATCCTTGCGGGTGACGACGGCGGGCTCCTTGACGAAACCATCCTCCATTGCCCGTGCCAGCGGGTAGTCAAAGATGACATTGCTGAACGGCACCGGCCCACGCGTGCTTTCCACGAACGGGGTGGCGGTCAGCTCAAGCCCGAGAACCGGCTTCAATTCGTTGATGGCCCGCATCCCGGCGGTGGCGCGGTAGCGATGTGACTCGTCCATCAGCAACACTAGGTCGGGTAAACTGGCGAGATAATCGAAGTAGCTTTCGCCGATCTCTTCGCGGAATGATCGGATGCGAGGGCTGCGGCCACCGCGGACCTCGGAGGAAATTTTGGCGATGTTGAAAATGTTGATTGTCGTCGGGAATAGCTGACCGCCCGATGCGATCTGCCGTTCGTAGGTTTCGCCAGTAGTCAATACGGGCGGCGAGATAGCGAACTCGGAAATGCCTTTGAAAACATACTTGGGCGTGTTCGCCGTAAAGTCGGTGATCAGCTTGTTGTAGATGGTGAGGTTCGGTGCAAGCACGAAGAAGTTGTTGATGCCGTGAGCCAGCTTTAGATAAGCGATGAATGCGCCCATGAGGCGCGTTTTGCCCACGCCGGTAGCAAGCGCGAAGCAGAGCGATGGGAAGTCTCGCTCAAAATTGACAACGCCCGGATATTCGCTCTTGATGATGTCGAGCGCGGCGGCGATGTCGGCGGCCTTTGATGGCGGTACGATCTCGGTCACCCGGTCGAGGATTTCCAAGCTACGGCGTTGGGGCGGTCGGAGGCTCAAACGACCGGCTATGGCGTTCACATGACGAAGGTTGCTCATGCGGCATCTCCTTCGTCGAAGAGGCCTGGCTGTGGCGCTGGCGGCGCAGCCTTCACTTCGGCCTGCGGAAGATTGGCGACATTGAGGCTGTAATCGTCGTGCCCCCATTCGCAGCGACTACGGATGTGATTCGGAATTTTGCGCAATGTAAGGTTGAGCCAGAGGTCAGCGTTACCACGGAACGCGGCGCAAAGGATCAACAACGAGCGGCCCTCGCCGACATCATCGCTTAAGGCAGCTAACTCTTCCGGCCCCAGGCTTTGCGTCGTAACATAGAGAAAGTCACTCTCGGACGAGTGGCCCTGCTGCCAGTAAACGTCCGGGCTAGGTGCGTAGGTGAAGCCTTCCAGCTTGCACAATGCTTGCGCCAGCATGGCCGCATCATATTCCTTCGATATGACCTCGCGGCCCCATTTGTCCTTTTCCAAAAGCGAGGGAGCGAGTTCGTAATAGCGGAAACCGCCGCCTCCCTTCCAATCGACCGATTTGCTGATGCCGCCTTGGTCACTACCCTCAATGACCTGACGTAAGCGCGGCACGATATGAGTTGTGCAATGCTCTCCCAACTCGATCATGACCCAGCGGCGCCCCATCTTGTGCGCAACTGCTCCGGTAGTTCCAGAGCCAGCAAACGAGTCGAGGACCAAATCATTCGGACCCGACGACAATTCGAGGATGCGCTGAATTAGCCGTTCTGGCTTTGGTGTTGTGAATTGCTCAACGTCGCTGAAAAGTGCTTGAATTTCGATTTTTGATGTTCGGTTGCTGCCGACATCGGCATGTGTCCAAATGGTCTCGGGCGGTCGGCCCGTCGAACTGTCCGCGTAGATGCGGTAGTAGGCTGACCATCCTTGCCGTCCCTTGACCCACTCGATCTTGTCAGCCTCGGCCTCGACCTTTTTTGGAGACCAGCGCCACCGACCTTCAACCCCGTCTGGACGCATTGGGAAGACTTTAGCGCCGTCCGGAGCGGTCAAAGCAAAGAACATCGTAGGGCGCGCTTCCCGCGTGTCGTCGCCGCTGCCCATCGCCCTGAGAGGCTTGGTGTAATAATGCCTGCCTTTCTCGTCAGTTTTATTGAAGTGAGAGGCCACCTCGTTGGTGTTCAAGCGAGCGAGCTTCGCCGTTTCTATGTTTTTCGCATAGGTCAGGATGTGGTCATGGCGAGACGAGAAAAACCGCGAATCCATTTTCGGGCTGTCGGACTTTTCCCAGATTACATTTGCAACGAAATTCGACCTTCCAAAAACCTCGTCACACAGAACTTTCAAGTAGTGTGCTTCATTATCGTCGATAGTTATCCAAAGGGTGCCATCGTCGGACATTAGGCGGCGGAGAATCTCTAGCCGGTCACGCATCAAGCCCAGCCAGATGCTATGTTCCAGCCCATCATCGTAGTGAGTGAACGCGCTGCCAGTGTTATAAGGCGGATCAATGAAGACGCATTTCACTTTTCCGGCATAATCAGCTTCGAGCGCTTTAAGCGCCAGCAGGTTATCGCCATGGATCAGCACGTTATCGAAAATGTCATTCTCGCTGACCCGGGCTGTAGCGTGATATGTCTTTTGCGGGTTCTCGATCAAAATTCGCGGCTCCAGCCGAGGTCTATTGTCTTTCCCAACCCAAGTCAGTTCGAGTTTTTGTTTCTTTGTCATGTCAGATTACCGAGTTGGGGAGCTTGATTTGAAAGGAAAGTGAACAGGCGGACTGGATAAGGCTCGTCGCCGATGGGCAGCGCGAGTAGCGGTGGGAGAGCCGGGTTGGTTTGTAGGCCATAATGCTGCGTCATCATCGAGCGTACGATGGCACTGACATCAGCTTGCGTTTTGAACACGTTTAGCGGGTTGCGTCCAGCAGCAAGCGGTTGTGTCTCTGCCCAAAGCATCTGCCGTAGGGTGTCCAACTCTGGGCCGACCACGGCGACGAGCTTCTGAGGGTCCAGAACGGCATCGCCAGCGATAGCCGTTCGGAGGCGCTTCATCATCACAAAGGATAGGGTGTGAGCGCCGTGCCGGTAGGTTAATCGTTCTTGCTCGTTGCCAGCACCTGCCGCCTCTTCACTCATGCGTCGCGTTATGTATCGGAAGGCGAGGACCGCATTGCGCAGCTCCGAAACTACCAGCGCAGGCGTGAAAATCGCAGAATATGGATACCGTTCGACTCTTCGAAGGCTTGCTGAGTTACGCTTCGCCATGACCGGCAAGCGAGGATCGGCAAGAAGCATCGCTATCGCAAATGACGCTTCTTCCGCTCGGATGATGCTCTCATCAGCGAGGTCGAGTGCCTCAGCTTGGTATGAATAGCGGTAGCCTAGCAGCGCAAGCTCGGTTCGGATGCGCTCTTGCTCCCCATCCAGCGCGATGAAATCCGCTTTGCCAACGTCGTTCTGATGGTTGCGGGCTCGGGTGACTGACTGTCCGAATGCGTTTTCGGAATCGGCAGCTATCACCGTCAATAAAACCCGAGCGTCAGCAATGCTCGTCGACCCGGCCGCGCTCACGCGACGAGCGGCTGTAGCAACAGTCTGCGCTCCGTTGACGATAGAAAATTTGCTAATTTTGAAGCTCTTGGCGGCGCGACTACCTGCGCGGCCCTGAATGTTGCCACACAGGGCGGTCACGCCATTGTTGAGAAACTCGAAGTCGCCGGGGTTTTGTTGGAGGCTTGCGTCAATTGCTCGGTTCACATCAGTTTTGTGGCCGAGTGATGCGCGAATGTTTCGTGCATAAAGTGCTCGTCCGTACTGTAGATGTAGGGAAGCAAGCTCTCCAAGGTTCGCCATGCCTATGTAGGCTGTGCGCTGACCGGCGAGTTTCGACCAGTCGGATAGCGTGATTCTACAATCAATCCGATCATGAGCATTTACCGCACGCAAAGCGGCGATAATATCCTGAGAAGCAAAATCCAGAACATCAGGGGCGAAGCGTTCCTCGCCATGTGCAGGATCATTGATCGTATCCGCCAGGGCCTGTTTCGGATACTGGCCTAACGCCTGACCGGTATGAGCGACTACAATCTGGATGTATTCGCATTCGTCCAACGCGCTGTCGATTTCAATCTGCCGATCAATGACATTCTGGTTGAATCCGACGTAATCGGAGACAACTATTTTGCGAATGCCTTGGCAAAAATTATTAGCCTCTTCCTGTGAAAACTGTTCCGACCTTTTGAGTTTGCTTTGGATGAGGAACAGGGTCTTAAGGTCGGCCTGGTAATATATGGCATCAATGCCCAGGTCCCCGAAATCATCAATCACAGATGCACAAGCGTCCGCGACCGATGCGTCGCAATGATGATGGACGAAAAAGGCGCTAAGCGATCGGGCGAGGTTTTTTTGCTCGTTCTGGGCCGCGTCGGTCGATGGTTGCAAAAGTGCAGGCAGATTTCCGGCGTAGACGTCGGTCAGATGGCGTTTGAGGAGGTTTAGTTGAGCGATTTCCATGCTGGTCAGCTCGGTTTCTTCAAGGGGTGGAGACGTCGCGTATCGCCGCTGTTGCGCCAGTAACTTCCGGAATTTGCGTTGCTCGGCCAACCGTGGTCGGGGCAGACTAGCGTATCGACCAGCTCGAGCACCTGCTTGGCGAAGCCAATGGCATCGGTGTCGAGTAGCTCGAAGGACATCGCTTTGAAGTGCGCGCCGAAAGCGTTGCGCGTCTGAGCGATCCGCGTCAGCTCCTCCAGAATGGGCTTGAGCGCGACCGTGCTGCTTGCCGGGGCCGTAGGGTCGGTGATGCCGTCGCGCATCTCGACCTTGAGCGCATCACGGAGCTTGTTGTTGATGGCGGGCAGCAGGTCGCCAAGCGTGTAGGCCGCCCCATGGCGACGCGGCACGGGGCATTCATATTTCTGGGTCAGGTAGTCGAGCGCAGCTTCGAGAATCACACCGGCCTTGCTGCATACCGATTGAATATCGACCGGCGGTTCCCCGAGCAGCGTCCGCAAGCGCTCCACCTCTGGGAGAGAGCTGATGATGCGAATACCGTCGTCGATGGCCCACCCGGTCAGTTCGACAAACTGGCACGGCTGGCCCGGTTTCAGCCACCCCCAACGATATTTCTCGCGCCACGGACGGTAGTGTGTCGTGACGATGGTGTGCTGGAAACCGCCGCTGACCTCATAGATCATGCCAATGACACGCTCGACATGCGGCTCATCTACGCTTCCGAGAACGTCATCGAGAATAAGGACGGTTTCGGTCGCACGATCGCGCGCGGCAAGCGCAAGGAACACGCACAAGCCAAGCGTATCGAGATGCGATTGGCTGAAATAGGCTTGGGGCGGCGCGTCGTGGCCCTCGAAGGTCGCGCCTAGATTCAACGACGCGCGCCGCGCCGGGTCAAGCTCCAGTGCGATCTTATCCAGCCCCTCGCCGGGATGGACCTTGTCGTAGAGTTTTCCGACCTCTTTGGCGATTTCACCAATGATGGTGTCGGTGAACTTCTGTCGCTCTTCGACGCACTGTGCGAGCGCATTTTCCACATTGGGAATCAGGGTTACCAGTTCCGCCACACGAGCAGAATTTGACTCATACCGCTCGGCAGCGGCCTTCAATTGCGTGCGGAATTTGCTCTCATCGCGCCAGCCCGCCTCAACATCTGCCCAAGCGGTGGCGGTTGCGAGATTTGCGGTTAGCCAAGCTGGTAACTGGGTTGGATCGGCAGGGGCGGCATTCGCCGGGAGCTGCACGCCGAAGCTCCATTGATGGGCAGCCTGGGCGGCGGCAAGGGTCGCTACGGCCTTGGTGTAATCAGCCTCCATCTGCTGCAACGACGCCTGCGCAGCTTTGAGGGCGGCATGTGCCTGCTTCCATTTGTTGGTCGCTGCCGTGAGCGTGGCAAGCTGGTCGAGCTTGCCCTTCACGGTCGCGGCAAGCCCGTCGATATTGTCCGCGCTCTCGCAAAGAGGGCATTCGGTGGCGTCGGGATGCGCTTCGAGATAGCTGCTACCGGCAGTCAGCACGCCGACGCGCTGGGCTGCATCGCCATCGGCGGCAGCAATCGCATCAAGCTGGCCCTGATCCGCGCTGTCGGCGGCGGTCTCTGCCGCTGCCACGGCATCCCGCTTTCCTTGCAGCTTCTCCGGAAAAATGTGGAGCGCGTCGAACGCAGCGCGCAATTTCGTGATGGCGGTGGTGTCGGCGTCCAACCTGGTGGTTGGTTCGGCGAGTTTCTGCTTGGCCCAGGAGACGGCATTGAGGCCCGATGGGCTGCCTGCGGCTTCGTAGAAGCCCTGCAAGGCGTTCAGGTTTTCCTGCTCGGCCGCGATTGCACCGATCTTCTCGGTCCCAAGCGTTTTACCAAGCTGGCGTAAGGCCTCCTCTGAACGCTCAAAAGCCTCAATGTCGATGAAGCGCTTAATTGCTTCGTACCGCTTCGCGGGCTGCGCCTGAACCAGTTCGAGAATCTGGCGCTGGCGTAACACCTCGATCTTTGGGCGCGACGCAGCGGGCGTGACCGACACTTTTTTATCGACGATCTTACCCGAACACTTCGAAGTGCTGGTTTCCAGCTCTACGGCTAGAGCGCTGGCGGGCTTCCCGGCCGTTGGCCAGAATCTCTCCAGCCCCTTGCCCATCCCGCGATCTTCCAGCGATCCGATGCGCTCAAAGGCCAGGAACTCGAAGGCGTCGCAGATGGTCGTTTTGCCGGTGCCGTTCTCCCCATAGATCAGGGTAAGTTTTTTGCCTTTCTCAAAGTCGAGTGTGAACGTGCTGGCCGACCCACGGAACGCGGTCAGTTTGAGCGATTTCAGAGCGGCGGAGCCAGCCATCAGCCCGCTGCCTTCGCGGTAGCGAGTTCAATTTCGACCTTCCAATCGCCGCCGGACATCGTGCCGGCGGCTATTTTGCCGATCAGGGTATCCCGCTTATCGGCGCGAACGAGACCGGACGCGATTAACCGGTCTACCGTCAAAGCGGCCAACTTGGCGGACGGAGCCGCTTCATCAGTCATCGCACCCTCCACCTGATTGTGAAGAGCTGCTGCACGTTGATCTGCTGCTCCAGCTTCCCTTCGATTTGAGCAATAAGTTCCGTGCGCTGCTCGTCAATTTTATCCTGTGCGTCGAACAGAGAGCGCCGCTTGGTGGAGCGCTCGGTCTCCAACGCCTTGACCGCTTTCTGGCCTGCCAGCTTCTCCTCCAGCGTCAACGCGACGGTGGCGGCGCGCCTTGCTTCCTTGATCTGGCGATCTAGTTCTTTCAGCTCACGCTCGAGTCCCACTTTCAGGTCGTCGGCCCAGCCATCGAGCTTGTCAGCTTCGGCCTCAAAGAACCGCGCATTGCGCTCGGAGATTCCCCGACGAATGTCGTTTTGCTGCGCGACCAGCGCGTCTGACAAGGCGGTGGCAACGTCGAGAGGTTCGCTAGCTTGGCCTGCAACTGAACCGGCAACGGTCATCAAGCGGGAAACTGCCTCGATTCCAAGTGCGGCTCCGTCATCGCCGATACCAGACAGGAGCATGTGATCCTCGCTCTGGCCGAGCGCATTGACCGAAAGGAGTGATGCGCTGAGCCAACCTGACTTGCCGACAAGCGCCTCGATCTGCGAAATCCGCCCTTCATGCTGGGAATAATCGAATGCGATTTCGGCGACTGGTAATTCACGCAACCGCGCTCGCTTTACGATGGCCTCGCCGAGCGGATGATTGACCCGGAAGAAATGGGCATCGCCGGATCGCCGGGGCAACTCGTAGAGGCCAGTGGGAACCACGGCTTTCGAAACCCAATCCGGCAGCACGTTGAGCCGGAACGACGACGAGTCCACGAAGTCGGCAGCGCCGTCCAGCTCGTGCTTGGCGAGCCGCATCAACTGCTGCTCAAACTGGTTGAGGTGTAGATTGGTATCGACGTTGCGGAGTTTGAGCTTCTCGCGCACCTCGTCGTCGAAGTTTTCAAGCAGCTTCTGACGGGCGTGCGTCATCGCCTCGTTGATCTCAAGCGTCAGTTCCTGCTGGAGCTGATCGAACGCAGCCTTGATTTCGCCGGTCTGGCGGCACTGCTGATAGATGCCTGCGATGCGCTTCTCGAAATCCACGCCGGATTCAATCGCGCCCAGCACCTCGTCGCTCGCGCCAAACACGCCCTCGAAGAGTTGGAACTTCTCCGAAAGTAACTGATAAACGCGCTGATCTGCCTGGTTCTTCTGATTGAGAAAGTTCACCACGACGACATCGTGTTTTTGGCCGTAGCGATGGCAGCGCCCGATGCGCTGCTCGATGCGCTGGGGATTCCAGGGTAAGTCGTAGTTTACGACCATCGCGCAGAATTGCAGGTTGATCCCCTCGGCACCCGCCTCGGTGGCGATCATAATCTTACCGCGCTCGCGGAAATAATCGACCAGCGCGGAGCGCATGTCGGCCGTCTTGGAGCCGGTGACGCGATCCGAACCGGCATGGCGTGCGAGCCATTCCTGATAGATCGCCTTGGATTCAGGGTCGGTGTTTGTGCCGTTGAAGAGGACGATGTGGTCGGCCCATGGGCTGTCTGCCAGCACACGCAGCAGATAGGATTGGGTCTTGCGCGACTCCGTGAAGATGATCGCCTTTTCATCCGCGCCAAACTCGCGGGCTTTGGCGAAGCCGACCTCAAGCGCTTTCAGTAGCGCGCGCCCCTTAGCGTTCTGCTCGATCGACGTTGCCAACGCGGCAAATTCCCGCAGTTCGGCAATCTCAAGCTCGAGCGCGCGCTGGCCGGCTTCGGTCAGCGGTTCAAGTTCTTCCTCCGACCATTCTTCTGCCGTCTCGTCCAACGCCTCATAATCTTCGTTCAGCTCCTCAACGAGCGACGTGGGCTGGCTTTGCTCCAGTCGCTTCTGCAGGCGGTTGGAGATGGACGATAGCGCACCGGCAATGGCGAAGGTCGAAGAGGCGAGTAGTTTGCGCAGCACCAGCGTCATCAGTGAGCGCTGGCTGGCCGGAAGCGCCTGCAAGTTGTCTCGCTGCAAGTAGGCGGTGACGAGGTTGTAGAGCCGGTCCTCAGCCTCATCGGGGCTGAACTCTTCCAAGATAGCGTGCCGCCTGGTGTAGGGTACGTAAGCAGTGACCTGACGCCGCAATGTGCGGTGACAAATCGGTTTCAATCGCTCCTTCAAAATCTGGAACGTGCGCTCCTGTGCGCCGCCCCCGAACTGCTCGCGGAAGCTCTTCAAATCGCCGAACGTGTGTTCGTCGATGAAGCTCACCAAGCCGTACAGCTCCAAAAGCGAGTTTTGCAGCGGTGTCGCGGTCAGCAGCAGCTTGCTGCGCTCGGCAAGCGCGCCTTTCAGTGTGTTGGCGATCACATTGGACGGCTTATAGACGTTCCGAAGCCGATGGGCTTCGTCGATCACCACCAAATCCCAGGGGGTGGCGTGGACGTCCGCCGCTTTATTCCGCGCAAATTGATAGGAGCAAATAACGATGCTGTCGGTGCGGTCGAATGGACGGTAATTCCCTGCCTTTACCTCGGCATTGTAGGGCTTGGATTCCAAGATGGCGCAGGGAATGAAGAACTTCTCGTTAATCTCCTGATGCCACTGTTTGCGTAGATTGGACGGCGCTATGATGAGGATGCGGCGCTTGCCCTCCGCCCATCGCTGGGAAATGACCAAGCCCGCCTCGATCGTTTTGCCGAGACCAACCTCGTCAGCCAGAAGCGCCCCCTTGGACAGTGGGGATGCAAACGCGAACAGCGCGGCGTCCACTTGGTGCGGATTCATATCAACCTGCGCGCCAGCGACCGCGACGGCGAGCTTTTCACTGCTGTCGGATGAGCGACGCCGCACCAAGTCCGTCGCAATATACTTTGAGTGATAGTCAGTAATCATCGTCAATTCTGCGCGAAGGATGGTGGGAGGAAGGCGGAGCGCCCAATGACGGGAGATTAAGAGTCCCGGCAGGGGTTTTGGCAAGGCCAATCTCGTTCATTCTCAGTGGTTCATGGTGGCCTCGCCTGTGCGCTAGAATCTTAGCGGGCAACCGTGTGTAATTGCCGCGCCCGCAGACGCGGCAATGTAGCGCTGCGCGTCAACGCACTGCGGAAAGAAAGTCTGCTATCCGCTGTGCGCCGCTCGGAAGCGGTCGGTCGTGTTCCGGCCCAGTTCCCGCCTCCAATCCGGATCTGAACGGATGACCGGTCTCGGGCAATGCTCAAGTCGCCGTGAACGTCCGCAAGTGGGTCCTTCCGGACGCAGGAGCTTGCTGAACAAACGTTCTGGACTAGGAATGGTTGTCAAGCTGCCGGCTTGCCTTTACCCGAGGCGTTCCGTCGAAAGCCCAAGTCATGCCAAATCGCGCCACTGAAGCCGCAACAAAGTGTGGGACTAAAAGTGGGAAGGTCTTTAGCGAAAACGCAAAAAATACCGCTTTCGCGCCGACTTTCGGTTGACGCTGGTGACCCCTACGGGAATCGAACCCGTGTTTTCGCCGTGAGAGGGCGACGTCCTGGACCGCTAGACGAAGGGGCCGATGCGGTGGTGAGACGGGGCATATGGCGGGGGTTGTCGGCTTCGTCAATCAGGCGCGCAGGCGGAGCGGCTCATGCTTATGGACACGGAACCACTCGGCAATGACTCGGGCGATGCGGTCGGCGGCATGGCCATCGCCATAAGGCAAAACCGGGGTCGCCATGGCGGAGTAATGAGCGGGGTCATGGAGCAATCGGCGGACCTCCGTGACGATGAGGGCCGGATCGCTGCCGAGCAGCCTCATGTTGCCGGTGGCGATGCCTTCCGGGCGCTCCGTCTTGGAGCGCAAAACCAGCAATGGCACGCCGAGCGCCGGCGCTTCCTCCTGGACGCCGCCGGAGTCACTCAGGATGACGGCGGACCCAAGCATGGCCAGAACCATGCCGCCGTGATCGAGCGGCGCGAGCAGCCGGATGCGCGGGTTGCCGGACAGCAGGTGCCGAATCGCGCCGGCCTGCTGCGGGTTGGGATGGAGCACCACGTCGATGCCGAGCGTGGTGGAGTTGGCCAACTCGAAGAGGGCGAGCGCAATCGGCAGAAAGGCGGCGCCCCAGTTTTCCCGGCGGTGACAAGTGACCAACAGGCGCGGCTCTTCGTCCATTGTTGGCCGCTGGGGCAGCGGAAGCGGGCCGACCAGGCGGCGCAGCGCATCAATGCCGGTATTGCCGGTGACGTGGATGACGCCTCGGACGGCTTCCGCCCGCAGGTTGGCGGCGCTGGTCTCGGTCGGCGCGAACAGCAGGTCGGCACGAGCGTCGATGGCGACCCGGTTGTCTTCCTCCGGCCAAGGCAGCGCGGGGTCGAAAGTGCGCAGGCCCGCTTCGACGTGCGCCACGGGAATGCCGCAGCGAAAGCCGGCGAGGGCGCCGCCCAGCGCGCTGGCAGTGTCGCCCTGGACGATCACCATGGCCGAGCCCGCCGCGCACAACTCGGGCCCGATCGCCTCTGCCAACTCGTCGGCATAGGCTTGCGGGTCTGGCGCAGCCGGCCGATTCAGCTGCCGCGCGGGCAGATGAGGAATGCCCACGATGCCCAGGTCGAGCTGCGGATGCTGGCCGGTGAGCAGGAGCTTCGGCTGGAGCCCGGCGGCTTCGAGGGCCAGGGCCACGGGCGCGAGTTTGATGGCTTCCGGCCGAGTGCCGACAATGATGGTTAACGACGCATTGGACACCAGGCATGCTCTCCCCCGAGAGCGATCCGGCGACGATTGCATGGCAGGCAGAACCCTCGCTTGGCAACCGCCAAAGCGACGCGAATGGTTTAAAAGGGCGGCACTTCGGCTCGGCAGCGGAGAAGCGATGCATCCGGGCAACGGTTGATCGCGATGCCGACCCGACCTTCGTCGATTGCCGGGCCTTGATGACCACCGATCGCGGCGGGCTGAACCCTAGCGGAAATTGTCGGCGTAGGCCTGGAGCTTAAGCTTCACAGGCGGCGCGGCGACGATGTGATAGTCGAGCCCGTGCTTTTCGGCATAGGCGATCGCCGCTTCCTTGGTGCCGAAGGCCAGGCGGACCTGGGTCCGGGTGTCGGCGGCGCCCACCCAGCCGGTCAGTGGATCGTGCGCCTGGGGCCGGCTGCTTTCGAACTCCAGGGTCCACTTGCCAGCCTTGGCCCGGCCGGACTGGGTGGTCTTGCGTTCGGATTCGAGAATGCGCGCGGTAGCCATGGGCGGCGAGGTGGCGGAAGGGGCGGCCAAAATCAAGCGCTCGCCCGCTTGGTGCGCAGGGTCGGCACGGCGGCGGCGGGATCGTCGGGCCAGGGGTGCTTCGGGTAACGGCCACGCATCTCCTTGGCGACGTCGCGCCAGCTGCCGCTCCAGAAGCTCGGCAGGTCGCGGCTGGTCTGGATCGGGCGGCCGGCGGGTGAGGTGATGGCGAGGGTCAGCGGCACTCGGCCGTTTGCCAGCATGGGGTGTCGCGCGAGGCCGAACAGGGCCTGCGCGCGGACCTCGACAAGGGGGCCGCCCGGCGCGGCGTAATCTATCTCGTGACGGCTGCTGGCGGGAGAAACGAAGTCGGACGGGGCGAGGCGGTCGAGCGTGCGCCCGGCGTCGTAGCCGAGCAGGTTGTCGAGGGCGTGGCGGAGTGCGCCGGGGTCGATGTCGCGCAGGCGGCGCTTGGCCGCGACCAGCAGCGGGAGCCAATCGTCGAGGCGGTCGAGCAGGGCCGCATCGTCGAGCGGGGCCACTGCGGGATCGTGCTCGTGGGCGAAGGCGGCGCGGGCGCGGAGCTGGCGGGCGGCGTCGCTCCAGGGGAGCAGGTCCAGGCCATGGGTGCGGACGCCTTCGACCAGCGCGGCCTCGATCGCGGCGGGATCGGGCTTGGGATCGGGGCCGCTCGACAGGCGGATGCTGCCGAGCCGGCGCGAGCGGGTCGGGGTGACTGCACCGGTGGCAGGATCGAACGCGCCGTCGTGGCCGGTGACGGTGCGTTCGGCGAACAGGGCGAGCACGTCTTCCTCCGCGAGCGGTGCGGCGGAGAGGATGCGGGCGCCGGCAGCGGCTCCGGCGACTTCGGCCACGGCGAGCCATTCGGCGCGGGCCAGCGGCGAGGTGGGGTCGAGGCGGAAGCCGCGGCCGCCGACCGACTGCCAGCGTTCGCCGGAAGGGTCGCGGCGGCGGGACAGGCGGTCGGGAAAGGCGAGGGCGATGGCTTGGCCGAGATTGTCGCTCGTCCTGCGCGGAGCTCCGCTGCGGACGAGCGTGTGTTGAACCCAACGTTTAGCCAACCCTCTCGCAGCTTCCGCCCGTGCGTTGCGGTCGCCGCGCCAGCGGCGGTGGCGGACTTCCAGGTCGGGGTCGGTGCCGCCGAGGCCGCGCTCGGTGAGGAGGACGGCGGCCTCGGCCGCGGCAGCCCCGAACCCGCGGGTGGCGGCCTCGAGCAGCATGTGGGCGAGCCGCGGGTCGAGCGGCAGGCGGGCAACCGCGCGGCCATGGGCGGTGACCCGGCCGTCGGAGTCGATGGCGCCGAGGTCGGACAGGCGGCGGCGGGCCTCGTCCAGTGCGGCGGCCGGGGGCGGGTCGAGGAAGGGCAGGCGGGCGGGGTCGCTTTCGCCCCATAAGAGGCAGGTGAGCGCCAAGCTGGAGAGGTCGGCTTCGAGGATCTCGGGCGGATCGTGGGCGGGGAGGGCGGCGTTGGCGGCTTCCTCCCACAGGCGGAGGGCGACGCCGGGGCGCTGGCGGGCGGCGCGGCCGGCGCGCTGGGTCGCGGCGGCGCGGCTGGCGCGTTCGGTCACCAGGCGGGTGAGGCCGGCGCCGCGATCGTAGCGCGGGCGGCGGGCGAGGCCGCTGTCGACCACGATTGCCACGTCCTCCAGCGTAACGCTGGTCTCGGCGATGCTGGTGGCGAGGACCAGCTTGCGGGTGCCGGGCGCGGGCGGGGCGAGGGCGGCGCGCTGGTCGCGGGGGTCGACGCCGCCGTGGAGGCGGTGGAGCGCCACGTCGGGTGGCAGGTTGCCGAGCGCATCGGCGGTGCGCTCGATTTCGGCCACGCCGGGCAGGAAGGCGAGCAGCGAGCCGGGGTGATCGCCGAGCGCCCGGCGGCAGGCGGCGGCGACCTGCGGTTCGATCCGGCCGGCGGGATCGCGGCCGAGGTGGTGGACGGCGAGCGGGAAGCTCTTGCCCTGGCTTTCGATGCGTGGCGGATCGCCCAGCAGGCGGGCGAAGCGCTCGCCGTCGAGCGTGGCGGACATGGCGAGGATGCGCAGGTCGTCGCGCAGGGCGGCGGCGGCGTCGAGCGCGAGGGCCAGCGCCAGGTCGTTGTCGAGGCTGCGTTCGTGGACCTCGTCGAACAGCACGGCGGACACGCCGGCGAGTTCCGGGTCGGCCTGGATGCGCGCCAGGAACACGCCGTGGGTCATCACCACCACGCGGGTGGACTTGCCGGTGCGGCTGTCGAGGCGGGTCTGGTAACCGATCGTGCGGCCGGGCTCCTGGCCCAACTGGCGGGACATATATTCGGCCGCGGCGCGAGCGGCGAGGCGGCGGGGAACGAGCAGCAGGACCAGGCCATCGCACCAGGGTTCGGTCAGGAGGGCGGGCGCAACCGTTGTGGTCTTGCCGGCGCCCGGCGGGGCGATCAGCAGGGCGCGGGTCCCGGCGCGCAGGGCGGCGAGCAGTTCCGGGAGGACCGCGTGGATGGGGAGAGCGGCCGTCACCGGGCGAGTCGCTCCGGCCGGAAGGGGACAAAGGGGACACCACCCTTGATAGGGTGTCCCGCTGCGATCGGCGCCGTTGGCGAGCGAAGGGCTGCAAGGGCCGGGCGAGCGGGCGCGGGCATCGGTCAGCCCATGTCAGATCGCGCCCATGTAGGACAGGATATTGTCGGCTCGTGTGTCAACGGACCTTGAGTGATGTTCGGAGCGGACGGCCGCGGGCGTCAGCCGCTTGCGCCGCGCCCTTTGTCGATCGGAACGGATTCTTCGTGAGGCGCCTCTTCGCCGGCCAGCTTGCCGCCGCCATAGTAGCGCTGCTCGCTCTGCCCGCCGCCGAAGCCCTCGCTTTCGCCCCGTTCCTCCTTGCCCGTGTGCGGATTGGGGTAGGCGCCACCGCCGGAATCGCCGCCGCTGCTTCGGCCATGGGTATCGACATCGCTGACCCCGTCAGAGCGAAGCTTCGGGCTAGTCTGCCCGCTGGCGGGCATGGGCACCTTGCCGTCGGCGGCTGCGATCTCGGCTTCTTTCTCGGACATAAAGCAATTCCTTGTTTGCCACCTCAACGCGCCGGTGACCCGGGAGGTGCCGAAGCAGGCGCAGAAAGGATGAGCTGCCGCGGCTGCCGGGGCGAGCGTCCAACCTAGACGCCGAGCCACACTGACGATCTCGCTGCCCATCGTCTCCCTTGAACGGGGTCTGGAAGGCGGCGGCGGGGTGCGCAGACGTCGAGCTGGGATGTCCGCTATGGGTGGAAAGCGGACGTTCAATTCTTCCGCAGCTTGCATCCCGGCGGCGTCCAGATTGAGAGGAAGCTTTCATTGCCAAAGTCGATGACGAGTTCGTCGTCCGCAAAGTACCCTTCAATCGTAACTTGCTCGCCGACTGCAAGGTCTTCGCGGTCGCACCACGGCTCCAGCATCACACCGAGTTCGTCGCGCGACGTGTTCTTGATGACCATCGGCGCATGTTTCCGCCCTCCTGAAACCTCGAATGCAGGAGCGACTGAATGTCCGCAATGGGTGGAAAGCGGACGTTAGTGACGGACTGCTCTGGCGGCGTTGCTGACCACCTTCTGAGCGCAGGCGCTGAGGTCGTCTTCCCAGCACTGCCCGGAACCTCGTCCCACTTGGCGACCTGCATTCTCGATAAGCACCTGGTAGGAAATCCGGGTTCTGCCTTCGACTTCTCGCCAATCTACGTTGGTCGGGATTGTTACCCGCAAAGCAGCGTCGGAAGCGCCAGAGGTGAAGCCATCGGCGCTCGCGAAAGACCTCCGAACAGCATCGGCAAGCCGCTGGGTGAGGCCGTCATCTCCACCGACGAGAACTGCGACTGGTGTGCGAGCCAACCTTGGCGGGGCCTGCACCGTCTGACACCCTCTACAAAGTGCAAGCCCGAACAGCAGCCCAAGAGTCTTCATCCGGCAATCATCGCCTACGATGGAAATGTCCGCAATGGGTCGAAAGCGGACATGGCATCATTGGTGCGCCGCGGCTTGGTGACAGGCGCTCGCGCGGGGTGAGGTCAGTCGCGGCTGGGGCAGGCGCTGGCGGCGATGATCGAGCCGGTGTCGTTGTCTGAGTGGCAGGTCGCCTTCTTCGACTTGGCCGTCTTCGGCTTCGCCTGCTTGGCCGGCGCTGCGGTGGCGGCGGCGGCCTGGTCGGTCGCGGCGGTCTGGGCGCACGCGGACAGGAGGGCGGTCGATGCCACCAGGGCTGCAAACGCTGCGCTACGAACCATGCTTCACTCCCGAACCTTGCCGTTGAACGGCTCGCTCCAAACCAGAAGGGCGCGACGTTTGCAACATCGGGTCCGGGGCGGCGCCGTCCTTTCGACGAACGGCGGCCGCCCGGTCCTCAACGGCAAGCTAGTCGGCGCTGTCGTCCGCTTCCTCTCCCTTGAGCGACGCCATGTCGATGACGTAGCGGAAGCCGACGTCGCCCTTTTCGACCTTGTTCATCGCCCGGTTGATCGCTTGGATCGGAATGACTTCGATCTCGGGCGCGATGTTGTGCTCGGCGCAGAAGTCGATCACTTCCTGCGTTTCCTTGATCGAGCCGATCAGCGAGCCCGACACGGAGCGGCGGTGGAAAGCGACCGCCTGGTTGTTGACCGGCGCCATCGGCTCCAGCGCGCCGACGATGACCAGGCTCTTGTCACGCTTCAGCAGGGCGACGAAGGCGTTGATGTCGTGCTTTTCGGGAACGGTGGACAGGATCAAGTCGAAGCTGCCGGGCGTGGCGGCGAGTTCCTCGGCCTTGCTCGTCACTTCCTTTTCCACCGTGACGTGGGTGGCGCCGAGCGCTTCGGCGTCGGCCTGCTTGTCGGGGCTGGTGGTGAACACGGTCACTTCGGCGCCGAGCGCCCTTGCCAGCTTCACCGCCATGTGGCCCAGGCCGCCAAGACCGACCACGCCGACCTTGTCGCCCGCCTTCACGCCCCAGTGGCGCATGGGGCTTCAGGCGGCTGAAACTGTGCTTGGCGGCCTAACCGATTGCGTCGACCATGAGGGGCTCGTCTGCTTGGAGGGCTGTTGCCTGTTCAGAGCGAGCTTCGGGAGGTTGGTTCCGCCGCGGGGCGGCGGAACGGGCGACGACGGATCAGGAGAAGGTGGTGGTCCGGGCGGCCTCGTTGACGGCGCGCTGTTCCTGGGCACGGCGGACCCGGGTGGCCATTGCATCCCACGCGTCGGCGGCGGTGAGGTTGCGCTGGCGAACGTTGTCGAGGGTGGCCTGGTTGGCCTCCTGGCGGCAGTGGTCGGCGCGCTCGGTGTAGAATTCCAGGGTGGACATGCGTCAGGCTCCGCTTGATCGTTTCACAGGAAAGCCCGCCCCGACGAGAGGCCGGAGCGGGCCAAGAGAGCTCAGGCGGACTGGAGATTCACCGCGCTGTTGCGGCCATCGCGGCCGGACTGAAGTTCGTACTGAACGCGCTGCTCGCGATCGAGCGAGCGCATGCCCGCCGCCTCAACTGCCGTGATGTGAACAAAGGCGTCGCCGCTGTTGTCATCCGGCTGGATAAAGCCATAGCCCTTGTCGGCGTTGAAGAATTTGACGGTTCCGGTGATCATGTGTTCGTTCCTTCTCGTAAGCGCACCGAAGTGCCGGCACGCCTGCTAGGAGCGGCGAAGAGAGAAGGAGGAAGGAGCCGCAAAGCGCCCAAAACCGTCAACTTGCGACTGATAGCGAGTGCCATATGGGTCTTGGTTAACGGATTGTAAGACTTGGCGCGGCGAAGCGGTCAGTAAAGCCGGTCAGTAAGTGCGGGCAACGGCGAACTCGACCGCCTCGGTCAGGGCCGCCCTGGCCTTGCCGGCAGGGAAGGGCGCCAGCGTATCGAGCGCGCGGCGGGCATAATGCCGGGCGCGTTCCAGCGTGTCGCCGATGGCGCCGGTGGAGCGGAGCAGGGCGATGGCGTGGGCGAGGTCGTCGTCGGCGACGCGCTCGCCGCTCACGGCCGCTTGCCAGAAGCGCCGCTCCTCCTCGCCGCCGCGGGCGTAGGCCAGGATGATCGGCAGGGTCATCTTGCCCTCGCGGAAGTCGTCGCCGAGGCTTTTGCCGGAGGTCCCTTCGTCGCTGGTGTAATCAATCGCGTCGTCGACCAGCTGAAAAGCGATGCCGAGATTGCGGCCGAACGCTTCCAGCGCCAGCTCCGCGTCCTCGCCCGCCTCGGCCACGACCGGAGCGATGCGGCAGGCGGCGGCGAACAGCGCGGCGGTCTTGGCCTCGATGATGCCGAGATAGGTGTCCTCGCCGGTGGCGATCTGGCGCTGGGCGGTCAATTGCGCCACCTCGCCCTCGGCAATGACCGCGCTGGCGTGGCTGAGGATCTTGAGCACCTTAAGGCTGCCGTCCTCGACCATGCATTCAAAGGCGCGGGAAAACAGGAAGTCGCCGACCAGCACGCTCGCGGGATTGCCCCAGATGAGGTTGGCCGTGCGCTTGCCCCGGCGCAGGCCGCTCATGTCGACCACGTCGTCGTGGAGCAGGGTGGCGGTGTGGATGAACTCCACCGCCGCGGCCAGCTTGTGGTGGCGCGCGCCCGGATAGTCGCACAGGGCGGCGGCGGCGCAGGTCAGCATCGGACGCATCCGCTTGCCGCCGCCGGCGATCAGGTGGCCGGCGAGCTCGGGGATCAGCGGCACCTCGCTGCCCATCCGGGCGAGGATCACCTGGTTGACCGCGTTCATGTCGGCGGCGGTGAGCTGGATCAGCGGTTCCAGCGTCGGTGTGCGGTCGGAACGGAGGTGGTGAAGCGAAGCGGTCACGGTGTGCGCGGGTAGGCGGGGAATGGGGCAAGGGCAAGGCGGCCGGGTCACCCGGCGGGCAGGCTCAGGCGTGCAAGCAGGCCGCCGAGGTCCTCGCTTTCCTCCAGGGTGACCGTGCCCCCGTAGATCTCGGCGACGTCGCGGACGATGGCGAGGCCCAGGCCAGTGCCGGGCTTGCCGGTGGTGTCCAGCCGCTTGCCGCGGGTGAACAGCTCGCTGCGCTGGGCCTGCGGGATGCCCGGGCCGTCGTCCTCGACCACGATGTCGATCATCTTGTCGTGGTTCTGTTCAACGGTGACGAACACGCGGCCGTGGCCGTATTTGGCGGCGTTCTCCACCAGGTTGCCGAGCATCTCGTCCAGGTCCTGCCGTTCCACGCGGGCGTCCGCGGCCTTGTCGCCGGCGATGTCCACGGTGACCTCCTCGTACATGCGGTCGACCGCCCGCTGCACCGCCTCCAGGCTGGTCCAGACCCGGGCCCGGGCCTGGGCGGAGGCGCGGCGGCCGATGGCGCGGGCGCGGGCCAGGTGGTGGTCGACCTGCCGCCGCATGGTGGTCGCCTCGCGGCAGACGGTGTCGGCGAGGTCCGGGTCCTGAGCCGTGGCGGAGTTGGTGATGACGGTCAGCGGGGTCTTGAGCGCATGGGCCAGGTTGCCGGCATGACGCCGCGCCTCTTCCGCCTGGGCCTCCGAGTGGGCGAGCAGCTGGTTGATCTCCTCGGTCAGCGGCTGGATCTCGTCCGGAAAGGCTTCGGGCACGCGGGTCTTGGTGCCGGAGCGGATGGCGACCACCTCCTTGCGCACGCGGCGGAGCGGCCACAGGCCGTAGAAGGTCTGCAGCGCGGCCAGCACGACCAGCCCCAAGCCGAGCACGGCGAAGCTCCAGATCAGGGTGTTGCGCAACTCGCGGATTTGCGCGTCCAGGCCTTCGCGGCTTTGCGCCACCTGGAAGCGCCAGCGGGTGGCGGAGCCCGGGAGGATGACGTCGCGCTCGACGATCCGCAGCGGTTCGCCCTCGAATTCCTTGCTGGTGTAAAAGTGGGGGCGGACGTGGAAGTAACTGTCATCGATGCGCAGCCGCCGGTCCCACAGCGAACGGGACGGATAGCACAGCGGGGATTCGACCTGCTGGCGGCAGTGGTTGGCAGGCACGTCCGTGATCTGGAAGTAGAGGCCGGAATAGGTTTCGATGAAGCGCTGGTCGGCGGGCGGCCGGTTGAAGCGCACTTCGCCCTCCGGCCCGATCTCGGACGCGGCGATCATCGCGTTGACGACATACTCGAGCTGGGAATCGAAGTTGCGCACCAGGCTGCCGGTCAGCACCCGGTCGAGCGCGAAGCCGCCGGCGAACAGCAGGATCGAGATCCAGATCGTGGCGACCACGATCATGCGCTGGGTCAGCGAGCCGGTGCCGCGGGTGCGGACCGGGCGGGTAGCGGAAACCTCGGAGCCCACGGCGGCGATGCCGGGGCTGGTCACGTTCACGCCGCCGGTTCCTCCAGGCTGTAGCCGAGACCGCGGATGGTGGTGATCACATCGGGCCCGAGCTTCTTGCGGATGCGGGTGACGAACACCTCGATGGTGTTGGAATCGCGGTCGAAATCCTGGTCGTAGATATGCTCGATGAGCTCGGTGCGGCTGACCACCTTGCCCTTGTGATGAAGGAGGTAGGACAACAATTTGTATTCCTGGGCGGTCAGCTTGACCGGCTCGCCGTCCTTGGTGACCTTGCCCGAGCGGGTGTCGAGGCGGATGTCCCCGGCGATCAGCTCGGACGAGGCGTTGCCGCTACTGCGGCGGATCAACGCCCGCAGGCGCGCGATCAGCTCCTCCGTCTGGAACGGCTTGGCCAGGTAGTCGTCGGCCCCGGCGTCGAGCCCGGCGACCTTGTCCGACCAGGTGTCGCGCGCGGTCAGCACCAGCACGGGCATCTTGCGCCCTTCCTTGCGCCAGCGGTCGAGCACGGTCAGGCCGTCCACCTCCGGCAGGCCGAGGTCCAGCACCACCGCATCATAGCTTTCGGTGGTGCCGAGATAATGGCCGTCCTCGCCGTCGGTGGCGAGGTCCACGGCATAGCCCGCGCCCTCCAGCGTGGAACGGAGCTGCCGGCCCAGATTGGGTTCGTCCTCGACGATCAGCACGCGCATGTTGCAAGGTCCTCTCGGGAATTCGTTCGCCCCGATTAACCCGCGTCAAGCTGAACGGTTGCTTGAACGCAACGAACGGCTGGCGGGAGAGGGTGCTTGTTCGCGGGCGGCGGGCCGGTACAACGGACCCGATGTGGCGCCTGCTCCTCCCCCTGTCGCTTCTGCCCCTGTCGGCCTGCAGCACGGTCGCGCCCAAGGGGCTGATCACGCAGGCCACCCGCGACTGGCGGCAGGTGGCGACCAGCGCCGATCGCCAGCGGCTGCGCGGGTGGCGATCCGCGTGGGTCGACGGGCTGCGCCAGGCCGAGGCGGCCGGCTATAGCGAGCCCGTGCGCCGCGAGGGCGTGCTGCTGCAACCGGATGCAGCGCTGGGCGGGGCCGGCGTGCCGAACGGAAGCTATCGCTGCCGCCTCCTCAAGCTGGGCGCACGAAGCCAGGGGCTGCTGCCGTTCGTCGGCTACCCGCCCTTCGCCTGCCGCATCAAGCAGGAGGGCGACCTGCAGGGTTTCGCCAAGCTCAGCGGCTCGCAGCGCCAGGTGGGGCTGATCTTCCCCGGCGACCAGTTGCGGCAGATGTTCCTTGGCACGCTGGTGCTGGGCGACGAGCGGCGGGCGATGCAATATGGCGTGGACGAAGCCCGCGACCTGGCCGGGTTCGTTGAACGGATCGGGCCCAATCGCTGGCGGCTGGTGCTGCCCTCACCACGCTACGAGAGCCTGGTGGACGTGCTGGAGCTGGTGCCGGCCTAGCGCTCATGCCGAGGCCGGACTCCGGGTGCCTGATCGCGGCACCACGAAGATGACTGGACCCCTGCTTCCGCAGGGGTACAACAGGCGCCATGAAGCATCTTTTCCTCGCCGCCGCATTGTTCGCGACGCCCGCATCGGCCGCGACGCTGCGCGGCAGCATCGCCGCCGACATGCCGCAGCTGATGACGCTGTACCGCGACCTCCATGCCCATCCCGAGCTGTCGATGCAGGAGGTGCGCTCGCCCGCGAAGCTGGCCGGGGAATTGCGCAAGCTGGGGTTCACCGTGACCGAGAAGGTCGGCAAGACGGGCGTGGTGGCGGTGCTGGCCAACGGGCCGGGCAAGACGCTGCTGGTGCGAGCCGACATGGACGCGCTGCCGGTGGTGGAGCAGACCGGCCTGCCGTTCGCTTCCACCCTGCGCGCGGTGTCCAATTCGGGCGCCGAAACGGGCGTGATGCACGCTTGCGGCCACGACACGCACATGACGGCGTTTCTGGGCACCGCGCGGCGGCTGGCGGCGATGAAGGGCCAGTGGTCGGGTACGCTCGTGATGATCCTGCAGCCGGGTGAGGAAACCAGCGAAGGCGCCAAGGCGATGCTGGCCGACGGGCTGTTCACCAGGTTCCCGAAGCCGGACGTGGCGCTGGCCTTTCACGACAGCGCCAGCCTGCCGGCCGGCGTGATCGGCGTCTCGCCGGGCTATGTCATGGCCAACGTCGACAGCGTGGACGTGGCTGTGAAGGGGGTCGGCAGCCATGGCGCCGCGCCGCAGAACGGGCGTGACCCGATCGTGCTGGCGAGCCGCATCGTGACGAGCCTGCAGACGCTGGTCAGCCGCGAGCGCAATCCGCTCGACCCGTCGGTGGTGACGGTTGGCAGTTTCCACGGCGGTGCGACGCACAACATCATTCCCGATGAAGCGAAGCTGCAGATCACGGTCCGCAGCTACACGCCCGAGGTGCGCAAGGCGCTGCTCGACGGCATTGCGCGCGTGGCTCGGGGCGAGGCGATCGCTGCGGGCATGCCGGACGACAAGATGCCGGTGGTGACGGTGGAGGACCGCTCCACGCCGTCGACCATGAACACGGAGGCGATCACCGCTCGGGTCGCGCAGCTGTTCACGGCCCAGTTCGGGGCGGGGCGGGTCAGGACGGTGCCGCCGTCGATGGTGGGCGAGGACTTCGGCCGCTATCGTCTGACGGATCCCGGGATGGAAAGCCTGATCTTCTGGGTCGGCGGCGTGCCGCAGGCCAAGTGGGACGCGGCCGGCGGCGATGCAGCCAAGCTGCCGAGCCTTCATTCGCCGTTCTGGGCACCGGACGCGGAAAAGGTCATCGGCACCGGGGTGGAGGCGATGACCGTGGCCGCGCTGGACGTGCTCAAGCGCGGGTAGCCGAGGACGCGTTCACGCTTCCTTTGTAAATTCCACCGACAGTGTCGGCCCATGTCGGTGGAGCTGACAGTTTGACGGCGATCCTTGCCTTCTGGAGCCATGCGCTCGCCACGTTCCTGTTCGGCACGCTGCTGATCTGGCAGTTGCGCGACGGCGTTCGCGCGCCCGTCCAACGACTGCTGCTGGGCGGGCTGCTGATGACCCTGGTGTGGGCGTGGCTGACCGCCATCGCGCCGTTGTCGGTGCTGGCCGCCCATGCCGAAACCGCGCGCAACCTGCTGTGGGTCGGGCTGCTGTACAATCTTTCGAGCAGCAGCCGGAGCGAGGACCGGCAGCTGCAGGGCGTCGGCTGGGTCTATGCGGCGGTGTCGGCGGTGCTGGCATTGCAGTTCGTCACCGACCAGTTGGCGCATGGGGCGAGCGGAGCCACGGCGGCGGTGCTGGGTACAACGGCCGTCCTGCTGCGCGGAACGGCGGCGGCCGGCGCGCTGGTGCTGGTGCACAATCTCTACGGGCAGGCCGCGCCGGCCAGCCGCTCGTCGATCCGGCTGGTGATGATCGCGCTGGCGTGGCTGTGGCTGTACGACCTCAACCTCTACACCCTGGCCTATTGGCAGGGCGGGGTCGCCGGGATCGTCTACCAGGCCCGGGGCGCGGCCGTGGTGGTGGCCGCCCCGCTGTTTGCGCTTGGTGGGCAGCAGATCGACGGCTGGCGGCTGAAGCTCTCGCGGGCCGCCACCTTTCAGTCGCTGGGGCTGGTGGCCGTCTGTTCCTACTTCGCCTTGATGGCGGTGCTGGCGACGGCGTTGCGGGGGACCGACTGGAACTGGCTCAAGTCAGCCGCACTGCTGTTGCTGGCCGGGATGACGGTCGCAGCCGTGGTGCTGCTGCCTTCGGCGCGGCTGCGCGGGTGGGTCAAGGTCACCGCCGCCAAGCACCTGTTCGAGCATCGCTACGACTATCGATCCGAGTGGCTGCGGGTGGCCGACACGCTGGGGCGCAGCGGTTCGGACGCGCCGCCGCTGGCCGAGCGCGTGATCCGCGCGCTGGCCGACATCGTCGACGCGCCGGCCGGCCTGCTGCTCGCCCGCGACCAGGGGGGAATCGCGTGGCAGGGCAGCTGGCGCTGGTTCGGGCGCTTGCCGGACGTGGGGGCGGCTGAGCGGCTGGAGGCTTTGTGGGCGGAACTCGGCGAGACCGGCCGAGTCATAGAACTCGATCGGGGCGGGGCGGCGCGGGGCTCGGCGCGGGACCGGGCGGTGCCGCTGCCAGCCGAGTGGCTGGGCGACGAGCGGCTGTGGACGGGCGTTCCGCTGCTCCACGGGGAGCGGGTTGTCGGGCTGGTCCTGCTGGCGACGCCGGAGGTCAGGCGGCCGCTCGACTGGGAGGACTTCGACGTGTTGCGCACGGCGGCACGGCAGGCGGCGTCGACCCTGGCCGAGGCGCACGGCCAGCAGGCGCTGACCACCGCGCGGGCGTTCGAGGACTTCAACCGGCGGTTCGCCTTTATCCTGCATGACGTGAAGAACCTGGTCAGCCAGCTGTCGCTGCTGACCCGCAATGCCGAGCGGCATGCCGACAATCCCGAGTTCCGGGCCGACATGATTGAGACGCTGAAGAGTTCGGTCGGCAAGATGAACGACCTGCTGGCGCGGCTGGCGCCCGCGCCGTCGGCCGTCGCGCGCGACGGGGCGGTGGCGTTCGCGCTGCGCCCGGTGCTGGCAGCGGCGGTAACGGGCAAGCGGGCGGGCCATGAGGTGCGGCTGCTGGGGCCGACCGCGCTGCGGGTCCGCGGGGATCCGGGCGGGCTGGAGCAGGCGATCGCGCATCTGCTGCAGAATGCGGTGGACGCCAGCCCGACGCACGAGCCGGTCACCGTGCATGTCGCGGAAGGTAGCGAGCGGGTGCGGATCGAGATCACTGACCGCGGCTGCGGCATGGACCCGGAGTTCGTCCGCCAGCGCCTGTTTCAACCGTTCGCCTCGACCAAGTCGGGCGGCTTCGGCATCGGCGCCTACGAGGCGCGCTCGCTGGTCGAGGGCATGGGCGGCAGCCTGGCCGTCGACAGCCGGGTCGGCGCCGGCACCCGTTTCACCATCGACCTTCCCGCCGCACCTCAACTCGAAAGCATACCCGCATGAGCGACCCCGCCGATCTTCCCGTGCTGCTCGTGGTCGAGGACGACGAAGGGCTGCAGCGGCAGTTCAAATGGGCTTACGACGGCTATCGGGTGGTCGCGGCACTTAACCGGCGGCAGGCGATCGACGCGTTGCGGTTGCACGAGCCGGCCGTGGTGACGCTGGACCTCGGCCTGCCGCCCGACCCGGACGGGACCAGCGAGGGGTTCGCGTGCCTGGCCGAGATCCTGGCGCTGAAGCCCGACGCGAAGGTGATCGTCGCGTCGGGCCATGGCGCGCGGGACAGCGCGCTCAAGGCCATCGCGCTCGGTGCCTACGATTTCTACCGCAAGCCGGTCGACATCGACGAGCTTGGCCTGATCGTCGCCCGCGCCTTTCAGCTGCACGAGCTGGAGGCGGAGAACCGGCGGCTGGCGGAGGAGGCGGGCGGAACGGTGCTCGGCTCGGTCGTGTCGGCGGCGCCCGAGATGCTGAGCGTGGCCCGCACAGTGGAGCGCGTGGCGCCGGCCGACGTGTCCGTGATGCTGCTGGGCGCCAGCGGCACCGGCAAGGAACTGCTCGCCCGGGCGGTGCACGACAAGAGCCGGCGCGCCAAGGCCGGCTTTGTCGCCATCAACTGTGCGGCCATCCCGGAGAACCTGCTCGAGGCGGAGCTGTTCGGCTTTGAACGCGGCGCGTTCACCGGGGCGGTCAAGACCACGCCCGGCAAGATCGAGCTGGCGCAGGGCGGGACCCTGTTCCTGGACGAGATCGGCGACGTTCCGTTGCCGCTGCAGGTCAAGCTGCTGCGGTTCCTGCAGGAGCGGGTGATCGAGCGGATCGGTGGGCGCGCGCCGATTGCCGTGGACACGCGGATCGTCTGCGCCACCCACCAGGACCTGGAGGCGATGATCGCGGACGGCCGCTTCCGCGAGGACCTTTACTACCGTCTGGCCGAGATCGTGGTCCGCATTCCCAGCCTCAAGCAGCGCTCCGGCGACGCGGCGCTGCTGGCGCGGCACTTCGTCGGCCGGTTCGCGCGCGAGCTTAATCCGGCGGTGACCGCGCTGGGCGACGATGCGGTGGCGGCGATCGAAGCGCACGGCTGGCCGGGCAACGTCCGCGAGCTGGAGAACCGGATCAAGCGGGCGGTGATCATGGCGGAAGGCAAGGCGCTGACCGCCACCGACCTCGACCTGCGCTCACCCGAGGCGGGCGAGCCGGCGGCGATCAACCTGCGGGCTGTCCGTGAGGTCGCGGACCGACGGGCGATCCGCCAGGCGCTGGCCCGGACGCAGAACAACATTTCGGGCGCCGCCAAGCTGCTGGGGATCAGCCGGCCGACGCTGTACGACCTGTTGAAGCAGTATCAGCTGACCGCCTGAATTTGTCAGGCGGCGAGACGGGAAGGCACGCGCTCGCCGTCCAGCGTCACCAGCACGGGCACCGGGAGTATCGCCACCGCGTGCTCGTACCCGCTCCAGCGCAGGTACCACGCCGACGCCTGCCAGATCCCGTAGGTGGCAGCCCAGGCGACCAGCCCGTCCGAAAGGTAATGCCAGCCAAGATGGACGGAGCCGATCAGGATCAGCACCGCGAAGGTCCAGCCGAGTGCGCCCATCTTCCAGCCGAGCCGGCCGGCCGCCAGCGCGTAGAGAAAGGCGATGGCATTGTGCATGGAGGGCATGGCCGAGATGCCGAGCCCGAAGCCGAATTCATGCCGCTGGTAAGCCTGCCACAGCTCGCCCTGGAAGGAGACGGCGCTGAGATGATAGCCCGCGGCGTCGATGGCGTGCAGCCGGGCCATGAGTTCCACGTAGGTGCCGGCAGAGCGGGTGCCGATCAGGGTCGCGAAGCAGGGGCCGGCCGAGCTGAAGATAAAGGCGCCGACGATGCCGATGAGCACGAACGCGCCGGCGAAGCTCAAAAAGAATTGCGCGCGCAGCAGGCGCGGCGCGGCAAAGGCGACGGCCGGGATGATCAGGAACAGCAGCGGTACCCAGGCCAGGTACAGGCGGTCCAGGAACACCGTCCCGAGGGGTGAGCCGAACACCGCATGGGTCAGCCGCCAGGGGGTCCAGCCAAAGCAGATCATCCGGCCTGCTTCGGCCCAGATGTCGTCCCAGCTGAACGGGTTGAAGAGGGGGATAAGCTGTTTCAGCGTGCCAAAGCCGCCGATCAGCAAGGGCAGCAGCAGCAACGGGCCGAAGCTGGCGGCGGCATCGCCATGCGAGTTCAGGCGCTCATTGCAGTAGGCGCGCAAGGCGTGGAGCGGGCTGTGATCGCCGAGCACGAGCAGGATCAGGCTGCCGATGCCGGCGCCGGCTGCGAGCAGCACGGGAGCGAGCAGCCAGATGCGGCTGACGTAAAGGAGGTAGATGTCGGCGGCGGGAACCCGCGCGCCATGGCCGAGAACAAAGGCCGCGCTGGTCACGATGGCGGTCAGGGCGAGCAGGATGGAAAGCCAGCCCAGTTCGGGCCAGTGGCGGTCGCCAAACATCATACCCGCAAGTTCCCGAACCACCTCAGCACCGCGCCACCCTGGCGCAGCAAGGTTAACAACCCGCATTGGCCGCTTCCCCTTGCGAGCCGTCGCGGGTGCGCTACGGTCCGCCGACTGGGTTCCAGGGGAGATGTCATGGACCGTCGCGCCTTTCTTTCGACCGCCGGAGCGGTCACCGCCGTCGCCGTCATCGATCGTCCGGCCAGCGCCGTGGCGCCGGCCGCCGCCGGTGACGCGCGGCTCAACGCGACGTTCGATGCCATCTTCCAGGAAGGGGTGCGAGAATCGCCCGAGTTCGCCACCTCGCTGGGCCTCGACAAGGGTGAGCTTGCCGGCTTGAAGGCCAAGTTCGACACGCGACCCGCCCCGGTCGTTCGCCAGCGGGACGTCGCGCGGACCCGCCGCAACATCGCCAAGCTACGGGCGATCGCACCGGCGGGCCTGTCGGATGCGGGACGGCTCAACCGCGAGATCGTGCTTTATCAGCAGGAGAGCGGCATCATTGCCCCCACGCGTTTTGGCATCGACTCCGTGGTTCGGCCCTATCCGATCTTCCAGCAGGGCGGCGCCTACTTCTCCACGCCCGACTTCCTCAACACCGCGCATACCATCGAAACGGCGGCCGACGCCGAAGCCTATCTGGCGCGGCTCGACCAGTTCGCGACCCTGCTCGACAACGACACGGCCGAGCAGGGGCGGCAGGCGGCGCGAGGCTTCCTGGCGCCGGCCTGGTCGCTCGACCTGACGCTGGGGCAGATGCGCAAGCTGCGCGGCCAGCCGGCCGAGACGAGCACCATGACCCAGTCGCTGGTGACCCGGGCGGCGGCCAAGAACATCACGGGCGACTGGCAGCGCCGCGCGTCCGCGATCGTGGCGCAGAAGGTTTATCCGGCGCTCGACCGGCAGATCACCACGGTTGAGCGGTTGAAGCCGACCAGCCGGCCCGGCGACGGTGCCTGGCGGCTGCCGAACGGCGAGGCCATCTATGCCGCTGCGCTGGAGCAGATGACCACCACCCGCTTCACGCCGGACGAGGTGCACCGGCTGGGCCTGGCGCAGGTGGCGGAGATCAGCGCCGAGCTGGACCGAATCCTCAAGAGCGCCGGCTATACGCAGGGCTCGGTCGGGCAGCGACTGGCGGCACTGAACGTCGAGGCGAGCCAGCTCTACCCCAATACGGACGAGGGCCGCACCGCGCTGCTGGCCAGCCTCAACGCGGGCGTGAAGGCGATGTACGGGCGGCTGCCGCAGGCGTTCGCGACCGTGCCGACCCAGCCGCTGGAGATCCGCCGGGTGCCGCCTGAGATCCAGGACGGCGCCTCCAACGGTTACTACAACCGCGCCTCGCTCGACGGGTCGCGGCCGGCGATCTACTTCATCAACCTCAAGGACACGGGCGACTGGCCCAGGTACAGCCTGCCGTCGCTGACCTATCATGAGGGCGTGCCCGGTCACCACCTGCAGATCAGCCTGGCGCAGGAATCCAAGGACATCCCGACGCTGCGCAAGGTCGGCTTCTTCTCGGCCTACTCGGAAGGCTGGGCGCTGTATGCCGAGCAGCTGGCCGATGAGCTGGGTTCCTACAGCGGGCTGGAGCGGGCCGGGTACCTGCAATCCTTTCTGTTCCGCGCGGCGCGGCTGGTGGTCGATACCGGCATTCACACCAAGCGCTGGAGCCGGGAGCGCGCAACCGACTACATGGTCGCGACCACCGGCTTTGCCCGGCCGCGCAGCCAGCGGGAGGTGGAACGCTATTGCACGATGCCGGGCCAGGCCTGCACCTACAAGATCGGCCACATGGCATGGGTTCGGGCCCGGGCCGATGCCCAGAAAGCGCTGGGCAGCCGGTTCGACCTCAAGGCGTTCCATGAGGTGCTGAAGGAAGGGGCCATGCCGCTGACGATCATGGAACGGCGGGTGAAGGAGCGGACGGCCGCTGCACTGCGTGCGTGAGCCGTTAGGCGCGAAACTGGTCATGGACAGCGACGAGGTGCCGGGCTCATTGGCGCTTATCGGCGGTCCGTTCGGAGTCAGGGACGAGCCACGCCACTAAAACAATGGCTTAGTCGTTTATCTCTGCTGCATGACCCAATTTTTGGGGCAGCGCAGCCATTCGCTCATCAGGAGCGAACGATGGAGAACATCCCATGATCAAGTCCGCCCTTTTCGGCCTGACGCTGACGGCCAGCGCCGCGGCATTTGCGCAGTCGACCACGACCACGAGCACCACCGGTCAAGGCCAGCCCACGACCGAGGTCCAGCCTTCCTCGCCGGGCGCGGCTCAGCCGGCGATCCCGGCAGATCCGGCGACTCCCGCCCAGCCCACCACCGGCACAGCGGCGACGCCGGCCACTCCGGCAACGCCGTCCGACAGCTCGACCGGTTCGACGTCGACCACGGGCTCGACCACCACAAGCAGTTCGACGGGCACGACGGGGTCGACCGGCAGCACCGGCACGACTGCCGAGTCGGTCGTCCAGGCGGACTGGGCCAAGTATGACACCAACAAGAACGACGGCCTGAGCAGGACCGAGTTCAACAAGTGGGTCGGCGACCTGCAGTCGGCAGCCGGGCAAAAGGCCCCGACCAGGAGCTACCTGAGTTCGGCGTTCCGCAAGGCCGATGCCGACAAGAGCGGCAGCGTGTCGCAGACCGAGCTGCAGACCTTCCTGGGCAGCTAAGGCGGGCAGGGGGGCGGCGCGTTGCCCGCGCCGCCAAGCCGAACCAGTTGCGTTTACCGGCCGGAGCCGGCGTCCTCACGGTCGTCGGCTTGGTCGTGTCCGGCCGCTAGGCCAAGCCCGAGGCCCGCCCCACCGCCCGCGCCAGCCGCGCCGCCGCCACCGCCACCGCCACCTCTTCCGCCACCGCGGGAGCCCTCGTCGGCCGCGCCACCACCGCCGCGTCCGCCCTTGCCGCCGGCGACGGTTGGACGCAGCGGACCCTGCCTGGGAATGGTCAGTTCGCGTGGGATCAGGTCGAGATCGAGCGCGCTCCGGATGAAGTCGCGCAGGCTGACGACCAGCTCGGCGGTGTGGACCGGCCGCCCGGCCACCATCTCCTGGGCGGCCGTTGCCGCCAGCCGGACCTGCTGCTGCGTACCGAGCAGGATGATGTCGGACAGCGCCGCTTCGACCAGGTCGCGCATGCGCCGGACCCGCTCGTTGTCGGCCGCCGCCTGGGCGTCCGGATCGTCCGCGGCCAGCCGGCGCAGGTCGCGCAGGTGGCGCGGGTCGACCGACAGTTCGCCAGTGAACGAGCCGCCCAGTGTCTTGTAGGCGGCGATCAGCGTCTTCAGCCGCTCGTTGATCTGACGGTTCTCCCGCTCGCGCCGCTGCTGGATGGTGGTCATCGCCAGCAGCCGGATGCCGACCCCGATCAGGGTGATGAGCAGCAGGCCGGCGACGGTCGACAGGATCGACGACCAGCTGCTGAAGTCGAGTCCGCGCACCGTCAGGCTCCCGCCAGGCTTTCCGCCAGCTCCGCCACTTGGAGCCAGCGCAGTTCGGCAGCTTCCTTGTCCGCGCGCAGCCTGGCGACCTGATCCATGATGCCCGCGAAGCGCTGGGGATCGCGGGTGTAGAGGTCGGGGTCGGCCATCGCCGCCTCGGCCCGGGCGATTTCTCCTTCGATGCGCTCGATCTCGCCGGGCAGCCGGTCGAGATCGCGCTGATCCTTGTACGACAGCTTGCGGCTTGGCTGTGCGGCGGCCGGCGCTGCCTTTGGCGGGGAGGATGCGGCTTTCGCCGGTGCCTTCGGCGGCGCCCGCCGCCTGGCCCAATCCTCATAGCCGCCCGCGACGATGTCCACCTTGCCCGAGCCGTCGAGGCCGAGGGTGACCGTCACCGTCCGGTCGAGGAAATCGCGGTCGTGGCTGACGATCAGGACCGTGCCGTCATAGTCGGCGATGACTTCCTGAAGCAGGTCGAGGGTTTCCAGGTCGAGGTCGTTGGTCGGCTCGTCGAGCACCAGCAGGTTGGACGCGCGGGCGAACTCACGGGCAAGCAGCAGGCGGGAGCGTTCGCCGCCGGACAGGCTGGCGATCGGGGCCTCGGTCAGCTCGGGGCTGAACAGGAATTCCTTGAGATAGCCCTTGATGTGCTTCTTGGTGCCGCGAACGTCGATCCAGTCGCCGCCTTCCGCGAGCACGTCACGCACCCGTTTGTCCGGTGACATGAGCTTGCGCTGCTGATCGATGACGATGCCGGACAGGGTCTTGGCCAGCGTCACCTTGCCCTCGTCCGCCGGCAACTCACCGGTCAGCAGCTTCAGCAGTGTCGTCTTGCCCGCACCGTTGGCTCCGACCAGGCCGATCCGGTCGCCGCGCTGGATGCGCAGGGTGAAGTCGCGGATGATGGTGCGCTCGCCGGAGGTGCCGAGCGCCGGCGCGGGGAAGCGCTTGGTGACATGTTCCGCATCGATCACCGTTTTGGTCTTGCTGTCGTCGCGGGCCAGGCCGAGCTTGGCCGAGCCCGCCGGTCCGAGCATGGACGCGCGCTGCGCCCGCATCTCGTGGAGCTTGGCCAGGCGCCCCTGGTTGCGGCGGCGGCGGGCGGTCACCCCGCGCTGCAGCCAATGGAGCTCGATCGCCAGCTTGGCGTCCAGCTTCTCGGCCGCGCGCTCCTCATCGGCATAGACCTTTTCGGTCCACGCGTCGAAACCACCAAAGCCGATCTCCGCCCGGCGGATCTGCCCGCGGTCGAGCCACAGGCAGCTTCTGGTCAGGCGGGTGAGAAAGGTCCGGTCGTGGCTGATGACTACGAACGCACCGGAGAAGCGGTTCAGCCAGTCTTCCAGCCAGTCGATGGCGGCGAGGTCGAGATGGTTGGTCGGCTCGTCCAGCAGCAGGACGTCGGGCTCCTGCGCCAGGGCGCGGACGATGGCGGCCCGCCGCCGCTCGCCGCCACTCGCGGTCGCGGTGGTGCGGGACAGGTCGATGCCGAGCTGGTCGGCGATCGCCGCCGCTTCGTGCGCGGGCGGCGCGTCGGAACCGTGCAGCACCCACTCGCCCAAGGTGGCATGGGCAGCCATTGGCGGATCCTGTTCCAGCAGCACGACCCGGCTGCCCGGCACAATGGTGCGGCGGCCCTCGTCGGTATCGATCGTCCCCGCGAGGCACTTGAGCAAGGTAGTCTTGCCGGCGCCGTTGCGGCCGATCAGTGCCAGCCGGTCGCGGCGGCCGACGGTGATGTCGAGGTTGCGGAACAGCCAGCCCTCGCCCTGAACCAGGCCGAGGTCTTCATACGAGAGGATGGGCGGGGCAGCCATGGCGGCGCTGTCTAGCGGCGACGGGCGCCCTCGTCACCCGCGCTTGTGGACAGGACGGCCGGCGCTGTTCACAAGCTATTCAATGGCTTGTGCTACACCACGGTTCGTGAGATTCGCGATGCAGCTATTTCGTTCCTTCCTGGCCGCGGCGCTTGCCGCCGGCCTGCTCGCCAGCCCCGCGCTGGCGGACCGTCCGCGCGACCAGGACCGGGCGTTCCAGGCGTTTCGCCAAGGCCGCTCCATGCCGCTGCCGATGATCGAGCGGCGGGTCATGCCGCACATGGGCGGGGCCGACTACCTCGGACCTGAATTCGACGGTCGCACCTACCGGCTGAAGTTCATGCGCGACGGGCGTGTGATCTGGGTCGACGTGGACGCCGCCACCGGACGGATTTTGGGCCGCAGCGGGGAATGAACTAGGCTCGCCTGTGGCGGGCTCGTCGCCGCGATTGTTTCACGATCGTTCGGACGACTGCAACCCAATCCGGTGCGGTTTCGACCACGGACCTCTGAGCCAGCTTCGCGATCGAGCATCATCCGATATCTCGTGAGGGGTCACTGCCGTCCCCGCGACTTCGTTCCGCTTCGCCTCTTCTGGCCGCTGATGAAGTCAGTTTGGCACAGCTCCATGGTCCGCACCCGTCCTAATGGCTTGTGTGACAAGCAACGTTTGTTATCGCAAAAGCCGACCGTTCAGGTGATGAGCTCTTGGGGAAGGCGGAAAATGGCAGGGGTGACAGCGGGCTTGCAGGATGAGGCGACCACCAGTCCGATCGACGGCATCGAGCCCCGGGCGATGCCCGCCAACACCGCGCAGCTGCAATGGTATGTGTTCGGGCTGTTCTTCATCTTCGGCGGCATCACCAGCCTCAACGACGTGCTGATTCCCAAGCTGAAGCACCTCTACAACCTCAGTTACTTCCAGGCGATGCTGGTGCAGTTCGCCTTTTTCACGGCCTACGCCCTCATCTCGATGCCGGGCGCTGCGCTGGTGAAGCGGATCGGCTACATGCGGACGGCGGTGGTCGGATTGCTGACAATGTCAGCCGGTTGCCTGCTCTTCATCCCAGCCGCCCAGTCGTCGGTTTATGCCGCATTCCTGGGAGCGTTGTTCGTCCTGGCCAGCGGGGTCGTCATCGTGCAGGTCGTCGCCAACCCGCTGATCTCCATGTTGGGAGCGCGACGCACCACGCATAGCCGCTTGACCTTTGCCCAAGCATTCAACTCGCTGGGCACCACGATCTTTCCGCTGGTTGGCGCCACGTTGATCCTTGGCAGCCTGGCGACGGTCGATCCTGCCACGCTGGCGGGAGCGGAGCGCAGCGCCTTCCTGACCGCCGAAAGCCAGGCGATCGTCAGCACCTACATCGGCCTGGCGGTCGCGCTGGCGGTGCTGGCCTTACTGGTCTGGCTCGGCCGCGAGCGTCTCCAGGAGGTGCCCGCTCCCCCGACGCGCTTGCTGCAGTCGTTCGACTTGCTGCGCCAGACGCGCTTTGCCTTCGGAGCGCTGTGCATCTTTCTTTACGTCGGTGCGGAAGTCGCCATCGGCAGCGTCTTGGTGAACTACCTCAGCCAGGCCGATACCCTGGCGGGCACCGCCGAACGGGCAGGGCAGCTGGTTGCGCTCTATTGGGGCGGCGCCATGGTCGGACGCTTCGTCGGATCCGGCCTGCTCAGGCTGGTGTCGCCGGGCCTGGTGCTGCTCGGCGTGGCGGCCGGTGCCATGCTGCTGGTCGCGACCTCCGCATCGACCACCGGCGAGTTTTCGGGATATGCTCTGCTGGCGGTTGGATTGATGAATTCGATCATGTTTCCGACCATCTTCAGCCTGGCTAGCGAGGAACTCGGCCCGCGGGCAGCCGATGGCAGCGGGATCATCTGCATGGCGATCGTCGGTGGAGCGATCATTCCGGCGCTGACCGGACTGGTCGCCGATGCCACCAGCTTGCGCGCGTCGTTGATGGTGCCGCTGCTCTGCTATGCCGTGATCGGGGCGTTCGGCCTGTGGTGCGCTCGGCAGGTGCGGACCGGACGGATGCCGCCGGCTTGAAGCCGCTGGAGCAAGGAATGAGCCGCTTGGACTGTCAGATCGTTACCGCCGACATCGGCGGCACACATGCCCGGTTTGCACTTGCCACCATTAGTCCGTCGGCGGGCATGAAGGTCAGTCCGCCCGTAACGCTCAAGACTGGCGAACATGCCAGTTTCGAAACGGCGTTGGCCGAGTTCCAGAGACAATGCGATGCGCCGCTGCCGCGGGACCTGGCGTTATCGTTTGCGGGACCGGTCGACGGGGCAGTCCTGAAACTCACCAACAATCCGTGGGCCATCCGACCTGCCCAGCTGGCTGCCGGCCTGGGACTGCAGCGGCTGACGATCGTCAACGACTTCGGCGCGGTGGCGCATGCCGCGGGTGCCATGGACGGCAGCGATCTTGCCCATCTGTGCGGGCCGGACGAAGCGCTGCCAGCAGAGGGGGTGATCACCATCCTGGGCCCGGGTACCGGCCTTGGCGTCGCCGCGCTGCACCGCACCGCGGGCGGGCACCAGGTGATCGAGACGGAAGGCGGCCACGTGGATTTCGCGCCGCTGGACACGCTGGAAGACCGGATCCTGACCGAATTGCGGCTCAGTTTCCGCCGGGTGTCCACCGAGCGGCTCATCTCCGGTCGCGGCCTGCTCAACATCTACGGGGTGCTTGCGACACTTGAGAACAAGCCCGTCACCTTTCATGACGAGCGCGCCCTGTGGAGTGCTGCGCTGGAGGGCACGGATCTGCTTGCCGTGACCGCGCTTGACCGGTTCTGCCTTACCCTCGGCTCGGTCGCGGGTGACCTCGCCCTGGCGCAGGGTGCCCGCGCAGTGGTGATCGCCGGCGGCCTCGGCTTGCGCCTTGCGCAGCACTTGCCGCAAACCGGCTTTCGCGACCGGTTCACGGCCAAGGGCCGCTTCGAACGGCGCCTCGACGAGATGCCGGTCAAGGTGATCACCCATCCGCAGCCCGGGCTGCTTGGAGCGGCGGCGGCCTGGGTTCGGCAGCACGGTAACGGTTGACCCAAAAGGGTGAGCGGACGGTGGCCCGGTCACCTGCCAACTTCCCGCCAAGGAGTGACGAAAACCATGGTTCTGGTGCACGCAGCGTTGTTGATTGCCGCTCAAGCCACAGGGCTTGGCGCGGCGAACCGGTCGGCCGACCGCCCGATGCGGCCGCCCGCCGGCGCGCCGTCCTTTGCCGATGAGTTCAGCGGTCGGTCGGTGAACGGTTCCAACTGGCGCTTCGACACGTCGCGTAACGCCCAGGGTTGGTACAATAACGAGCGGCAGTATTACTCGGCGAACAGGCCGGAGAATGCTCGGGTCCGCGAAGGCGCGTTGATCATCGAAGCGCGCCGCGAACGGCTGCCCAGGGCGCGGTATCGCGATTGGGGCGGGCAGGACTACAGCTCGGCGAAGCTGGTCAGCCGGCGGCTCCTTGGCTACGGCTTCTACGAGGTGCGGGCAAAGTTGCCGTGCGGTCGCGGGCTGTGGCCGGCCGTCTGGCTGCTGCCGCCCGACGGCCGGTGGCCCGATGCGGGCGAGATCGACATCATGGAAATGGTCGGCTGGGACCCGAACGTCATTCACGGGACGCTGCACAGCGGCACCTTTAATCACGCCAAGGGCACGCAGCGCGGAGCGCAGAAGCGGGTCCCGACAAGTTGCACGGCGTTTCATCGCTATCAGCTGGAGTGGCGCCCGCACTCGATCACCATTGGCGTCGATGGCCGTGGGTACATGCGGGTGGTCAACGACCGACCGGGCGACGTTGGCGCCTGGCCGTTTACCCGGCCCTACGAGCTGATCCTCAACCTGGCCGTGGGGGGCGATTGGGGCGGGCAACGCGGGATCGACGAATCAGCGTTCCCGCAGCGCATGGCAGTCGACTATGTCCGTTATTGGGACAGCGCCGGCTCGTCCCGCTAGCAATTGCAACATAGATCGCGGCGGATAAGCGCGTCTTCCGGTCTTGATTACGCTCTTCGCAAGTGCAGCATACTTCGCGTTCAGCCCCGCCTTGACAAGGCTGCGTGAAGACTCGAAAGTGAACGTTCTCAAACGGGGATTTCGAAATGGGGGACTTGGGTATGGTGAGCTTTGCGGCGCGCTCGCTTGGTAAGCTTGTGGTTGGCGCTTCCGTGTTGGCGCTGGCGGCTGGATCTTCGGTCGCCAACGCGCAGGATTCCGCCTCGACCGTGGGCCAGCCCGGTCCGTCGGAAACCCCCGACGAAGCTCCCGCGGCGCAGCCGGAGACCAGCGAGGTCGTGGTGACGGGCATTCGCGCCAGCTTGCGCGAATCGGCCGACATCAAGCGCAACAGCCAGGGCGTGGTCGACGCCATCTCGGCCGAGGACATCGGCAAGTTCCCCGACACGAACCTGGCCGAGTCCCTGCAGCGCATCACCGGCGTCTCGATCGATCGGTCGAACGGCGAAGGGTCCTTTGTCACCGTTCGCGGCTTTGGTCCCGAGTACAACCTCGTGCTGCTCAACGGCCGCCAGATGCCGACCGCGAGTCTTGGTGATGGCGCCAGCCCGCCCGCGTCGCGGTCCTTCGATTTCGCCAATCTCGCTTCCGAGGGCATCGCTGCCGTTGAAGTGTACAAGACGGGCCGTGCGTCCGTACCTTCGGGCGGCATCGGCTCGAGCATCAACATCCGGACACCGCGGCCGCTGGACCGCAAGGGCGCGCGCGGCAGCATCGCCGTCAAGGGCGTGCTGGACACGTCGGTCAACGAAGGAACAAAGATCACGCCCGAAATCTCGGGCATCTATTCGACGACGTTCGGTGACGACCGGTTCGGCGTGCTGCTGTCCGGTTCCTACCAGAAGCGCAAAGCGAGCGCGAACACGGCGAGCGTCGGTTTCCGGGACGGCTTCCTGGGTAGCGAAAACAATTGGGGTACGCTCGCGCAGCCCGGGCAGCCTGGATCGGAGAACATCGTTAATCGGCCTGGTCCGAACGACGTCTACGAAATTCCGCAAAGCGCCGCTTACGATGTCATCGACATCGACCGCGAGCGGATCAATGGCCAGTTGGCGCTGCAATATCGGCCGACCGACACGCTGACCGCGACCGTCGACTACACCTACTCGCGCAACAAGGTCGAAGTACGCGACAGCAGCGTCGGCATCTGGTTCAACTTTGGCGACACGTCGAGCGAATGGACCGACGGTCCGAACGCTGGCCCGGTCTTCTATTCCGAGCGCTTCGCTCCGGGCAAGGACCTGTCCTACAGCGGCGCGTTGAGCGCGAACCAGACCGAGAACAAGTCGCTGGGCGGCAACTTGACCTGGAATCCCTTCTCGCGCGTGAGGCTCACGCTGGACGCGCACCATTCAACTGCCGAGTCCAAGCCGACCAACGACTTCGGTAGCAGCACGTCCGTGGGGAACGCGGTCTTTGGTGTCCAAAGCCAGACCTTGAACTTCGAGCACGACCTTCCGGTATTCTCCGTGGTCATGTACCCCGGGATCGACGCGCTTGACCGGTCGCTGATTACGCCGACCGGCAACTCCTTCCGGAACGCCTACTTCAAGGACCGGATCAACCAGGTTCAGCTGAGCGGTCGTTATGACCATGGCGGCGATTTCCTGGACAGCATCGACGCTGGTTTCTCCTTCGTCGACAACAAGGTGCGCTCAGCTTACGGCTTCATCCAGAACGACACCTGGGGTGGCATCGGTCCGGCATCGGACATCCCGGACGATCTGTTCGAACTGGTCTCGCTGCCCGATCGCTTCGAGGGTGTCTCGGGTGCGAACTCGGGTATCATTCCGTCATTCTACACCTTCAACTTCGAAGACCTCGCCGGTCGTCTGGAGAACCTGTACCAGATCTGCAGCGATCCGCAGACCGGAACGGCGCAGCCGGGCACGTGCCTTGCCGACTATACGGTGGATCGCCGGATCAAGGAGCGGACGATCTCGCCGTACGTCCAGGTCAACACCAAGTTCGACCTGTTCGAGCGCCCTGCGCACGTGATTGCCGGCGTCCGCTACGACCGTACCAAGGTCGACTCGGCGGCACTGGTGCCGGTGCCGGTCGGAACGCGGTGGGTGTCTGCCAACGAGTTCGGCATTATCTTCTCGGGCGAGAGCGACTTCACGCGCTTCAAGGGTGAATATCACAACTGGCTGCCCGCGATCGACTTCGACATGGAGCCGATCCGGAACGTCAAGCTGCGGGCGTCCTACAGCCACACCATCACCCGCGCGGACTATGCCAGCCTGCAGGGCGGCCGCACCATCGACTCCAATCCTCGGATCGGCGGCGGAACGGGCAGCCAGGGCAACCCCGGCCTGATCCCGTACAAGTCCAAGAACATCGATCTGTCGGCCGAGTGGTATTACGGCCGCGAAAGCTACATGTCGGTCGGGTACTTCAACAAACGGGTGAGCAACTTCATCGGCAACACCCAGTTCGACACGCCGGCGTTTGATCTCCGGAACCCAGCGGCAGGCCCGCGCTACACGGCCGCGGTTGCAGCACTTGGCACGAGTGATGCAATCCGGGTGCGCGACTACATCCTGCGCAACTATCCCGATTCATCGGACGTCACCGGGTCCACCGAGATCGCAGGAGTAACCTATCTTACGGGCGACATCTTCGGTGTCGCGGAAGACCCGTTGTTCAACTTCCAGATCAGTCAGCCGTTCAACAGCGACCAGACCGCCAAGATCCACGGGTGGGAATTCGCCATCCAGCACCGCTTCTGGGAAACCGGGTTCGGCACCATCCTGAACTATACGATCGTGAAGGGCGACGCGACCTACAACAATACCCTCGATCCGGCCACGGGTCAGTTCGCACTGCCTGGGCTTAGCGACAGTGCCAACGCCGTTCTGTTCTACGACAAGAACGGCTTCCAGGCGCGGGTCGCATACAACTGGCGTGACGAGTTCTATGCGGGCGGCGCCTTCGATCCGACCTACGTGGAAGCTTATGGTCAGTTCGATGCCAGCGCCAGTTACGAGTTCCGGCCCGGACTCGCGGCGTTTGTTGAAGCGATCAACCTGACGGGCAACGGCCGGCGCGGGCATCGTCGCTCCGACGAGTTCGTGACTTTCGCCCAGCCGGGCTTCGCGCGCTACACCGGAGGAATCCGGCTGAGCTTCTAGGCGGCGAACCGCTCCAGGCAGCTGGTTCGAACCGGCGCCCTGGGCAAATTCGTCAGACCGTCACGGTCCGCTGCAACTTGGCCTTGCAGCGGACCGCGACATAGGCCCAAGCAAACGCGATGGATGATCAGGCAGTCAGCAGGATTGTCGTTGTCGGTGGAGGCACCGCCGGCTGGCTGGCGGCGTGCCTGATCGCCGCGCGCGCTCCGAACGTGGTAGCGACGCCGGTGAGCGTCACGCTGATCGAGTCGCCCGATGTCGCCACGGTCGGGGTCGGCGAAGGCACTTGGCCGACCATGCGGCAGACGCTGCAACGGCTTGGCCTCGACGAGGCCGAATTCCTGCTGGCGTGCGACGCTTCCTTCAAGCAAGGCTCACGGTTCCAAGGTTGGCGAACCGGTGACGCGGCGGATCGCTACCATCACCCGTTCAGCCCTCCGCCCGATATCGCGCCGCGGGACCTCGTCGCTGAGTGGCGCGCTCACATGCCGCAGCGATCATTTGCCGAGACGGTCAGTCCGCAGCCACGCGCCTGTCTGCTCGACCTTGCTCCGCGGCAACCCGGCATGCCCGCCTATGCCGGTGCGCTGAACTATGCCTATCACTTCGATGCCGGTAAGTTCGCCGCCCGGCTGGCGCGGCATGGAACGGAACGCCTGGGGGTCAGGCACCTTCGCGATCACGTTACCGCCATCGAGCGAGCGGGGGACGGCGACATCGCCGCTGTCGTCGGGCGCTCGTGCGGGCGGATCGAAGGCGACCTGTTCATCGACTGCACGGGGCACGCAGCGCGGCTGATCGGTGAGGAGATGGGGGTGCCGCTGCGCTCTCGCCACACCGAGCTGTTCAACGACCGCGCCCTGGCCTTGCAGGTCCCGACCGAGCCTGGCAGCACGATCGCTGCGGAGACGGTGGCGACGGCACACGCGGCCGGGTGGATCTGGGACATCGCCCTGCCTACTCGGCGCGGCATCGGCTGCGTCTACTCGTCCGACTTCCTGAGCGACGACGAAGCGGCGGAAACCTTGCGCACCTATGTTCGCGCGTGCCTGCCGGGTGCCGACGAGGCGCAGCTGGCCCCGCGACGGCTGACCTTCCACTCGGCCCATCGGGAGCGTTTCTGGGAGCGGAACTGCCTGGCGCTCGGCCTTGCCTCGGGGTTCCTGGAGCCGCTTGAAGCATCCGCCATCGTCACGATTGAGCTGTCACTCGAGGCGCTGCTGGAAAACTGGCCGGTCCGCCGCGAGCTGATGCCCTTGTGTGCGCGCCGCTTCAACGACCTGTTCACTTACCGCTGGCAGAAGATCGTCGAGTTCCTGAAGCTGCATTATCTCCTGAGCGAGCGACCGGAGCCGTACTGGCGTGCGCATCGGGAGGCTGCCTCCGTCCCCGACCGGCTGGGCGAGCTGCTTCAATTGTGGCGCGACCGACCGCCGTCGGGCTACGACTTCGCCCATGCCGACGAGATCTTCCCAGCCGCAAGCTACCAATATGTGCTTTACGGCATGGGCTTTGCACCGCCGCCGGCGGCAAGCGGCGCCGGGCAGAGCGCCGCCGCTGCGACAGCCGCGCTTCACCAGGTCGAGCAGCGTGGCCGCGCGCTGGCGTCGAGCCTGCCGAGCAACCACACCTACCTTGACGAACTTCGCGGGAGGGCTGCGCCCCTTGGCGCACTGGAAACGACCAGCCGATGACTGACCATGCCTTGCTCGATAACCGAAGCCACGCCGAGCTGCGGGTTCGCACGGAACGATCGACGGAGCTGGGCGACGGCTTGATGTCGTGCCTGACGGTGCCGTCCGAGTTCCGGCAGGTGCAGAACGAGTATGTGATCCTGTTCCGGCTGGACACGAGCCGCGACGCGTTCACTGCCCTGGCGCTGTTCGGCTTCGCGACGGGCGAAAACCTATTCCTTGACGGCGGCCGGTGGGATGCGCGCTACGTTCCGCTGGTGATGGCCGTACAGCCGTTCCTGATCGGCACGGCAGCGCCCGGGGCAGAGGCAAAGCAGGTGCATGTCGACCTGGACAGCCCGCGCCTGGGCGAGCGCGACGGGGTGCGCCTGTTCGACGAGCATGGCCGGCCGACGCCGTTCCTCGAGGACGTCGCCGCGAAGCTGGGCGCGCTTGACCAGGGCTTCACCGAATCCGGCACGTTCCTGGACGCGGTGCGCCGGCACGATCTGCTTGAGCCGATGACATTGGAGATCCCGTTGGACGACGGCTCGACGAACCGGCTCGTCGGCTTCCATGTGATCGACGAGGGGCGTCTGAGCGAGCTTCATGCCGACGCGCTGGGCGAACTGCACGAGCAAGGCCACCTCCTGCCGATCTTCATGGCGCTGGCGTCGCTGAGCAATATCGGCAGCCTGGTCGCCCGCAAGAACAGGCGCGCTCCGCATGGCTGACCGGGACCGCGACCCCCTGGGTTTGCTGCCCCGCGTTGCGGAACGAAGGGTCACTGGCAACGCCGATCTCGATGCCGAACTTCGCGCGGCCGGGGAACCGTTCATCGTTCGTGGGTTGGCCGCCGACTGGCCGCTGGTGCAGGCCGGGCTCCGCTCTGCGCGCGAGGCCCGCGACTATCTGGCCGAACGGGCGGTTGATCGCCCATTCGTCGCCTCGGTCGGCGCCAAGGGCAGCGAAGGCCGGTTTTTCTACAATGAAGCGATGGCCATGAATTTCCGCATGGCGACGGCCAAGCTGCCCGACATCTTCGCCCAGATGGAGGCCGGCGAGCAGGGTGGCGACGCGCAGCCGATCTACCTGGCGTCCATCGACGTAAACACGTTTTTCAAGGGCCTGCACGAAGCCAACCACGTGGATCTGGGCGACCGGTCCTGCCTGGCAAGCATCTGGATCGGAACCCCGACCCGGATTGCCGCGCACAACGACTTTCCCCAAAACCTGGCCTGTGTGGCGGCCGGGCGCCGGCGCTTCACCCTGTTCCCGCCCGACCAGTTCCGGAACCTGTATCTTGGTCCGGTGGATCACACGCCGGCCGGGCGGGCGGTCAGCATGGTCGACTTCCATGCTCCCGATCCTGGTCGTCACCCCCGTTTCCCCGAAGCCCTGCGGCATGCCCAGGTTGCCGACCTGGCGCCCGGCGACGCGTTGTTCATCCCCTCCATGTGGTGGCACCATGTCGAGGGGCTCGACCCGTTCAACGTGCTGGTCAACTACTGGTGGCGCGACACGCCGCGGTGGCTGGGGCAGCCCCAGGACGCTCTCAACCATGCCATGATGGCCATCCGCGATCTTCCCGCCACCGAGAAGCAGCACTGGCGCGACCTGTTCAACTGGTACGTTTTCGATAACGAAAAGGAAGTCGTGGACCACATTCCCCCGCAGGCCCGCAGTATCCTGGCGCCCCTGACCGCCGAAAGCGCCGGACGAATCCGGGCCTTTCTGCTGAAGGCGCTCAGCCGATGAGCGGCGGCAATCAGCGGCTGCGGCGGGTGGTGGTCGCGGGTGGCGGAACCGCCGGGTGGATGGCCGCCGCAGCGATCGCCCGCATCATGGGCCGGGCGGTCGACGTCCAGCTGATCGAATCCGACGCCATCGGGACGGTGGGCGTGGGGGAATCCACCATTCCTCCGCTGATCACCTTCAACCGGCTGCTCGGGATCAACGAAGCCGAGTTCATGCGCGCCACCCAGGCGACCTTCAAGCTGGGCATCGCCTTTGACGGCTGGAAGGAGCCCGGCCACAGCTATTTCCATTCGTTCGGACTGACCGGGACGGACCATTGGGCGGCGGGGTTCCAGCACTTCTGGTTGTGCGGGCGCGAGAAGGGCCATGAGCAGCCCTACGACGATTATTGCCTGGAACTGGTCGCCGCCATGCAGAACCGCTTCGCGCAGCTGCCGAACGACCGGATGAATTATGCGTACCAGCTCGACTCGAGCCTGTACGCGCAGTTCCTTCGCCGGATGGCACAAGCCGACGGGATCACCCGCATCGAAGGCAAGATCGCGCAGGTCGAACTTGCTGGTGACAGCGGGAACATCGCTGCGCTGGTGCTCGAATCCGGTCAACGCATCGAGGGCGACCTGTTCCTCGACTGTACGGGTTTCCGGGCGCTGCTGATCGAACAAACGCTGCATGCCGGCTACGACGACTGGACCCATTTCCTGCCCTGCGATTCCGCCATTGCGATCCAGACAGAAAGCGTCGAACCGGCCGTGCCCTACACCCGGGCGATGGCGCATGATGCCGGCTGGCAGTGGCGCATTCCCCTGCAGCATCGGACGGGCAACGGCATTGTCTATTGCAGCCGCTACCTGGACCGTGACCGCGCGCTGGAACGGCTGCTCGGCAACATCCGCGACCGCACCCTTACCCAGCCCAACTTCCTGCGCTTCGCCGCTGGTGCGCGGCGCCGCCAGTGGCATCGCAACTGCATCGCCATCGGCCTGTCGGGCGGGTTCATGGAACCGCTGGAATCGACCAGCATCCACCTCATCCAACGAGCGATCCTGCGTCTCCTGCGGATGATGCCGCTGCGGGAGATCAGCGAGGCGGATATCGCCGAGTTCAATGAACAGCAGCATGCGGACATGCTGCAGATCAGGGACTTCCTGATTCTCCACTACAAGGCGACCGAGCGGCGCGACAGCGACTTCTGGCGCTTCTGCGGGTCGATGGAGATCCCCGACACGCTTGCGCACAAGATCGAGCTGTTCCGGGAGACCGGCCGCGTGTTTCGCAAGAACGAGGAGCTGTTCGCGGAAAACAGCTGGGTTCAGGTGATGATGGGCCAGGGAATCGAGCCCCGGTCGTACCATCCGGTCGCCGAGAAGCTGCAGGACGAGGAGCTTGAGCGCCTGCTCAAGCGGGTACGCGACGATGTGTCGCGAACCGTGCAGTCGCTGCCGCCGCATGCCTCCTACGTGGAGCGTTATTGTGGCTCGCTTCGCGCCGAAGCGGTCGAGTAAGAGGCGCGCGAAACGGGGGTGCGCAGCGAAGAGAATTCCGGGCCGGTCACGCGCCCCGGGGCTGTATCGAGAAGGGGAAATCGTGCCATCGTCGGGGCCAGCAACGGTTACCATCAAGCATGTCGCAGCCGCTGCGGGAGTCTCGTTGCAGACAGTCTCGCGGGTCATCAACGACGGGCCGAACGTTCGCGATGAGATCAAGGCCCGGGTGCGTGCGGCGATCGAAAAGCTCGGCTACGTGCCGAGCCTCGCTGCCCGCCGGATGGCCGGCAAGAAGAGTTACCTGCTGCTGGCGCTGAACGACCGCGATCGCACGATCGAAGGCTGGCGGTCGGGTGACGGCACCGACTGGGTCGACCAGATGCTGCTTGGCGGCATGCTCAAATGCGCCGAGCACGGCTATCGCATGATCTTCGAACTGGTCGACACGCACGACGCGCGGGTCGAACGGGCAGTAACCGAAGCACTGGCGGCGGTGCATCCGGACGGCGTCATCCTCACGCCTCCGCACGGGGACAACCCGGTCATCATCGACCTCCTGCAGAGTCGCAACATGCCGTTTGCCCGGATCGGATCGCAGGCGGGGCCCGGCGTCGCAGTGGCCATGGACGATGGCCAGGCGGCGAGTGCCGCGACCGATTACCTGCTCAAGCTTGGCCACCGCCGCATCGGCTTCATCAGTGGCAGCGCCAGCTATGCTTTGAGCAGTGCCCGCCTTGACGGCTATCGGTCGGCACTTCGCGCAGCCGCCATCGACGAGGATCCGGCCCTGGTTGCGCCCGGTGACTTCACCTTTGCGTCAGGAGCGGAGGCGACGCGCGTGCTGCTTGCGCTCAGCAATCCGCCAACGGCCATTGTCGCAAGCAGCGACCAGATGTCGCTGGCCGCGCTTGAAGTGGCCCGTTCGAGCGGTCTGGAGGTGCCCCGCGACCTGTCCATCGTCAGCTTCGATGATACGCCGATCGTCAAGTTCAGCCGGCCGGCGCTGACCGCCATCCGCCAGCCGATCGCCGCCATGACGGCCTACGCAGCGCAGATGCTGATCGAAACCAGCACCGAGAAGTCGGCGGAGACGGACTGCAAGCTGCTGCCCTTTGAACTCATCGAGCGAGCCTCGACGTCGGCACCGACGCCCTGAGCGGACGCGTGCCTGCGCGCGACAATCGTGCCGTCCACCTGCTGGCACTTGCCAACGCCGGAGGGGTGGTCGCCTACGCACCCTTCCTGACCTTGTTGCTCCCTGCTCGGGTCCAGGAGCTGGCCGGCGGATCGCCGGTGCGCTGGCTGGCCGCGGCGACGCTGGTGGGGGCAATTGCCGCGAGTGTCGGAAACATCCTGTTCGGGTGGGCCAGCGATGTGGTCGGCACCCGCCGGTCCTGGATGAGCGCCGGCCTGCTCCTGACCTTGGCGAGTTACGGGCTGCTGGGCGTCGTCTCGTCCCTCATGGGACTGGTGATGGCCGTCGGTCTCTACCAACTGTGCCTGAACATGATGCTGGCGCCACTTGCGGCGTGGGCAGCCGACGCCGTTCCCGACGACCGCAAGGGATTGCTGGGCGGCTGGCTGTCGGCGGGGCCGCTGATCGGCGCTCTTGCCGGCATGATCGTCACCGTTCCCGGCCTGGTCGGCCTCCTTCCCCGTCTGGCGACCATCTGCCTGCTCATCGTTGTGCTGACCGCGCCATTGCTGATCGGGGTCCGCTCACGACCTCACCTTTCAAATGGCGGTCGGGTGGCGGTGAGGGCATGGACCCGTGCGGAACTGCTGCTGCTGGGGCTGGCCCGATTGTTCGTTCAGGTCGCCGGAAGCGTCCTGTTCGCGTTTCTCCTTTATTACTTCGGCAGCTTGCCGGAGCCGCCCAGTGACGAACGAGTCGCCCGGCTGGCGGCCCTGGCATTGCTGATCGCGTTGCCGGTGTCGGTGCTTTGCGGCCGGCTGTCCGATCAATGGCGGCGGCGCAGGTCCTTTCTAGTTGCCGCGGCGGGGGTGGCGGGAATGGGGCTGTGTGCCATGGCCTGGGCGCAGACGTGGTCGGCTTCGGTCTTCGGCTACGTCATCTTCCTGTGTGCCCTGTCCGTGTTCCTTTCCCTGCATTCGGGTTTCGCGATGCTGCTGCTGCCGTCACCGACGAGGCGCGGGCGCGACCTGGGTTTCCTCAACCTGACCAACACCCTGCCGGCAATCGTCGCGCCGGTCCTGGCCGCATGGCTTGTGCCGGAATGGGGCTTTCAACCGCTGCTGCTGCTGCTCGCGCTGCTGATGGGCCTTGCCGCCGGCTGCATTCTGCTGGTTCGGGACGAAGTTGCTTGATCGGCGGACAGGAAGCCGACAGATAGCATGAGAACGTTCACAATGGAGGGGTCGATGGTCCGGTTCATGACTTTGCTGGCGGGGCTCGCGTCGAGTGCCATCGCGGCCTCGCTGCCCGCGCAGCCGAGCGCCACCGCCAATCCTCGCAACTGGCCCCGGGCCAGCAGCCCGGCCGCCTTCACCGATGCTCGGACCGAGGTGCGGATCAGCGCCATTCTTGCCCGCATGAGCGTCGAGCAGAAGGTAGGACAGACCATCCAGGCCGACATCACGGCGATCACTCCGGAGGAACTGGAGCGCTATCCGCTCGGCTCCATTCTCGCCGGTGGCAATTCGGGGCCCAACGGCAACGAGCGGGCCAGCGCGACCGAATGGCGTGACCTCGTTGCGCGCTACCGGGCGGCGTCGATGAAGGGTGGTCCGGGCCGGGTTCCGATCCCCATCCTGTTCGGCGTCGACGCGGTGCACGGCCATAGCAACCTGCCGGGCGCCACCCTGTTTCCGCACAACATCGGCCTTGGCGCCGCGCGTGACCCCGGCCTCATTCGCCGCATCGGTGCGGCCACTGCAGCGGAGGTCGCTGCAACGGGGATCGAGTGGACCTTCGCCCCGACGCTGGCCGTGCCGCAGGACACCCGCTGGGGCCGCAGCTACGAAGGTTATGGCGAGCGGCCGGAGCTGGTGAAGTCCTATGCGGGGGCGATGATGCTTGGTCTGCAAGGCCAGCTGAAGGCAGACCGCCCGGTCGCGCTTGATCACGTCGCGGGCACCGCCAAGCACTTCCTGGCCGACGGCGGCACCCTTGGCGGCAAGGACCAGGGCGACGCGGTGGTGGCCGAACGCGACCTCGTTCGGATCCATGCGCAGGGCTACCCGGCCGCGATCGATGCGGGAGCGCTGACCGTGATGGCATCGTTTTCGGCCTGGAACGGGGTCAAGAACCACGGCAACAAATCCTTGCTGACCGATGTGCTGAAAGACCGCATGGGCTTCCAGGGCCTGGTGGTCGGGGACTGGAACGGGCACGGGCAGATCCCGGGCTGCACCACCACCAATTGCGCTGCGGCGCTCAATGCCGGCCTCGACCTCTATATGGCGCCCGACAGCTGGAAGGGATTGTTCAGCAGCCTGGTGACGGACGTGCGCGCTGGCCGGGTGCCGATGGCGCGGCTGGACGATGCGGTTCGCCGCATCCTGCGGGTCAAGGCCAAGCTCGGCATGCTTGAACAGCCGCGTGCGGTGGCCGGCAGTCCTGCGCTGGTCGGCGCTTCCGAGCATCTCGCATTGGCCCGCGAGGCGGTTGCCAAGTCGCTTGTGCTGCTCAAGAACAATGGCTCGGTGCTGCCGATCAAGCCCGGGGCCAAGGTCCTCGTGGCCGGCGATGGCGCCGACAACCTCAGCAAGCAGAGCGGCGGCTGGACCATCACCTGGCAGGGCACCGGAACCACCCCGGCCGACTTCCCCAACGGGCGGTCGATCTACGCCGGCATCAAGGACGCCGTCGCCCAAGCCGGCGGCAACGCCACGCTCAGCCGCGATGGTTCGTGGTCGACCAAACCCGACGTGGCGATCGTGGTCTACGGCGAGGACCCTTATGCCGAGTTCCAGGGCGACGTGCCGACGCTGGACTACCAACCGTCCGGGGCGACCGACCTCGCCCTGCTGCGCAAGCTTAAGGCCGCCGGAATCCCGGTAGTTTCCGTGTTCCTGTCCGGACGCCCGCTGTGGGCCAACCCGGAGCTCAATGCGTCCGACGCCTTTGTCGCCGCCTGGCTGCCCGGGTCGCAGGGCGATGGCGTGGCCGATGTGCTGGTCGCCGATCGCAGCGGCAAGCCGCGCCGCGACTTCACCGGAAGGCTGAGCTTCAGCTGGCCGAACACGGCCGCCGCGCCGGTCAAGGCAGCCCTGTTTTCCTACGGCTATGGCCTGAGCTACGCCAGCCGTGCGCAGGTTGGACCATTGTCGGAGGTGCCGGGCGTCGACATCGCCGCCGCCCTCAACGTCGAACGCTACTTCGCTGCCGGGCGAGCGCTTGCGCCATGGACGCTTACCGTGTCCGACGCGGGAGGAGCTCGGCCGGTCGAAGGTTCCGCGGTCACCAGCCCATCGGGCACCGTCTCCATTCGCTCGGTCGATCTCGCGGCCCAGGAAGACGCCAAGCAGATCGTGTGGAACGGGCAGGGTAGCGGAGCGGTGGCGCTCGGCGGTCCAGCGGCCGACGTCAGCCGCCAACTCAACAATGCGTTCGCGCTGGCCATCGACTGGCGGATCGATCGCGCGCCCAGCGGCCGAGTGGCGCTGAGCTTCGCCGACCGCGCGCTCGACATAACCAGCCTTGTCCGATCGGCTGCGACCGCGAAAGTCGTCACCACCTACGTTCCGCTGCGTTGCTTCGCGGCTGCCGGGGCGGACGTCACCAAGGTCGGAGCGCCGTTCTCATTGGCTACCGAGGGTTCGCTCGGGCTGACCCTGGCACGCGTCCGGCTTGAACCGGTCACTTCCGGCGACACTTGTCCGGCGCCAGTGCGGTAATCGGTCGTGCCCCGCGCCACGCCGGTGCGGGCGGAGGGCTCCTCACTCCGCCGGGTAGCGAACCAGCGTTTGCCGGATCGCTCCTGGCCGGGCGGCGGCCCCGGCGTCGTTCACCAGGTGCGCGATCGTGCCCTTGCCGCCGCCGAGCGAAATGGTGGTGACATGGTCGAAGCGCACGCCGGCCCGGCGCGGAGCCTCGACCGCGCTGTCCAGGACGATGGTCGGGTCGGCCGTGAAGTTCGCGTAGATGCCCAGTCCGGTCGCCTGGTGTTCGCGGACGTGGTCGGCCACCTTGTACGCCGCCCAACCCCGCGTTCGACCGGCCATGTACGCCGCCTGGTTCGGCGGATCATACGGTAGTTCGTTCTGGTAGAAAAAGGTTCGGCCCCGTTCCCCGTTCCACACGGTCTGGTATTTCTGGAAGTGCTCCACGAACAGGCCGTACATGGTGACGTCGCTGCCGTTCACCACCAATCCGTGGTCGCCCGTGCTTTCCGTCCAGCCGACATGAACCCGGCCGTTGTCCCGGTCGCCGTGATCGGCCCGCCAGATCCATAGGTGGTCCCCGATGACGCCGCGGCTGTTGAGCTGGAGGCAGGTGGTCGCCTTGCCGACGCGCGCACCGCCGACGCGAAAGAACACATCGGACAGGACGGTCGGATTGGCGCCGTGGTCAGCCGCCGAGCCGCGCGGGCCCACTTCCATCAGCACCGGTGAGTTGATCGGCCCGGCATCGGCCAGCAGCCCCGCGATCCTCACGCCGGGCACGTCGGCCACCGTCAGGACGGCCGTCCCCGCCTCCGCCGTCAGGGTCGCGAACCCCAGACCGAGCACCACGGTGTTCGCGCGCCCGATCCGCAGCGGCTCCGACAGCAGATAGATGCCCGGGGTCAGGAGCAGGTGCCGGCCTTGCGCGAGCGCGGCGTTGATGCTGGCCGCCGTCATCTCGGGCCGGGCGATGAAGAAGCGCGACAAGGGCAGGGACTTGCCGGCGGGCAGGCCGGTCGACCAGCTGACCCCGCTGGTCGCCGAGCGCACCGCGGGCACGAACACGCGCCATCCTCCATCGTCGGCGACATACAGGAACGGCTTTTCGGCGATGCGCGGGACCGCCGTCAGGCTCGTAACTGGCGGTTGCGGAAAGCTGGTTGGCGGGGCGCCGGTCACGCCCATGAACATCATGTTCCAGTTCGCGCCTTTCCACCCGCGAATGGCGCTGCTGCGGGTGAACCATTGCTGCTGCGTTCCCGAACGGACCACGCCGTCGATGCGGCAGTCCGCCATGAACCCGCCGCTCGACCAGCCGCCGTCGTCGAGCGCCAAGTCGCCCGCCAGATGCATTCGCCGGTATGGCGCCGCCTGCGACACGGCCCAGCGGTCGGCTCCGTCCGGCGGCCTTACGGCAAGGTTCTCCACTCCCCGCCAGAAGTTCACCAGCGCCATGCCGTCGGCCCAGTCGGCTTCGGCATGGACATGGCCGTCAATCGTCACGTCGCCTGGGACCCCGCCCAGGCCCGCCACCTGCGTGAAAAAGCCGACGTTGCAGTTCACCCGGTAGCGGCCCGGCTTGAACAGGACGGCGTAGCGGGCGTCGGTGAAATGCGCCCGCTCCTGCTGCCGGAAGATCGCGTCCAGCCGTTCCTGGATCGCCGCTTGGGGCATGGCCGGATCGAGCACCAGCACATGCGGGCCAAGGTCCGGATCCCCGGCCCGCTGCCGGCGCGCGCGATCCACTGCATGGCTCGGCGTCGAGCGCACTCCGGCCGTCGCTGCGGCGGCTGCAAGACCGGTCAGCAGTGCACGGCGGCCTAAGCGGATGGGGTCGAACGAGCGGTCGGTCATGGCTTGCTCATGCTGGGGCTGAAGGGGGCAGGTGCCAATGCTAGTGGATCGTCGCCGCGGCCGGTTCACTGTGCAGGCCGGCGGATGCGCGCCGGGCTGCCAGGGCGAAGGCGCATAGTGCGGCATAGCAGAGCGCCGGCACCACGAACGCGGTCACGTAGCTGGTGGATTGCGACACTAGGCCGACCAGCGGCGGGATCGCCGCTCCCCCGACAATGGAGAAGCACAGAAAGCCCGACGTCGCTTCGTCCGACGCCGTTGATCGCTCCAGCGCGATGGTGAAGATCAGCGGGAACATGATCGAATTGAACAGGCCGATCGACAGGGCCACGTAACCGGCCGTGACTCCGCCGACCGCGGCGACGTACAGGCACATCGCACAGGCGATGCCCGTGCACGCGGCAAGGAGCACGGGCGCGCGCACGCGGGTCAGCAGTGCAGAGCCGATCAGCCGGCCCACCAGGGCTCCGCCCCAGTAAAAACTGACGAGCTTGCCGGCATCCTGCAGCGGGATGGCCCAGATGCCGTCGCTGTTGAGGAACAGCGCCATCTGTGTGCCGATCGCCACTTCGGCCCCGACGTAGAGGAAGATGGCCAGCCCGCCCAGAAGCGCCCAGCGGGATCCCAGCGCTTCGCGAAAGGTCGCGCCCACGCCTCGAACCTGGGCGGGAGCGGTCGGAGCAGCGTCGGCGATGACCTTCCGCCCGGCCCAGATCAGAGCAGCAATCACGACGATCAGCGCCGCGATCCAGAAGAACGCCCGGTCGATGCCGGCAAGCGAAGTGGCCCGCACGGCTTGGGTCACCACCGTGCCTTCCTTGACCTCCAGGTCTTTCAGGAACAGCACGGCCCCGAGGTATGGGCCGATAAAGGTGCCAAGGCTGTTGAAGGACTGGCTGAAGGTCAGCCGGAAGTGGCTGCGTTCGGGCCGCCCGAGCGCCGCAGCGAGCGGATTGGCGGCAACCTGCAGGATCGTGATCCCACTCGCCAGCACGAACAGTCCGAGCAGGACCAGCGGATATTGCGCGATGTTGGCCGCGAACAGCATGATCATGCAGCCCGCGACCATCAGCCCGAGGGCGATCAGGATTGAAGGGACGGCCTTCCGGCGCGACAGCAGCGCGGCCGCCGGAAAGCTCATCACCCCGTAGGCGATGAAGAAAGCGGACGCGCTGAGCTGTGCCTCGACGTCGCTCAGGCTGAAGATGCCCTTCACCGCCGCGACCAGCGGATCGACCAGCGAGGTGATGAACCCCCACGCGAAGAACAGGCAGGTGACGATGATGTAGGCGGCGCCTGCCCCCCGTGGCTGTGCTTGCTCCACCCCATTGCCTCCTGTTGCGCGCGATGTAGTCCCGATGTTGCGGGCAGTAGGCCGCTCGTGCAACAGTTTTTGAGAACGTTCACTCACCGCCACTGGTCGGACCAGGTCGCGCGCGATATCGATTGGGCGGCGGACCGGCGATCAGGGTACCGGGCCTGTCCGCAAAAGAGTTTGGGGGAGGGCACAGTTGAACAGCCTGGCGCACACCACTTCGATCGTGGGAGCGCGCGCGCTCTGGTTCTGGGCCGGCTGCGCGGCGATCAGCCTGGGGGTCATCCTGCACCTGCCGATGCTCGCCATGGCGCACCGGATGGGCAACCACCTTGCCGGCATGCCGATGGACGCGGGCATGGTCCTGGGCATGGCGCTGATCATCGCCGGGGTCCCGCTTGCCTGCTGGGGTGCCCTGCCGACCAGCCGGGCTCCGCACGGCGATCATGCGGGCAGCGCCTTCGAGGCGCCGGAAGCGACCCCGCTCAATCGCTGGCACGTGATCGTGCTGGCCGTGCTGACGCTGGGGCTGGTGATCGACGTCATGAAGCCCGCCACCCTGGGCTTCGTCCTTCCCGGCCTGCGCCGCGAGTACGGGCTGGAGCCGTCAACCGCGGCCTTGCTGCCGCTCGCCGCGCTGACGGGCACGACGGTTGGCTCCTTTCTGTGGGGCTGGTTGGCGGACATCTACGGACGGCGAGTATCCATCCTGCTGTCCACCATCCTGTTTGCGGGCACGTCGATCTGCGGGGCGATGCCGTCGTTCGGGTGGAACCTGGCCATGTGTTTCCTGATGGGTTGCTCGGCGGGAGGCATGCTGCCCGTCGTTTATACCCTACTGACCGAATTGATGCCGCCGCGTCACCGCAGCTGGGTGCTGGTGCTGGTCGGCGGCACTGGCCTGATCGGGGGCTATCTCGCGGCGAGCGGCGCCGCTTACGCCCTCGAACCGGTATTCGGATGGCGTTCGTTGTGGCTTCAGGGATTTCCCACCGGGCTCCTGCTGCTTGTGCTGGCACGCTTCATCCCGGAAACGCCGCGCTTCCTGGCCGAGCAAGGCCGCACGGCGGAACTGGCTCAGATGGGGGAGCGGTTCGGACTGGTCCCGACGCCACGCGCGCACCTTGGCGCCGCAGCGCCGTCGCCGGCGAGCCAGCGGCAGGTCACTTCGGCCCTCGTGATCGCTGCCCTGTGCTGGAGCTTCGTGAATTTCGGTCTGCTGCTGTGGCTGCCCTCGGATCTGCAAGCGCGCGGCTATAGCGCGGAGTTGGCCAGCGGCATCCTGGCCAGTTCCTCCTTTATCGCGCTGCCCACCATCGCCGTGGCCGCTTATGCCTACGCTCGGCTGAGCAGCAAGTGGACGCTGGTCGCCACCATTCTGCTCACGCTCGCCGGATTGGTGGGCGCGTTGCTGCCACCCGCCCTGCTGGGTTGGGAGCCGCTGCTGATCGCGGTGATCGCCACGTTGATCATCGGTGCCAACGGCACCATCGCGCTGCTGCTGCCCTATACCGCCGAGAACTACCCGCTAGGAGTGCGGGGCCGGGCCACTGGCCTGGTGGCCGGAAGCAGTAAGTTCGGCGGGGTTGCGGTTCAGCTTGCCGCGCTGGCCGGCTTTGTTCCGACGCTGATCGGAGCCGCGTCCGTACTCGCCATTCCGACAGTCCTGTCGGCGGCCATGATCGCCTGGGCCGGCCGCGAAACCCGCGGCCGCAGCCTGCGCGACCTTGAAGCATCTCGCTAGGGACTTGGATCCGACGGGGGCAATGGAGCGGGGGTAAGCGGTTGGGGATCAGGGCGTTGAAACATGGCCTTGCTCACGTCTCTTAACCGGGTAATCAGACAGGCTTGCCGCAACGCAAGCGGAACAGGGGATTGGCATGGTCCTGGACTTCCTACGCAAGCAGTTCGTCGACGTCATTCAATGGCAGGAAGAGCCGGGTGATCTGGCTTGGCGGGTCCCTTTCCCGGATCAGGAGATTCAGAACGGGGCTCAACTTACCGTTCGCGAAGGGCAGGCGGCGGCGTTCCTTGACGAAGGTCGCCTGGTGCAATTCTTCAAGCCGGGCCTGCATACGCTGGACACCGCCAACTTCCCGTTTCTCACCAACCTCAAGAACTGGGACAAGGCGTTTGAAAGCCCGCACAAGTCGGACATTATCTTCTTCTCGTTGAAGGAGCAGACTGGCCTCAAGTGGGGAACAGCTCAGCCGGTGACGATCCGCGATCCCGAGTTCGGCGCACTGCGGGTGCGGGCGTTCGGCAGTTACTCGGTCGCCGTTACCGATGTTGAGGAATTCGCGTTCGGGCTGCTGGGCACGCTGCCCGGGCTGACGGTCGACACGATCGAACCCACGCTGCGCGGCGCGATCCAGACGGCGCTGGCCAGCGGCATCGCGACCAGCGGCGTCCCGTTTCTCGACCTCGCGGCCAACCAGCAGAAGCTGTCCGACACGCTTCGGGCCGCGGTAGAGGAAAGCTTCAAGCGCTGGGGGCTCGGGTGCCTCAGCTTCTTCGTCGAAAGCTTGTCCCTGCCGGAAGAGGTCCAGCGCCACCTCGACAAGGGCAGTTCGATGCGCGTGATCGGCGACCTCGATCGCTATGCCAAATTCCAGTCGGCCGAGGCGCTCGAAAAGGCGGCCGGCCAGGACGGCGGCCTGGCCGGCCTCGGCGCGGGCATGGGAGCGGCCGCCGCCATTAGCGGGACCATGGCCCAGGGGTTGGGTCAGTCCGGACCGACCGCCTCGTCCGGTGCCCCGATGGGTGATCCGTTTGAGCTGATCGAAAAGCTCCATCGGCTGCTCACGGCCGGCGCCATCAGCCAGGAAGAATTCAACTCCAAGAAAGCCGAGCTGCTGGCGCGCCTCAAGTAGGATGGCGTCGCTCGATTGCCCGGCTTGCGGTGCAGAGGTGCCGCTGCGTTCGGCCGCCATGCCCTACGCCGTGTGTGGTCATTGCCATTCGGTGCTGCTGCGGGACGATGCCGGCCTGAGCGACATCGGCAAGTCCGCCGTGCTGCCGTTCGACGTCTCTCCGCTCCAACTCGGCACGTCGGGCGTGGCGGATGGTGTCCGCTTCGACGTCGCGGGCCGGGTACGCTGGGGCTGGGAGGATGGCTCCTGGAACGAGTGGCTGCTCGCCTGCGGGGACGGCCGGGTGCGCTGGCTGGGCGAAGCCATGGGTCAGTACATGCTTTTGTCGGAAAGCACGGACCTGCTTGGCGAGCCGCTGCTGGAGCGGTTCGCCCAAGGCGACGCGATCACGGTCGGGGACACGCTCGCCGGGTTCACCGCCACCGACGTGAAGCAGGTGCGCTGCCTGGGCGGCGAGGGCGACCTGCCGTTCCCGACCCCGACCGACTGGACCATGGCCAGCGTCGACTTTCGCGATGCCGCCGGCGCCTCGCTCAGCGTCCAGCGCGACGCGAAGGGAGTGAGCGCCTATGTCGGCCGCTATCTCGGCCTGGCGGAATTCGCACCCCGCAACCTGCGCCAGATCGACGGCTGGGCCCTCCCCGTGGAGCTGCGATGACGGCCGCGCGGGTCATCGATTGTCCGAACTGCGGCGGGTCGATCGCACTCAAGGCGGCGGGCTACTCGATCACCGTGGCCTGCCGTTATTGCGGGTCGGAGCTGGACGTCGCCAACCCGGATGTTCGGCTGGTCACCGAATATCATCGCGCGATGGCGGCGAGCGACCTGCCGCTAGGCGCGCGCGGAACGGTCGGCGGAACCGAGTGGGAGGTGATCGGCTGGCTCGAGCGCTCGGACGACGAGGCACGATGGAGCGAGTACCTTCTGTTCAACCCTTACGCGGGGTATCGCTGGCTGATCCATGCCGATGGCGAGTGGTCGTTGGGAACCATGTTGACCAGCGAGCCGGTGGCCGCCGGCGGCGACTCGGTCGAACATGATGGGCACCGATTCGAGCGCGAATATGATCCGGTATCGACCCGGACGGATGCGGTGGTCGGCGAGTTCTACTGGCGAGTGAAGGCCGGTGATGTGGTCGAGGCGACGGTTTTTTCGAATGGTGGTGCGTCGCTGTCATGGGAGCGCGGACCCGACGAAGTGAACTGGACGCAGCTGGACGCGCTGCCCGGGGGAAGCGCCGTGCGCGATGCCTTTGTCGCTCCTGGTGAGCCGCCGGCCGGCCCGGCTGAAGCGCCGCGCACACCGGGCCAATTCGGGCGCAAGGGAGCCAGTGCTTCCCGGCCGCGCCAGCCGGCACCGGAACTTGCGCCGTTGCGTCAGGCGAGCGACGCGGAAGATCTCGGCAAGCTGACCGGCATGGCGATCGGCACCAGCTTCCTCCTGGTGATCCTGGGCCTGGTGTTCGGCGGCAGCGGCTCGGCGGTGGAGCAGCGCCTGACAGTGTACGCGGGGCAGCCCGCGCAGACCGTCACGCTGGCGACGCTGACCCTCAAGCGACCCTATCAGGCAGTGACCGTTACCGCTCGCAGCGACGGGTTCGTCAACAAGTGGGTCGACCTCGACTACAGCCTGGTCGATCGCCGTACCCAGCGCTCGATCGACGCTTATGGGCTGATGGAATATTACGCGGGCCGCGACAGCGACGGACCATGGACGGAAGGAAGCCACGCCCGGACCACGAAGTTCGCGGGGGTGCCGGCCGGAACCTACGACCTAATGGTCGACGCGTCGGCACAGAACTGGTCCAATCCCGTGACCTACGGCTCAGCCTGGGGCAGCACCCCGAGCAGCGCTGATGGGGGCGAGTCGGAGCCCATTGCGCTCCGGTTCCGGGTCAAGCCAGGCGGCGTGTTCGTGGGCAACATGCTGTTGTTCGTGCTGCTGACCTTCGCCCCCATCGGCATTTGGATCGCCCGCAAGCTGCACGGTGCCGGAGGTTACCGGTCATGAGGAGGTTCGACCGATGAGCCCGCGGTTGTTCCTGTTCGGCCTGTGGTGCCTGCTTCTGCTGCTGGCCTCGGCCGCGGCAAATTACTACGCTTGGTCTCCCTTCGCCGACGGAAGCCGCAGTGGCTCTTCCGCTATCTACGGCCCAACCCACAAATAAGGAGTGATCGCGGCCATGCTGTCCATAGCCACGCTGCTTGCCACCCTGCTTTACGCCGGCATGGGAATCATCATCTTCGTGCTGAGCTTCGTCCTGGTGGACCGACTGACCCCCGGCGAGCTGTGGCGCGAGATCATCGAACGCCAGAACATGGCAGTAGCGATCCTCGGCGGGGCCGTCGCCATCGGCATTTCCACCATCATCGCCGCGGCGGTTCATGGCTGACACGGCCGGCGAGGAGGCGGCCGGCGCGCCGCCGCAACTCGCCCTTATCCTGCTGTTTTCCGTGTTCGTGGTCGCCACCTGCGGCCTGATCTACGAGCTGCTGGCGGGAACCCTCGCCAGTTATCTGCTCGGTGACAGCGTTACGCAATTCTCGACGGTGATCGGCACCTACCTGTTCGCCATGGGCATCGGCAGCTGGCTGTCGCGCTACATTCGTGAAGAGGAGTTGCTGTCGTTTGTCCGGGTGGAGCTGATGCTGGCGCTGGTCGGCGGCTGGCTGCCCGCAGCGCTGTTCCTCATGTTCCCACTGGCGAGCGACTTTCGAGTGGCGCTGTACGGCCTGGTGCTGCTCATCGGGGTGCTGGTCGGACTGGAGATTCCGCTGCTGATCCGCATCCTGCGGCATCGGTTCGCGCTGCGGGAGCTGGTCTCGACGGTGCTCACCTATGATTACGTCGGCGCGCTGATCGCTTCCCTGCTGTTTCCATTGGTGCTGGTCCCCCGGCTCGGGCTGATCCGCACCGGTTTCCTGTTCGGCCTGTTCAACGTGGCGGTGGCCATCGCATTGCTGGTGGTGCTGCGCCACGAGCGCCGCCTGCGCGCGGAGTTCGGCGCGGCGGTCCTGGCCGCCGCCGCATTGCTCGCCGGCATGGCCTGGTCGGAGCGCATCCAGCGCTGGTCGGAGGTCGCCTTCTACGGCGAGCCGGTGATCTATGCCCGGTCCACCCCTTACCAGCGGATCGTCCTTACCCGGCGGGACAGCGACCTGCGATTGTACCTCAACGGCAACCTCCAATTCTCCTCACGTGACGAATATCGCTATCATGAAGCGCTGGTCTGGCCGGTCCTCGGGCGGGTCGAACGGCCGCGCCGGGTGCTGATCCTCGGCGGTGGCGATGGGCTGGCGGCGCGGGAGGTGCTGCGGGATGGGCAGGTCGAGACCGTCACCCTGGTGGATCTCGATCCGGAAATGACCAGCCTGTTTCGTGAGACGCCTCAGTTGAGTGCGCTTAACGGCGGAGCGCTGAGTTCGCCCCGGCTGCACGTGATCAACGCCGACGCCTTTCGCTGGGTGCGCGGGGAGCATGGCGCGTTCGATGCGATCGTGATCGACTTCCCAGACCCCACCGAATTCGCGCTGGGCAAGCTCTACACCGAAAGCTTCTACCGCGAAGTGGCGCGGTTGCTGAAGCCGGGCGGAGTGATGACCGTGCAAAGCACGTCGCCGCTGGTTGCACCGCGCAGCTACTGGACGGTCGCCACCACGCTGGAGGCGGCCGGTCTCCACGCGCGCGGCTACCATGCCTATGTGCCGAGCTTTGGCGAATGGGGGTTCACGCTGGCCGCTCACCAGCCGATCGGGGATGCAGTCCAGCTCCCGGCGGGGCTGCGCTTCCTGACAGCGGCGAGCGCTCGGGCGATGTTCGATTTCCCGCCCGACATGGTTCGGCTTGCCACGCCGGTGAACCGGCTGGACAACCAGGCGCTGGTCCGGTCGTTTGCCGAGGAGTGGTCGCATTATGAAGGCTGAGTTCAGCCGCCGCGACCTGCTCGCCGCCGCTGGAGTGGGAGCCGGTGCCGTGGCACTGTCCGGTTGCGTCGCGCAAGAAACACCGATCCCAGGCACGCTCGGCGGCAGCGATTTTCGGCGTGGGCACCAATTGGGCGCCGGCCATTTGCCGGAGCCGACCGGCGCGGTGGAGGACTTGCCAGTGCTGATCGCCGGCGGCGGCGTGGCCGGGCTCGCCGCGGCCTGGCGGCTGGCCGAAGCGGGCTTTCGTGATTTCCGGTTGATCGAACTGGAGGATCAGGCTGGCGGCAACGCCCGCGGCGGTCGCAACCAGGTTTCCGCTTACCCGCTCGGGGCGCACTACCTGCCCGTCCCCAACCGGGAAGCGCGAGCGTTGCGCCACATGCTCGGACAGTTCAGCATCATCACGGGCGAACAGGACGGCGTGCCGGTCTACGATCCCTTTCAGCTCTGCGCCGACCTGGAAGAGCGGCTGTTCTGGCGCGGCGAGTGGCAGGAAGGGCTGTACCCCATTGCCGGCCTCAGTCGTGCCGAGCGGGCCGAGCGTGATGCCTTCTCCCGCGCGATGGCTGGCTACTCCCGCGCGGTCGGGACCGACGGGTTGCCGGCCTTCGCTGTTCCGAGCGCTTATTCGTCGCGCGACCCGAGCTTCCGCGCACTGGACGAGTTGAGCTTCGCTGAGTGGCTGGATGAGCGGGGTTGGCGGTCAACCGTGCTACGCAGCTACGTCCGTTACTGCTGCCGGGACGATTACGGCACGGAGCCTGACGCGGTGTCGGCCTGGGCGGGAATCCATTACTTCGCGGCCCGGCGCGGCTGGGCGGCCAACGGCGACGGCGACCGGGAACTCACCTGGCCCGAAGGCAACCAGCGTTTGGTGCACCTGATGGCGCAGCAGGTCGCGCCGCAACTTGCCACCGGCCAGAGCCTGTTCCGCGCCGAGGTGGACGGAAATTCAGCCCTGCTCGATGTATTCGACCATCGCGCGGGCACCAGCCGCCGCTATCGGGCCAGGGCCGCCGTTCTGGCGATGCCCCGGTTCGTGGCCGCCCGGGTCGCGCGAACGCGGGTGTCCGCACGTGGCTTCAGCTATGCCCCATGGGTGGTCGCCAACGTCACGGTGGCCGAGCCGCCGGGCGGCAAGGGCACGCCGCTCGCCTGGGACAATGTGTCAACCGCCAGCAACTCGTTGGGCTATGTCGTCGCCACCCACCAATCGGCAAGCGCTTCGGGCGGGCCGACCGTGCTCACCTGGTATCTTCCCCTCTCGACCATGACTCCGGGTGACGCGCGGCGATCGCTCCTTGAGCGGCCGTTGAGCAGCTGGCAGGCGCTGGTGCAGAACGACTTGCTGCAGCTCCATCCCGAGCTCGCCGGCGCGATCCAGCGCATCGACGTGTGGCGCTGGGGTCATGCCATGGTCCGGCCCGTCCCCGGCTTCATGAGCGGGGCGGCCGAACGCGCCGAAGACGCCGTCCGGCCGCCGTTGCTGTTGGCCCATTCCGACCTTGGTGGACTATCGCTGTTCGAGGAAGCGCACCATGCGGGCGTAGCCGCCGCCGAGGCGGCGCTGCGTCACCTGGGCCGAACGGTGGAGACGCTGCTGTGAGTGGGCATCTGCCATGGAACAGCGTTCACCTGATCGCGGACCTGACCGGCTGCAGCGGACTGGACGACGTGGCGCGAATAGAAACGACGCTGCGAGCGGCGGCCGCGGCGGCGGGTGCGACGGTGCTGGATGTCCGGCTGCACGGCTTTGGGGAAGGGCAGGGCGTGACGGGCATCGCATTGCTGGCCGAATCGCACATCTCCATCCACAGCTGGCCCGAGGAGGGTTTTGCGGCCGTGGACATCTTCATCTGCGGCACTCGATGCGATCCGCAAGCGGCACTTGCGGCCATCACCAGCGGGCTGAATGCGCGGTTCACCCATGCTCAGACGGTTCGGCGGGCCGTTCGGCCGTGGAACACGCAAGATGCTGATTCTCCCGAGCCAAACCCCAGAATCTCTGACGACGACGACAAGGTCAGCAGCAGACCTTCTCCAGCACTGGCCGGAGATTCGCAGACCTTACCGCGTGCGGCAGGTGAGGAGCCTGGATAGCTGTGCGCTAAGAGATGCATGTAGAACCGCGTCCCGCGCGGTTCGTGTTCAGAGATACTCATGCGGGGAATGGCGCGCCCGGCAGGACTTGAACCTGCGACCACAAGCTTAGAAGGCTCGTGCTCTATCCAGCTGAGCTACGGGCGCCCAAGGGCTGATCTAAACGCTTGCGTGCGCGGGCGGAAGTCATTCATCTTTCGTTCAACGCTAGCACTGCCAAATGGCGGTACAGGGGAGAATGGTCGTGCGCTGGACATCGCTGTCGCTCGCATTGGGACTTGCTGCGGCGCCGGGGGTCGCGTCTGCGACAACCATTGTCGTGCTGACCGATCCGATGAGCCTTGAGAAGCGCACTGTTGTACTCGATACGCCCGGGCCAAATCGCTTGTTCGTCTGCGCCGCGCCACCGGCAATCAGCGGTTGCCGCGAGCTGCCGATCAAGCGCTAGACGCCCACCTTCTCAAACAGTCCCTCGAACAGGCGGCGTCCGTCGGTGTTGCCGTGCGCCGGTTCCAGCGCGCGTTCGGGATGCGGCATCATTCCCAGCACATTGCCGTCGGCGTTGACGATGCCGGCGATGTTCCGCGCCGAGCCGTTGCAGCGGTCGGCATAGCGGAAGGCGACCCGTCCGTCCCCGTCGAGCCGGTCCAGCGTGTCGGCGTCCGCCTGGTAGTTGCCGTCGTGGTGAGCAATCGGCACCGTGATCCGCTCGCCCGCGGCATAGCCGCTGGTGAACAGCGACCGGCTATTCTCCACCACCAGGTCAACCGGACGGCAGATGTAGGCGAGCTCCGCATTTCGCATGAGGACGCCCGGCAGCAGGCCGGCCTCCGTCAGGATCTGAAAGCCGTTGCAGATGCCGATCACCGGCACGCCGTGACCAGCGGCATCGGCGACTGCGCGCATCACCGGCGAGCGCGCCGCCATGGCCCCGGAGCGAAGGTAATCACCGTAGGAGAAGCCACCCGGAACGCCGATCACGTCGAGCCCGGCCGGGAGTTCGGTGTCGGCGTGCCAGATCAGCGCCGGCTTGGTCCCGCCGACCTGTTCAAATGCGACCGCCAGGTCGCGGTCGCAATTGGAGCCGGGGAAGACGACCACCGCGCTCTTCATGCCGTCAGTCCGCCTGCTCGATGCGAAAGTTCTCGATTACCGTATTGGCGAGCAGCTTGCGGCACATGTCCTCGATCGCGGCGTGCGGTGTGCCCTCGGCGAGGTCGAGCTCAATGAGCTTGCCCGCGCGAACATCATTCACGCCGGCAAAGCCAAGGCCTTCCAGCGCATGGTGGATGGCCTTGCCCTGCGGGTCGAGCACGCCGGACTTGAGGGTGACGAACACACGCGCCTTCACATGATCCTCGGCAAGGCTATTGGGTCGGCAGGGCTATGGCCCGCCACCATGGCGGTGGCAAGTTCTACCCACTCGGTACCCGTGGGAGGCAGGCGCTCGGCAGAAGATGGCCCTGCGTCGAACCCCCACGGTAGACGTCAAAGCCAGCCCTGTCCCTCATACCAGCGGGCGGTCGCCGAAAGGCCCGTGTCCGCCGCGATCGCAGGTTGCCATACGGCTGGCGGCGGGGCCTTGGCGGGGTCGGCCGTCCAGTCGGGGTGGCAGAAATAAGCGGCACGGTCGGCGGTCAGCTTGGCACGGTCGCGGCGAAGCAGCCGGTCGATCCGCGCGCCGGCCCGGAGCAGCGGCGCGGGAACGGACAAGCAAATGGGGCGGCGCTCGACCGCATGGCCAATCGCCTGGGCGAACTGCTTGTGCGTGTAGCCGCCGGTGTGCCCGTCGTCGGGTTCGTAGAGCACGCGCTTGGGAGCCTCGGGCGCGGCCAGGGCAAGGAGCAGCTGGGCAAGGTCGTCGACGTGGATGGTCGACAGCCGGCCGGGGGGCGGAAGCGGCACCAAGCCGGTTCGCGCGGCCTTGAACAGGTCGAGCAACTCGCGGTCGCCGGGCCCATAGACGGCGGGCGGCCGGACAACCGCCCAGTCGAGGCCGCTATCCATCACCAACCGCTCGGCCTTCGCCTTGGATGCGCCGTAAAGCGACAGCTCCGGCTTGCGCGCGGCCAGGCTGGACACGTGGACGAAGCGGTGCACGCCACCGGCTGTCGCCGCCGCCAGCAGGTGCAGGGTGCCGGCAACGTTGCCCGCATCGAACGTCGCGCGATCGAAGGCCTTCACCACGCCCGCCACATGGATGAGGGCATCGACACCCTCGACGAGCCGGCGCAACGGCTCGCGTTCGTCCAGCGTGCCTTCGATCCAGTCGATGCCGCGCTGGTCCGATTGCGGGCGGCGGGTAAGGGCGCGTAGCTGATGACCTTTCGCCACCGCCAGCCGCGCCAGGCGGCCGCCGACGAACCCGGTCGCGCCGGTGATCGCCAGTCTCATAGCGGTGACCAGGCCTCGTCGGCTGCGGGTGCTTCCTCCGGCTCCCGGTAATTGGGCTCACCCAGCGCCTCGACAATGGCGTCGAGCAGGGCGTCGACGCCGTCGCCGGTGGCGGCCGAAATGGGGAACACGGCCTTTGCGCCCGCCTCGTCTACTCCGGCCCGCGCCTCGGCCAATTGCTCGGGCTGGGCAAGGTCGATGCGGCTCAGGGCCACCACTTCCGCCTTGCCTTCAAGATCGGCGCCATAGGCCTCCAGCTCACCGCGGACCACCTCGTAAGCCTCGCCCGGATCCTCGCCCGCGCTGTCGACGAGGTGCAGCAGCACGCGGGTGCGCTCGACATGACCAAGGAAGCGGTCGCCGATGCCGGCGCCTTCCGCCGCGCCCTCGATCAGGCCGGGAATGTCGGCCAGCACGAACTCGCGGCCCTTGTGGCGGACCACGCCGAGCTGCGGGCGAAGCGTGGTGAACGGGTAATCGCCGACCTTGGCCGCAGCGTTGGTGGTGCGATTGAGGAAGGTGGATTTGCCGGCGTTCGGCAAGCCGACCAGGCCGACGTCGGCCAGCAGCTTGAGCCGCAGCCACAACCACAGCTCCTCGCCCGCAATGCCCGGCTGGTGCTGGCGTGGGGCGCGATTGGTGCTGGTCTTGTAGCTGGCGTTGCCGCGGCCGCCCATGCCGCCTTCCAGCAGGGTGATGCGCTGCCCGACCTCCGTCAGGTCGGCGATGACCGTCCGCTCCTCGTCGTCGGCCAGCACCTGGGTGCCGACCGGCACCCTGATCACCAGGTCCTCGCCGCCGGCGCCGGTGCGGTTGGAGCCGGCGCCGCCCTTCCCGCGGGGCGCCCGAAAATGCTGGGTGTAGCGGAAGTCGATCAGCGTGTTGAGGCCCGCCACGGCCTCGAACACGATATCGCCGCCTTTGCCGCCGTCGCCGCCGTCGGGCCCGCCATATTCGACGAACTTCTCGCGGCGGAAGCTGACGGCGCCGGGTCCACCGGCGCCCGAGCGGACGTAGATCTTGGCCTGGTCGAGGAAATGCATGGCGCTCGCTTTACGCCCGAGCGGCGGGTTAGGCCACCTCAGGCAAGCAGGCGGTAGAGCGCGAGCCCGCTGGTGACCGTCACCAGCGCACCGACGAAGGTCAGCAGCTTGTCCGGGTGAACGCGTTTGGCAATGAGCGCGCCGAACGGTGCCGCCACGATGCCGCCGATCAGAAGCCCCGTGATCGCCTTCAGCAGCAACTCGCTATGTCCGCTGTCGCCGGTCAGGCTGAGGGTCGTGAAGAAGGTGGCCGAGATGGTGATGGTCAGAAAGAACTCGGCCGTGTTAACCGTGCCGATCGTCTTGCGCGGATTGCTGCCCTGGACCAGCAGGTTACTGGTGACGATCGCGCCCCAGCCACCGCCTCCGGCCGCATCCAGAAAGCCGCCAACCAGTCCCAGCGGTTCCACCACCTTGGGTTTGCGCTCGGTATGGCGGTGCATCACGCCGCGGTAAAACAGGTAGAGGCCGAGCGCCGTCAGGTAGGCGAGCACGGCGGGCCGGGCCACGTCCGCGTTCACCCGGGTCAGGACATAGGCGCCCAGCACGCCGCCGATCACTCCCGGGACCACGATCCGCAGGAACAATCGCCAGTCGACATTGCGGTGGGCGACATGGCTGATCGCGCTGACGGCGGTGGTGAAGCTTTCAACGGTGTGCACGCCAGCGGACGCCGCCGCGGGAGGAACCCCCATCGCGATCAGCAAGGTACTCGAGATCTGGCCGAAAGCCATGCCGAGCGCCCCGTCTACGATCTGCGCTGCAAAGCCGATGAGGATGAATGGGAGGAGGACCGAAGGGTCCAACAGGAACGCCGGGATGGCGGTGCCTTTCGCTATTGACCAATTCGCTTTGGCTTCAGCGACCCGGACCTGCAAGCATCTTAACAGCGGTCAAACACGCCCGATGTGCGGACCGGTGCACGAGAAAGGGCGCGGAAGCTCGTCCGCGCCCTTCCAAGTTGTGGGTCGCTGCCGGGTTAGCCGCGTTCTGGCGCGGGCGGCGGCGGTGGCGGAGGCGGCGGCGGAAGCGGGCAGGTGTCCGTCGCCAGGATCACCGACCCGTCCGGGCACGTCTGCGTCGCCGGCGGTAGCGGCGGAGGCGGCGGGGGCGGGGGTAGCGGCGGGGCCGGCGGAGCTGGAACCGGCGACAGGTTAAAGATCAGGCTGGCCATGATGCTGTGCGATTTGAACCGGCCCGAACCGTCGATGAAGCGGTTGCAGGTGCCGGCGCCACCGGTCGCCGTGGTGCAGGCGAAGGTCCGCGAAGCCGTCGAGTTGATGTCCTCGAAATCGAGGCTGCTCGAACGGAAGTAGCGATACTTGATGCCGAAATCGACGAGGTCGCTGATGCGTGCCCGCGCACCCGCGATCGCCTGCCACGCAAAGCCGCCATCGCTGCCACCGTAGGTCCGGCCGCTGGCATCGTTGACGTCTTCCAGGCCGACCTTGGCATAGCCGGCACCACCGCCGGCGTAGAAGGCGATGTTGCTGGCATCGCCGAAGTCCAAGAGGACGTTGCCCATGATCGACGACACGGACACCTTGCCCTTGGCGTCCAGCGACACCGCGGGTGAGCCGATGACCAGGGCAGTGGTGGTGCCGCCGGTGATCGGCAGGCCGCTGATCGCATCGACGCCGGCCCGCTTGTAGCCGCCCTCGACCTCCGCGCGGAGCAGGCCGAAATCGTAGCCCAGGTTGACGTCGACGTCGGCGCCCTTGTTCAGGTCCAGCCGGTAAAGGCCGCCGACCCCGGTGCCCGCGAAGGTGCGCGAGCCGGACTGGCTGACGTTGCCGTCGAGCTTAAGGTCGCGGGCGAACAGCAGGCCGCCCTCGACGCCGATGTAGACACTTCCGTCGCGTGCCGCGGCCGGGGCCGATGCCATGACGGTCGACGCCGCCAATGCGATCAGGATGGAATTGCGCATCCTTGTCTCCTCCTAAAAATTACCCCCCGGCAAGTTGCGACCGAGTTGGCGGCAACCTAGCGCGACCCGAGCGGATGTCACGGCTCGGCCATCGCTCGGCGGACCCGGTGCTGGCATTCCGCGCACGCGATCATTAGATTGTGGCGGAAAGGTCACGCCTGGCGCTGGGAGGCGCAGCTCACTTGGCTCTCGCACTGCTGGATTACCTGGACTCGGTGAAGACCCGCGATCCCGCGGCGCGCAGCCGGTGGGATGTGCTGCTCTACCCGGGAGTGTGGGCATTGGGGCTGCACCGCGTTGCCCACTGGCTGTGGATCGGGGAGCTTTATTTCCTAGCCCGGCTGGTGAATCACTTTTCGCGGTTCATGACGGCGATCGACATCCATCCCGGCGCGACCATCGGCCGTTATTTTTTCATCGATCATGGCTTCACCGTGATCGGGGAAACCGCCGCCATCGGCGACAATGTCACTATCTACCAGAACGTGACCCTGGGCGGGACCAACCCGTCGACCGGCGTCGGTGGCAAGCGCCATCCGACCCTGTGCGACAATGTGGTGATCGGATCGGGCGCGCAGGTGCTGGGCCCGATCGAGGTGGGCGAAGGCGGCAAGATCGGCGCCAATGCGGTGGTGACCAAGGACGTGTTGCCGGGCACCACGGTGGTCGGCATCCCCGCCCGCCCGGTGCCGGTTGACACGGTCCACTACAGCCCGGGCTTCGTTCCCTACGGCACCCCCTGCGGCGAAGACCTCGACCCGATGCGGGTCCGGCTGGCCGAGCTGGAAGAGGAATTGGCAGTTCTGCGTCGTGAGGTTCAGGTTCTCCAGGCCCGTGGGCAGGACCTGCCGGAGGTGCGGGCTTCGTGAGTGTCGTCACCCCCTTTCCGGGTGCGTATCCCCGGAAGGCCGTCGCCACCTTCGACCGGTCCGAGCTGCAGCGCATCCTGGACCTCTACGGCCGGATGGTCGCCGCTGGGCACTGGCGCGACTATGCCATGCAGTTCTCGCCTGACGTGGCGAGTTTCGCGGCCTTTCGCCGGACTGCCGAGCGGCCGGAGGTCCGGATCGAGAAACGCCCCTCGCTCCATCAGAAGCAAGGGGCGTGGGCACTCATCAGCGAACATGGCCAGGTGCTTAAGCGGGGGCACGAGCTGCAACCCGTGCTGGCGCCGCTCGAGCGGCGCCTGATCAAACTGGTCGAGGACTAAGCGCTAAGTCGCCGAGCACGGGCAGGCGGCTTTGCAACGCGCCCGGCAGGCGGGCAACGATGGCCGCGCGCGCCTGGTGCCAAAAGGCTGAGAGGAGCAACAGCGCAGAGCCGATCACCAACGCGGTCAGCGCTACATTCAGCTGCACCGCCCCGACCGTCTCGAACAGTCGGTTGAGCGCGAACAGCACATATGCGAGCGCGGAGACCAGCAGGGCGCGCCGATCGATCGCCAGGGCGGTCACCGCCAGCGCGACGTAGAGCACGATCACCACCAGCCCTTCACCGACGCTGGCGTTGCCGTCGTTCAGGCCCAGCAGGGTGAAGACCGGGTGCACGATCATCGGCGCAGCGAGTAGATGCAACCAGAAGGCGACATCCGACCGGCGCGTGACCCGCTGCGGATCGCTGGCGTCCCAGCGCATGGCGAACAGGAACACGCCGATGCCCAGGATCAGGGTGAGCGCGAGCAGGATGTCGCGCGTGTGCGGACCCTCGCCCAGGCCTGCCAGCACGAGTCCGGCGACGATGCCGGCGGCCGAGGCCGCCCCCGCCGCCACCGTGATCGGCACCCTGAACCGGCGCCAGTGGAGATAGGCCGCGCCCGCACCCACCGCGGCGGCGATGGCGGCAACGATGCCGCCGACGACCTGGCCGCGCTCCGGATCGAAGCTGCGGGTGCCGAGGACCATAGCTTGCAGGAAGCCGGTTGCGGCGACAACTCCCCCGACGAACGCCAGCAGCAGCAGGATGGACGGTAAGGCCATGCGTCGCTTGGCCGTGAAGAACAGCGCCAGGCCCCAAGCGGTGGCGGCGACAAAGGCCGGAGCAAGCGGCGAGGGACCATTGCCATCGACCGACAGGTGGGCGGCCTGGCCGATGCTCTGGCCGATCCAGCCAACCGCGAACAGCAGAATGGCAGCGGCGATCGCAACAAAGATGTCGTTGAAGCCCGTAATCAGGCGGAACTGTTCTTCATCCACCGCGGGCAACGCGCGGAGCCGGTCAACGTGGGCGCGAAGCGCGGCAGCCGAGTCGGCACTGAGCGCACCGGCCGCAACGGCCTCGTCGATGTCGGTTTGAGAATACATGGATTACCTCCCTGCAGGCGTGAAAGCCTACGGAAGGTGTCTTACTATGTCAATACAGCCAGGCAGTGCGGCCGGCACCGACCTCGCGATCGATGCCGGCCGAACGCTTCCGCCGATTAGCGGCAGACGTACTGGTTACGGGTCCGGTTACGGTCGATGGAGCGACCCAGCAGGGCACCGGCGGCAGCGCCGATGATGGTCCCGGTGGCGCGGCTGCCGTGGGTGTCGATCGAGCGGCCGACCAGGGCGCCGCCGACGCCGCCGATCAGCAAACCGGTGGTTCCGTTCGGCCGCTTGCAACGGACTCGACCCTGACCGTCGTACCAAGTGCGGCCGGAGTAGTAGCGCTGCTGCTTGGCGTCAGCCGGAGCCGCGGCGACGAAGGCCGGCAGCGTCATCGAGGTGGCGGCAAGCGCCAGCATCATTGTTCGCATCGGATATCTCCTTTGATCTATTGCGGTGTGTGAGTGGCTTCTGCCACCTACAACCTGAACCCGCCCCGACCGCATCCGTCAGTAAAGTGTCAGTAACCACGTTAACGACGAACCGAGCCACGGCGGCTGGTCGCGGGTGAAATGAGGCAGGCGACGGACTGTTCCTTGCATAGGCCTGCCGCTCCGAGGAACCGTCCCACGCTGAGGCAATTGTCAGCAGCATGCCCCAGGAACAGCACCGCATCGCCATTATCGTCGGCTCCATTCGTGAAGGATCGCTCAGCCGCAAGCTCGCCCGGGCGATCTGCGGCGCCGTGCCGCAGAGCCTTAACTGCGGCACGGTTGAGATCGCCGACCTGCCCTTGTACGATCCCGACCTCGATCATTCGCCGCCAGCGCCATGGGCTCGTTTCCGACAGGAAATCGGGAGAAGCGATGGCGTGCTGTTCGTCACGCCGGAATACAACCGCTCCATTCCCGGCGCGCTGAAGAACGCCATTGACGTCGGCTCGCGTCCGTATGGCAGCAGCGTGTTCGCCAAGAAGCCGACGGCCATCGTTTCCATGTCGCCCGGCGCGCTCGGCGGGTTCGGCTGCAATCACCAGTTGCGCCAGTGCTGCGTGTTCCTGGACATGCCGGTGTTGCAGCAGCCCGAAGCCTATCTCGGGGGCATATCGGACGACAAGTTCGCGCCCGACGGATCGATCGCCGACGAGAGCCTGGCCAAGCTGATCGCCAGCCTGGGCCGATCCTTCGCCGGCTGGGTCGATCTGATCCGCGCCGGCAGGGCGGCCCTGGCGCCCGACCCGGCGGGCGCGGGCGCCTAGAGCCGCGGCAGGGTGACGCCGCGCTGACCCTGGTACTTGCCGGCGCGGTCGGCGTAAGTGACCTCGCACGGCTCGTTGCCCTGGAGGAACAGGAACTGGCACGCCCCTTCGTTGGCGTAGATCTTGGCCGGCAGCGGGGTGGTGTTGCTGAACTCCAGCGTGACGTGCCCCTCCCAACCGGGCTCCAGCGGCGTGACGTTCACGATGATGCCGCACCGCGCGTAGGTCGATTTGCCGAGGCAGATCACCAGCACGTCGCGGGGCACCCGGAAATACTCCACGGTGCGGGCCAGGGCGAAACTATTGGGCGGAATGATGCACACGTCCGTCTTGCGATCGACGAAGCTGTTGGCGGCAAAATCCTTGGGATCGACCAGCGCATTGTCGACGTTGGTGAAGATCTTGAACTCGTCGGCGACCCGCGCATCATAGCCGTAGGACGACAAGCCGTAGCTGATGCAGCCGTCCCGCCGCTGCGCTTCCACGAACGGCTCGATCATGTCGTGGGTTTGGGCCTGCTCGCGGATCCAGCGGTCGGATAGAATGGACATGCAGCCTGCTTAGCCGTGCGCCGAACCGTTCGTCGATTCCCACGTCGCCAATTCCTCCACCACCAGGATAGTTTTCCACACGCCGTCCACGGCTAAAGCAGGCAAGCGACTTCCGCCGCTTCCGTGACGCGCATAGAAGCGCGCCATGGCAGAAATCCTTCGTCACCCCGGCGCCGACGCCGCCGCGCCCACGCCGAGCCTGCCCCAGAACGTGGAAGCGGAAGCGGCGCTGCTGGGCGCCATGATGCTCGACAACCGGCTGGTCGAGGACGTCCAGCTGCGGCTGCGGGCTGACCACTTCTTCGAGCCGCTGCACGGCCGCATCTATGACGCCATCCTGCGCATGACCGACCGCAACATGGTGGCCAATCCGGTGACGCTACGCCCGCTGTTTGAGGCGGACGAGGCGATCAAGGAGGTCGGCGGTCCCGCCTACCTCGCGCAGCTGACGGGATCGGGTGCGGCGATCATCGGCGCGCGCGACTTTGCCCAGCAGATCTATGACCTAGCACTGCTGCGCAGCCTGGTGTCGGTCGGCCGCGAGATGGTGGAAGTGGCGCTGGACACCAGCGAAGACATCGTGCCTCTCGAGCAGATCGAGCGCGCCGAGACCGAGCTCTACAAGGTCGCCGAGCAGGGCGGCGGCGAAGGCAAGGTCAAGGCGTTCGCCGAGGCGTCGACGATCGCGCTGCGCACGGTTGAAAAGGCGCTGCAGTCGGGCGGCCACCTGTCGGGCATCACCACCGGGCTCGACAGTCTCAACGGCAAGATCGGCGGCATGCACGCGTCCGACCTGATGATCCTCGCTGGCCGGCCCGGCATGGGCAAGACGTCCCTGGCAACGAATATCGCCTTTTCCGCGGCCCAGCGCTGGCTGCGCGACCAGGAAGACGGAATCGAGCCGGAGAAGTCGGCCGGTGCCGCCGTCGCCTTCTTCAGCCTGGAAATGAGCGCCGACCAGCTCGCCACCCGCGTGCTGGCCGAACAATCGGGCATCAGCTCCGAATCGCTCCGCATGGGGCGGATCAGCACGTCCGAGTTCCACAAGTTGGCCCGCGCCGCAGCCGAGCTGCAGACCCTTCCGCTGTATATCGACGACACCCCTGGCCTGACCATCGCGGCCCTCCGAGCCCGGGCGCGGCGGCTGAAGCGGCAAAAGGGGATCGGCCTGGTGGTGGTCGACTATCTTCAGCTGCTGTCCGGCACCGGGCGGGGCGGCAACGACAATCGCGTGCAGGAGATTTCGGAGATCAGCCGCGGCCTCAAGCAGCTGGCCAAGGAACTGGACGTGCCGGTGCTAGCGCTGTCCCAGCTCAGCCGTGCGGTGGAGCAGCGCGAGGACAAAAGGCCGCAATTGTCCGACCTGCGCGAGTCCGGCTCGATCGAGCAGGACGCGGACATGGTCTGGTTCGTGTTCCGCCAGGACTATTATCTGCAGATGAAGAAACCGGACGAGGGCCACGCCGATTTCCCGGCCTGGCAGGAAGAGATGCAGCGCATGTGGGGCCTGGCCGAAGTGATCGTGGCCAAGCAGCGCCATGGCTCGACGGGACGCGTGCGCCTCAAGTTCGATAGCCAGGTAACCAAGTTCAGCGACCTGGCCGACGATCAGTATCCCGCGGACATGGGCGACTAACGGCTCGGCGTGTAACGGGCAGATCGGCCGCGCCGGTTCCCACTCGCCGGTTCAGTCCTCGAGCATGTTGGGATCGCGCAGGCCGGTGGTGATGCTGGCGCGGGACAGCTCGGATTCGCTGCTGGTCACCGGATAGGCGCAATAGTCCGCCGCATAATAAGCGCTTGGGCGGTGATTGCCGGACAAGCCGACGCCGCCGAACGGCGCATTGGACGGGGCGCCGTTGGTCGGCTTGTTCCAGTTGATGACGCCGGCGCGAACCTGTGACCAGAACTGATCGTAGAGCGCGGGTGAGCCACCGACCAGGCTGGCGGCGAGGCCGAAGCGAGTGGCGTTGGCTTCCTCGATGGCGGCGTCGAAGTTCGGCACGCGGATCAGCTGAAGGACTGGGCCGAACAGCTCCTCGTCGGGCCGGTCGACGCCGGTCACGTCGATGATGGCGGGGGTGAGGAAAGGCCGGTCTTCCTGCGGGCGGTCGAGCCGCCGAATGACCTTGCCGCCCTTGATCATGAGATGGAGGAACTGTTCCTGCAGCGTGTCGGCGGCGGCGTTGTCGATCACCGGTCCCATGAACGGGGCGGGTGTGGCGTGCGGGCGTCCGACGATGACCCGGTCGATGAGCTTCAGGATGGTGGCGACCAGCGCGTCGTGCTTGCCGTCTTCCACGATCAGGCGGCGGGCGGCGGTGCAGCGCTGGCCGGCCGATAAATAGGCCGATTGGACGGCGATCACGGCCGCGGCCTGCACGTCCTTGGCGTTCCACACGATCAGCGGATTGTTGCCGCCGAGTTCCAGCGCCAGGATTTTTTGCGGGGTATCGGCGAACTGCCGGTGCAGCGCCTGCCCGGCGCGGGCCGAGCCGGTGAACAGCAGGCCGTCGATGCCGGGCTCGGCGGCCAGCGCCTTGCCCTGCTCGGGCCCGCCGGTCAGCAGGCGGACCACGCCCTCGGGGATCCCGGCCTCGTGGTAGCAGTCGACTAGCCGCGCGCCGACCGCGGGAGTCTTTTCCGACGGCTTGAACACCACGGCATTGCCGGCGATCAGCGCCGGAACGATGTGGCCGTTGGGCAAGTGCGCCGGGAAGTTGTAGGGGCCGAGCACCGCCAGCACGCCGTGGGGCTTGTGCCGCACCGCGACCTTGGAGCCCAATGCCCCTTCCATCTTCCGGGCCGGCGTGCGGTCCGCATGGGAGTTGATGGAGATGTCGACCTTGCCCACGACGGCCTGCACCTCGGTGGCGGCTTCCCACAGCGGCTTGCCGGTCTCACGGGCGATGAGGTCGGTCAGTTCGTCGGCGCGGGTGCGGACCACGTTGGCGAACCGCCGCAGCGCTTCGGAGCGGTAGGCGACCGATCGGGCGGCCCACTCGGGCCAGGCGGCGCGCGCGGCGGCGACTTCGGTAGCGGCGTTCCCGACGGGACCGGACCACAGCTCGGCGCCGGTCGCGGGCTCGGTCGAGACGAGAAGCTCACTCATGGGCGGGCCGTGTCGAGCATGAGGGCGAAGCGGTCAAGCAGGCGGCCCGTCGAGCATCGCTTCGCCCATGCGGCGGATGGCGGCGACCTTCGCGTCGAACGCCGACCAATCGTCGTCCTGCGCGATCGGCGCCCAGATCGCCTCCACCTCCTCGATGTGCAGCGAACAGGGCTCGGCTTCCGACCAATAGTCGTGGGTGGGAGACCTTCGGCGTCCTTCCAGCAGGGCGGGCAGGGCCTGGAAGGTAGGCTCACCATAGCGGGGATCGTCCGGCACCCGGCCACCACGCCAGTCGAAGAAGAAGCGGTCGATCCCGACGGTCCTGGTGGCGAGCGCGATCACCATCGCCTTGGCCAACGCTCGGTCGGCGTCCGAGTCGATGCGGCCGACGCCCAAGCGAGTCAGCAGCGCATCGACAAGCGCGGCCTGGAAGTGGTCGGCCCAGCCCCGGAGCAGGTCGGAGATCGGGGCGGCCTCCGCCACGGTGGCCAGGCAGCCGGCCAGCTGCGCCAGGTTCCACTGGATCGCCTCGGGCTGGCGGCCAAAGGCGTAGAGGCCGGTCTGGTCGAAGTAGGCGGCGGTGAACTGCGGATCCCAGTCGGGCGTAAACCGCCAGGGACCGTAATCGAAGCTTTCACCGGTGACGTTGATGTTGTCGGTGTTGAGCACGCCATGGACGAAGCCGGCGGCCATGTAGCTCGCGGCAAGGCGAGCGGTGGCCTGGCCAATCAGGTCGAACAGGCGGACGGCGCCGGCCTCGGGATCCTCACCGTAGAGGTGCTCGAGGCAATAGCGCACTAGCCGGGCCAGGTTCTCCGCATCTTCCTGGAAGGTCAGGCGCTGAAAGGTGCCGATGCGGATATGTCCGTGGCTCAGCCGGGTCAGGACGGCCGAGCGGGTGGGGGAGGGCTCGTCGCCCCGGACCAGCTCCTCACCTGTTTCGTAGACGGCGAACGTGCGGCTGGTGTTGACTCCCAGCGCTTCGAGCATTTCCGTCGCCAGCACCTCCCGCACCGCGCCCTTGAGCGTCAGGCGACCGTCGCCAAAGCGACTGTAGGGTGTCTGGCCCGAGCCCTTGGTGGCGAGGTCCAGCAGGCGGCCGTCCGGCGCCCGCAACTGCGCGAACAGGAAGCCGCGGCCGTCGCCAAGCTCCGGATTGTAGGAGCGGAACTGGTGGCCGTGGTAGCGCAGCGCCAGTGGCTGCGGCAGGTTGTCGGGCAAGGGCTCGAACCGGCAGAAGTGCGTTTCCCAGTCCACGTCGGCCAGGCCCAGCGGCTCCGCCGCGCGCCGGTTGAGGAACCGCGGAGTGGCCGCCGGAAAGCGCGCGGGCTCGACCGCGTCGAAGAAGGCCGACCCAAGTTCCGGGATGCGGGAATCGGGCCGATAGGCTTGCGTTGTGGTCATTGGGTCCGGATAGGGGAGGAAAGAACAGGGAGGCTGATGTGGCCGCATTCGAGGACCGCTACTACAACAGCGCGGACGGCGTCCGGCTCCATTACCGGGATTATTCCGGAGGCCACCCCGACCAGGCGCCGATCCTGTGCCTGCCCGGGCTCACTCGCAATGCCCGTGATTTCGAGCCGGTGGCGGACCGGTTCGGGGGCGAATGGCGCGTGCTGGCGCTCGACTTCCGGGGCCGGGGCCTGAGCGATCCCGACCCGCAGCCGGGCAATTACCTGCCGCCGACCTACGCCCGCGACGTGCTGAAACTGCTGGACCAGCTGGGCATCGCGGATGCCGTGTTCGTGGGAACGTCGCTGGGCGGACTGACGACCATGATCATCGCCGCGATGGAAGAAGAGCGGATCGCGGCGGCGCTGATCAACGACATCGGGCCGGAGGTCGCGGCGGGCGGGATCGACCGCATCCGCACCTACGTCGGCAAGCAGGCGCGCTTCGCCGATTACGCGGAAGCGGGGCAGGCCTTCGCCGCCCGCGCGGGTGACGTTTATCCCAATTGGAACACCGCCGAGTGGGAGCGCTTCGCGCGGCGCTGCTGCCGCGAGGCGGGCGACGGAGTCGAGCTCGACTATGACATGGCCATCGCCGAACCGTTCGCGCAGGCGAACGAGGCGACCCAGCCGAACCTGTGGCCGCTGCTCCAAAACCTCAAGGACAAGCCGGTGACGGTGCTGCGCGGCGAATTGAGCGACCTGTTCGCGCCCGACGTAGCAGAGCGCATGGTGGCCGAACTGGGTGAGGGTGCCGAACTGGTCACCGTGCCGCATGTCGGCCATGCGCCCAGCTTCGACGAGCCGGAGTCGATCGCAGCCCTGGAGCGCTTGCTGGTGCGCGTCGCGGGCTAGGCGACGATCCGTTTGAGCTTGGCAAGGGCAACCTCGTCATTCTCCTCCTGCGCGACGGTCGCGACGAACTTGCCGTCCTTGCCGAACAGCAGGGCGGCGGCGCCATGGTCCATGGTGTAGCCGTCGGGCGACCCCGGATCCTTGACCTTGGCGTGGTAGATGCCGTGGCTCTTGGCAACCTGGTCGATCTGCTGACGGGTGCCGGTCAGGCCGATGATCGGGGTTCCAAACAGCTGCGCGTAGCTGCCGACGGCCCCGGGCGTGTCCCGCTCCGGATCGACGGTGACGAACACGATCTCGAACGGCCGTGCGCCCCCGTTCAGCCGAGTCCGGAGCCGGGCGAGCCGCGCGAGGGTGTTGGGGCACACGTCCGGGCAGTGGGTGAAGCCGAAAAAGATGACGTACGGCTTGCCGGCCAGCGCCTGGGCACTGGAGAACGGTTTGCCATCGGCGCCGGTGAGCGTGAACGGCCCGCCGAGCTGGAAGCCGGCCGAGCTTGCCTGCCCTTGCGGAGTGATCGCCAGTTCGGAACCCGCGCCGCGTTGGGTGGTGGTGAGCCACAGGTAAGCAAAGCCAAGCCCGGCCAACACCACCAGCAGCCACACCAGCAAGCGAATCCGGCGCAGGGTAGCGGCGGGGGGGCGGTGATCAGTGCTGGGCATGTCCGGCATCGGGGGCGCTCATCTGGATGGGAAGGGTGGTACGGACCAGGCCGGCCCGTTCGAAGCGAAGGGTGAGCGGCAGTCGAGCGCCGGGACGAAGCGGCGCCTTCAAGCCCATCAGCATGACATGCAATCCGTTTGGCGCCATCGCCAGGGCCCGGCGAGTGCCGATGGACAGCGGACCAACGGCACGCATGCGCGCCACGCCGCCGACCAGAAGGGTGCGATGCACGGACGCGGACGCCGACAGCGGGCTGCCCAGGGCGATCAGCCGGTCGTTTGGTCCGGCGTTGCGGATGGTGAGGTAGGCGGCGCCGGTGCTCTGCCCCGCGACGGTCGGGCGCGCCCAGCCGGTGACCTGAACAGCCGGGGCGGCTGCCCCAGCGGGGCAGCCCGCCCCGAGGATCAGCAAGACAGCAAGGATATGACGCATGGTGGGCGTCTATGCGGCTGGCGACGGTCGGTCCAGACTACCGCTGCGCGGCATCCGTCCAGATACTCACGGCTCCGCTCACTAGGTCGTTCTCGTCGAGCGAGCATGAGGACATCGTCAGTTCAGCGCCTCGACGATCGTCACGTTGGCGATGCCGCCGCCTTCGCACATGGTCTGCAGTCCGAACCGTTTGCCGCGCTGCTTCAGGGCATGCAGGAGGGTAGTCATCAGCTTGGTGCCGGACGCGCCGAGCGGGTGGCCGAGCGCAATGGCACCGCCATTGACGTTCAGCCGGTCCGGATCGCCGCCGATCTCCCGCAGCCAGGCGAGCGGAACCGGCGCAAAGGCCTCGTTCACCTCGTAAAGGTCGATGTCTTCGATCCGCCGGCCGGAGCGCTCGAGGGCCCGGCGAGTGGCCGGGACCGGCTCCATCAGCATGATCACCGGGTCGCCGGCGGTGACGGTCAGGTGGTCGACCCGCGCCAGGGGGGTCAGGCCATGCTCCTTCAGCGCCCGCTCGCTGACCACCAGCACGCCCGAGGCGCCGTCGCAGATCTGGCTGGCATTGCCGGCGGTCACCACGCCGTCGGGCTTCAACGTCTTGAGTGACGCAAGCCCGTCCATCGAGGCATCCGGGCGCACCCCTTCGTCGCGGGAGTGCTGGCGCTCGTTGCCGTCGGCATCGACCACCGTCAGCGGCACCACTTCATCATCGAAGTCGCCGCGCTCGATTGCCGCCGCGCCGCGGCGGTGGCTTTCCAGCGCAAAGGCGTCGAGTTGCTCGCGGCTCATCCCGTAATGTTGCGCGATCATCTCCGCGCCGGTGAACTGGCTGAACTCGGTCACTCCGTAGCGATCTTTGATCGACTGCGGCCAGGGACCGATCCCGATCCCGGCCTGCATGGGCAGGATCACCGGCAGGCCCATCGGCACCCGGGTCATGCTCTCGACGCCGCAGGCGATCACCACGTCCTGGGTGCCGCTCATCACCGCTTGCGCGGCGAAGTGCAGCGACTGCTGGGAGGAACCGCACTGGCGGTCGATGCTGACTGCCGGAACGCTGTCCGGAAGTCGCGAGGCCATCACCATGTTGCGACCGATGTGAAAGCTCTGCTCGCCGATCTGGCCGACGCAACCGGCAATCACGTCCTCGACCGCGGCCGGGTCGATCCCGCTGCGCTCGACCAGCGCGTCCAGCACTCTGGCCCCCAGGTCGGCCGGATGCCAGTCCTTCAGCGCCCCGCCGCGCTTGCCTCCGGCGGTACGGGCGGCGGCAACGATAAAGGCTTCAGTCATGGGGGGCTCCTCGGCGCGGAAAGAAGGAGGGGTGGAGGCCCGAGTCGGGTTCCACATTGGCAGAACGCCACTGCTTGATGTCTAACCGGGCCAAGTGGCTGTTGATGCAAGCAAAGGCTTAACCTCGCAACGTTCAACTGCTGTCGCGCGCCGCTGTCTGCGCAATTACCGCCGTTCGGTCCGGTGTCGAGAGCTTCCAAAAGTGGTCGTTCGACGATCAGCGCTGTCTCAGAACGCAGGCGACCGTGACTGGCGGAAAGCAGCACGACCGCTTTCGGCTGCTCGATGGTGATACCGGCCATTCGTTCATGGCCCTCGGGTTACTGCTTAGCGCCCCGTCCGTCGTCCGCGAGAAGCATGTGAGCGCCCGTAAGCACACCCTCTCTCAGTTGAGTGGCTAAGCCCACCCAAGGGTACGACTGGCGTGCAACGGCAGAGGTGAAGCCATGATCACAATTCGTCGTGGGTGAACGCTACAAGTAAGAAGTCTTCGAGGACGTAAGTCAGGTATCCAGAAGTCTCCTCAGCGCTCCATGCTGCCTTATCATTACGCAGATGCGCGGGAGCGAATTGGAATGGAGCAGCAATACTGGATTCAAACTTTGCCTAATTTGTGGCCGGAAGGGATCAAAGCGGGCGAGCCCTTCAGCCAGTCATTAGCGATCACCTCGGAATGCTGTTTGTGCTACCCCAGAGGTGGCGCACTCATCCGTGTAGCGCATCTGACAAGCTCGAGTGGCGGAGTGGCAGATGAGATGGAAAGGGCGACGCTGTCTTGGCCAACTCACCCCTTCCAAATCTCACCTCGCTCAGACCGTGAGACCTCCCGTCCTACAATATGAAGTTATTAGCGGTCAGCGAGTGCGTACCTGTGAGCACGATGATCATGTCAGCAGTTGCGTCGCCCGTATTGTCGAGTCGGATGGTCGTGTTTCCGTCAGACACTTGCCAAGTGATTGAATTAGCCTGCACAGCAGCCGTTTGCTGCGCCACGAACTTGAAAGCGTCGTCAGGCCCATCGAAGATTGCGTCGATCGCGGACAGATCGATGCGCTCGTTTGGCAGCATCTCCCGGAAATCGGTGATTGTGTCGAAAGCGTTCGGGGCCGAGTCGCTGACTGCCTTGTAGATGAAGGTGTCTGCATCTGCCCCGCCGGTGAGAGTATCTCCACCTGCGCCTCCGATCAGAAGGTCAGACCCGGACCCACCAAGCAGGGTGTCCTTCCCTGACCCACCCCAGAGCACGTCGCTTCCTCCTTCGCCGTTCAGAGTGTCGTCGTTCGTGCCTCCCGACAGCGAGTCATTTCCTTCTCCACCCGTGATCGTGTCATTGCCCCCGACGCTGAAGCCAAGATCGACTCCACTACCCAGTGAGATTGTGTTGGTACCATTCGTTCCGACCGCCACGGTGACAGGGATGAGTACAGTCGAAGTTCCGTCGCTAGCTTGAATGTTCAGCGTGGAAGTCTGGTTCGCGATTGTAGTAGTAGTAAACAACTGATTGCCGACGATCTGGAAGGGCACTGACCCGGACTGGCTCTGGAGGCTAAACGTCCAGGTCCCGGGAACCCCGAAGGGCTGGAATGTGCCGAGGTTTGCTCCGGAAGCAAGCTCTTGACCGCCTCCGCGGTTTCCGCCTTCGTTCTCTGTCGACGTGTTGATCAAGAAACGCACGTTGTCAGCTGTGAATGTGGCTGCTTCGTTCTGACCAACCACGGTCAAATTGAGGACCGAGTTGGACGTTGCATTGGAGCCGTCCTTCATCGTGTAGCTGATGACAACATTGGCGTTCTGCCCCACTGGCAGGTAATCAAAGGCCGTCCCAGGGTCGTATCGGATTTGGTCGTTAAGGATGCTGAAGGCAGCTGCTTGGCTGCTAGTAGCAGCGACCCCATTGATAGTGATTGAGCGCAGCGACGAGAGAACTTTCGTGTCGCCCGAGTCAACGTCCGTGTCATTAGCTAGGACATTGAAGGACTTGATCTCGTTCTCTCCTGCGGTTCCCGTGTCGGCCACGGCAACCGGACCATCATTAGTGCCGGCGATGGTCACAGTCTGGGTCTGAGTCACGGTGGCGCCTTGGGCGTCCGCCACGTCGTAGCTGATCACGACCACTGCGCTCTGGCCGACGGCCAGCGAGTTGAAGGCGGCGTTGGTGGGGTCAACGCTCAGCGTGCTGCCGCTGAAGCTCATGCCTGCCGGGGCATCGGAGCTAAAGTCACCTCCGTTGAGCTTGTAGCTGACGTTGTCTACCTTCAGCGTGGCAGTCTCGCCGCTGTCTACGTCGGTGGCGCCTGCCAGCAGACTCAGCGTGTAGGCATTCGCGCCTTCTGCCGCCGTTGAGGTCAGCCCCGCGGCCACTGTAGGCTTGTCGTTGGTGCCGGTCAGGGTGATGGTCAGGGTCGAGGCCGCCGTGACACCGTGCTCGTCGGTCACCGTGTAGTTGGCCACCACGTCGGATGTTTGCCCCTTGGCCAAGCCTTGGTAGGCGGCGTTGGAAGCGTCAAAGCTGTAGCTGCCGTCGGCATTTAGCGTAAGGCCGGCCACCGGGGCGTCCAACGTGTAGCCCAGCTTGGCACCGGCATCGACATCGCTGTCGTTGGTCGCCACGCTGCCCTTGATCGTGCTGTCCTCGTCACCCGCAATGGTGTCGGCTACCGCCACCGGCTTGTCGTTGGTGCCGGTAACGGTGATGGTGACAGTCTGCGTGATGGTGGAGCCGTTGCCATCCTGCAAGCTCACCACGTATTCCTCGGTGACGCTCTGGTCAGCCGCCAGATACTGGGCGGCCGCTTGGTTGATTGTGTAGGTCCAGTCCACCTTGCCGCCGGCAGCGCAGCAGCCTCGTTGACGGCGCCCAGGACGATGCTGCCGAGGCTCGTGGCATTGCCCGCAGCGGCTGCGACACTGGCGGTGTGGCCATCCTTGAGACCAACATCGGTAAAGGCGATCGAGCCCGAAGCCACGCTGGTGGTGTCTTCCACTACCATGCCCGAGGCCGTGGTGTCTGCCGCAACCACCGTCACCGCATCGTTGGTACCAGTGATGGTGATGGTGACGTTCTGCGTGATGGTGGAGCCATTGCCGTCAGCTACCGTTACCACGTATGTTTCAGTGACGCTCTGGCCAGCCGCTAAGTACTGAGCGGCAGCCTCGTCGATGGTGCAGGTCCAGCCCACGCTGCCACCAGCAGCGTTAGCAACCTCGTTGACCGCCCCCAGGGCAATGCTGCCCAGGCTCGTGGCATTGCCCGGAGCGGCTGCAACACTGGCGGTGTGGCCATCCGTTAGGTCGGCATCCGTAAAGGCAATCGAGCCCGAAGCCACATTGCTGTCAGTGCTTACGGGGTCAATCTCGAGTCTTCAACCACCGTGCCGGACGTGGTCGTGTTCGCCGCAACCACGGTCACCGCATCGTTGGTGCAGTAAGAGTCACATAGACTGTAGCCCAGCTCAGAGTGCCGTTAGCCAGACGGATAGCTTAGGTAAATTTGTCAATGGCCGTCTCGCCAGAAGCGAGTCGATCGAGCGGATTGGCATCGTAGAGCACCCTGCCATTCGCAATCGAGATCTTCGCCCCAAGGTCGCTGTACTCGGGAACCGACGCGGGCAAGCCATCTTGCTTAAGCAAGTCGATAGTGCCGTTGCCGCTGTCATCGGTCTGCGTGGTATCATCGATCGACCACAGAATTCGCGCATTGCCGCCAAGGTCATTCGCCATGACATCGAAGGACGAAATCGTGTTCTCGGTTGCCGCGAACTTATCATCCATCGCCTGCGGCGTGAGGGTGAACGAGGTCGTGGTACCGCCGCTGGTGTCGGTAGGCATAGAAAATTCTCCTGATCCGCTCGGGTTCGGGTGTTCCGGCGGATCCTGCTCTAAGCAAGCCCGCCGACGCCCCACCCCGTGATGTCGTGCGGCGGACTTAATACAGATGCTAACAAACGGTTAGCATAAGGAATGTATAATAGGCCCACAACGAGACACATGTGTTGCGCCGCCCCTTGCGTCCTTACGCAAACATTATGCTGCCGCTCGATTGCCGGGGTGCTCTTGTGGGAGGACGGTGAGCCCGGCCGCAGCATGGAAGAGTTTGCCGAGGTGATAGCGAAACTTGGTTCCGTGTGCCTCTCACGATCGCGCAATCGGAGAAGAACAGCTTCGCACCAAGGCGGCAGAGGAGGGCGGCAAGCTGCGCGAAGCGCTCCTGTCGTCCATCTCGCACGACCTCGCTTTCTGCGCACCGAACCGGGCGTAGGATATCGCCTCACAAAGGCTTAGCCATCCCCGACCAGTCAAATAGCAGAAGTGCTGAGTGTCAGCTTCGAGTACCTCCTACGCCGTGAACATACGAGCTCAGAGACACTCATATCCTCGGAGGTCATCCTCAAAGCTAAGTTGGAGATCGCCGCTGCATCTCGCGTCAACGTGAGTGAAATCGGCATATCTCATCTGATTCATCAGCTCACTGGAAGCTGAGGACCGGCGACCTCTGACGATTTTCTGTCGATCAACGAAGGTCACTGATCATTACAGAAGAGCTGTCACCAAGCGGTGCGGACGCATTCGCGCGAAACAGCTTGCCCGCGAAGGGCAGTTGCTCACGAACTCGCCGAACCCGACATTCCTTACGGTGCGCTAAAACTCAACGTTGCCGCTCTCACCGGCTCTGAAGATTGACTCACGGACACGTTGAAGAGCCAGTTCGAGTGGGTCCTGCTCGCCCATCAGCGCGAAGGTGCCGTTCAGCGCAAAGGTGCAGTGGCCGTGGACGGTGGCGATCAGCGAGCGGGCGAGGCGCGGCGCGCTCGACCGGGCCGGCTCGGGCAGGGCGGCGGCGACCTCCGTGGTGACGATGTGCGTGAGCTCGGAGCGTTGTGCCTCCAGTTCGTCCGGGATCGCCGTGTCCAGCGGAAGGCGATGGTCGTAGATCGCCAGCCATAAATTCGTGTTTTCGCGCGCGAAGTTGAAATAGCCCTCGACGAGCACGTGGATGCGGTCCTCCTCGGCCGCCGCCAGCCGATCGCGAAGATGGTCAGCCCAGAGCCGAAAGGTACGGGTGTTGACTGCGAGGATGAGGCGGTCGTGCGTTCCGAACACATTGTAGATCGTGCCGATTGAATAGCCGATCCGCTTGGCGACTTCGCGCGCCGAGAACCGGGCGAATCCGACTCCGGCCATCTGGCGATGACCTTCCAAGACGATCATCTCCGCCAGCTCGGCGCGGCTATGGTCCGACCTCCTACCCACTAGTGGCCTGCTAGGGAAAAAAATGAACGCTGTCTAATAGTTTAATTGAACGATGCTCAATTCTGGGGTAGCCGAGACGGAATCACCGGAGATGCCGCATGCTTATCGTGCTCGTTCTTGCCGCAATCGTCGTCGCAATCGCCCATCTCTGGTCGAAGTTGGCCGAAATGGAGCAGCGCTTGGCCGAGCTCACGCCGGTGCCCAGCGCAGTTCCGCAAGCCGTGCCGACTGCATCGCTCGCGCCGAGCCTGAGCGCTGCCGATGTCTGGCGGCCGGAGCCTCAGCCCCAAGCTCGGCTCAACCATGGGATTGAGACGCTGCTTCCGGCATCGAACGCGGAGCGAGAGCACGAAGCCGCGGAGCCGCTAAGCGAGGGGCTTCCACCGCAGGATCCGGAAGAAGGGTCACTCCTCGCAGAGCCGGTGCCGACGACATCCGCGTTTGAGGAATTGTTTGGGCGGCGCCTGCCGATCTGGGCCGGCGGGATCACGCTGGCCGTGGCGGGCGTCCTGATCGTCCGTTACTCAATCGAGGCCGGGCTGCTCTCGCCTCTGGTGCGGTTTCTGTCGGGACTGCTGTTCGGCACCGGGCTGATCGCCGCGGCCGAGACCGCGCTGCGCGCCGAGGCGCGCATCCGGGACCGGCGGGTTCCGCAGTCGCTCGCCGGCGCAGGTATCGCCAGCCTTTACGCCAGCATTCTCGTTGCGGTGAACGTCTACGGATTGATCGAACCGTTCGCCGCCTTCCTGGGCATGGCCGCCGTGACGGCACTGGCCATGGCCTTGTCGTTGCGCTTCGGTCCGCCGAGCGCCCTGCTCGGCCTGGTTGGTGGGCTGGCCGCGCCAGCGCTCGTCGGGGCCGGGCAGCCGGACGTGCCCTTGCTAACCCTGTACCTCGCGCTGGCGGTAGGCGGCCTGTCGGCCTTATCGCGGGTGCAGCGCTGGGCGTGGCTCGGGGTGAGCGCGCTCCTGGGCGGGCTGGGGTGGGGCGCAATCCTGCTGCTCGGTGGCGCAATCGATACTGCCTCGACTATCTCGATCGGCTTCTACGTCCTGCTCGTCGGGGTCGCGTTCCCCCTATTCGCCTTGCCGGGCGCGGGCGGATCATTGATCCGACTGGCCGGCAGCGTGGCGGCCGCCGCGCAAGTCGCGGCGCTGGTCGCGACCGGCGGCTTTGCGCTGCTGAACTGGGGACTGTTCGGGCTGATCTCGATCGCGATCCTTGTCCTATCCCGCCGCGATCAGGCGCTCCGACCATTGCCGCCGGTCGGGCTTGGCATTGCCTTGCTCCTGCTCGGCGCCTGGACGGATCCGGCCCCGGGGCAGTTCGCCCTGGTTCTGCTCGCGACGGTCGCGATCTACGGCTCGCCTGCCTTGGCGGGATTGTGGCGTCCGTTCGGCGGCATGATCGAGGCGGCTCAGATCGCCGGCGTCGCGCTCGCAACGACCTTCCTCGCTTCGGGACACTTCTACCGGGCGGACGGCAGCGTCGACCTTGCCCTGGCGGGAGTCGCGCTCGCCGCAGCCTGCTTGCCGGCCGTCTCGGCTGCGCTCGGCTGGCGCAACCCGGACCGACTCGGTGATGCCCGCTTTGCGCTGCTCTCGTCCTCCACGGCGCTGCTCCTAGCGATCGCGGCCGGTTTCGCGGTGCCGGCGTGGCTGCTGGCGCTGCTGGTCGGCGGGCTTGCCGCCCTGCTGCTCGTCCTCAGCCTCAGCGCAGAGGACCAGCGGGTGGAATGGTCCGGCTGGGCCTTTGCCACCGCTTCTTTGGCGCTTCTCCCGGCCGCCGCGTCGTTCGGCACGGAAGTCGATCGGCTGTTCGGAGTGCGGACTTACGTCTTGCTGGGGCTGCCGCCGGAGATGCTGGCCGGCCAAGCCTTCCTGCGCTGGATGGGCATCGCTGCTGTTGCGGCCTGGTTCGCCTGGCGCGCCCGCCTGGCTCGCGGCCGAACGGCGGCGCAGGTGGCAGCGGCACTGCTTGCTTACGGCGCGGTGTCGCAACTGGCGCCGTCCAACACCCTCCCTCTGGTGCCTGCCGTCGCATTGCTAGCCGCGGCTCTGGCCGGACGGGAGCTTGCACCCCGGACCTTCGCGCCGGCCTCCGTGACGTGGCTCAGCCTGTGCGCCGCCTGGGCGTGCGGAACGATGCTGGAGTGGGCCGCGGCCGGCCTGGCAGCGTTGGGCGGCGATCCGCTTCTGGTCGGCGAGCTTCCGGAGGTTGGGGACGTTGTGCGGCAACTGCTCGCGCCGGCTGCGCTGATCGCCGGAGCGCTGTGCTTCGGCGGCGCTCAGGCCTCCGCCGGTCAGCGGAAGTTTGCGCTCGCAGTCTCGGCAGCGCTGGGCACCGTGGCGATTCACATCCTTTTCAAGCAGATTTTAGCAATCGAATCCGACCGCAGCTTCACCCACCTCGGGCTTGCGGAGCGGATCTTGTGGGAAGCTCTGATCGCGGGAACGGGATTTGCGGCCTGGCGGCTCGGCGCTCGGCGCTCGGCCATTGCGCTTTGGGTCGCCGCCCTGACCCACTTCGGACTGTTCACGCTTCTGCTGCACAATCCGCTTTGGGCCGATCAGGCGGTTGGCACAGTGCCGATCCTGAACCTGCTCCTGCCGAGCTACGGGCTCGTCCTCGGTCTCCTCTGGACCTTGGGGCACCTGGAACCCGAATGGTCCGCCCGATACGGCCGGCCGCGCGCCATTCTCCAGATGCTGCTGATCCTGCTGCTTGCTTTTTCGCTACTGCGGCAAGTGGCGGAAGGATCTGTCCTGAGCGGGCCCAGCCTCTCCGCCGGGGAAGATATCGCCCGCTCGGTACTGGCGGTGCTGCTCGCGATTGGCTTCCTGCTGTGGGGCATGAGGACGGACGCCCGTAATTGGCGGATCGCATCGTTGATGCTGATGCTGGGCGCGGTCGCAAAAGTCTTCCTGCTCGACGCCTCCGTCCTCGAGGCGCTCATGCGCATCGGCTCGTTTGTGGCGCTCGGCATCAGCCTGATCGGGATCGGCTGGCTTTACAGCCGATCGCTTGGAAACGCCCGCCCGTTAAGCAGCTTGCGATGATTGCCGGCTACGCTCAGACCTGTCCCGAGAGAAGTTCAAATGTCCGCCCCCGATCTGTCGCTGCTCGGCAAGCGCCGCTTCGCGCCCCTGTTCGTTGTCCAGTTCCTCGGCGCGTTCAACGACAAACTGCTGAAGTTCGCGCTCCTGTTCCTCGCCAATATTGGCCTGTACGCGGCCGAGCCGGACAAAGCGGAGGCGCTGGCGACCGTCGCCACGGGTTTGTTCATCCTGCCTCATCTCCTGTTCTCGGCGATGGCCGAGCACCTTGCCAATGCTTGGGACAAAGCCAGGCTGGTCCATGCGGTGAAGCTGGCCGAGATTGTATTTAGAAGCTGAATGAACGTCCGGTCTCGGGAGGTAGCAAGTAGAGCTGAGCGTCTGGTAGGGGTCTTCACAGACCCAAGTGAGAGCTGAACGAATGTCCCCTTGCGGCTTCGCTCACCTGTAACCTGCCCGTCCGCTTTCGCCCATGAAGCGTGGATCGTCATGGCAAGGAACGGTGGCAAATCTAGCAAAAGGGTTTCGTGTCTGGATACATCAAGACTGCGCTCGGAACGGAGGCGCTCCGCGACATATTGATCATTCAACCATCGTGAGTTCGCAAGCCGGCACCCCGCGTCGAACAACGTGAGATCCCGGAAGCGTCAATCATGACGCAGGAGAAGATCGGATCTTTCCTTACCGAGGCTGAGGCGGAGCTAAGTCACTGCTTTAGGTTAAGGTGTCTATGAGGTGGAGGCCCGAGCCGGAATCGAACCGGCGTGCAAGGATTTGCAGTCCTCTGCGTAACCACTCCGCCATCGGGCCCCGACGCGGCGTCAGAAGCCGCCTTGGGGGAGGAGGCCGCGCCCTGTCAACCGGCCGAGCACTCGACAAGCGGCGGCCGTGCTCGACGAAAGCGCACCGGCTTGCTTGAGCAACGGGACGGCTCGCGTGTAAGGACGGTTGCAACGGCTGTCTTAAGAGCATAACACAGCCAGGGTGCAGAGGAACCGAATGGACTACGCAAAGGCCCGCCGGGTCATGGTCGACAGCCAGCTTCGCCCGCAGGCGGTGACCGATTCTTCGGTGGTGGCCGCCATGGCGGTCGTACCGCGCGAGCAATTCGTGCCCGAAGCCGTGCAGCCGGTCGCCTACATGGATCGGGTCCTGGATCTCGGCGACGGCAAGGCGCTGAGCCCACCTGCAACCCTTGGCCGCATGCTGACCGAGCTGTCTCCTCGCCCGGGCGAGCGCGCGCTGGTGATCGGCACCGCGCCTGCTTATGCGGCTGCCGTTCTGGCAGAGATTGGCGTGGACGTCGTGACCCTGGCAGATGGCGACCTGGCCCAGGGTCTAGCCGGAGGCGGTCCCTACGACATCATCATCCTGGATGGCGCGGTTGAGGTCATCCCCAACACGGTCGTCGTCCAGCTTCGTGACGGCGGGCGGCTCGGTGCCTGCCTGTTCGAAAATGGGGTTCAGCGGCTGGTGATTGGCCACCGCGCAGGAGCCTTCGGAACTAAGTCCATCGCCGACGCTGCGGCTGCCCGGCTGCCCGGGTTCGACCGGCCGCGCGCTTTCGTCTTTTAGGAGCAGACCAGCTTGAAGCGCATTCTTCTCGCCACCGCGGCGGCGACCCTCGGGGCCGGACCGGCCCTTGCCGACACGCTCCGGGACGCCCTGGTGTCCACCTATCAGGCGAACCCGACCATCAACGCCCAGCGCGAGGCGCTGCAGGTAACTGATGCAACGGTCGCCATCGCCCGGTCGCAAAGCCGGCCGCAGGTGGCCGCCACCGTTGGCCTCAACCGCGACCTGACCCGCGCGGGTGTGCTCAACACGGGACGGTCAAAGGGACCAACAGTCTCGGGCGGTCTCGACCTCAGCCTGCCGCTGTTCCAAGGCGGCCGCGTCCGCAACTCGGTGGAGGCGGCCCGCACCCGGGTCGAGGCCGGACGCGCGACTCTGCGAGCGGTCGAGGGCGATGTGTTCACCGAGGCGACCGGCGCCTACATGGACGTGATCCGCGACCGCGCCATCGTCGAGTTGAACCAGAACCAAATCCGGGTCCTCACGACCAACCTGGAAGCGGTCCGCGACCGGTTCGAGATCGGCGACGTGACCCGCACGGACGTAGCGCAGTCAGAGGCGCGCTTGAGCCTGGCTCGGGCCCAGCTGGAAACCGCTCGCGCGCGGCTGGCGGGAAGCGAAGAAGGCTATCGCCGGGTAATTGGACGCCGGCCCGACGACCTGGCGCCACCGCCGCCGTTGCCGCCGCTGCCGACCACGGGTGAGGAAGCAGTGCGGATTGCGCTGGTTCAGAACCCCGACATCATCGCCATCGGTCGCCAAGCGCGCGCCGCCGGACTCGACGTCAACGTTGCGCGTGCCGATCGCCTGCCGACCGTTTCGGGCGTCCTGTCGGGCGATTACGTCAACACCGTTGGTGGCGGCAGCACCGTGGGCATCCCGCGCGCCGGCAGCCAGACCACCATCGGCGTCAACACCCGAATTCCGCTTTATCAGGGCGGCCTGCCGTCAGCGCGGATCCGCCAGGCGCAAGCTATCGAAGGGCAGGTGCAGGAACAGGTTATCGGCACCGAGCGCGCCGTGGTCGCCAACGCCCGTTCCGCGTGGGCCTCCTACGACGCGGCTCAGCGCGCGATCCAGTCCAACCAGGTCGCTGTCTCCGCCAACGAACTGGCGCTGGAAGGCGCCCGGGCCGAGCGTACGGTCGGCACCCGCACGGTCATCGAGGTGCTGAATGCCGAACAGGAGCTGCTCAACAGCCAGGTCCAGCTCGTTACCGCTCGCCGCGATGCCTATGTGGCTGGCTTTCAGCTGCTCAATGCCATGGGGCAGGCCGAAGCGGACGATCTCGGGCTCGAGGGCGGCCCGTTGTACGATCCCACCGGTAATTACCGGCGAGTGACGACCGGCTGGAGCGACTGGTCGGGCGAACCGCGCCACAGCGTGCGGTCGAGCCGAACGATCACTCCTGCGGAGACTCCGGCCACAGCCGTCACGCCAACCATGCCGTCGACGTCGACGGGGGTGGCGGGGCCGCCGCGTTAAGGCTAGCCTTACGCTCATGCAGGACGCTTACGACCCCTCGATGGAGCACGCGCTCGCGGCCATCAAGCGCGTGATGGCCGAGGAGAAGGAGCTGCGCGTCGCCAGCCGGATTGCGGAACCAACACCGCAGCCGACCGACGACGGGGAGCAGACCGCCGTGCTGGAACTCGACGAATCGATGGTCGAGGAATTGAACCTGCCCACCGCCGACCTTGAACCGCCACTGGTCAGCTCCGACGCGGCGGCGGCCAGCCGCCCCCGGCTGGCCGAGTTGCAGCAAGCGGCCGCCGCCGCCCCCGCGGAGGCCGCCGAACATCCGCTGGAACAGATGGTTCGGGACATGCTCCGTCCTGCCCTGAAGGATTGGCTCGACCGGCATCTCCCGGCGATGGTCGAGGAACATGTGAAGCGCGAAATCGGACGGATCACGGGCAAGCGTTTCTAAGGCACCGCCGACGCTATTTGCGCTTCGTCGCGGCCCTGCTACGCCTCGCCGTCATGATCAGGACCGCACTCCTTGCCGCTGCGGCCGTTGCCGCTTTCGTCGCCCCGCCCGTTGCTGCCGCACGGCCGATGACCGCGACCGACATGCACAACATGCGCCGGCTGGGCGCGCCCGAGGTGTCGCCGGACGGCCGCTTTGCGGTGTTCAGCCTGTCCACGACCGACCTCGCTGCCAACAAGCGCAACAACGTCCTTCACCTGCTCGACCTCAGGAAGCGCGGCGCAGCGCCGCAGCCGATTGCCGGTGCGGACGGTGGCCATGACGCGGCGTTCGGCCCCGACGGCGCGCTCTACTTCCTCAAAGCAGTTGGCGAGCGCGACCAGCTGCATCGCATGCCAATCGGCGGCCAGGCGGTCGCGATCAGCGACTTCGGGGCGGACGTCGGCGGCTTCAAGCTGTCGCCGACGGGCGACCGCGTGCTGGTGTGGGCCGACCAGAAGGACTGCCCCGACCTCGCCTGCGCAGCGACGACTTTTGCGGCCAAGGATGGTGGCTCGGGTCGCACCTACGACCAGTTGTTCGTGCGTCATTGGGACAGCTGGGTCGAGCCCGGCACTCGCAGTCGCATCTACACCTTTCCGATCGCGGGCGGGCGCTTGACCGGATTGGGCGTCCGGATCACCGGCGCCCTGGTCGGCGACACGCCGTCCAAGCCGTTCGGCGGCGGCGAGGAGATCAGCTGGTCGCGCAACGGCCGCACGATTTTCTTCGCCCTGCGTGAGGCGGAACGGATTGAGTCGACCTCCACCAACCTCGACATCTTTTCCGCCGCGGCTGACGGCTCGGCTTCGCCTGTCAACCTGACGGACGCCAATGACGCCACCGACAATCTGCCGACGGTCTCGCCGGACGGGCGCACCCTGGCCTACTTCGCAATGGCCCGACCCGGCTTCGAGGCGGATCGACAGGTGCTGATGCTGCGCGACATCGCGACCGGCACCGTTCGTCCGTTGACCCAAGGCTGGGACCGCTCGGTCGGATCGATCACCTGGGCGCCGGATAACCGCTCGATCCTGGTCACCGCCGAGGACACGCTGGAAGCGCCGGTGTGGCGCGTCGACGTCGCCCGTGGGCGGATCACCCGGCTCACGCAACAGGGTCATGCGGGCAACGTCCACGCGCTCAGAAACGGCGCCGTGCTCTACACTTCCAACAGCATCATGGCGCCGGACGACCTCTACCTGCTACGTGGGCGGGGCAAGCCGGTTCAGCTGACGAACGTCAATCGCGACCTGCTGAGCCAGCTGGACCCCGTGACGGTGGACCGCTTCAGCTTCGCCGGCGCGAACGGCGACCAGGTCTGGGGCATCAAGGTGAAGCCCGTCATGAACAAGACGCTGCCGATTGCCTTTGTGGTCCATGGCGGGCCGCAGGGCAGCTTCGGCAACGGCTGGTCGTATCGCTGGAACCCGCGGGTGCTGGCTTCGATGGGCTATGGCGTGGTCAGCGTCGATTTTCACGGTTCGACCGGCTACGGCCAGGCCTTCACCGACGCGATCAGCAACGACTGGGGCGGCAAGCCGCTGCAGGACCTGCAGCTCGGCCTTGCCTACGCCACGTCCAAGGACCCGCAATTGCAAGCCGATAACGCTTGTGCACTCGGCGCCAGCTACGGCGGCTACATGATGAACTGGATCGAGGGGAACTGGCCCGACCGGTTCAAGTGCATCGTCCAGCACGATGGCGTGTTCGACGCCCGGGCCATGGCCTACGAGACCGAGGAATTGTGGTTCGACGAGTGGGAGCATGGCGGCAAGACCTACTACGAGGACCCGGCCGCGTTCGAGCGTTGGAACCCGGTCAATCACGTCGCCAAGTGGAAGACCCCGCAACTGGTGATCACCAGCGAGCGCGATTACCGGATCCCGTACACGCAGGGACTGGCCGCCTTCACTGCCCTTCAGCGGCGCAATATTCCTTCGCGGCTGGTGGTGTTTCCGGACGAGAACCATTGGGTGCTGAAGCCGCAGAACTCGCTGCAATGGTACCGCGAGGTCGAGCGCTGGATGAACAGATTCACGGCCCCGCAGCAGGCGGCCGGCCAGCAGTAAGCACCGACCGGGCAAGGACGGTTGTGCGGGGCAATCCGCACAGCTAACCGCGCGGTCATGACCGAACTGCCGAAGACCTTCGAGCCGGGCCCGATCGAGGCCCGCTGGTACGACCATTGGGAGAAGACCGGCCTGTTCCGCCCCGAGCGGAAGGACGCCGAGCCGTTCACCATCGTCATGCCGCCGCCCAACGTTACCGGCATTCTCCACATCGGCCATGCGCTGGACAATACGTTGCAGGACATCCTGGTCCGGCGCGCGCGGATGCAGGGCAAGGACGCCTTGTGGGTGGTCGGCACCGACCATGCCGGCATCGCCACCCAAATGGTGGTCGAACGCCAGCTCGACGGGGAGGGTAAGAAGCGCGCCGACCTCGGCCGCGAGGCGTTTCTGGAGCGCGTGTGGCAGTGGAAAGAGGAGAGTGGCGGCCAGATCACCGGACAGCTCCGCCGGCTCGGCGCGTCGTGCGATTGGTCCAACGAACGCTTCACCATGGACCCGGGCTTTTCGCAGGCCGTCACCCACGTATTCGTGGAAATGTACAAGCGTGGCCTGGCCTATCGCGACAAGCGCCTGGTCAACTGGGACCCCAAGTTCCAGACCGCGATCAGTGACCTTGAGGTCGAGACCAAGGAGGTGCAGGGCAAGTTCTGGCACCTGCGCTATCCGCTCGCCGACCGCAGCGGACACATCGAGGTCGCGACCACCCGGCCTGAAACCATGCTGGCCGACATGGCGGTGGCGGTGCACCCGACGGACGAGCGCTACACCGGGCTGGTCGGCAAGCAGGTCAGGTTGCCGATCACCGGCCGGCTGATCCCGATCATCGCCGACGAGCATGCCGATCCGGAGCTTGGGTCGGGCGCGGTCAAGGTTACCCCAGGCCACGACTTCAACGATTACGAGGTCGGCAAGCGGGCCGGGGTGAAGCCGGGGGACATGCTCAACATGCTCGATGCGCGGGCGCATGTGGCCCAGACGGCGGACGGGCTGATCCCGGAGGAACTGCTTGGCCGCGAGCGGTTCGACGCGCGGCGGCGGGTGGTCGAGCTGCTCGAGGCCGAGGGCGTCCTCGTCAAGGTCGAGGACCGCACCATCGCCACTCCTTACGGCGACCGTTCGGGCGTGGTGATCGAACCGTGGCTGACCGACCAATGGTATGTGAACGTCCAGCCCTTGGCCGAGCGGGCGCTGGAGGCCACGCGCTCGGGAGCGATCAGGATCGTGCCGGAAAGCTGGTCGAAGACGTGGGGGCACTGGCTGGAAGGCATTCAGCCGTGGTGCGTCTCGCGCCAGCTGTGGTGGGGGCACCGCATACCGGCTTGGTTCGACGGCAATGGGAATGTCGTCGTCGCCGAGACGGAAGAGGAGGCGCGTGCCCAGATCGGAGACGACCGGCCGTTGCGGCAGGACGAGGACGTGCTCGACACCTGGTTCTCGTCGGCTCTGTGGCCGTTCGCGACGCTGGGCTGGCCGGAGCAGACGGACGACCTCAAGCGTCACTATCCGAATGACGTGCTCATCTCCGGCTTCGACATCCTGTTCTTCTGGGATGCGCGCATGGCGATGCAGGGGCTGGAGTTCATGGATGAGGTGCCTTGGCGCACGCTCTACCTCCACGGGCTGGTCCGCGATGCGCAGGGCCAGAAGATGTCCAAGTCCAAGGGCAACACGGTCGATCCGCTTGGCCTGATCGACCAGTACGGCGCCGACGCGCTGCGCTTCACCCTGGCGGCGATGGAAAGCCAGGGCCGCGACATCAAGCTCGATGAGAAGCGCGTAGAGGGCTACCGCAACTTTGCGACCAAGCTGTGGAACGCCGCGCGCTTCCTGAAAGGCAATGGGGTAGGGGCGTCCACCTCCATCGAGGCTCCCCAGGCCAGCCTGCCGGTCAACCGCTGGATCATCGGCGAGGTGGTGGAGACGTTGGCCAAGCTCAACCGCGCCTTCGACGAGCTGCGCTTCGACGGCATGGCCGACGCCATCTACCACTTTACCTGGGGGACCTTCTGCGACTGGTATGTGGAGCTGGTGAAGGGCGCCTGGGACGAGGAGACCATGGCGGTCGCGGCCTGGGCGTTCGACCAGATCTTGGTCATGCTCCACCCGTTCATGCCGTTCGTCACCGAGGAGTTGTGGCACGCCATGGCCGACCCCGCCCGCCCGCGGCCGTACGACCTGATCGTCGCCAGCTGGCCGGAGCCGAATGCCGCGGTGGATCAAGCCGCCCGGGCCGAGATCGGCGGACTGGTCGAGGTGATCGCCGAAGCACGCGCGATGCGGGCCGAGCTCAACATCCCGTGGACCGCCAGCCTCACGCCGCACCTGATCGGGGCGGACACCGCCACCATCGAGCGCCTGTCCGCCAACGCCGCCACGCTGGCCCGCATGGCCAAGCTGGACCCGCCGCTGGCCGCCGAAGCGCCCCCGCCCGGTTCGGCCCAGATCGTCGCTGCCGGGACGACCATCGCCTTTCCCCTCGGCGACGCCATCGACCTCGATGCCGAACGCACCCGGCTGGCCAAGGCGGTCGCCGCGGCGGAGAAGGAGCGCGACGCCCTGGCGGCACGGCTCGGCAATCCGAGCTTTACCGAGCGGGCCAAGCCCGAAGCGGTGGAGAAAGCCCGCGCCGACCACGCGGCGCGGGCGGCTGAGGCCGAACGGCTCCAGGTGGCGCTGGCGCGTTTGAGGTGATTGTGCTCCTGCGCATGCAGGAGCCCAGTTCATCTTCGGCGGAGCGTGCAAGAGGGCACTAGGCTCCCGCCCGCGCAGGAGCACGAGAAGTTGGCGGACGCCGAACCAATCCCGACGCAAAGCTCCCCCAATCGCCGCGACCTGACCACGGGTCCAATTGGCTCGACCCTGCTCGCGTTCGCCTTGCCGACGCTCGGCTCGTCCATCCTCCAGTCCTTGAACGGGTCGATCAACTCGGCCTGGGTCGGGCGGCTGATCGGGGAAGAGGCGCTGGCGGCGACTGCCAACGCCAACATGACCGTGTTCGTGCTGACCGCCTTTACCTTTGGCTTCTCCATGGCCAGCTCCATCCTCATTGGCCAGGCGTTCGGCCGCCGTGACACGGACGCGGCCCGGCGCGCGTTCGGCACGGCGTTCGGTTTCTTTGGCCTGCTCGGGATTGCGGTGGCGCTGGTCGGCTGGTTCCTGTCCCCGTCCGTCCTGCGCCTGCTCGGCACACCGCCCGAGGCCATCCCGTTGGCGGATGACTACCTGCGGGTCATCTTCCTCGGCATGCCGCCGGCCATTCTGCTGGTGCTGCTGATGATGAGCTTGCGCGGCAGCGGCGACAGCCTGACGCCCTTGTGGTTCATGGGCTTGGCCGTGCTGCTCGACAGCGGCCTCAACCCTTTGCTCATCTCGGGGATCGGCCCATTTCGGCAGCTCGGTATCGCCGGCTCCGCCACCGCCACCGTGATCGCCAACTGGGTCGCGCTCGCGGGCCTCGTCGCCTACCTCTACCTGCGCGACCTGCCGCTGCGCCTGCGCGGACACGAACTCGCCTACCTGAAGCCGGCTGGGACCTGCCTCCGCACCATCGTGTTGAAGGGGTTCCCGATGGGTCTGCAGATGATCGTCATTTCGGTCAGCAGCCTGATCCTGGTCGGCCTGGTCAATGCCCAGGGCGTCCACACCACCGCCGCTTACGGCGTCACCATGCAGCTGTGGACCTACATCCAGATGCCGGCAATGGCGTTCGGTGCGGCGGTCAGCTCCATGACCGCGCAGAATATCGGTGCCGACCGCTGGGACCGGGTCGCGCGGATTACCCGGCTGGGCATCATTCAGACCTTGGCGATCACGGCCGTGCTGATCGGCCTGTTCACCTTGTTCGACCGCCCGGCCCTGTCGCTGTTCCTCGGCACGGACAGCCCGGCGCTGCCGATTGCGCAGCGCATCCAGTGGCTGGCGACTTGGAGCTTCCTGGTGTTCGGCGTCACCCTGGTGCTGTTCGGCACTGTCCGGGCTAATGGCGCAGTGATGGGCCCGCTGGTGATCCTGGCCATCGGCCTGCTGCCTGTGCGGCTCGGCTTTGCCTACTTCGCCAAGCCGTGGCTCGGCGCCGACGCCCTGTGGCTCAGCTTCCCGGCCAGCACGATCGTCAACCTGACGCTGGCGATCGCTTATTATAAGTCGGGTCACTGGCGCCGAGCGAAGATGGGCACTCCTGCTCCCCAGCCGGAAGAGGCTGCGACGGCTCCGATCTGACCTCGGCCGCCAGCGTGCGCTTCACCAAGGTGCGAAGCGCCAGGACCACGGCGAACATCCCGATGGCGCTCCAACTGCGCAGGGTCATGGTCTTGAGCAAGGTGGCGGCGGTCATCAGGCCGAGGGCGCCAACCACTCCCTGTGCCATGACCTGCTGCATCCGCCCGACGGCCGCATCGCTGAACCGGGCGCTGGCGCCTGCCCGTAGGGCGAGGAGCATGGCCCAGCCGATCACGAGGCCGCCGATCAGCTCGATCAAGCGCGCGCCCAGGCGGACGGTTTCGATCAACGCTCCGCGCTCGGAGCCGCGAAGTGCGGGGCACGATCCTTGGCGCGGTCGATCTCCTGCTGCAGGAAATAGTTGAGCAGGGTCCGAAGCGCCGCGATCGCCGCCAGCTTGCCGATCTCATCCCAGGTCGGCGCCACTGCCGTGCGCAGGATGTCGGCTGCCAGAAGGAATTCCAGGGCGACTGCAAGCCAGCGCCCCAGCCGCAGTCGGACGTCTTCCCGTTCGGCCAAATGGTGCCGCCCGGTTCCGCGCCAGCGCTCGGGCACGAACAGCGCGGCTGCCCCGAACACCGCTTCGAGCACGGCAAAGGCGATGATCAGCGCCGCCGCGCCTTCGGCGGCGCTGGCCAGCCACATGGTGATTGTTTTCAGAAGCTCGTCCATGCCCTGCCAACGTGTGGGATGGGCATCAGGTGGCGGCGTTCCGCGGCGCCGCCACCCACACGGCGGCGCGGGCGACTTCCGCCGTCACGGGGGTCGACCCTGACAGCTCGCCATCGATGGAGATGCGCTGTTTCGGCCGGGCCTCGATTCGCAGCTTGGTGCCCCGATATTCGGTCGTGGTCTGCTTGCGCGAACGCAGCTTGGCCAAGGTGGCGAACCAGCTCCAGGCGAGACCGAGCAGGCTGCGTCCAGTTACCGCCTGGACGACGATCTCGCCGCTTTGCAGGCTGGCGTCCTCGACCAGTTCGACGCCGCCGTGGAACCGGCCGTTAAACACCCGCGCCTCGGTCGCCCAGGTGCGATGCACCTTTTGGCCATCGTCCACGGTCAGCCGGAACGGCTGGAATTTGAACGTCAGCCTCACCGCCCACAGCAGATAGCCGACGATGCCGAGGTACTTTTTCAATTTGTGCGGCACCGTTTCCGCAATCAGCGGGCTCAAGCCCATGGCGGCGGCATTGACGAAATAGTCGCCGTCGAGCGCGCCCAGGTCAATCCGGAGCTTGCGGCCGTGAGCAATAGCGTCGACCGCAGCCTCCAGGTCAGTCCCAATCCCCAGCGTCCGGGAGAAGCTGTTGGCGGTGCCCAACGGCAGCAGCGCAAAAATTGTTTCCGTACCGAGGAAATCGTCAATGGTGGAGGACAGCGACCCATCGCCCCCGCCGACGATGATCATTGGCGCTTTCTGCTCCAGCGCCTGCTTGACGGCCGGCTGCATGCCGTCGGGATCCTTGATCGCGTGGGCGGCGATCAGCTCGACCCCCTGTTCGCCCAGCATCGCGCAAGCCTTGTCGAACGCATCCGCACCGCTGCGGCTCATCGCGTTGACGATCAGCACGGCCTGTTTCGGAAGCGCATCATTTGTCATGCCCCCACAATGCTTGGGACGCCGGTTCTTTCCCGCTACAGCCCGGCACATGACTGCGTCCTTTCCCGCCATCCGCATGCGCCGTGGCCGCACCGAGCTGTGGATGCGCTCGATGCTGGCCGAGCACCGCCTCCATCCCAGCGATTTTATCCTGCCATTGTTCGTGTGTGCCGGCGAGAACTGCGAGGAGCCAATCCCTGCATTGCCAGGCGTCAGTCGCTGGACCGTCGACCGCATCGGTGCACAGGCCAAGGCCGCCGCCGCACTCGGCATCCCGTGCGTCGCGCTGTTCCCCAACACGCCGGCCGCCCTGCGAACGGAACGGGCGGAGGAAGCGCTTAACCCCGACAACCTCATCTGCCGTGCGGTCAAGGCGGTGAAGGACGCCTGCCCGGAGATCGGCGTCCTGACCGACGTCGCGCTTGATCCTTACACTGCTCACGGTCACGACGGCCTGACCGACGAGCGGGGGCGGGTGCTGAACGACGAGACCACGGCCGTGCTGGTCGAGCAGGCGCTGGTCCAGGCTGAGGCCGGGGCAGACATCGTTGCTCCATCCGACATGATGGACGGCCGCGTCGCCGCCATCCGCCGGGCTCTAGAGAGTGCGGGTAAGAGCGACACGGCGATCATGGCCTACGCCGCCAAATACGCTTCAGCCTTTTACGGGCCGTTTCGCGACGCGGTCGGCAGCCGCGGCCTGCTGAAGGGCGACAAACGCGGCTACCAGATGAACCCGGCCAACGCCGAAGAGGCACTGCGCGAAGTCGCGCTCGATATCGCTGAAGGCGCCGACATGGTGATGGTCAAGCCCGGGCTGCCGTATCTCGATATCGTCGCGGCGGTGAAGCGCGAGTTCCGGTTGCCGGTGTTCGCTTATCAGGTGAGCGGCGAATACGCCATGATCGAGCATGCGGCGGCGGCCGGCGCGGCCGAACGCGACGCACTGATCCTTGAAACGCTGCTGGCGTTCAAGCGGGCCGGGGCGACCGGCATCCTGACCTACCATGCGGTGGACGCGGCACGGCTGATCGGTGCCTGAGGTCGTCGCCGAAACCGAGCGGCTGCGCCTGCGCACCTGGGGCACGGGTGATCGGCAGGAGTTCACGCGCCGGCTCAACACGCCGGCGGTGATGCGTTGGCTCGGCGGCGTCCAGGACGAAGCGACGGCCACGGCGGCCTACGAGCGCATCGACGGCTTCCAGCGCGACTTCGGCCATACCTTCTGGATCGTGGAGCGGCGCGGTGACGACGCATTGCTCGGCTTTTGCGGTCTCAAACGGGTCAATGCGCCGGGCGGCGAGGCACTGCACGGACAGTTTGAAACTGGCTGGCGCCTGCGCGAGGACGCCTGGGGGCAGGGCTATGCCAAGGAAGCGGCGATCGCCTCGCTTGATCTCGCCTTTGGCCGGTTCGGCGCGCCGCACGTGATCGCGCTGACTGTTGACGGCAACGTCGCCAGCCAAGCGCTGATGCGGCGCCTGGGCATGACCCGCCGGCCCGATCTCGACTTCGTCGACACCCGCTTCGATCATCCAGGCGAGCTCAACCCGAGCATCGTCCACCGCATCGAAGCGGGGGAGTGGGCGGCCGCGCGCGTCTAACGCAGCCGCGCCTGCACCGCATCGATCCGTTCGGCTTGACGGCGGTCGATGGCTGCCGCCGCATCGGACGCCGCGCGCACGTTGGCGAGATCGGCCGGGACCAGTCCACCCTGTTGCTGCACCGCCCGCGCCGCCAGCGCATCGATGTCGCTCAAGGACCGGGTGACCGGGTAACGCGCGGCGATCGCGGCCGACAGCAGCTGCTGAGCCTGCACCCACCCTTCGCTTTGGCGCGGCCCGGCGCGGCCGGCTGCACTCTCGGCCGCTGCGATTGCCGCGTCCGCGCTACCCTGGACACTACGAACGGAGGTCAGCAATCTGCTGAGCTCAGCCTGGATCTGCGCGCTGGGTGGCAACTCACCACTCGTGTCCGAGACCGGCACGCGCGGGTCGACCCGCTCGGCCGCGCGGGGCGCCAGGCTCGGCTCGCCGGGTCGCGGCTTCCCGGCACAGGCGCTTAATGCGAGAGCGAGGGAAAGGGTGAACAGGCGGCGCATGCCATGAAGCTGTAGGGCAGTCGCGGCGCTCGCAACAAGGGGTTGCGTGGTTGGTCGCATCCCCCTAGATGCCCCGCACGGCAGGCGCCCGTAGCTCAGCTGGATAGAGCATCAGACTACGAATCTGAGGGTCGGACGTTCGAATCGTTCCGGGCGCGCCATTCCCGTGCAAAGCTGGGCACCGCAGCACCAAGACTTGCTGAAGCCGCCAGCACGGCGCTTTCCAGTGCCTTGCGAGAGCCGCGGATGTGGATCTGCTCCGCTCCGACAACGACTTCGTCGATCAGGAGCCGGACGTAGGCTTGGCGCAAGGCGGGGTTGTTTCCGCGGAGACCCTCTCGCAGCAGGCCTCCGAACTTCTCGACAATGTCGGGCGTAACCTGGCGCTGACTGGACGTTAGCTGCTTCTCCAGCGAGGTAATATCGCTGGTCAGCGAAGCGATCTTCTGGCGATGATGGGTCAAGCGCTCAGCGAAGTCGCGGTCGGACGGAGCCGCAAGGCCCTGCTCCACAAGCTCGAATAGCGGATTCAGCGCGCCCGTGCTGTTGGTCTTAGCCGAGCGAAGCAGCGCCAGCTCCTCACGGCGACGATTGTCCGACTCATCGCTTCGTTCGAGAAAGGCGGCGAGGAGGTCCGGAAGGCGTTCAGGTGCAACGATGCGTTCCTCAAGGGCGTCGAGGACCGAACGGTCCAGCTTTTCCATTCGGATCGATCGACCTGGGCAGGCAGTCTCGCCGCGAGTCGCCCGGCGTGAGCAGGCGTAGTAGCGGTACTGGCCTGACTTGCCGGTCCGGATGGTGAGCGCACCGCGACAATCCTTACAGCCGCAACGGGCAAGGCCGATCAACAAGGTTGGACCCGACACCACCCGTGCCGGCATCCGCTTAGGGTTGCGCTCGGCCAGACGGGCCTGAACGGTCTCGAACGCCTGCTCGTCAATGATGGCGGGCACCGTCATCGACACCCACTGCTCGCGCGGGCGCCGCTCGCCACTGCGGGAGTCCGTTTGATTGAAGAAGTGCGTACCCATGTAGGTCGTGCGCCGAAGCACATCGTTGACGTTCGACACGTGGAACGGCTTGCCGCGGTAGCTGTGGCTTCGCCCGTTAAGCCACGAGACGATCTTCTTGATGCCGAGTGGTCCCGATTGGCCATCGCCGTCGAGGTAAAGCGAGAAGATGCGCCGCACGAGCGGGGCCTCGGTCTCGTCGATCACCAGGACCTTCTTGTCTTTGTCGCCGCGGCGTTCGGCAACGACGACACCGTAGCCAAGCGGCGGACGTGACCCGTTCCAGAAGCCCTGCTTGGCATTGGCGAGCATCGAGCGCCGGACATGCTTGGCGTTCTCGGCACTCTGGTACTCGTCAAACTTGCTCAGGATCGAGCGCACCAGATCGCCGGTAGCGCCTTCGCCCACGTCTTGCGTGATCGAGACCAGCTCGACCTTCGCCTTCTCCAGCTTACGGCGGTAGCGCTCGAACTCGAACTGATCGCGAAAGAACCGGCTGAAGCTGTGGATGATCACCAGATCAAACGGACGATCTCGTCCGGTGGCTGCTTCGATCATCGCCCTGAACTGCGGCCTGTTGTCGTCGGTCGCTGAAGCTCCCGGCTCCCGGAAGACCTCGACCAGCTCGATCCCGCGGGCCTCGCAGTAGGATGTGATGGCGGCGATCTGGTCGACGAGGCTGGTTTCGTGTTCGGCCTGCCGGCTGGTGGAAACACGAACATAGGCGGCGGCGCGCGGGGCGACCTTCGCGATCGTCTCGGGAATGTTGGACAACATGGCACTCCTTACGCGAACAAGGCCAGGATCTGCGAGCTGAGATACTGATGAAGCGACTGCACTTCATCGTCCAATACTCTCACATAACTGCCAACGTGATGACCTGTCCCATCCTGGTGCTGCTGAGCTTGACTCAGTCTATGCTGACGGCGCTCCGGGAAGCGGTGCGAGCTACCGTTACAGCTAGGTGGCAAGACCTGGCTGCCACCCGGACCATTCTTCTCTTCTGACCTTTGAGACACGATGATTGACCCTCATGATGAGGGTTGACTCACATGGCACCGGAAAGCCGAGCGGCAACAGAGCGCTGTTGTAACGGGCGACGTTACAACAGAGGCGGTTGGTGAGGGGTACGAGCGCCAACGAGGCAAAGAGGCTGGAAAGCCTCCTTCCCCTATGCCGCTCGGCCACGGCCAGTACGACCTCCCTGCAGGCAGTCAGGACCTTTCGCCGCTGCCCGCAACCGACCGTTCGTTAACGTGCAGTGGATGGGCTAAATTTGGCGGGAGCAGACCGGCAGCTTGAGGACCGACAGAGCAAGGAGGCAGACGTTCGTTCAGCCGGCTGCGAAGTCCGGAAGGACGCACAAGCAGACACTGAGAAGCACTTCGCTGCTGCCCGCAACCGGCCGTTGGTTGATTGCAGTGCCGCCTTGATCGGCCGGGAGCAGACTGGCAGCTTCAGGAGCGACAAAACCCGCATGCAGACCGCTCTTGAGCCGCGGACGCTCGCTCATCTTAGTCTACAGCCGGTTGCGGCCACGACCTATGAGGTGAATGGCAGGGAGTGGTTGGGAAAACTGAATAGCAGATTGAAGGCGTACGCGCCCTGCATCTCAAGCGATGTGCAGAGTATGATCGAGGCCCGTGACCTGGCGAAGCAGTAGTCGGCGAAGCGCTGGTGTCTGGGCGATCAATGGCGGCATGACGTGCCGCAACAGCTTGGCGGCGATCCCATGTGCCTGGACCGCGTTGGTGATGCCTCGGATGCGGCGCACAACGCCCGCATCGACGGCCGATCGAAGCCGGCCGTAGTCGCCCAGGCGCTCTGGCCGGCCCGCGAGCGCGTCGGCGGCGCAGGCGGCCCAGACCCATGCGTCTTCGATGCCGAGGTTCATGCCCCTTGCGCCGATCGGCGAGTGGATATGCGCGGCATCTCCGGCCAGGGCGACGTTGCCCACCAACATCTGGTCGGCGGTGCGGTGCGACACGCGGAACTCCGAGGTCCAGAAGGTCCTGCCGGCGGACCAGTCGTTCGGCAGCTGCGTCCCCATATCCTTTCCAATCCCGATTAGGCGCCACCGTTGCGCTGAAAACGGGAACGCTACGAGAAGGCCCTCCGATCGGAAGTCGATGTTGATCCCGCCAGGGGCCGGGCCGTCCAGTTCCAGATCGGCCAGCGTCCAGGTCTCGCCGAGCGCATCGCCGGGAAAGCCCACTCCCAGCGCCTTGCGAACGGCGCTGTGCGCTCCGTCAGCGGCGAGTAGAATGGAGGCTCGTGCGGCTTCGAGCGCGCCGTCGGCATGGGTCAGGTCGGCGCGCACGATGTTGCCATCCTGCACGACATCGGTGAGCCGGACGCCACGCTCGACCTGCACGTCGCGGCGGGCGAGAGCCTCATGAAGCAACGCCTCCGTTCTCGCCTGCGGCAGGATCGTCAGGGGCCATCGTGCGCCGACGGCGGCGTAGTCCAGCGGGATCGTCGCAACGGGTCGGCCAGCCCGGCCGACATGGACGCGTTCTACGGCCGTTCCTTCGGCGATGATTGCAGCCGCGACGCCAGAGGGCTCCAGCAGATCCAGGGTTCGAGGGTTGACGCCGAGAGCCTTGGACCAAGGGGAAGGTTCCGCCGCGGCGTCGATCACCCGGGCGCAGATGCTGCGCTCGTGCAGAAACAGCGCGGCCGCTAAGCCGCTGGGACCAGCACCTACGATCAGAGGCGTCGAAGCGATCATTGACAGGTGCTACAAGCTTAAGGGGGGTAGACAAAGGCGCGGGTAGGATGGCCGATCGATGATGGTGGGACGGCTCCTCTGGCCTCAGGCGCTTGCCAGATCCTTTATCATGTAGCTGGCACTTGCGGGACAGAGCGAGCTGAACTCCCTGGATGCGCGTATGCTTGGCGGGGCGTCGCCACGATCGGCGTCTTGATAACCGGCCGATCGAAAGAAGTCGGCGGCAGTGGTGGTGAGCAGATGAAGTCGGGCTGCGCCTGCCTGCCGCGCCATCCGTTCGATCGTTGCCAGACCCGAGCGTCCCAGCCCCTGCCCGCGGCGCGAGGGCGAGACGACGAGCGATCGGAGCAGCCGATCTGCGCCCCGGCCTTCCCATCCGCCGTAACCAATCGGCCCGCCTTCATCGTCGAGCCTGAAGAAGGTCCGGCAGGGCTCCTGCAGATCGCCGACAGGAAGCGCGGCCGCGGCCAGCGCGCGGGTCAACTCGCCTAGATCGTCCTGGCTCAGGCAGAGTGCACGCACGGTCATGGGCCTAGAAATGGGCGCACGATGCTGATGACCGCAACCGGTGCGTTTGCAGACCTACAGCGTATGCATCTAAATAGGTCGGTCACTGCCTCGGGTTTCGATCGGCGGAGCCAAAGCCTCATCAATGCCGCAACTAGCTTGTCTTCTTAAAACCTCCACGACGACCTGGCTGTCTTCATTGGCGTCGATCGATACCGCCTTTCCCCATCGCATTTCGACGATGTGGACACCATGATTGTCGTATGGCTCGCCGTCGAGCGGCTTACCCGTCGCCGTCCATCGGATTATGGCGATCGTCCGCCATGGGCCGCCCTTTACCCACATGTCCACAATGCGGAGCTCCAGCGTCGGCATCACCCGACCGAGCCGCTCGAACCACATAGCCAGACCTTCGCGCGTGTGGCGTATGCCTCCGAGCGCATGTCTGCCACCAAAGCGGTGAGTTACGTCTGGCCGGCAGATGTTCAATAGAACATCGTAGTCGTGTCGGTTCACGGCATCGAAAGCCTTCCGCCAAATTCGTTCGACGACTCTCCCGTACATCAGCAGACCATAACGGAATCAAACCATGATCGCCATTGCGCATCCGCTCGCCAGGTCTCTTGGCCAGCTCGGCCGACCACCGACCCATGCTTCGCGGCAAAGAGGACCCATTAGCAGACGTCCGGCGCCATCTGACTGCTCCCAATGAGCGGTCGTTCGTTCATGATCAAGCTGGAACTAGCATCAAGGGCAGCAATGGCGCAGAGGTGAACCGTTAGTTGGCCTAACCAATCGAAGCCTCCTCATGCAGCCTTTCTCTCCCCTAGCTCGGCAGAACGGACCGCTGGGCCCATGATTAGCGTAGGCGGCCGATCTAGCTCGTTCAGCTCTCGGATGGCACACGCATCTACCGCGCCGCTCGCGGAAACGGAGGCAGTTTGGCGACGTCCGCAGGCTCGTGCTGGATAATCACCCTGGCCCCAAGATTGGCCGCTAGTTTCTCGAAACGATCATGCGACGCGAGCGTATCAGCGCGGCTGACGTTGAAGCTGGGCACCCCGCCAACCCGGCGATTCTCAGTAAAATGGTACTGATCTCCGGAGATCAGCACGGGTCCGGTGGCCAAGCGAACGAGCAGCGCCTGATGTCCTTCGGTATGTCCCGGCATCGCCAGTATGCGCACGCGTCCGTCCCCGAACAAATCTTTGTCGCCCGCGACCGGCTCGACCTTGCCGCCGCCGGTCAGCCAGCGTGCGAAGCGTGCGGCAGTCGATGGCCGGACCTTGATAGCCTCCCAATCGGCCTTGCCGATGAGCAGCGTGGCATTAGGAAATTCAGCAACCTGGCCCGTATGATCGTAATGGTAGTGGCTAATCCCCACGAAGGTGATGTCGCTGGGCTTAAGGTCGATCCGCGAGAGCTGCGAGGCGATCCGCTCTCGACGAAAGCTTCCTTCGGCATTCTTGGGCCTACCGGCAAGCGCTCCGTCCAGCCCCGTGTCCCACAGAAGATAACGGTCGCCGTTCCGGATCAGGTAACAGCTCGCAACCAACGTCTTGCTTTGACCCTCGTAGCGACCGGTGTCGGAAAAGTCGGCGAGGTTCGCGATGTCGATGGAGCCGCAGTCGAGCCGCAAGATCGAAAGCGTCGGCTGCGGTGCCCCCGAGGCGGTCTGCGCCTGAACAGGCGCCAAGGCCGAAGAAGCAGCGGCAGCCGAAATTGCCGTCAACCCGCGCATAAGTCGTGCTCCTTTCAAGATCGCAAATCTAGCTCGGATCGGTACGAAAGCTTGACCGAGGCGGCTCTCCTCAGAGGCTGTCATATCTGTCCGTTTCATGGTTGAAAGCCTATCGACGATGATGAAGAACTTGCTTGCGGACGGCGCGTGCGAGCTCGCCGAGACTACCAGCTAGAATGCACTCAGCTAGTGTCCGGACTGACCGAGACACAGAATTTGACGGTAGGCGCACAGGTCGGCAATAAGGCGCTTCTCTCTGGCCAGGGTCTGCGCCTTCTCGGCAGCACCGAGCATTTGGATCATATAGCTCTGCTCCGCATTGCCCTGACGATCGATGAATGGGTTCATGAGGCTAGCGTAGTCGGTAAGGCTCGGCACAGCGCCAATGTCCGCGTTGGATAGTCCAGGGGCGTAGAACATGAGATGTGGCATGGCCATCGTATGGACCTTCAGGTCCGGCGGGCCGATCGTGCGCATGACCGGCGCGACCATGTACGAAACTCCCGCCTTAGCGGGCACGCCGTAGGTCTTGTCGGCGTACAGGCTCTCAATCTTGGCTTTGAGCGCCGCCGGCTCGACACCTTGAGCACGCATCCTCGCCGCATCCATGATGACCTTGAGGTAGCTCTTCGTCCCCGCTGCGTCGTAGCAGAGAGGAATGTAGATGTCGTCGCGTTGATCGGCGAGCTCCCAAGCTGTGCGTTGGACGATGCACGTCACGCCGCTCGTGCCCGACCGAAAGCGTCGGTAACCCGTCTTCGGATTAAGAAGGTACACCGACGCAGTGCCCCGTAACGGAGCTGGCAGGGCGCTCAGCGCGAAGCGCGTTTCAAGCTCGGCCGGCATCGGCCGAAGTTCCGCACCTCTTTTGCTGCTCGAAGGCGGTGACGCACCGCCAAGGACGACGGCGGCAATGATGAGCAATGAGATAGGCTTCGCCATAACGAACTCCTGGGGATGTTTGGAAGGCGGCGAACTAGGTCAGGCTCGCGCAGCCTTGCCGAAAGCTGTCGAACGCCGCTGAGCTCGCGCATGGCTAAGCGTTCGGCGACGTTTCGAAGCGTTGAAGCGCGGCGTCGAGTTGATCCCATGGTTGGGCCCGCTTGGCATATGTGATCGCGTGCGGGTGGAACCGGCTCGGGTCGTCGAGGCTGGCCGCATGAACTGTGAACAGCGCGGGCATGCCTGAGAAGGTCAGCGATACGGGGGAGCCGCAGTCCACGCAGGAGGCGTGGTGCTTCATATTGCCGCTGTCGGTTGGCAACTCCCGGCGAAGGGCTTGGCCGGTCTGCACGGCGTGCTCGCTGAGGAAGGTCAAATAGGAGCCGTGGCCGGTGCCGCTCAGCTGCTGGCAGTCGAGGCACTGGCAGTGGTTCATAAACATCGGCTCAGCGGCGATCTCGTAGTGTAGCGCACCGCAGCGGCATCCGCCCGTATAGTTGTTGCTCATCGTGGTATTCACTCCAAGACGCTCGGGTCAGTTGACGTCGGCTGGCAGCCGCTGCGCATACTCGCCCTTCAAGCGACCGAACTCGTCCCAGAACGGCTTTGGCCGTTCGCCCGCAAGTATGGCGGCGAGAACATCCAGGTGCGCATGCCAGCCAGGGCCGAAGTTGAGCAGGCTCGCTCGGTCCGGCACGTTGGTGTGGACGATGGTGAGCAAAACATCGCTTCCCTGCGGCTCTAATTCGAACGAAACGCGGGCGCCGTTAGAACCCCAGGCGATCGCGAGCTTGCGCAACGGTTCGAGTTCCAGAACGCGACTCTGCATTCGGTTCTCCCCCGATGTCTCAAGCGGCCGCTCACCGGGCGGATCAGTGAGTTCGTCGTTGCGCCACACAAGCTCAACCGCGGCGCCGACCTCCATCTCCATATCGCCCGCCGCGAACCACTTACGGCGCAGGTCACTCTGGGTGAGATAACTCCAGACGCGCTCGATGGGACCAGGCAGGAGCCGCTGGATGCGAAGCGTTTTTGGATCGGTCAGCACGCCATAGCCGTCGGCGGTCGCCACATCGGTCATTTTTCTTCTCCTTTCGAGATTGCAGCTTTGCCAGCGTCTTCCTCGCGGAGCAGCCGATCGAGTTCGTCGAGGCGGGCTGTCCAGAGCCGCTCATAGTGGCTGAGCCAGTCGGAGGCCTTCGCGAGCGGCTTCGCTTCGAGACGGCACAAATGCGTGCGGCCGCGCACCTCGCGGCAGATCAGCCCGGCGTTTTCCAGAACCTTGATGTGCTTGGACGCCGCAGCAAGCGAGATTGCGAAGGGTCGAGCAAGCTGCCCCACGGTCTGCTCCCCGTCAGCGAGCTCGCGCAGCATCTTACGGCGCGTCGCGTCGCCGAGCGCATGAAAGACTGTATCGAGCTGGGCGGCCTCATATTCAACCATATGGTCTACTATCTCAGGCCACTCAGTGACTGTCAACCAACTGGTTGAACTTCTCTGCCCCTAGCGTACCACGGTGTGAAAACTCGCGCTCTGGTCCGGCGTAAGCGCTAGCCGAGCGACAGCCGTTAAAGGCGAACCTAAGCAACTTCGCGGCGATCTTGACCCACTAGCTGCCGTTCGCACGCTAATTGCGCCCTTCCGCTTACCGCCATTCATTCATGCTTAGTCGTCGGTTTGAGCGGTCGAGCGGTTTCAAATCTCCTAAGGAGTCGCCCTCTTCGGGAGGCAGGCTTGATCCGCCTTGAGGACCGAGAACACTTGAGCAGAGACTGCCCTAAAAATCAAACTGCGCCCACTCGCTATGAAGTAAGCACCAGCATAGAAACTTCACCACACGGCTGTTATCTCACCAAGATCATACGGGCTTGCGGCACGAGGAAGTCGAAGTGGTTGACCCAAATGTGCTGGCGCCACTGTCCCTGGCGCACTTCGAGCAGGCGATCGCGTCCAAGCCGAACACCCTCGATATACACCTTGATCTGGTGGAACGCGACATCGAGATCGCGGGCTGCAAAGTCCGCATTCACTGCCATTGCCTCAAGGTCGACGCCGATGGCCGCGTCAGTCCCGTCCGCCTCGCCGAATTCATGCGCTCAGCGGTGATCGACTACGCCATCCCGCATGAAGCACGCCAACGCGCGAAAGAGCGAGATAACAGGGAGGGTGGTTCAGCCGCGACCATTGAGCTCTATCACCGAGCACTGGGGACGTTCACTGACTTGAAAACGTCGGGCGAAGGCGGGGAACTCCTCCTCTACCTGCTTGCCGAGCGCTTTCTCAATCTGCCGCAGATCCTTTGTAAGATGTCGCTTAAGACCAACGCGCAGGTGCACTACCACGGTGCAGATGGCGTCTACGCAAACGTCGATCAGGACGGCGTTCTGAATCTCTACTGGGGAGAGTCCAAGATCCACTCGGATGCAGCCAAGGCGATCCGAGAATGCCTTAGCTCGCTGAAGCCCTTCCTTGACGAAGAAGAGGAAGAAGCGGCCAAGCGCGAGCGAGACCTTGTCTACTGAGCGAGCGAGCCGACCTCGGCAATCCTGACCTAAACGCATCGCTGCGCCGTTTCTTCGATCAGACCGATCCGCTTGTGAAAAGGAAGCGATATCGCGCCGTCGCCTTGGTCGGTTTCAGCAGCGAGACATACCCAGCCGCCGGCGGGAAATGTGGCGCGAACGACATCGTCGATGCCTCAAGAGAGGCGCTCAAGAACTGGTCCAAGAACGTCGAAAATCGATTGACCCTCGAGAAGCTGACCGAGTGCCAAATTGAGTTCCTTTGCCTGCCCCTCCCGGACGCTGATGCCTTCCGTCAGGCTGTCCTAAGCTCCTTGGGATTGGCGCAGTGACCGAGGATGAGCTGATCAACTGGCTGCTCGTGGACGGTGTCGCGAACGATCTTGCACTATTGACCAAAGCAAACGCGCTCCAGGAACTTGAGAACGTTGAACCTACTGAGGTCATCGAAAAGGCGCTGGCTTCGATAGATTGCAACCGCCTGCTCCTTGCCGGCAGCATTCTGGGGCGCTCCGACGCACGACCGCCGCGTGAAGCAGCGCTCCTGATCGCGACTTCTGCAATGACGCTCGCGCCCCGCGGGCCCAATCGTGATGCTGCGGCTCTGCTGTTCGAGCAGCTCTCAAACAAATTGGCGGTCGCACTTGCTCAAAGAAAAGAAGAGGTCAGCGGGGATCTCGACATCCGCCTGGGCGTCGGCGCGCGACTTGAGCTGACTCGGAACCGTCTCAAGAATTCCGTGGTGCTCGAGGCCAACGGCGGGCTCCTGGAGGTGAACGCTTTCCAAAAGTCGTTCTGGACCGGAGCTCAGGACAACGGCAGCTGGCTGTCTGCTTCGGCCCCGACCGCGTGCGGCAAGACATACCTGGTGCTGCAGTGGTTACTCGACCAGGTCCGGGCCAAGCGCGCCCGTATGGTGGTATATCTCGCTCCGACCCGCGCACTTGTGACCGAGACCGAAACCAATCTCAGGAACCTGCTGGCAAGCGCCAACATCGACAGCGAACAGATCCGCGTCAGCTCGCTCCCACTGACGGACGAGTACGTCGCCATGCGGGACGGCGGACCTCCGCTGATCGCGGTCTTCACGCAGGAGCGCATCCATCTATTCGCAAACGCGCTGTCCGACGCGATGGAGACCGACCTATTGATTGTCGATGAGGCGCATAAGATCGGCGACACGAAGCGCGGAGTAATCCTGCAGGACGCGATCGAGCGGGTGGGCCGCGCAAGCCCTCACGTCCGAACGGTTTTTCTTAGCCCGGCAACTCAGAACCCGCACACCCTGCTTGAAGATGCGCCACCTTCAGCTGAGCGAAGGGTGGTGGACAGCGACGCGCCGACGGTCCTCCAGAACGTGCTGTACGCTCAGCAGGTGAAGCGCCAGACCACCAAGTATGAACTCGCGGTCCGCCACGGCGACAAGCTTGAGAGCATCGGCATCGTCAGCCTGGCCGACCGCCCGGTGGGGCTCCGGAAAAGGATAGCGTTCATTGCTGAGGCCCTGACCGGCGAGCGGTCAGGCACGCTGATTTACGCCAACGGGGCCGATGAAGCGGAGAAGATCGCGTTCCTGCTCAATCAAGGAGCCGTTCGCGGCGAGATCGATCCCGAACTTGCCGCCCTTGCCGATCTTTCGCGCAAAGGAGTCCACTCGGGCTATCTTCTCGCGCCCCTCGTCGAGCGGGGTGTCGCTTTCCATTACGGTAACATGCCGTCGCTGCTGCGATCAGAGATCGAACGGCTCTTCAAAGCCGGAAAAATCCGCTTCCTGGTTTGCACGTCCACCCTCATCGAAGGGGTCAACCTATCATGCCGGATGATCGTGCTCCGTGGCCCAAGAAAAGGAAGCGGCAAGCACATGCTGGCTCACGACTTCTGGAATCTTGCTGGCCGGGCGGGTCGATGGGGTGACGAGTTCCAAGGCAAGATCGTCTGCATCGATCCTCACGATGAGGACGCGTGGCCGCATGGCGTGCCCAAGCGCTCGCGCTACGAGATTAAGCGTGAGACGGACCTCGTCATGGAAAGCCCCGAGGAACTACTCGGCTTCCTCAACGAGCGCGCGAGCATGTCAATGGACGAGATCGGCCGTGGGTCCAAGCTCGAGCAGGTCTCGTCTTATCTGATTGCGACATTCCTGCGGACCGGATCCATTGCTGACGCCGCGTTTGCGAAGCGGCACCCTGCGACCTTCGTCGCCGAACTGGGCAAGACGCTCGCCGAAATTTGCCAAGCTAATCGCCTGCCTCCGGCGCTGGTCGCCCGCCATCCCGGCGTGAGTGCGATCGCCATGCAATCTCTCCTCGAGTTTTTCGAACAGCACACAGCGGAACCCGAGGATCTCGTTCCGGCCGCCGTCGAAGATGATGAGGCGGTGACTTCCATGATGTTCGTGATGCAGGCAATCAACGATCATCTCTACCCGGCTTTCAAGCCTGACGATCTGCTTTATGGTCACGCGATTACCGTCCAGCGCTGGCTCAGCGGTTGGACACTCGCCCGAATGATCAGCACGCGCATCGAAGGTCTTCGAAGGAACGGAAAACCCGTCAACGTGCCGAAGATCTGCCGCCAGGCAATGGAGATGGTCGAGCAGACTGCCCGGTTCGCTGCACCGAAGTACGTCGCAGCTTACGTGGACGTGTTGAAGGTATACCTGGACAGCATCGGACGTGCCGAACTCCTGCATAACCGGTTCGACATTGGTCTTGCTCTCGAATTCGGCATTTCGTCGCAGACCCTGCTCTCACTGATGGAACTCGGCATCTCCCGCATGAGCGCCGCCGCGCTCTACGAGGTTATCGCGATGGACGACCTCGACCAGGAAGCCTGCCGCGGCTGGATGCGTCAGAATGCGGATACTTTGGAGAGTGCAGGGGTTCCGTTGATTATTGTGCGGGAGCTACGCGAGCGCCTGCTTGGCGAGGTACAGGAGCCGGCTGTGCTTCAGGAACGGTCCGCCGAGGGGCCACAGGCAACTTAGCCAAAAATCGTCAAGTCACTTACGAGCAATGACTTACCACTATATGGTTCAAGGCCTCCCCCAGCCCTAAGACGCTCTAGAGATCGACCATGGTAAGACGAAGAATTCAGCTCAGCACTCGATCGTTCGAGAAGCTCGGCGATGCGAGGGCATTCTTTACAGATATGCTGAACCGGTATGCGTTGGGTGATCGGGTTAGTCCCGAGGACGCGATCGACCTGGCCGCGCTGCTCAAACGGCACGATGGGTACAACGAAAAGTCGGGCACCGGAGTGGTCGGTTTCGAGGTCAATCAGCCCCCGCGAGATGTACCGCAGTTCTCAAAAAGATGCTTTTGGGTGATCAGAAGCGATGGGAGCAAAATGGACTTCTCTATCGGTCACTGCCTTCAACCACAACCGTACGACTAATTCGGGCCAAACTTGACAGGGCACGAGTTCCTAGACTCTGTTCATGGCCCGGAGAACTGGCGCAAGACGAAAGCAGGCGCGGACAAGCTAAGTTGGTTTTATATCAAGCTACTCGGCAAAGTCGCTAGCGGGTTTGTGCGAGCCAGGCTCAGGAGCTAGGTCTTCCTATCTTAAACCTTGATAGATGGTAAGCCGCCGCGCAACCTTCGCACGGGCGAACGTCTGCTTTCTGCCGGTGCGGGCCCGAAAGCCGCCGTTCCGCTTCCCACCACCAGTAGACGTCCCGGGTGGAGCCAGGCTGAGCGTCGGCAAGTGGCTGCGAGCCGACTTACCGCATTTCATACATTGGCGGGGAAAGCGGACGCACGCTTCGCGGAAGCACTCGGCGGTCCTTGGTCCTGCGGGTGGGTCAATCAGTCACATGGCGCCATAGCCTGCCTCGCTGTAAAGCCGACGCGTGATTCGACGGGCCCGTCTCGACGACCTTCAGGGTCTCTGGCTGGTACTGCTCGGCCTTGGCCTGCTGGCGCGCGCTCTGGTGCCTGCCGGCTGGATGCCGATTGCTGACGCCCAAGGCATTCGCCTCATCCTCTGCTCAGGCTGGCAAGAAGTAGCTCCGCCCCCGTCGCACGATTCTGGTCATAATGGCTCCGGCCATGGTCACCACATGGCTCCCAGCCATGGAAGTGGCCATGACACGGGCGAGCAGGGCAAGAAGGCTGATCATGGGGCGCCCTGCACCTTTGCCGCCTCCGCGCTGAACGTTCCGATTCCGCAGCAGCCGGCAGTACTGCTCGCTGCGCCCGTCATCACCTATCTAGCGGCTGCTTACAGCCTCGTCCGTGTCGGCCAGGGCCTGGCGGCCCCACCGCCGCCTAGCACGGGCCCACCATCGCTCTCCTGACCTGTTCGCCGGCTGCGTGAACCGCCGGCATCTTCAACTCTGTCAGGAAATCTCAATGATCATCACCCTTCTGGCTGGCGCTGCGGCGCTGGCCACTGGCGCGTCCGTCGAGGAAACGGCGCCTGAAATCATCGTCGTCACCGGCTCCCGCCTGCCCGAGGGAGCGGTGGAAGTGAAAGGCCGTCCAGGCGGCACCGACCTGGTTACGGCCGACCAGTTCAAGGCCAAAGCTGCCGTGTCGCTCCGTGATGCCCTGGCCTTCTCGCCGGGCGTCTATGCCCAGCCCCGCTTTGGGCAAGAGGTGCGGCTGTCCATCCGTGGCTCGGGCATCAGCCGTGGCTTTCACATGCGCGGGCTGACGCTGCTGCAGGAGGGTATCCCGATCAACCTTGCCGACGACAATGGTGACTTCCAAGAGCTGGACCCGACGGTCCTCGACCGGCTGGAAGTTTATCGCGGCGCCAACGCTTTCCGCTTCGGCGGCACAACGCTCGGCGGAGCGATCAACGGGGTCACTCCAACGGGCCGGACCTCGCCCGGCGGTCGCCTGCGAGCCGATGGCGGCTCGTTCGACACCATCAGAGGGCTCGCCTCCGTCGGCCTATCCGATGACCAGCTCGACGGCTGGCTGGCGGTGAACGGCGACCGCAGCGATGGCGATCGGGAGCATGCAAGGCGCGCAGGGCTCCGCCTCAACGGCAACCTTGGCTGGCAGCCCTCGGCGAATGTGCAGACCCGCCTCTACCTGACCAGCAATCGGCTTCGGCAGGAGTTACCCGGGGCGCTGACCTACAGCACCGTCACTGCTCGCCCGAAGACCGGCAGCTTCTTCGGGACCAAGCCCGCGACATCGACTCCCTGCGCATCCAAAACCGGACCAACGTCCAGCTCGGCGACGTGGGCCTGGAGGGCGGTGCCTTCGCCAACTGGAAGAGACTCTATCACCCCATCTTCCAGGTGGTCGACCAGGACTCCATCGACCGGGGTCTCTTCGGCCGTATCGGCTGGGCCCACGGCAGTCTCCAACTGCTGAGCGGCATCACCGCCAGGTTCGGCACTGTTGGTGCGAAGCGTTTCGTCAATGTGAATGGCAAGCGCGGCGCCAGGACGTTCGATGCCGACCAGACCGCACGCACCATCGACATCTATGGCGAGAGTCGCCTGGGGCTGGCGCGCGGCTTCACCGCCGTAGCCGGTGGCGTCTACACCAGCGGCAAGCGCCGGCAGGAACAGACCTTCCAGACAGCGGTCACCGGGTCGGCGAGCTTCGAGGAGTTCTCACCGCGCTTTGGCCTGCTGTGGGATGCGAGCGAGCGGATGCAGCTGTTCGCCAACCTCAGCCGCAGCCACGAATTGCCCGGCTTCATCGAGCTGGCGCAGGTGGCGGCCTTCGTGCCGCTGGAGGCGCAGCATGCGTGGACCGGTGAGATCGGTGCGCGCGGGTCGATCGGCGACGTGCAGCTCGACGTCAGCTTCTACCGGGCGAAGGTCCGCAGGGAGCTGCTTCAGTTCAACGTCAGCACCGACATTCCGACGTCGACCATCAACGCGGGCAAGACCCTGCACCAGGGGATCGAGGCCGGGCTGCAGGCGCCGCTGGCCGCGTGGGCACGGCTGCGCGCAACGTATCAGTTCAACGACTTCCGCTTCAATGGCGACCGCCAGTATGGTGACAATCGCCTGCCGGTCATCCCCAAGCATCTGCTCCGGACTGAAGTGCGGTTCGGGCCTGAAGCCCGGGCATCGCGCCAACGGTCGAGTGGGTGCCGCAGGGTGCGTGGGCCGATTACCGCAACACGTTCCGCACGAGCGGCTACACCTTGCTCGGCCTGACCGGCTCGGTCGCGATCGACCGCCTGACCGAGTTCTTAGCCGACCTTCGCAACCTTACCAACAAGAAGGCGGCCGGAGACATCGGTGCGGTAGTCGCCTGGACCCCCGACAACGCCATCTTCTATCCGGTCGAGCGCCGCGCCTTCTCGGTGGGCGTTCGCTCGCGCTTCGGCGGAGGCACGCGATGACCAACGACCTCTACCGCGCCTTCTGGCGCTGGCACTTCTACGCCGGGCTGCTGGTCCTGCCCTTCCTCGCTTGGCTGGCGGTCACGGGCGGGCTTTACCTGTTCAAGCCGGAGATCGAGCGGGCGGTCTATGGCAACTGGATCACCCTCTCGGCGCCCGCGACACCGCTGCCGACCTCCCGCCTCATTGCCGAGACGGAGCGGCAGACCGACGGGAAGGTGTCGCAGGTCGAATTACCTGCGTCCGCATCAGAGAGCTGGCGCATGCGGGTGCAGGTCGGCGAGCAGGCCCGCACGGCCTTCGTCGATCCGGGAACGGGCCAAGTTCTAGGAACGGTTAGGGCCGGCGGTATCATGAAGACCGTTCGCGACCTTCACAGCTTGGTGATCACCGGCACCATCGGCAATGCGCTCATCGAGATTGCCGCCGGGTGGGCCATCGTGCTGGTGGTGACCGGCCTTGTGCTATGGTGGCCACGCGGGTCCAACAAAGCAATCGCGCTCAGGGGACCGACCCGCAGCCGGAGGTTCTGGCGAGATCTCCATGCCACCACCGGCTTCCTTTCCGGCGGGATCGTCCTGTTCCTGGCGGTGACAGGCATGCCCTGGTCGGTTTTCTGGGGTGCTCAGGTCCAGAAGCTCGTGGCGGCGAACGGCCTTGCTCGCCCTGAGGCGCCCGGACCTCAGCCGTGGCAGCTGGAGAACGGCGGCGGACATGGCGGTCATGGAGAGCACGGGGCCATGTCGGCGCAGAAAGAGACGCTGCCTTGGGCACTGCAGGAAGCTGCCAAGCCCGTCGCCCGCGGCGCGGGCGACATCGGCGTCGACCGGGCAGTTCAGCTGGCGACCGCGCGCAAGCTGACGGCGCCGCTGACCATCACCCTGCCAGTCGCCCCCGGCCAGCCCTACGGCTTCAGCAAGGTCACTGCCAGCGCGCAGGACGGCCGGGCCATCTACATCGAGCCGAGCAGCGGAAAGGTTCTGCAGGACGCCGGCTACGCCCAGTTCGGCAAGAGCGCCCAGTTGATCAAGTGGGGCATCGCCACCCATCAAGGGCAGGAATATGGACCGGCCAATCGCTGGATGATGCTGGCCGGCTGCCTTGCGCTCCTGCTGCTTTGCGTGTCGGCGCCTGTGCTCTGGTGGAAGCGCCGCGCTGACGGAAGGTTGACCACGCCGCCGCTGCCGAAGGACAGAGCGAAGGGGAAAGCCGCGGCCCTGGCTGCCGGCGTCCTCGGTTTAATCTACCCCATGACCGGGGCCACGATGATCGCCGTGTGGCTCTTCGATCGCGGGCGGCGACGACGCGCAAGCGTTTGAAGGTCACTGGCGTCTGCTTTCAGGCAAGCGCCAGTCAGCCTCCAAGTCAGCTAAGGGCGCCAAGCCGACGTCTTAGCCTTCCTGAACGAGCGGCGGCTATGCGCAGGTGTTCGCCCGAAAGCTGCCGATCTGCTTTCCACCAACATCAGACGTCAGGCGAGGCTGAATGAAGGTTCGCTTACGGTTTCTTGTTACCGTCCAAGCTGCCGGAACGGGCGCAAAGCTGCCAAGGATCCGCCAATGATTTCCTTCAAGGCTTCGGCCGACGGTTCTTCGGAGCGAAACGTGCCCAGCGGCCCCAGGGGAGGGATCGCAAGCCATCAGCTTCGGTCAGATCGGCGTAGTGCCGCAACAACTCTGCCGTCTCAAACCAGCGCTGTCGATCATCCTTGGCATAGAGGACCAGGGCCTGTGCGGCTGTGACAACCCAAACTTCCGCGACGTCCCAGATGAAGTCAGCTTTGCGCCGTCCGGCCGCTACCGCATAGTCCTTCATGTCCCAGTACGAGCGACTGAAACTCGTGAGAAAGTCTTTTCGCCAGGTATCCTTGGCCCAATAGCTTGCATGTTCACCTTCCGGCACCTGCACTGGCTCGGTTGCATCCTGCTCAAGCTCAGTGGCGCTAGGCACCTCGACTTCAGCGATGGCGTGGATTGCCTCCTCAGGCGCCTCCAGCCCGGCCCGAATTGAGTCCACGAGCACAGCAAGTTGCTCGCGGTAGTCGGTGATCGGCCGAAATTGCGCATGAGTCCGTAGCAGGCCAAGGCCGGCAGCTCTCATGAGCGCGAAATACACGGCCGCCTTATTGTCACCCGGGGTTCGTCCCCAATGCTCCTCGACCATTCGGCGAATCCAGGTGTCGACAACGTCGTCGAGCGTTCCGTCTCTCACGCGACTAAACTCCAAGATCGCGATGAAGCACGGGCATGCCCACGCCGTGTGAGACCGAGGCCCTCTTAACATAGGAGAACTCGATGAGGCGCTGCTTCATCCGTTCGATCAGTTCAATCATGTCCGACGCCTTTGCTCCTGTGTCCCTCTTGGAGCGTCGGCCAAAGCCGGATGTTGAGAACCCTGGCAAAGCACAGAGCGCATGCGCCTTTACCGGCAGACCGGCTGGACATGCGCGCATGCCACCCGGCCTCCATTGTTGGTCGACCGGTTGCTCTGCTCGAGGTTCTCACGCCCCGCTCCTGTCTCCAGGAGCCGCGCCTATCTGCTTGCTTTGCAGGTCAATGGCAAGAGCGCTGCATTGAGGTTTGGTCCTGTGAGGAGCCTGGGCAGCCCCCGCACGCAGTGTCCGTTCGCAAGCCCTGACTAGGCGCGCCAGGTGCATCAAAACGCGTCAGCAAACCCGCGCTCTCCCCGAAGGGCCTTCGAAGGCGGCGACCCCTGCATCAAAACCGATAGGTTAAGCACGCGGGCGAGGCGCGGGGACAAGCGCCGCGCCACGATGAACCCCGGTGCCCCTGTTACCTTCGACGGCCCACTTGCCTGGTGACGGCCTCGACGTCGCGGCCGCGGCGATCGCGGCCCGCATTGCGCGCCCTTCGACAAGCAAATAGTCACCCGCGGAAAGAGGTTCCAGGTGCGTCGAAACGCGTCGGCAAACCGGCGCCCTTTCCTGAGGGCGCCCTATGGGGGCGGCCCCTGCGTCGAAACCCCAGGTTAAGAACGCGGGCGAGGCGCGGGGATCAGCGCAGCGCGCGGGATAAGACTGGCGAAAGCCGAGCGACTGCCTCATGCGCTATGCGCCGTTCAGGCTTTCCCGCATGGGGTCGGGTGTGGACGCCGGCCCGGCCGGCAGGAGCGCCTGCCCGCTCCCCGGAGTCGTGTGCGGCGGATGTCTGCAAGTGGCCCGAAGCAGACCGGCCGCTCCGTTGCGGGAAGAACTGAGATCGGACGTTCGTCCAGCAAGCCCTCGCGTCTGGTAAGACCCAGAAGCTGACGGTCACGCCTTCCCTGCGCCTCACCGGGAGCGGACGCTCGTTCATCGGCACGCTGGAAGAGCTAAGCACCCTGTCGGTCATAGCCGTTCTCTAACTTACAACCGAAAGCGGGCGGTCGGTGGAGCACCCACCCTAAAGGGACAGGACTGCCCGACTGCGGCGCTCCCAGCAAGGAGCGCCGGCCACTCGCAACGGGAGGGCCTCACCATGACGCGGCTGCGCAGCAGCCTCCGCCATCCGGGCAATGCCTGGGCCAGCGGCGACGAGACAGGATGGGATCGCGGTCAGATTTCAGCACCGCGATGGAGCGGCACGCACGCAGGCGACACAACCAGCTTACCGCCACCGCAGCCATAGCGAACGGGCCCAACGAGCTGTCAGCAACCGGCTCAGGGCCCCGTTCTAACTATCGCCACAGATCGCACCGGCGGAGATAGCAAGTCAGGCCTAAGCAACAAGTCGAAGACAGATCGATTTACAATCAAGGAGCCTGGCCGACACGATCATTTAAACCAAACCACAGATTAATGAGCGCCGTTTCTTGGCAACGACACACTAAATTCATTACGAAATCTAAAAGTTCGCCGCCTTCGCCATCTCGACTGGGCAAAACCAAGCGGGAATTAACTCGCCCGCACTTTTCAACTTGCCAGCCCAGGAACATGGCAGCATGTCGCTTTTAAGCGCCCTTCATCACAGGGCACGCGCCATTGCGCCTCGTTCACGGGTATCCGAGCTATGACGTGCTCGCGCGGCCGCCCTCCCGTGGAAAGGATGGCGGCCGCCAATGGCGGCACTGATGCAGCCGTTTGCCTCAGCGAGGCTTCTGCACAGGAGCCGCCGCGCTTGCCTTCTTGGGACCGGCAATGTTTGACACGGGAGCGGTCTCTTCCTTGCCGCTCCGCTTTGCTAGTGAATTCGCCGTATGTCGAGGAGATGCACTGCTCTTCGAGGATGATTGCTTGTTCAAGTGCCTTGCCACCTGCTTGGCGCCAGTCACTGCCGCGGAAGTCGCCTTTGTGGTAGTGCTCGCTGGCGCTTGCGCGTGGGCCTCGCCGGCGAGGCCCACAGCGGTCGCTGCCTTGGCATTCCGCACTACGGCCTTGGTCGTCTGTGTCCCAGACCCGGTCTTCGGCTTTGGAGCAACGCCCGTCGGCTTGGCTGCCGAGCTGGGAGCCAGCTTGAATGTTGACGCCACCGCATGCACGCCGGTTGCCTTCCGCTCGGCTGAATCACCCCAGTCGATTTGTAGCTCTGGCCTGGCCGGAGTGGCTCGCTTGCCCGGAGCGGAAGCAGCCACCCTGACCGGCTTTGCCAGGGTCGTTGATGCTCCATCCTGCTCCTTGGGAGCGAGCGCCAGGTTCCGGGTCGCATCCTTCATACCATCGCCTGCTGCTGCGAACCGCTCCAGCACGACCCGGTCCCGATCATAAGGATCGGCCCGAAACACGGGTCCATTCGCCGCGCTGCCCACCGTCAGGTAGGTCATGTAGACGGGGATCGCTTTCTCAAGAGGCACATAGTCCTCCTGGTCCGAATTGGCGCCGCGCGGCATCTCGCCAAACACCCATCGCGCCAGACGGGCCGCGTCCTCCAACCGCACGCACCCGTTGCTGACCCAACGATTGTCGTCCGCGAACACCGCCTTGTTCGGCGTGTCATGAAGATAGATGCCGTACTCGTTCGGCAGCATGAACTTGATCGCCCCCATCGAGTTCGCGCCACCTGGCAACTGGCGAACCCGCAATTCCTGCTTACCGGAGGCAACCGCCTGCCAGTCCACCGTGCCGAGATCGATCACCTTGGCATCGCTCTCCCAGCTGTCGAGCACCTCGTAGCGACGGTCCTTCAGATAGCTGGCCCCGCCGGCGATGACCTTGGGCGCAATCAGCGACGCGACCAGGTCGGGCGGCACGTTCCAGTAGGGGTTCACGCTGGCGTAGCGCAGCAACGCGGCCATCATCGGCGTTTCCGACGCAGCCTTGCCGACGATGACCTTCATCGTGTCGACGGGCTGGCCTTGCTCGTACATCCACAACCGAGCCGACCCGACATCGACCAGGATATAGCGGGACACGCTGCCGCCCGGAGGTGGCAACCGCCGAGCCCGTTCCATGTTGAGCAGCAGCCGCCGCTCGTAATATGCCGCACCACGGTTAAGGGCCACCAGCGTTTGCGCATCCGCCTTGCCGGTCGCCTCAAGGCCATGCGCCGCCTGGAAAGCTACGACCCGGCCCTGCAGTTCGGGATCGTAAGAACCTGCAGCGGTGAGCCCCAGACGCTCTCGAAGGGTGGAGATGCGGCTATTGCTCGCCCCGGCGTCGAGCGGATGTCCGGCCTCGGGAACACGCACCTGCGGCAACGAACTCCAGGTCATCTGATATTTGATCAGTTGCCTGCGCAGATCCGTGTAGATGTGATGGATCGGCTTCAACAGGTCCACCGGAGCGCCACTCCAGCTCACGTCCTCCGACTGTGGGACGTCGGCAGCAAGCTCCGGCTCCTGCGGCATCGCCTCCGCATCGATCAGCATCATGTCGAGGCCTTGCTGACCCTTGAGCTCAGCCGCGCTCGCGCTCCAGGGTGCGACGCCCAACGCCAGGGCTGTGGCAGCCCAAACCATCTTGTATCCGTGTTTCACAAGCTTTCCCCCGCCATTCGCCCAAAGAAGCATGAGGTGCCTGAACACAGGCGATACTAGTGTCAGGTTTTGAACCGGTCGAATGGCCCACTGAACGGGTTGACGCCTGCCGGTCAGCGCCTTGCGATCGCGTCCGACAGCAAGGCCACCGACGTCGCGTAATAATTGGAGCAGTTGTAGCTGAGGATCACGCGGTAGTTCGCCGTGGTCAGATAAGGTTGCTCGCCAGGGCCCTGCGGCTCGATCAGGGACGCGAGCGCATCTGCGGGGAGCGGCTTCGATGGCCGGACCCCGAGCCGTTGCCATTCGGCGACTGGAAGCAAGCGACTGTGCCGCCGGAACACGCTGGGACAACGGGTGTCGGTGTCCGTGGACCGAATGGCCGAGCGGTCGAGGCTTGCTGGAACCGAGGCCGGAGCGCCCCAGGGCAGACCGTTCTTCCATCCCGCGTTCCGGAAGTAATTGGCCACCGACGCGAGCGCATCCACCTCGTTCGACCAGATGTCGGACTGACCGTCGCCGTCGCCGTCGGCGCGCAGCCTGAGCACGACGGTGGGCATGAACTGGGGATAGCCCGTTGCGCCGGCATAGCTGCCTTTCAAACGTTCGCGTGGGACGCCCGCGTCCATCAGCTTGAGGGTGGCGAGCACCTCTTTCTCGAACATGGTTCGGCGCCGCCCCTCGAAAGCGAGGCTGGTGAGCGCCTCCAGCAAATCGAAGTTGCCGGTGTAGAAGCCGTAGCTCGTCTCCTTGCCGTAGATCGCCAGAAGCGTTGCCGGGTCCACCCCGAAGCGCTGTTGCAGCTGCACCAGCTGCGGCCACAGCGAGTAGTAGCGCGACTGGCCCCGCCAGATAAGCGATGAAGTGACGTGGCTGCGGAGATAAGGTTGCAGCGGCGGTGAAGAGTCGACGGTGGCAGCCGCCGTTCTGATCGGTGATGGCGCCTGAGCGCGGTCGAGTTCGATCGCGCGCAGGTTAAGAGCAAGCGGAGCCAGCGCTGCAACGGTGCGTTCGCTGACACCCTCCGCCCGTGCGCGCCCGGCGAGCCACGTCTTGTACGTCTCGAACGAGGAGGACGAGGAAGCAAGGGCAGGTGACGCCGACGCTGCTTGATCTGCCGGTGCGGGCTGGGCGACACCGGCACTTGCCGCAAGCAAGCCACTGGCGGCGACCAGAGTGAACAAACGCTTGGTGCGGACCGAAACAGTGGACCGAGAACGCGTCATCGCTGGAGAGTGCATCTGCTGGGCCCGTATTCCTGATCGGCGACAAACGCCGCGAAGTCGTCGTCGATGACGAGATAAGCTCCCGTTCCTCCGTAACGCTCCCCCAATGATCCCGGCCGGGCGGTCAGCTTGTAATTGCGTCCCTCGAAGAGAACGAGTGCTGCCTTGTCGCTTCTGGTAACCGTGAGATGGCGATCGTTGTTGCACAGGTAGCGTTCGGTTGAGTCCACGTGCCGCGGATTGGCGCTACAGGCTGACAGCGGAACGATCGACACCAGGGAAGCCAGCAACATCGAAGCAACCTCGGTCTTTGAGCTACTCGGCTTCATGGCTGCGTTGCTAACGCGCCCGCCCAAGTGGCCGTTACCACGGCATTTCCACGCGGCTCAGCTCCCGAAGCGATAGCCGACGCCCGGTTCGGAGCGGATCAGTCGGGGCTCCGCGGCATCTTCCTCGAGCTTCTGCCGGAGCGTTGCCACGTAACTCCGAAGATACTGCGGGTCGACGGTTACATCGCCCCACCCGGCCATGAGGAGCCGTCGATGCGTCACGACCTGGCCGGCATGGGCGATCAGTTCGCGTAGCAACTCGAATTCCTTTGGGGAAAGGTGAACTTCCTCACCTTGCAACTCCACCCGGCGCACGCCGACATCCAAGCGGACGCCGGCAGCCTCGTAGCTGGTCGCTTGCGAAGCCCAGTGCCCGGCGCGCCGCTCTGCGGCTCTGATCCGGGCGAGCAGCTCGGTGATACCGAACGGCTTGTCCACATAGTCGTCGGCGCCGGCATCGAGCGCCGCCACCTTTTCACTTTCCTGATGGCGAGCGGACACCACGATGATGGAGAGCGGGTTGGTGCTCTGCAACTTGGTGATGATCGCCTTGCCGTCGATGTCGGGCAGTCCGAGATCGAGCAGAACGATGGTTACGGGGTTCATCCGGGCCAGGTTGAGAGCCTGGGCGGCCGAATTGGCACTCAGAACGGTCCAGCCCGCACCGGCCAGAACTGGCTTGAGGGCCCGGTGGATGTCGGGCTCGTCATCAACGATCAGGAGGTTCGGCATGCTCAAAGATTAGCTCTCGGTCTGCAGCGGAATGCGGATCAGGAAGCGCGAGCCCGAACGCCCGTCTTCCCGCCCAACGGACGTCAGCTCGCCAGCCACGGCACGGATGAAACCGCGCGCGATCGCCAGGCCCAGTCCGGAGCCGCGGCCCTGGTTGGCCTTTGTGAGCTGGGTGAAGCGCTCGAAGATCAGCTCCCCTTGCCCTTGCGGAATGCCAGAGCCCTCGTCGTCGACGCAGATGATGCAGTCGGTTCGGTCCTGGAGTACGCTGATGCATATCCGGGCCTGTTCCGGAGTGTGAACCGCCGCGTTCTCGACGACGTTGAACAGCGCTTGCTCCAGCAGCGCTGGATCGGCGCGCACGAGCGCCGTCGCAAGCTGGTAGCTTTTCTCGATGATGCGCTTGGGGTGCGCCTCACGGACTTGTTGAAGAGCTGCGCCCAACAGCTCGATGGCATCGACCTGCGGCATGTCGTCGAGCTTGAGGCCACCTTCGATCCGGCCCAGGCTGAGCAACTTGCCGGTCAGCACGTCGAGGCGACGAGCTTGCTGTTCGATCGTCCTGAGCAACTCCAGGCGATCAACGCCGGTCACTCCGTCGCCGAGGTGGCGAAGACTGCCCGCTGACGCGGCGATCACCGCCAGGGGAGTTCGCAGATCGTGAGATACGCTCGACAGCAGCGTCGTCTTGAACGCCTCCGATTTGCGCAGAATGTCGGCTTCGGTAAGACGCTGGGTGAGCGCCCACCGTTCGAGCGCCATGGCGGCCAGCTTGAGCTGTCCTTCGAGGTCCGGCCCGTAGCCTTTTCCAGCGCCTATGCGGGCTCCCACTACGCCGCCGGTGAACCGCTCTTCCAAAACCTGCTGCTGGTGCGCTCCTGCCGAAGCAGGGTTGCCGCGCGACCTGGAACGCCGACGATGGTCGTCCAGTTCGACGATGATTCCCTCCGCGTCGGGAGCATTCCTCAAGGTCGCATTGAGGATGGTGTCGAGGTCCAGCGCGGTCTGCAGTTCCTCGCTGAGACGGAGGGTAGCCGACAGCCGTTCACGGGCCAGCGCACTGGCTGAAGCTTCGTCGCGCAAGCGTCCGATCAGGTAGGCCGCGGCAACTGCACTGACGTTGAAGGCAACCAGGGGAACCAGGTCATCCAGCGAAGAAAGGCTGAAGCGGAGCGCCGGTTCGCTCAGGAGGAAGTTGTAGATCGCCGAAACGGCGATTCCGGCGACCAGGCCGGCCCGGACGCCACGGCGAAGGGCAATCACGATCACGGCAAGCATAAAGGACATTGCGGCCGTGACCGGTCCGCCATGCGAATGAGCGAAAAAGCCGGCGCTCAGGCAGACCGCAGGGAGTGCCACCTGCCAGACCAGCCAAACGAGAAACCCGGATCGTCCAGCAAACCAGGGGCGGGAGCTCGCCGGGGGAAAGGCCGCGACCGCGAGGTTCATCTGGCGGTCGAGTGAGCGAGCATGATGCCTGCTTATTGCAGATCCGGGCGCTGGTCAGCCTCGAACCGCTGAATGTCCATCGCCACCGATCGAAGGCCAATGAAACCACCATATCCAATCATTGCAAAGGCCAGGACCGAGGCGCCAGCGTCTCCAAGCCACATCCGAGCAGGAAACAGGGCGGCAACGCTGCCCGCGGCAACCATGTAAGTAGGCAGCTTCATACTTTGGCGAGTGGCAGTCGCGGCTGCTGAGATCGAGTGGGAATGCCATATGAGCTTGGCACCGTTTCACTCGGCGGGCTCCGAGGTGGATTGGCTCACGCACTTTCTAAGGTTGGCCTAGCCAAGTCGGCTCGCCGCCGCTCGTAAGCTGAGACTTCCGCAGCCTTCACGGCCGGAAGGCGAGGCGGGCCAGCTCAAGCGGTAGGTTACCAGAAGTCCATCATGGTCCGAGTATCGGGAGCCTTGCCATGGCTGATCGAAGCGGGTCTCGACTTGGATCGGGCGGACCTGAACGAATGAGCCACTGCTGAAACCCTGCAGATCCTGGGTGTCCATCCACGGCGCGTCGCCGTCCCAGCTGGCAAGGACGCGGCAGGCGTTCCGGGCGTCCGTGCAATATCGATGCACCAGCGGCCAAGGCTGCTTCAGGTCGAACTGTTTGAAGCGCCTCGCCGAATGACGCATGTTGAAGTCGCCACCGAAGATCAGTGCATTGCCGGGACCTCGATAGGTGCGGATGAATTGGCTGAGCTCGTTCACTTGGAGCCGATGCGCCGCAAGCGAGCGGTTGCGCGACACGCCCGAAGCGCTTCGCGACTGCAGGTGTGTGTTGAACAGGTCGAGCCCAGCCGGAACGCCGGGAATCTGGACCCGAGCCCATTGAACACCTTTCTTGGCCAGACAGTCGGACCCGGCGCATTCCCCTCTTCGGAAGGCCCGCCCAGTTCCGGCAATCACCGGATAGTCGCTGAGGATCCAGAGACCACTGCCCAGGACCGGCCCGAGGCCTTCGCCGCGACGCACCTTCCGCCGGTCGACCAACGTCGCCGGCGCCTCACTGCTGGGTGCGTAGCGTCGCGACTTCAGGGAAGGTCCGCTCACCCGGTTCGGGTAACCCGCCGTGAGAACAGCCCTCGCGGCAGCGTTCGAAAAGGCTTCCTGCAGAAGAACCACGTCGGCTTCCGAACCACTTCGGCGGTCGAGCGCCAGCCGCTGCCCGATCGCCTCCAGATACCTCGTACGTCCGCTACGCGCCGGCCAGGGAAGGCCTTCGACGTTGTAGGTCAGCACCCGCACGTCGGTGCTGCTGACGCCGTTCGTCGTCCGAATGGCCGGCAGCTTCCCGCAGCGCGCAACGACGTCCGGCCGAAGACTGATGCACCCGGATAGCACCAGCGCGCCCGTGGCGATCAGTACGCGACGCCCCACGTCGGGTCAGCGCCGTCGTTGGATGAGACCATAGATCCAGATGATCAGAATGGCGCCGAGGGTCGCGGCGATGAATCCGCCAGCTTGGCCCTGCGAATACCAGCCGAGCGCATTTCCGATAGAGCCCATCAGCAAAGCGCCGGCAATCCCGAGAACCACCGTCACCAGGCAGCCGCCCGGCTGCTTGCCTGGCATGATCAGCCGCGCAAGCCCACCTGCGAGCAGACCAATGACGATCCAACCAAGAAATCCGTACGTTCCTAACATTCTCTGCTCCAACTGGCTTCGCGGCGCGAAAGATCCCCAGTCACGCTCTGGACGTAGACAGCTGTTCAGCAGCCAGGCACGTCGGACGTTCGCACTCATCATCGAACTCGACCAAACCGATCAACGAACCTTCCTCGAACGTTCGAGGAAGGTTCGTTGTCCCTCCGCATCAAGGGCGCTTGACGGCGCGAAGTCCTCTCGCGGCTGATGCGCCGGGCCTTCGTTTGGATGATCACCCGAGGGTGGCCGCTGCTGCTTGGCCTTCAACACCTTACGTCGATCAAACGCCTTCTCGGAATGATTTACTTGCTTTGATCTGGTCAAGTCTGAGTATCCGTCAACTGCTGGAGTGATAAGCGCATAACGCGTTAAGCCGATCCAGGTTCTGCAGCAGCAAAGCTAATTTGCAATCATATGACTTTCACACTCGTACGTCTTTTGTGTCCTAGTCTATGTCTTCGGAGGATCGCCAGCCTATTGAGATGAAAGGAGCGTTCATGAAACATTATCAGCTATACTCTCTCACCACTGCCTGCGAACTTAAGAATGTACACGAAATCGTTGCGGGCACGGACGAAGCCGCCTTGGCAGCTGCCTTGGAGGTCAAGGCCACAAGTCGGTGCGAGGTTTGGACAGGCACCCGCCTCGTCGCTCGCCTTGTTTCCAAGACGCAACCGTACCGGGTCACTTCCAACACTGATGAAGAATTGTGCAAGCAGCGTATCTGAGACAGCGTTTAGGTTGGCGGAGCCACGAGTGCCTTGAGTTCCGCCGGCTCCGAACTGACAGAAATGTCGGCGACCCGGAGTGGGCTTCGCATGAACGAGCGGCCGCTATTCGCCTGCGCGTCCCAAAAGCAGCCGTTCCGCTTCCTACCATTTAAGGACATCTAGTGGAACCAGGCTGAATGGCTTAAGTAGCAGAGAGCGGACCGGCGGATTTGCGGTGCTACGAACGCGGAAGCGGCCTTCTCAGAACTCTTCTGTCCTGTGGCGGCGACGGCTCTAGCCGAGTGCTTGGTTAGGAAGGCGACCGATGTTAGCCTCGGGCCATGATCCGGCGCAGGCTCTCGCTCTTACTTCTCGCCTTAGCTCCGAGTGTTCATGCGCAATCGACGGAGCCGACTGATCATGGTTTCGACGTCGAGCAGTACTCCGTCGCGATCTTGCCAGCGCAGCGGTGTCCGGCAGCGAACAGATCGTTGTGCGTTCCACCGGCGATCGCGTGACGCGGCTGTCCTTCACGGGCAACGCTCTCCAGATCAGCGAAGCGGCGGTCGACGATGTCGCCGTGCAGGTCTCGGCCGGCAAGAACCGGATGGCCTTCGAGCTTCCCCGGCCTTTACGCGCAGGCAGCAAAGCCGCGCTGCGGTTCCGGTTCAACGGCACGCGGGCACGCCGGCACGCGGGTTCACTGCGGGTGGCGGGACCGTCTACACCAGCTACTTCGCGTGTGATTGGATGGTGTGCCTCCAGGACGCTCCGGGCGACAAAGCTCACTTGGCTCTCGACCTGTTCCTGCCGACCGGCGTGACCTCGGTTGGTGCCGGACGCATGATGCCTCGGCTTGCAGCAAGCAGTGGCTTAGTTCTTCATTGCTGGCGCTCCACCCGGCCATACTCTCCTTATCTTTATGGCTTCGCTGCGGGCCCGCTGGTACGTCGTTCGGAGAGGACGAGCACAGGAGAGTTCGTCTATCTGGACGGAACAGGGACGAAGGCGGACCTTGCAACATTGTTCGCTCAGACACCCGCAATGGCAGCCTTCTTCGCCGGCAAGGCCGGATTGCCGCTGCCGAACGGCCGCTATGTACAAGTGCTTGTTCCGGGCGTTGAGGCTCAAGAAGCCGCGACTTTCTCGCTCATCGGCAAGGACGAGCTCGATAGCGACCGCAACGATCCATCATCAGCTTGGGTCATCGCGCATGAGATGGCACATCAATGGTGGGGAATCTGGTCACATGCGCGACCTGGCAAGACTTCTGGCTGAATGAAGGTATCGCAACTTTCATGGTCGCTGCGTGGAAGGAGCATAGCGTTGGCGACTCTGCCTATCGACACGAGTTAGAGCTTGCTCGTCGCAGGGTGGAGCGAGCTACGGCACAAGGCTTCGACAAGCCCCTTGCATGGTCGGGCAAGTACCCGTCGCTTAGCGCGCGCCGAGCAGTCCAATACAGCAAAGGCGCGCTGTTTCTTGTTCGGCTGCGGGAAGTAGTTGGCGAAGCAGCCTTCTGGGAAGGTCTGCGCCGCTTCACCCGGAAGCATGCCGGAGAGACTGCAACGAGCCCAGACTTGCAGAATGCCATGCAGGCCGCGAGCCGGCGCGATCTATCGGCACTGTTTGCTGAGTGGGTCTACGGCCAGGAAGAACCCTCATGACCTAGATCGGCCATGGAGGTTCTCCTGAATCGGGGTATCTGTAGTAGGCGATTATCAGAGCTTGCCTTCGGTCATCATCTCACGGGTGCGCTTCAGAGTGGACAGCAAGGCGGCTTTATAACCCTGGTCGCTGTCGAACTGGGCCTGCTCGGCCTGTTCCTCGGGACCGTTCGGCTCCTTGTCGCGCAGCCCGACGTAGCAGTAGAATCTAAGCTGAAGCTCACGCGCTTCGTCCTCGAACAGTTCATTCACGATTGCGCCTTCGCGCGGCCCCGTTGCTTGGAAGAAGGTGACCTTGCGCTGCGGCTCGAGCACGATGATCTCGCGCAGGTCGGCGCCGGCAATCGTAGCATCACGAACGAAGTGCGTCGCGCTCTCTTCGATCACATCGCAGCGGGTGCACACGCCCGGCGGAAGGAACAGCCGCGCATCGCGAGCCTTCAGCTCGAGGCCTTTCCAAACTTGATCGCGGGTGAGCTTGGTTTCGCCTTCCGGATTCACCGGAACGGTAGCGGTCGAGTAGATCATGACGATGGTCCTTGTTTGGTGGGTCGGGGAGATCAGCCGGCAATCTGCGCGACATGGTCGCGGTAAGTGCGCAGGGGGCGGCCGAGCAGTTCCGTCAGCCGCTCCACGTCGCCCGCTTCGGGGATCATGCCGTCGGTGACAAAGCGATCGGCCATCAGCCGCATGTCGTAAGCCATCCAGCTCGGCATGAACTGGCGCATGTTCTGCTCGAAGGCGGCGGTATCGTTGCCTTGGAAGGCAATCGGCCGGCTCAGCACGTCGGACCAGACGGCAGCGGCGTCGGTGCCCGTCAGCGTGTCCGGGCCGACCAGATTTAGGCGGGTCAGCGGTAGCGGGTCGGAGGAACGCTCGCGGCGGACGAGTTCGATTGCGGCGATCTCGCCGATGTCGCGCGCGTCGATCATGGCCAGGCCCTTGTCGCCGATCGGCATCGGGTAGATGCCGTAGCCGGTCACTACGTCTCTGATGGTGATCTCGTTATCCATGAAGTAGGCGGGGCGAAGGATGGTGGCGCTGAAGCCCATCTCTTCGATCATCCGCTCGACCCCAAACTTGCCGGCGAAATGCGGCACGTTGACGTAGACGTCGCTGTGAATGACCGAGAGATAGACGATCCGCTCGATCCCTGCTTCGCGGGCCAGGTTGAGCGCGATCAGCGCTTGAGTAAACTCATCGGCAACGACCGCATTGACCAGGAACAGCGTTGAAGCGCCGGACATCGCGGAGCGCAGCGAGACCACGTCGAGCAGGTCGCCCTGGGCGACTTGGACGCCAGCCGGGAGGCTGGCCTTCGACGGATCACGGACAAGGGCGCGGACGTCAGCACTGCGTTTCACGAGCTGTTCGACGACGTTGCTTCCGACATTGCCGGTGGCGCCGGTGACGAGAATAGTCATGGTGTTCCTCCTGGTTGAGCCATTTGCTTGCGCTCAAATTAGCGATCCACATGCGAGCCGGTAGACGCTATGATTGAACAGGCTGTCTCGCTGCTGGAACGATCGTGGACCTTCTCGCCCTGCCGATTTCAACTTGGTCGCCCGTTACGGGGGGTTCGGAAAAGCTTCGCGAGCCGCCCGGCGCCCGAAGGCGACGTTGTCCCGCCGCGTCGCAGAGCTTGAGGCCAGCCTTGACCTGCGCCTGTTTGAACGCGGCGCCCGCGCTCTCAAGCTGACGGAAGAAGGGTGGGCATTGTTCGAGCGAACGGCCTTGTTGCTGACCGAACTCGAGGAGACCGCCAATGCGATCTCGTCGCGGGGCCAGAGTCCCCGCGGCAGGCTGCGGATCAGCGCACCCCTGCTCTTCTCGCAAACTGCAATGGGCAAGCTGGCGGCCGGCTTCGCGCTGAGATATCCGGAAGTCAGCCTGGAGGTCACGACCGAAGACCGGCCTGTCGACATGATCGAGGAAGCCTATGACCTGGTGATCCGCGTTAATCCGGAGCCGGATGAAGCTCTGGTCGGCCGCATCTTCCTTCGCGATCGGCTCGTAGTCGTCGCCAGTCCCGCTCTGCCTCCGCCGGCGGATGGTGCTGTGGCCCCAGCGGTCATTCGTGGGGCGATGAATCCTGCCGAAGACTGGCAGGTGACGAAGCCGAGCGGCCGCTCAAGCATCGCGGTCGGTCCCGTTCTGAGCCTCTCCTCGCTCATCATGGTTCGTGACGCGGTCCGGATGGGCGTAGGTGCCGGTCGCTTGCCCATCTCGCTTGTAAGCCATGATCTCGCGGCCGGTACACTCGTGAATTGGGGAGATGTGGAGGGGCCGGAGATCTCGCTCTGGACGCTATATCCGACACGTCGGCTGCTGAGTGCACGCGTTTCGGCTTTTGTTGAACACTTGCAGGAGGCGTTCCCGAACGGAACGCCGGATGAATTGTCGGCGTATCTCCAGGGGTAAATAGCCGCTTTAGCAGGCAGCAGCATAGCTCACCAAGGAGTTTCAGCGCGCGTAATTTGCTCGGCGATACGCATGAAAGGTCGACGGGCTGCGTCAGGGTTCGCTATCGGTGCGAAGCGTCCGGCGATCTGCGCAACCCGAGCCCCGTAATGCCGCGCGGTCTCCAGATCCCCTTTCGACATCTCCTCAGGCGCCGCATCCGCGTCCGACTGCGCCATGGGCGCGATGTACGAGCCCATCCGGTTTGGATCGTCGCGGGTCGACGCTTTGACGTTTGCCGGCTTGATGGCGAGACTGACCCACAGGCCGCCGTGCTGGCCGGCCAGCAGCAGGAAGTATTGCAGCGTGTTGAGCTTGTCGCCATTGACGCTGGCGCTGTTGGTGAAGCCGCCGAAGACCTTGTCCTTCCACTCCTGCTCGAACCACGGCTTCGAGGAAGCGTCCGCGAATTTTTTGAACTGCCAACTCGCGCCACCCATGTAGGTCGGCGAGCCGAAGATAATGGCGTCGGCTGCGGCTAAAGTTTCCCAGCCAATCTCGGGGATGTTGCCCTCGGCATCAATCGCGATCAGCGATGCCGAGGCGCCGTCCGCGACGGCCTCGGCCAAGCGCTTCGTGTGCCCGTAGCCTGAATGATAGACGACGGCTGTCTTTGTGTTCGAGCGGGTCATTTGTGGCTCCTTGGCCGTGCTTGCATCTTGATTATTGTGTTGGATTACGGAAATAAATGTCGCCAAGCAGAACGTATTGTTCTCAAGGCAGCAGTAATAGCGATGCGGTGGCATGCGGATCCTTGAGACCATCCTTATATTCACTCGGGTTGCTGAGGCGGGAAGCTTCACGCGCGCGGCGGACGGCCTTGGCATACAGAAAGGACGAGCCTCGACAGCGGTTCGGAAGCTCGAAGATGAACTCGGCGTCAGGCTGCTGCACCGAACCACGCGCAGCGTGCAGCTGACCGAAGATGGGCGCGCCTTCCATGCGCGGGCGCGTGACTTGCTTGCCGACGTCGACGACCTGCAATCAATGTTTGCGGGAGATAGCGTGGCGTTGCGGGGACGCCTTCGTATCGATCTGCCGACCGAGCTTGCGCGCACAACGATCATCCCGGCCTTACCGACGTTCATGGCCGCTCATTCCGAACTAGAGTTGGAAGTCTCCAGCACGGACCGGCAGGTCGATCTGGTCCAGGAAGGGTTCGATTGCGTGCTGCGGATCGGGCCTGTTGGAGACGAGGCGCTGATTGCTCGGCCCCTCGGTCAGCTACGTATGGTGAATGCCGCTAGTCCAGCCTATCTGGCACGTCATGGCATCCCCCGGTCGTTGGAAGACCTGACGGTTCAGGAGCATCGCACGATCCACTACAGCCGGACGCTTGGGGCAAAGCCTTACGGGTGGGAGTACCCGGTTGTCGGCACCCGCGACTACGTAACGGTGCCGCTGCCGGGCGCGCTGCACGTCAACAGCGTTCAAACCTATGAGGCTGCGGGCCTTGCAGGGCTGGGCCTGATCCAGGCGCCGCTGTTGGGGGTAGCCCACCACCTCAAAAGCGGTACGCTGGTGGAGATCCTGCCGACCCTCCGACCCGAACCGCTCGATGTGTGGCTTGTAGTTGCCCATCGCCAAAGTTTATCCCGCAGGGTCCGCGCCTTCATGGGATGGCTTGAAGAGATGCTAAGGCCCTCTCTGGACAGCGCCCCATGAAAGCAGATAGCTCAACCTGACCGCCTGCAAATAAGCCGAGTAGAGCCGGGCTGAACCACGACGAAGCTATGCGACGCCCAATGGTCCACCAGCGGCGTATATCCGTCCGTCGAAAGATCCGAAGCCCTGCGAGAATAGCAGGACTGGGAGTCGGGTGTCGGCGACCGGCGCGGACACGCGCAATTCGATGTCCTCTACGTCATCATCAACTCTCGTTTGTTTTCGGAACGGCCGACGACGCAACCAGCGGCGTTCTTGGGATCTCCGAAATTTGCCGGCGGCTAAGTTACCCCTATTCGGACCTCCACGCTGCGCATCGTAGGCTTGCTGAACCAAGACAGCTTCCGGGATCATCAACAACAAAGCTGAGCACTTAGATGGGTGATAACCAGCTCGATGCATTCTACGGGCGAATGTCAGCTATCCGCCCTTGTGGAGCCGAAAGCTGCCGTTCCGCTTTCCACCACAAACAAATGTTGGACGAGACTGAACGAAGGTCCGCTTACGGCTTCCGCACGCCTTGGCCTGAATGGCGGCCATGAGCTCTAAGCAGACCTTAGCGGATCAGCGGCACGAAGATTTCCCAATGATCTGAGTGCCCATCATATTCAGGCCCGGCGCGCCACTTCTTCAAGCCTTGAAGCGTCACGGAAGCAGGGTAATTTCCACTCGGCGGTTCTGCGGTTCGCGCACGCCGTCGGGGGTGGGCACCGGCAGACCGTCCTCGCCATGCACGACGCTGG